>Ga0224512_10003909_pt1 | contig 12889 bp, 11 predicted proteins | sample SF_May12_sed_USG_4_FD_169103 | JGI IMG/M metagenome (GOLD analysis project Ga0224512, IMG submission 169103) | Sediment microbial communities from San Francisco Bay, California, United States - SF_May12_sed_USGS_13 | ecosystem: Environmental > Aquatic > Marine > Sediment | place: USA... | reverse complement strand
CACGACACGCGCATCGCCGCGCTGTTCTCGGCTGACGCGGACCTCGACCTTCTGCAGCACGATTTGCTGCGATCTCTCGGCCTGAAGAACTTACCTGCGCATGCAATCCTTGCGCTTCCCGACCGCGACTGGCAGCGCGAGTGGTGGAAGGACTTCCAACCGATGCGCTTCGGTAAGCGATTGTGGATCTGTCCCGGCGACTCCACCGCAGAGGTGAAGGATGCTGTCACAGTGCGGCTCGATCCCGGGCTCGCATTCGGCACGGGCACGCATGCAACAACCGCCCTGTGCCTCGACTGGCTGGACGGGCTACTGCTGCGGCACAAGACGATACTCGATTATGGCTGTGGATCCGGCGTACTTGCGATCGCGGCCTTGCTGCTCGGCTGCGACTCCGCTGCCGCGATGGACATCGACGCGCAGGCAATCACAGCGACAGAAAGCAATGCCCGTCGCAACAACGTGGCAAAGCGGCTGTCATTGCACAGCGATGCGGCTAGCATAGCGGGCAGCTTCGACGTGGTAGTTGCCAATATTCTCGCCGACCCGCTCATTACGCACGCGAAGACCATCGCAACACATGTCAGGCACGGTGGTCTGCTGGCCTTATCCGGCTTGCTCTCCGGGCAGGTCGACGAAGTGATGCGCGCGTATCAACCGTGGATCGAATTCGAGCAACCCGCGTTCAGGGATCAGGACGGACAGTCGTGGGCGCGGTTGAGCGGTCGCAGGATCGAGGGCTGAACGATGTACACCCAGTGCCCTGAATGCAGCGTGGCGTTTCGCGTTACTGCAGACATTTTGCGCCAGGCAGCCGGCAAGGTTCGCTGCGGTGGTTGCGGCGTCGCTTTTAACGCGCTCGACTACCTGTCCGAGAACAAGCCGCAGCCCCGCGCAAAACCGGAGACCGAGCGGCGCCTGCCCGAACTCAAACCAGAGCCGCGCGATGATGCCGGTAACAAGAGCAGAATGCAGTCGATCTCGGCCGAGCAGAGCGCCGCGCTGCTGAAAACCCTGGACCAGCTTGCGGGCGAGGATATTCGCATCGAAGATACGGGCGTCGAGTGGCGTGTTCTCGATGTCAACGAACCGGCGGAGGACAGCGGCGAGACAGCCAACGACGATATGGCCGCGAGTCGTACCGGATCATTAAAGTTCGTCCTGCAGAATACCGATGACGGCTCCCCGGCAGTCATCGACCAGGGCGGTCAATGCGAATCCGAGGCAAGCGATGCGGGCGCCGTGGAAGCTGAAATGCGCTTCGACGACAATACGCCGTTGCCGGATGATTTCGGCCTCGACGGCGATTCCGCTTTTCACGCGACAGCTGCAGACCCGGTTGTCGACGTCGCCGCTGAAGCTGCGGATTCCGGGGATTTGCAGGTCGATGTCGCCCTCGGCGATCCCGATGAGTGGCAAGACCTGCTCGGCGAAGTAGCCGACGATCGCGCGAACGCGTCGGAACTCGTTGACGGCAACGCGGCGTTCACGTCAGGCGACGACGCTGCGATGGAGACGGGGGAGCGCGCTGCAGACGATCCGCCAGACGTCGATACTCAGTTTGCGCTGCAGGCCGAGGCCTTGAGCGGCATTTACGCGACAATAGAGGCGGACCCGGCTGCCACTGGCGAAGTCGACGCGGCCGCTGCAGAAACCTCGATCGACGACGACCTGATTGCCGCAGCTTTCGAGTCCGAGGCAGCGGCTCGCGCGGAGGCTACAGCAGCAGCAAGGCTGCGCGAGGATACGGCCGACGATGGGCACGGCGATGCACTCGAAGACGCTATCGACCTGGAGGCAACGGCTGCCGCAGATCTTGAAGACGAGCCGACCGAACGGGTGCCTCTGGAGTATGACAAGCCCGAGGAACGGGACGAGCTGACCGAAGCCGCCAAAACGGCAGAGGAGGAATCAGAGGCGGAACCCGACGCTTTCACGGCGCAACCCGGGCGATTCGAAGCGCTCGCAGCGGCGCCCGACGAACTCGAGACAGCATCCTGGCAACTCGACGCCAGCGCAGCGGAGCCGCAGGAATTCGCGGCCGAATCCGGGCAGCCCGCAGCGGCGGTGCCCGATGCAGCGGACTTCGAGGATACGCCCACAGACGCGGCCGAACACGATGCTGGCGAACCGGCCTATATCGAAACCGAGGTACTGCAACCTGCCAGCGCAGGCGCCGAGCACGAGGTCCCGGAAATGACCGAGGAGGAAATGACGATCAATATGATGATCGATCAGGACCTGCTGGCGATTGCAGTGGAGGATGCAGACGGCTTCGCCTCGACCATCGTGCAGAAACAACCCGGCAGCAAGGACGGCGGCGCCGCCAAAAAGGCCAGAACGAAGCGGTCGCAACGGCCCGCAGAGGATGTTCCGCTGGTTGAAACGATCATCATGGAAGGCGAGACGTTTCGCGGTGCGCTCGACGCGGAACAACAGGTGAAAAAAGCCGGCTTCGTTGCGCAGGCCAGGAAGGCGGTCAGAAGCCAGTTCCAGGACGACGAGGACGAACGACGCCCGGTGAATTCGCGCATGATCGCCGGCATCGTCTTGCTGCTGTTACTACTGGCCGCGCAGGCTGTTCATCAGTTACGGGAATCACTTGCGACCGTGCCCGCTTTTAATCAGTCGATTGGCCCCATCTACCGCACGATCGGCAAACCGGTGACGCCGGCCTGGGACGTTAGCGGCTGGCGATTTGAGGCGACCAAAGGCAGCACGGATGACAGCGACGAGTTCCTGACGATTTATTCGCGCATCGGCAACACGTCACAGGAGGCTTTGCCCTACCCGCTGCTGCACGTATCCCTGACCGATCGTTTTGAAGAAACTGTCGGCAGCCGTGTGCTCGAGCCGGCTGAATACCTCGCCGATGAGTCCGACCCGCGCAACATGGTTACGCCCGGAAGCACTTTTGACGCCGTAATTTCGATCGAGTCGCCCGCCACCGCTGCAACCGGGTTCAAGCTCAATGTCTGCTACCGGATGGCGGGAGGCCAGCTGCGCTGCGCGATCGAGGACTTCCGCTAAGCGCCGCTGTGAAGATCGGTCCCTACGAGTTAGCCAGCCCGTTCGTTCTTGCGCCGATGGCCGGCGTCACCGATGCGCCTTTCAGGCGCCTGTGCCGTCGCTACGGCGCCGGCATGACGACATCGGAGATGACCACTGCGGATACGCGCCTCTGGCAGACGGCCAAATCGCGGCGACGCCTGGATCTCGATCTGGACGCCGAACCGATCGCCGTGCAGATCGCAGGTTCCGAACCCGGCGCTCTCGCAGCCGCCGCAGAAGCCTGTGTCGATCGCGGTGCACAAATTATCGACATCAATATGGGCTGCCCGGCAAAAAAGGTGTGCCGAAAACTGGCCGGCTCTGCGCTCTTGAAGAACGAGCGCCTCGTCGCCGATATATTGACGGCCGTGGTGGCTGCTGTGGCCGTGCCGGTAACCCTGAAAATCCGTACCGGCTGGGATCCGGAACATCGCAACGGGGCATCTATCGCCCGCATTGCCGAAGACAGCGGCGTGCAGGCTCTGGCCGTTCACGGCAGAACACGCGCGTGCCGCTATCGAGGTCACGCAGAATACGAGACGATCGCGCGAATCAAGGAAGCTGTTGGCATTCCGGTACTCGCCAACGGCGACATCACGACTCCGGAGAAGTCGCTTGAAGTTTTGCGCCTAACTAATGCTGACGGCTTGATGATTGGACGCGGCGCGCAGGGGCGTCCGTGGATCTTTACCGAACTCGTCAATTACGCCGACGGCAATAAACGAAACGCGCCGCTAGAAAAACATGAATTGCGTGCTATCATGCTCGACCACTTACAAGAACTGCACCGGTTTTATGGGGAATCGAGCGGTGTCCGAGTGGCTCGCAAGCACCTCACCTGGTATTGCCAACATCTCGTTAACGCAGGCGAGTTTTTATACCGGGTTGTGCGTGTTGACAGTGCAACAGAACAACTTCGACTAACAGAGGAATACTTCGAGCGATTCGACGGAGGTATTTCTGAAGCTGCTTAGTCGCATAGGATTAGACCGCCGTGGCCAGCAAGAAAGACCAAAATAAGCAACAACTTAAGGCCAATAAGAACAAGAAACCGCTGCACAAGCATACCGAAGACGCACTCCACGAATACTTCAAGAGCCTCAACGGCGATCGACCGGGCGATCTGTACGATCTCGTGATCGGCGAAGTCGAACGTCCGCTGTTTAAGGCCGTGCTCGACTACACGCACGGCAACCAGAGCCAGGCGGCCGGAATACTCGGCATCAATCGCGGCACATTGCGCAAGAAATTGCGTACTTACTCGCTGATTCAGTAGGATTTTTCGATGTTCAGAGTGCGGCGGGCGCTGCTCAGCGTGTCGGACAAGCGTGGCCTGATTCCGTTTGCTGCCGGGCTCGCCGCCCTCGATATCGAAATTCTCTCGACCGGCGGGACCTGCCGCGCCTTGCGCGCTGCCGGCATCGACGTTACCGAAGTCAGCGAGAAAACCGGATTCCCGGAAATCATGGCCGGCCGGGTGAAGACCTTGCATCCCGTCATCCATGGCGGGCTGCTCGGACGCCGCGGTACCGACGACGCGGTCATGGCCGAGCACGGCATCGAGCCGATCGATTTGCTCACCGTAAACCTCTATCCATTCGAAGAGACCATTTCCCGCGACGATGCCACGATAGGGGACGCCATCGAAAACATCGACATTGGCGGTCCGGCGATGCTTCGTGCAGCGTCCAAAAATCACGACGGCGTTGCCGTCGTGGTCGATCCCGACGACTACGATGACATTCTCGATGCCCTGCAGAACAATACCCTGTCACTCGATTCGCGCCGACGTCTGGCTGCGAAAGCGTATGCCCATACTGCCAGTTACGACACGGCAATCTCAAAATACCTGTCGCAAGCGCTCGGCGACGGTCCGCTCGGTGACCGCCATCTGTATGCGGGCCGCCTGATCAAAAAGCTGCGTTACGGCGAAAACCCGCACCAGGACGCGGCATTTTATATCGATCAACAGGCGCCGCGTGGCTCGCTCGCAACTGCGCGTCAGCTGCAGGGCAAGGCATTGTCTTATAACAATATAGCCGACGCCGACGCGGCGCTGGAATGTGTGCGGCAATTCGAACCGCCGGCCTGCGTCATCGTCAAGCATGCCAATCCCTGCGGCGTTGCTATTGCCGACAACATCGCCGCAGCTTACGAGAAAGCGTTCAAGACCGATCCGACCTCGGCATTCGGCGGCATCATTGCCTTCAACCGGCCACTCGACGGAGCGACAGCCGTGGCGATTATCGACCGGCAGTTTGTCGAGGTTATTGTCGCACCCAGCGTCGCTGCCGATGCGGCGGCGGCCCTGGCAGAAAAGCAGAACGTGCGTGTGCTGGAGACGGGCGAATGGGCGCCAGCGACAGGCGGTGTCGAATACAAGAAAGTTTCGGGTGGCCTGCTCGTGCAGGGCCCGGATCTCGGCAAGATTTGCGTTGACGACCTCGAAGTCGTTACCGATGTTGTACCAACGCCCGCGCAGATGGACGATATGCTGTTCGCCTGGACGGTCGTCAAATACGTCAAATCGAATGCCATCGTTTTTTGCAGGGAGCAAATGACAATCGGTGTCGGTGCGGGCCAGATGAGTCGCGTCTATAGCACGAAAATCGCGGCAATCAAGGCCGCTGACGAGGGCCTCGAGGTCAGCGGCTCGGTGATGGCATCCGACGCTTTCTTTCCGTTCCGTGACGGCATCGACGCGGCCGCGGCGACCGGCATTGCGGCAATCATTCAACCGGGCGGCTCGATGCGCGATGCCGAGATCATCCAGGCAGCTGACGAACACGGTCTGGCGATGGTGTTCACGGGCATGCGACACTTCCGCCATTAAAGGGTTGCCCGCAGGGCGGGCCGCGCACAGGTCAAATCGTCTCGTGAGCGGCGGCCCCGGGGACGGCAAAGGTCAACTATGAAGGTTCTGATTATCGGCTCCGGCGGACGCGAACATGCCCTGGCATGGAAATGCGCGCAATCAGCGATAGTCGACGAAGTCCTCGTCGCGCCGGGCAATGCGGGCACCGCCCGCGAACAAGGCGTGCGCAACGTCAGCGTGGCCGCCGATGACATTGAGGCGCTGGCGGGGCTCGCCAGGGAAGAGCGGATAGGGCTCACCATTGTCGGGCCCGAAGCGCCGCTGGTGGCCGGTATCGTCGACCGGTTCGCAGAGCTGGATCTGCCCTGTTTCGGTCCGAGCGCCGCGGCGGCACGCCTGGAGGGATCGAAGGCATTTACCAAAGACTTTCTTGCCCGCCACGACATACCGACGGCCGCCTACCGGAATTTCACAGAACTCGAACCCGCGCTCGAGTACATCCGCCAACAGGGTGCACCGATCGTCGTCAAGGCCGACGGCCTCGCAGCCGGCAAGGGTGTCATCGTTGCCATGACGCCCGAGGAAGCGGAGCAGGCCGCCAGCGATATGCTGTCCGGCAATAAATTCGGCGACGCGGGCGCGCGCATCGTGGTCGAGGAGTACCTCGATGGCGAAGAGGCGAGTTTCATCGTTATCACCGACGGCGAAACCATCCTGCCGCTGGCGACCTCGCAAGATCACAAAGCGCGCGACGAGGGTGACCTGGGTCCGAACACGGGCGGCATGGGCGCCTACTCTCCGGCACCCGTCGTCTCTCCGGCTATCGAACAGAAAATCATGGAGCGGGTGATCCGCCCCACGCTCGAAGGTATGCAGAAGGACGGCGCGAAGTACACCGGCTTTCTCTATGCCGGCCTCATGATCATGGCTGACGGCACGCCCAAGGTCATCGAATTCAACTGCCGGATGGGTGATCCCGAAACGCAGCCGATCATGGCGCGGCTCGATTCCGACCTGGTGGCGATTTGCAGCGCGACCTTGAACGGGTCGCTTGCCGGGCAGCAGGCGAACTGGGATGCACGGGCGTCTCTCGGCGTCGTCATGGCCGCGGGTGGTTATCCTGGCAGCTATGCGAAAGGCAAGACCATTAGCGGTCTGGATGCTGTGCACAGCGACTCGCAAAAAGTGTTTCACGCGGGTACGGCGGAAGCCGATGGCAGGATCGTGACCTGTGGCGGCCGCGTACTGTGCGTCGTGGGGCTCGGCAACTCTGTCGCCGCAGCCGCCGCGGAAGCTTACGCGGCCGTCGACAAAATTCACTGGGACGACGCCTACTTCCGGCGCGACATCGGCCATCGTGCGATCGCGAGAGAGAGGTCCTAGACCGCCAGTGCTGACCACAGTCGAAGCTCGTGACGCCATCCTGGCCGCGATGCCGGCCGCAGACTGCGCGAGGGTACCCATCGACCGCGCGGTCGGCCGGGTGCTCCGGCAAAGCGTAAGAGCCGAGCGTGACCAGCCACCGTTCGATCGTGTGACGATGGACGGCATCGCAATTGCGTACCGCGACTTCGCTAATGGCAAACGACGGTTCCCGATTCAGGGGCTGCAGGCGGCAGGCGATCCAGCCATGACGCTCGAGCCGGGTAAGGCTGTCGAGATAATGACCGGGGCATCGCTGCCTGAGGGCGCAGATTGCATCGTGCCGGTCGAACGTATAACCGTGACGGAACACCAGGCGGAACTCGAAGCAGGTTACGCAGCGCAGCAAGGACAGTTCATTCACGTACGTGGCTCGGACCACGCCGCCAGCACCGAGCTGCTTACGGCGGGGGCGCGCATCTCACCAATGGACATCGCGGTAATTGCATCGGCGGGCTTGACCGGAGTCGACGTCGGCAAGCCGCCGACGATTCGCGTTATCTCGACGGGCAATGAACTCGTCCCTGCCGGCCAGCCGATCGAGCCACACCAGATCCGCATGTCAAACGGTCCGGCGCTGATCGCGATGTTGGGCCAACACGGCTACACCGACTGCGCGCACGATCATATCGTTGACGATCCCGAATCACTGAAAGAGCGAATTGCCGGGCATCTGCGTGCGGCCGACGTGCTTGTCCTGAGCGGCGGCGTCTCGATGGGCAAAGCCGATTACCTGCCCGAAGTGCTTGGCGCGCTCGGCGTCGAGGTGATTTTTCACAAGGTCAGTCAGCGCCCGGGTAAACCCATGTGGTTTGGCATCGGCCCTGACAAGCAGGCCGTGTTCGCCCTGCCCGGCAACCCGGTATCGACGCTCGTTTGCTGCAGGCAGTATGTGATTCCTGCTCTGGACGCGGCTGCCGGACAGAAGAATCAACCACCCGAGTTCGCAAGCCTGGCCCAGGACGTGACGTTCGAGCCACAACTCACCTGCTTTCTTCCAGTTAAGCTGGTAGCGAGCGTCGGCGGCCCGATTCTCGCAATGCCCGTGCACACAAACACCTCGGGTGACTTCGCCTCTCTGTCGGGTACCGACGGCTACGTCGAATTACCCCTCGAGCAAACGATTTTTTCCGCCGGGACAGCCGTTCGATTGTACCGTTGGTAGCCTGTGAGCGGGGCGTCGTGGATCGCATCGGGTCACGAATTGAACGAAACGTGCAGCAATGCGCTAACCTCGTCGTAAAGTCCGCATCATTGTCGGAAACCGAATGCTCGGGGTTCGTTTCGACGGTGCCGGAGTTTTCAGGCCCTGGGAGGAATTTCCTCGTGTGTAGAAATATAAAGACATTGTTCAACCTTGATCCTCCGGCAACCGATGAGGAGATTCGTGCTTCGGCGGTGCAGTTTGTGCGCAAGCTGAGTGGTTCCAGCAAACCTTCAAGCGTCAACGAAGCAGCATTCGACCGCGCCGTTGCATCGATCGTGGAGGCGAGCAAGGAGCTTCTGCACGGACTGCGTACGACGGCAGCACCCAGGAACCGCGAACTTGAAGCGGTAAAAGCTCGCGCCAGGGCTGGCCGACGGCATGCCCAGCGTGGGGCACTGTGACTCTCGCGATTTTACATCTGGAGCCAGGCAACGATCATGCATAATCTGAAATTGCACTATTTTGACTTCCACGGAGGTCGTGGCGAGGTTGCGCGCCTGGCCATGTCGATGGGCAACATCCCGTTCGAAGACGTTCGTATTCCGTTAACCGACTGGCCCGCCGTCCGCGACGATATGCCGTTTCGCGCGCTGCCCGTACTGGACGTCGACGGCGAACGCGTCACTCAGTCGAACGCGATCAATCGTTTTGTCGGCAGGCTGGCCGACCTGTATCCCAACGACCCGCTGCAGGCATTGCGCTGCGATGAGACCATGGATGCGGTCGAAGACATTCTCACCAGGATAGTGCCGACGTTTTTTATTGAGGATGAGGCCGAGAAACAGGCAACAAGGGAAAAACTGGCGGCTGGACCCATAACCCTGTATCTGGCACAGCTGCAAACAATGCTAGCCAGACGCGGCGGCAGCTACTTCGCCGATGGCCGGCTGACAATTGCCGATCTGAAGGTCTTCATCTGGATACGCAGCCTCAGATCCGGAACTCTCGATTATGTTCCGGCGGATTTGCCTGACCGCGTTGCACCTGAACTCGTCGGCCACTGCGATCGGGTGGCGGCGCAGGATGCCATAGTGGCGTATTACGCTGCGCACTGAATCGCGAAATCGTATGCGCATGCGGGCCGCGCATTGAAAAAGAACCAGAACCCGAAGCACGCTGGCGCGGAGAATGCTACTGCTATCGAGCCTGCAAGCGGTCGTGCGCGAATCCTGCTGGCCGTGCTCATGCTACTGCTGCTGGTCGGCGTTTTATCGAGCGGGCTGCTGTTTGCCCGACTTGGCGGCTGGCTCATCGAAGATCCGGACCGCGTGCTCGAGCGGATCGATGTTCTCCTCGTGTGGCTGGCTGTGCTCTCGCTGCCACTACTCGTTGCTGGAATTCTTACCTGTCGCAGCGGCCTGCGAAGTATCGCCACGGAAAGATTTCCGCCCCGCGGCATGTGGCTCATTCTGGACACGCCGATAGAAACGGGCCCCCGCGCCAGGTTTCGCGGCCGCATGCTGGCGCTGTTTGGCATCTTGATGGTTGTGCTGGCTATCGCCGTCCCGGCTGCACTGTGGCACATCGTGCATTCGATCATTGCCGCCGCCTAGGCAGGCAACCTTGCATCCGTGTGCGCTGCACAAGATACTTGCAATTTGCCCACTGGATGACTCGACCGCATGAGATTCGATCCCGCCCTGCATACAATAGGGCTGAGCCGCGACCTCGAAGCTTCCCTGGTTCCGGAACAGCCGGATCCGCCCATTCCGTTCGACGGCGTCACCTTCGGCGTCGCTACGATGGCTGAGAACTCGCCGCATGCCGGGGAAATGCACGCTGACGGCGACGAGATTTTATACCTTGTCTCAGGGTTGGCGAGAGTTGTGTTCCTCGACACTGACGCGGCCGATATCGAAATGCGCCCGGGCGATGGCCTCGTCGTGCCCAGGGGCCTCTGGCACCGTGTCGACATCCTGGAGCCGTGTCAGATTGTCTACGCCACGCCCGGACCGAACAACGAGTTCCGGCCGCTGGAGGACGGCAATTAGACGACGCCTGCTTACAGCGCTGTTGTTGCCGCCTGCCAGTTCGATGCCGGCGATTGCAGGGTCCTGTTCGCTTCGTATCGCGCCGGCACGGAGCTTGCGGCACCTACGCACCCGACGGGGAATTGCGGCGTTACTACTGAAGTAGAATTGCTACTGATTGTCGACGGCAAGGAGTCGCGCAACGGCCCCTGGGATTGGTATCACCTGGAGCCGAACGAAGCACGTGCGGCACGTTTCGCGGTTGACACCTCAGAGATCGAGTTCCGTTTCTACGCCGGCAAATAACCTTCGGCCTTGAGATCCGCCATCGTCAGCTCAATGGCTTTTCGCAGACGCGGCAGGATGTAGTCAACGTCTTTTTTGCTCATCGTCAGCGCCGGCGACATAATATTGAGATCGGCGGCCGGCCGCACAATAACGCCCTGCTCCTCCGCGTGACTCGAAATACGCTTGCCGATGTTGACTTCCGGCGGGAAGAACTCCTTGGTTTTCTTGTTCATTACGTTGACCACGCACATCATGAACAGCCGGCCGCGAATGTCGCCGACGATGGGCAAGTCAAGCAGCGTGTGCAGCTGCTCCTCGAAGTACGCACCAACCTCTTTCACGTTGTCGAAGATTTTCTCGCGCTCCAGGATCTCGATGTTCTTCAGCGCCGCAGCACAGCACACCGGATGGCCTGAGTACGTGTAGCCGCCGGTGAACCAGCGGTCCGGATCGTTGCTGAGTACTTGGTACATGCGATCCGAGAAGATCATCGCGCCAAGCGGCAAGTAGGCCGACGTCAGGCCCTTGGCACAGCAGATGATGTCGGGTTGGACATCGAACATATCCTTGGAGACGAACCAGTGCCCGAGACGGCCAAATCCTGTCACGACCTCATCCGCTACATAGACGATGTCGTACTTCTGACACAGCTCCCAGGTGCGGCGGTTGTAGCCTTCGGGCGGTACGATAACGCCGCCGGATCCCAGCACGGGTTCCGCAAAAAAAGCAGCGACATTATCCGCGCCGAGTTCGAGGATCTTATGTTCCATTTCGTCGACGAGGTAATCACAGAACTGCGCCTCGTCAAGGCCCGCGGGAGCCCGGTAGAAATTGGGGCTGGTCAGGTGATGGATGATGTCCTCAATGTAGCTGAAGTCCGGCATGCGATCACCGGCTTTTCCCGACAGCGATGCTGTGAGGTAGGTCGTACCGTGATAGGCGTCATGGCGACTCAGGATATGTTTTTTCCCCGGTTTGCCACGCGCGCCCTGGTACATCTGAATGAGCCGGAAAGCGCTGTCATTCGCTGTTGAACCGCCGCCCGTGAAAAGTACGTGATTGAGGTCGCCCGGCGCCAGTTCGGCAAGCTTCGCCGACAATTTCGCAGCCGGCTGGTTGGACATATCGGTAAACGGATTTGCATACGCCAGCTTAGCGGCCTGTTCGGCAATGGCATCGACCATTTCCTGGCGGCCGAGGCCGATGTTCGTGCACCACATGCCGCCGACGGCATCGAAATACTCCTTACCGTCGATGTCCTTGAGGTAGGCGCCGTGCCCCTCCTCGATAATCAGGGAACCGTGCTGATCATAGCTGACGAAGTTGTGATACGGATGCACGTGATGGCGTCGATCCTGCTCCCAGACTTCCTTGCTGCTTGCTTTACGGCCGCTTGCGGGTGCCCGGCTACTCATCAGAATCCTCCATACAGCGGCTGGCGCCATTTCTGCGCCTATTCTTCCATAATGGCTGCCGGTTCGCTCGTCCGCGCAAAATTTTTCGGCAATCGGGTGGCCATTTAGGCAGAATATTTTTTATCTATCGCGCTGCTTGGCACTATTCGCCCATGTCGCATATATCGACGACCAGTTCATCCGCGATCTGGCTGCTCGCAGCAGATGCATTGCTGGTGCTGCATGTCTTGTTTGTGGCGTTTGTCGTATTCGGCCTGATCCTGATACTTGTGGGTGGGCTGCGTGACTGGTCCTGGGTCAGAAACGCCTGGTTTCGCCTCTGCCACCTCGTGGCAATCGCAGTTGTCGTAGTGCAATCCTGGTTCGACGTAATCTGCCCCCTGACTACCTGGGAGATGGCGCTGCGACGCGCGGCAGGCGATGCGGTCTACGCCGGCACTTTCGTATCCCACTGGCTCGAGTTCGTTCTCTACTACCGGGCGCCATCGTGGGTATTTGCCGTTTGCTACACGGTCTTTGCCACACTCGTTGTGGCCAGCTGGTTCTGGGTGCGGCCGCGCCGATTCAGGCAATTTGCCCGGGCAGAACATCAATAATGCAGCACAGGCCGCACAAGACTACTCGGTTTCACGGGACGACGCTCATCGCCGTGGTCGTCCTTGTGCTGATCCTGTTTATCTGCGTGAGCTATTTCTTTACGCTTTCGGAGCGGCCACGCGGC
>Ga0224512_10003908_pt1 | contig 12893 bp, 16 predicted proteins | sample SF_May12_sed_USG_4_FD_169103 | JGI IMG/M metagenome (GOLD analysis project Ga0224512, IMG submission 169103) | Sediment microbial communities from San Francisco Bay, California, United States - SF_May12_sed_USGS_13 | ecosystem: Environmental > Aquatic > Marine > Sediment | place: USA... | reverse complement strand
AGGCAAGCCGGCGCGCCCTGGCTTCGCTGTCACCGACCTCTTCGACTGGCTGGCCGAGCGGCACGTCGATCCATGAGACCTCGCCGTCAAACGAGATGCCGATGTCGCCGATGGCGCAAGCGATTGTGTCCGACCCGGCCGGTCCCATCGAGTTGAGCACCCATCCGGCCCCGACGAGGGGGTGACCGGCAAACGGGAGCTCGGTCGTCGGAGTAAAGATCCTCGCCGCCGGAGTCCCACCTTCACGCCAGTCGACGAACACCGATTCCGAAAAGCCGAGCTCGCCGGCGATCTGTTGCATCATCTGCCCGTCGAGCGAGGTGACGTCCATGATCACACCGAGATGGTTGCCTCCTTCGTCACCGCGAGTGAAGACGCGCAAGATGTAGCAGTGCCGCATGTTCCGACTCCTGGAAGGACTCGCCGACACGTTACCCTCACCGGCGATGGCAGACATCCTGGGTATCGACACCCTCTTTGCGGAAATGATCCTCGGCCTCGGCCTGGCGCTTCTCGCCGGCAATGGATTCGCCATGTACCAGCACGGACGCGGCAAGCGGCCCGAGGTGGAGGATGGCGTCTATCACCCCGGCCGCGCCAGGTGGCTCATGTCCGTCGGCCTGCTGATGGCGCTCTGGGGTGCCGCCAGCCTGCTCTCGTGATCCACGGCTGACACCACCCCTCCTTTGGCTAGGATGCGTGGTCCCGCGGGTGTAGTTCAGTGGCAGAACACGAGCTTCCCAAGCTTGGAACGGGGGTTCGATTCCCCTCACCCGCTCCAACTTCGAGTTTTACAGGCCGCTGATGCATGTATGACATGCATGGTGGGCGCCAAAATGGAGGAGTCGCAGTTGTCCGGTTACCATCCCCGCTCGTGATCTTCTCCGACCGCACCATCAAAGAAGCCGTTGCAGCCGGCCGCATCGCCGTCGATCCGTACGACGAGAGCTTCGTTCAGCCTTCCAGCATCGACCTGCGCGTCGACCGCTACTTCCGGGTGTTCGAGAACCACAAGTACCCGCATATCGATCCACGAGTGCGGCAGGAAGACCTGACCACGATCGTCGAGGTCCCCGGAGACGAAGCGTTCGTGCTCCATCCGGGTGAGTTCGTACTCGGTTCGACCCTCGAACGGGTTCGGCTCGGAAACGACATCGTTGCCAGACTCGAGGGAAAGTCATCGCTTGGTCGCCTGGGACTGTTGATTCACTCGACCGCCGGCTTCGTCGACCCGGGTTTCGACGGGTACCTGACCCTCGAACTCTCCAACGTCGCCAATCTCCCGATCGCCATCTACCCGGGCATGAGGATCGGCCAGATCAGCTTCTATCAGATGACCACCGATGCCGACCACCCGTACGGATCCGCCGGAGCCGGCTCGAAATACCAGGGACAGCGCGGACCGACCCCGAGTCGCGTCCACCGCGATTTCACCTGAGACTGCAACCTTTCGGGTCGATGCGGGGTTCTGTTGGGTGAACCCATGACCTACCCATCACTCGACCACCACCGAACGAAGCTCGCCACCAACCTGGACGGCGCATACCCCGCTTTTGTTGCCGCCGTCCAGCATCGACTCTACGGCGGCATCCTGCGCCTCGTGGGCAACCCGGAGCGCGCCGCAGACGCCGCCCAGGACACCCTGGTCCGGGCGTACCGGGCGCTCGACGAGTATCCCCCGGAACGCATTCGCGCCCTTCGTTTGGAGGGGTGGCTGTGGACGATTGCTCTCAATGTCGTGCGCAACGAGGCGAGATCCCGGCGCCGGAGACCGGTGGTGGTCACCGATCGGCTCCCCGATGATCCCGCCGGCGGACGAGGGCCCGAGCAATCGGCGATCGATGCCGAGACCAGCGCGGTCCTTCTCGGCGCTCTTGGCGCTCTGCCCATTCCCATGCGTGAATCCGTCGTACTTCGTCACGTGCTCGGTCTGACGTATCCCGAGATCGCCGAAAGCACCGGGCGCCCACTTGGAACCGTGAAGTCGGATGTGCGTCGTGGCCTCGCCCGACTCGCCCGAGAGACGAAAGGAAGATTCGTTGACTGAACTACGCGACGCCCTTGCCGGGATGGCCACTCCCCCGCCCCGGGACTTGATGCCTGCGACGCTCGTCGAAGCAGGGATAGCCGATGGATTCATCGAAGTCGTCGGGCCAACCGGTCCACTGATCGTCGCGTTCAACCCGAGGGGGGTCTCTGAGGTTGCCCCACGGTCTAGTGACGCCCGATTCGTCAGGCAGTTCACCGATCGGACGGCGCGTCCGGTATTTCCGGTCGCCGACATGCCCGTTGATCTCCGCAGGCCGCTGGAACGCGCCTTGGCGACGGGACGCCTCGGGCGGCTCCCGCTGGATCTTCGTGGCCAGACGGAGTTCCAGCGGGTGGTGCTTGAGACTGTGGCCACGATCCCCCCGGGCGAAGTTCGCCCGTACGGGTGGGTGGCTCGCCAGGTGGGGCGGAACAGCGCCTACCGGGCGGTCGGGTCGGCGGTGGCGCAGAACCCGGTTCCCGTCCTCGTGCCGTGTCACCGGGTCGTCAAATCGGATGGACACATCGGTTCCTACCGGTTTGGCCCGGCCATGAAACAACGACTTCTCGAGTTTGAAGGACTCCAACCCCGAACCCTGGACACGTTGGCGGACGAGGGGAAGGTTCTCGTCGGCAACGACCGCAGCCGGATCGTGTGTTTCCCGACCTGCAGTCGCGGACGACGGATTTCCGATGCCGATCGCGCATGGTTCCGAAATACGAAGGCGGCGACGGCCGCCGGCTATGAAGCCTGCAGCAAGTGCCAACCGTATTGAGTCACCTCGGGATCCTGGCAATGGCGGTGGCGAGGACATCCGACGGATACGGTCCGTCGAGCGCATCGACCGGTTCGCCCGAGTAGAAGCGACAGAGGGCTGCCACCGCCTCGAGTTCGGTTGCCTGATTTTCGACGAATCCGGCATCGACGATGTCGCCATGGCCGGGCACAAAACGATCGACGCCCAGGCCGAGGAGTCCACGCACCGTTGCAGGCCACTCGAGCGGGTAGGAATCACCGAAAAACGGCGGATTGCCTTCTTCGATGAGATCTCCTGCGAACACAACCTTGTCGACGACGACAACGATGTCGTTGTCGGTGTGGCCACGGCCAAGGTAACGCAACTGCACTCGTCGATCGCCGATGAGGGTGGCAGCCGTGTTGTCGAAGAGGTGGTCGGGAGGAGTGATCTTGATGGCCGAAATGGCCGCCTGCTCGTCCGGAACCACCATGGACAGCATGCCCTCTCGCATGGCCTCTCCCGAGTCGCGGAGGGCGGCGGCACACAGGCGGTGTCCCCAGATGGCCGCATCGGCGAACACCTCGTTGCCAAACGTGTGGTCCCAGTGATGATGCGTGTTGATCACCCAGCGGACCGGGGCGCTGGTCAACGCACGTATGTCATCCGCCAACTCACGGGCCTGGTCGGGAGTGGCTCGCGTGTCGATCACGGCGACGCCGTCGTCGGTGACCAGAACACCGACGTTCAGGTCGAGTGACTCATAATGGCGGCGAAAGATCCCGTCGCCCACTTCGTCGAAAGGAAGTGACACGGTTACGTCCAGACGACCTGGTCGGTGGCTCCGCCACGAAGAACGACCGAATTCTGAACGGGGCAGGCACGCGACGCGCCGTTCATGGGCCGGCCGAGTTGCGGGCTGAGCCTTACGAAGACCACGAGCACCTCTTTGCGTTCTGACCCAGCCCGACTCCCCTCATCACACTACTCGCCAGGCCGATCAGCGCACGTCTGGTCGGGTTGTCGGCGAGAACCTCCCGGAAAGAGTTGCAGCCGGTACGCTCCTGTGAATGTCTCGACGAGCTCCGGCAGTCGGTCCGGTGTTGATCATGGCCGCCGTGTCGATTTCCTGGGGTGCCATTCCTCTCATCGTCCGATCGGTCGACCTACCTGATCTTCAGTTGGTGGCGTCCAGGGTGTGGCTGGGCGCCTTCTTCCTCGCTCCGATCGCCGTCCGGGCGACGGTGCCGACCGGGATGCGCTGGAGGGTGGGAGCGATCGGGATCCTCCTCGCCGCCCACTGGGGGTTCTTCTTCATCGCGATCAGCAATGCCTCGGTTGCAACGGCCCTGGTGCTCATCTACATGGCTCCGCTCGCCATGGCAGCCTTCGCCGGGCCAGTGCTCCAAGAAACCATCCGACCGGTGGTGATCGGAGCGCTCTTGTTGTCCGTGGTGGGGCTCTGGCTGGTGATTGGCGGGGAAGTGGCAGGTTCGGGTCTCGGTATCGTCGCCGGCCTCACGAGCGCGGCCGCTCTGGCTGCGTTCACGATCATCGGCAAGCCACTTGCGCAAGCGATCGGAGGTCTCAGGACGGCGGCTCTCCAGGTCACCACCGCGTCGATCGTTCTGATCCCGTGGGCGGTCGCTGCAGTGGTGGACGTGCCATGGGAGCCGGCGGGAACGGCGCCGGTCTGGACCTGGTGGTGGCAGGTTCTCGTGTTGGGGGTGTTCCTGACCGGCTTCACCATTGTCATCAACTGGTGGGTGTTGACCCGCCTTCCCGTCGCTACCACCTCTGTCCTCTACTACCTGGAGCCCGCCTCAGCAGCTCTCCTGGCTGCCCTGGTTCTGGGCGAACGGCCGACGACAGGAGCCGCCATCGGGATCGCACTGGTTCTCGTCGCCGGAGCCTCGGTCGGGTTCACGGCGCGCGCCCGTCCCGCGCCGGTCCGGTGAGATTCGCCTCAAGATCGACCTGCGGTTGGCCGATGCATCAGTGCAAGCACTTCTCGATGGTGGACCGACAACGGGATTCCCCTTCTCCCTGACTCACCCCTGATTCGAGAACACCGGGCCCCCTCACAAGAGGGGGCCCATTCTGTGGCGCATTCCTTCCATGCCCGTCGCAATCGAACTGCTTGCAGACCGGCCGCATCTGATGCCCATCGTCGCCGGCCGGCCCTTCGACAGTTGGCGTCACAGGAACCCAGGCGAGGGCCCGGTCGGCTTGACCGTTCTGGTGGTTCGGATCTGGAGGGCGTCTCCGAATATGGGTCCTGAAGGAACAGGGGACCGCGTCGGCCGGCAGTCGATGGCACTACCCGACGAGCGAACGGAGGTCAGCTCGCGCAGCCCTCGTCGCCCGGCAGCATCGGTCGGACGATGATTCCGAGCTCCGCACCGTCGAGATTCCAGAGCGTTGTCTGATTGGCCTGGGCGAGGGCTCCGTGGAGCAATGCGGCGTCGTCGCCGTCAACGACGGTGCACGGCCAGCCGAGGAACGCCGGATCGCCGGTCCGTGGGTCGAGGGCAAGCGGCCATATCTGGACGTTGCGGAACTGCGGGTCGGAGCCAGGCGGCGCGTCGAGCACATAGACCCGGAACCGTTCAGGCACATACGCCACCGACTCACCGGAGGCCGTGAGCCCGTCGAGTTGGGTGATGAGTTTCTCGAGCTGTCTGACCCGGTCGTCGCCGGCGGTCACCAATCCCAAGGCGTACACGGAGAAGCGATGCTCTCCCGCCTCGTCATAGAACGTGACGAATGTGTCGGTGGCGTCGGCAACCCGGTCGGCTGCCTCCCGATTGGCCTCGTCGACCATCTTGTCGAGGCCCATGTCCTCGGCGATGCGGATCAGCGTGCCCACCTCAGCCGCGCTGAGTTGCGTCATCTGGACATTGGGCACAGCTGGGCCCGGGAAAATGGCGGGCACGGCTCCCTGGAAAAACAACCGCCCGTCAGCCATGACCTGAAAGCGAGGAAGTCGCTGAGCCAGATACTCGACGGGAACGAATCCGCCTTCGTCGCCCACGACGAGGATCACCTCGTCAGAGGGACCGGGAAGGGTCAGGTCTGGAGTGGCGATGGTCGTTGCCGGCGCTTCACTCGAGGGTGGAAGCCCGATCGTGGGCTCGGGACGAGCTCCAGCCGAACATGCCGCGATAAGAATGAAGAGGGAGGCAGTGAACCACCTGGGTCTTGTCATGCGATCTTCGACGTTCCTGGCTGGTCGAAAGGTTCCGTGTCCTGTGAGTTAGACGTGGCGGGACTGCTGGCTAGGCTACGCCATCCCCATGATGTTTGTAGGTCTCGTTTGGTCGCTCGCCCTGCTGGTTGCTGTCGCCGGGTATGCCAAGCTGGTTGCACCCGATTACACGGCCGGAGCGCTGGCCGCCTTGGGGTTTCGATGGGTGAGACACTCACATGTGAGACTGCTGGCGGTGGTTGAGATCGCAGTCGGTGTGACGGTCATCGCCACCGGCCTCAGCTCGGCGGTTGCCGCCCTGACGCTGTTCTATGTGGGCTTCACCGTGTTCGTCGTTCTGGCACTCGCCCGGGACACTCCCCTTTCGAGTTGCGGGTGTTTCGGACGGCCGGACACTCCACCGACATCTGCCCATCTGGTGGTCAACGCCGTGTCCGCCGGGTTGCTCGGCTGGGTCGCCGCAACCGCAAGCCGGGTCGGTGTCGGAGACGTCTTGGCCGAATACGGCTCTGGCGCGGTGCCGATCGTCTTGTCGGCAGGCACGACCACCTACCTCCTGTACCTCTTGCTGTCATTCGCTCCCTCGCGCCTGCCGGTTGTGTTGGGACGGGCGTCTTCATGAACGGTTTCATCGACCGTATGGCATCAAGGACCTTCGAACGCGGGATCGATCGGCGAAGCTTCCTCCACCGCATGACGATGTCGGCTACGGCCCTCCTCGTCGCACCAAAACAGTTCATGTTCGAACCCGTCACGGCCTACGCCGCCATCTGTTCGTGCTCAGGCCAGGCGTGCGCCTGTGGGTCCTTGTGTTGTGACGGCTATACGGAGTTCTGTTGCACGATGTACGGGCAGAATGCCTGCCCTACGGGAACCATCCCGGCCGGTTGGTGGAAGGCGGACGGCGCCGGTGTCTGCGATACCACGTCTCCTCAACCTCGGTATTACCTCGACTGCAACATCGCAACCTGCGGCAGTTGCGGCTGCGGGTCGAACGGCACCTGCTCCGGTGCCTGCCAGGAAGGCACGGACTACGTCTGCGGCTGCGGCGACGCCAATTGTGCCAATCGGAAATCGGCCTGCACCCAGTTCCGCTACGGGCAGTGCAATCAGGATGTGGATTGTGTCGGCCCCATCGTGTGCCGCGTGGTCACCTGTACTCCTCCATGGCTGTGGGACGATTCATGCACGACGACATCGGCTACCGACAACGCCACACGCTTCCACAACCGACCGTGCCTGGCCGATCCGACCGTCCTCCCGGCCGGGATCCCCCTGGTGGGAGACTGGCTCGGCAGTGGCGAGATATCGGTCGGGGTCTTCTCGAACGGGCTATGGAGCCTGCTTCTGCCTGACGGTTCGGTCCGCCAGTTCCGCTACGGGGATGCGGGAGATCGTCCGCTGGTCGGAGACTGGAACGGCAACGGCATCGACACCCCCGGCATCTACCGGGCCGGCCAATGGCACCTCCGCAACTCCAACACCACCGGCACCTCCGACATCTCCTTCTGGTACGGAGACAGCGGCGACCAACCCCTCGTCGGAGACTGGAACGGCAACGGCATCGACACCCCCGGCATCTACCGGGCCGGCCAATGGCACCTCCGCAACTCCAACACCACCGGCACCTCCGACATCTCGTTCTGGTACGGAGACAGCGGCGACCAACCCCTCGTCGGAGACTGGAATGGCAACGGCATCGACACCCCCGGCATCTACCGGGCCGGCCAATGGCACCTCCGCAACTCCAACACCACCGGGATCTCGGACATCTCGTTCTGGTACGGAGATCCTGGTGACACCGTGATCGTCGGAGACTGGGACGGAGACGGTCGCGACACGCCCGGCATCGTCAGGAACCAGAAGTGGTACTTGCGAAACTCGGCGACCACCGGCGCTGCGGATACGGTGCTCTGATGCTCACGACCTTCCTGATCGTGCAATCGGTGGCCATCCTCCTCCTGGCCGTGCTGGTCGCCGGGCTCCTGAGGGCGCACGGTGAAGTGCTGCGCATCCTCCATAACAACGGCATCTCGCTCGACAAAGACAGTCCGACGGCGCCGCACCCGGGCCGATCGATTCCGGTGAGGGCCTCATCGGTGGCAGCGCATGACATCACCGGAGTCAGACTCGGCGGGGGCGCCACCAAGATCGGTATCGTCGGCGCACCGGGTTCCACACTTCTCGCCTTTCTCTCGACAGGATGCTCCAGTTGCGGGGTCATCTGGCGCGAAATGGCCAATCCCGCCCTCGAGGTCCCCGGTGAAAACACCCGACTTGTGGTGGTTGCCAAAGGGCCTGAGGCGGAGAGCGTGTCCCGACTCGAAGAACTTGCTCCCAGCGACCTGCTCGTCGTTCAATCGTCGGATGCCTGGGACCGTTATCAGGTCCCGGTCACTCCCTATTTCGTGCTCGTCGATGGGTCCACCGGGACCGTGCAGGGCGAAGGGACGGCCGCCAGCTGGACTCAGATGATCGGGTTGATGCGTCAGGCGGTGGCCGATGCGAGATCACCGGCCCGGCGGTCGGTCGACTCCGGTCCTGGCGAACTTCAGGCGGACGAGGAACTGCGTAAGGCAGGGATAGGGCCAGGTCACGAGAGCCTCTACCCCGGATCGCAACCGCCCGTTGAACGATGATCCCCGCCGCACTGTTGGTAGCCGTCGTCGGAGGTTGGAGCGCCACGTGGTCCCCCTGAGGCGAGTCGATGCTGACAAGCATCAACCCGCTCGGCGAGCGGGCCAGACGACAGCATTACCGGATCACCGTCGTGGCCTACGTACTCGGTTCGACCGTCGGTGGCGCGCTGGTCGGCCTGGTCGCCGCCACGATTGGCTGGTTCTTGCCCGATGGCGACTGGTTGGTACCGGTGGTGGTGATCTCACTCGTACTGGGGGGCCTGGTCGACGTGCGCCGATCCCGGATCCCCTGTTTGCACCGGCAGGTGGACGAGAACTGGCTGCCCAAATACCGCGGCTGGGTCTACGGTTTCGGGTTCGGACTCCAACTCGGCACCGGAATCGCCACCATCGTGACGACGGCAGCCGTGTATACGATGCTCATCCTGATGGTCGGTTCAGGTTCTCCGATCATCGGCGCCGGTATCGGTGCGCTGTTCGGATTCAGTCGGGCACTGCCCATCATTTCGACCCGCTCGATCGAATCTCATCACCAACTGCGAGCCCTGATGCGCAAGGTTGACGTGGGCCGCCCGTGGTCCAGTAGATTCTCTGCCATGGCTCAATGGACGGCTGCCGGCCTCGTCTGGGTACTCGGCGCGTGAAGGAGATCCGGTGAAGATCAGTTCGACAGGGGTCACGGTTGACGTGCCGCAGGGTTGGGAAGCGGAGATCTACCAGCGAGAGCCGGAGCGCTTCGAGTTACTCGAGGCCGAGGCTTCGACCGGAGCCGTCGTCCACCTCGGAAACTTCCCATTACCGCCAGAACGTGGCGACTTCGGGAGCGGGGCCGTCGAGATCATGAAGGGTGACCATGTTCTGGTCGTCCTGTTCGAACATGGAGCAGACTCGGTCGGAACCCGGCTCTTCTCGGCGACCGGCATGCCTCAGGTCACTGGCACCGACTTCCGGCCCGATCGGATGCAGCGTCCTCTACCGGGCCAATCCGGGGCGCAATACTTCTTCACCATCGAGGGGCGCCCGTTTTGCCTGTATGTCGCTCTGGGAAGCCACGCCAACCGGGCCGAGATCATCCCGCTCGTCAATGAAACGCTCGCCACGGTGACGATCGCCTAGGCAACGGCAGATTCCCGTGGCGCCCGGGGCCACTCTCAGGCTATCCGGTGAGTTCGGCGCAATCCCGCTCAGGACAAGGTGTGACCTGTCAGGCGTCGTGGTCGGCTCCGGTCCCGTCGAGCCTCCACTCGAAGGAGCATCACTGGCCGGCCTCGGCCGCCGCGGCGATGTCGGCCAGGTCCTGCTCGATCGCCTTGCGGGTCGCTTTCATGAAGAGCCGTCCGACCGTCGCGGCCATCAGGCGTGCCATCGTCCCGGTAGGTTCGCCGGCGAAGCTCATCGACAGCCGGGCACCGTCACCGTCGGCAGTCACGCTTATCTCAGAGCGATACCGGGCCCCGCTTCCCTCTGACTCGACGACGTACCGCCGACCCGGCTCGAGTTCCGTGACTTCCATCACCTCTGATGCTTCCCGACCGAACATGATGCGGGTTTCGCGCCACCTGGTCCCGACACCGAATTCGTCCTGCCCGCCGAGCCGCTCAACACCGACGATCGCCGAAATCGCGTCGGGTGAGCCGTCCAGGTCGGTCATCACCGCCCAAACGGCATCCGGGCGGGCGGCGACGTGACGACTTGCTTCGAGTACCTGCACGACGCTCCTCTTTCGCTTTCGATCGACCGTAGCGCACTTGTGGCTAGGGGACCTCGGCCATTCCGTGGTCGCCAAACAGAGTGAACTCCGGCATGAAGGTCATGTCGATACGTCCGGTGGATCCGGCCCTGTGCTTGGCCACGATCACCTCGGCCAGGCCCTTGGACTCCTGGTTCTCGGGGTGGTAGTACTCGTCGCGGTAGATGAACATGACTATGTCGGCGTCCTGCTCGATGGCCCCCGATTCACGGAGATCGCCTAGACGTGGACGTTTGTCCTCACGAGCTTCGAGGCTCCGGTTGAGCTGCGAGACGGCAATGATGGGAACGCCGAGCTCGCGGGCCAGGTTCTTCAGGTTCCGGCTGATCTCGGCTATTTCCTGCTGGCGGTTTTCACGATTGCGGCCCTGCATCAGCTGCAAGTAGTCGAGCACGACGAGGTCGAGTCCACGGTGCCGCTTCAGCCGCCGGCATTTCGCCCGCACGTCGGTGACCGTGATCTGGGCGCTGTCGTCGACGTAGATGGGAGCCTGGTACAGACGGCTCGCCGCGTTGACGACCTTCTGCCACAACTGAGGACCCAGTTGGCCGGCACGCAGTTTCATGGAATCCACCCGGCCGAGGGAGCAGAGCAAGCGCTGAATGATTTCTTCCTTGCCCATCTCCATGGAGAAGATGGCGACCGTGCCGCCGTTGGTGGCAACGTTCGTGGCAACGTTGAGCGCCATGGCGCTCTTGCCCATCGCCGGGCGGGCGGCAATGACGACGAGGTTGGCCGGCTGTAAGCCGGCCAATTTCCGATCGAGGTCTCTGAACCCGGTTGCGAGCCCGGTGATCTCGCCGGCGTTGGCCTCCATCTCCTCGATACTTTCGAGGGATGTTTGCAGCAGGCTGCTCAGCTCGAGGAGGCCCTCTCCGACGCGACGCTCCGCCACCCCCAACACGGTCTGCTCGGCACTGTCGATGACGAGGTCGATCTCTTGATCGGTGAGCATCGCCAGATCGGAGATCCGACCGGCCGCGGTGATGAGGTTCCGACGGAGGGCATGCTCCTCGACGATTTCGGCGTAGTAGTCCACCCGGCTTGCCACCGGAACCGCGTGCATGAGTTGAGTCACGAACCCGACGCCCCCGACACGATCGAGTTCCTCCTTCCGTCTCAGCCCGTCGGTGACGGTCACCGCATCGATCGGCTGATTGGCGTTGTAGAGATCGACGATGACCTCGTAGATCGCCTGGTACGCCGGGATGTAGAAATCCTCTGGCCTGAGCCGGTCGATGACCTGGTTGGCGGCGTCGGACGAGATCAGGAGCGCCCCGATGACCGACTCTTCTGCTTCGGCGTTGTGCGGTGGCACCCGCACCCCGGGTGACCGACCGCCGTTCGGCATACGCTCACCCGGCGTCGGAGCCTCGCGAGCCGGCGGCGCGTAAGCCTCGAGGGGAGGCTCGAGGGTTTCGCCGTCACTCATGCGTTAAGCCGGTATGACGTCGAGCGTCAGCGTGAACTCCACGTCGGGGTGCAGCTTGATCGGCACCTCGTGGAGCCCGATGCTCTTGATCGGCTTCTCCAGCGACACGGCCTTCCGCTCCAGGGCAACACCGGCAAATCGCTGCACGCCCTCGATGACGTCGGAGGTGCCGATCGATCCGAAGAGCTTGCCCTCGTCGCCTGCCTGGGCAGCGATGACCACCCGGGTGCCGACGAGTTGTTTGGCGATCGCTTCGGCTTCTTCGCGTCCTTTGCGGAGGGACTCTTCGCGATTCACCTTGACGGCCAGCGCATGCTTGAGAGCACCACCGGTTGCCTTGACGGCCAGATTGCGCGGCAGCAGGTAGTTCCGTCCGTAGCCGTCGGCGACATCAACAATGTCGCCCTCCGAGCCGAGTCCGTCTACCGGGCTGGTCAGTATGAGTTTCATCAGCGGTTCGTATACGCCAGAAGAGCCATCTCACGGGCGTTCTTGATGGCCATGGCCACCTCACGCTGGTGACGGGCACAGTTCCCCGTGACCCTACGGGCCCGGATCTTGGCTCGATCGGACATGTACTTGCGGAGGACTGCCACGTCTTTGTAGTTGATCGTGGCGTCCTTGTTCACGCAGAAGGTACAGACCTTCTTCTTCATCCGGCGACTGCTCTCGGGCCGCCGCTTCTTACGGGTTTGCCGTGCCATGTGCGGTGTTCTCCTGAATTCTCTCTGTCGGACCGGCGCCTAGAACGGCGCTTCGTCGGGTCCGTAGTCATCTCGTGCGACCGGGGCGGCCGGGAGCCCGGCGGAATCCCCGCCAAACCCGCCCGAACGGGCCGTCTTGTTGACCGTGGCGGTCGCCCATCTGAGGCTCGGGCCGATTTCGTCGATCCGGATCTCGACCACCGAGCGCTTCTCGCCCTCCTGGGTCTCCCAGCTGCGTTGCTCGAGGCTGCCGGTGATCATCACGCGGGCGCCCTTGGTGAGCGATTCGGCAGCGTTTTCGGCAGCGTCTCGCCAGAGAGTTCCGCCGAAGAAGGAAGTCTCTTCCTGCCACTCTTCGCCCTGCCGCCAGCGCCGATTGACCGCTACCCGGATTT
>Ga0224512_10003907_pt1 | contig 12894 bp, 10 predicted proteins | sample SF_May12_sed_USG_4_FD_169103 | JGI IMG/M metagenome (GOLD analysis project Ga0224512, IMG submission 169103) | Sediment microbial communities from San Francisco Bay, California, United States - SF_May12_sed_USGS_13 | ecosystem: Environmental > Aquatic > Marine > Sediment | place: USA... | reverse complement strand
GCGCCAGCAGCTTGTCGTCGACAGCGTCGATCTCGTCGCGCAGCGCCTTGAGCTTTTTTTCCGCGTCCTTCATCGCCCGAAGCGTTTGATTTCCCGGGTGGAACTATGGCACGGGCCGCCCGCCGGTGGAACTCCGATAAGTGTCCTACAACGCCCGGACCGACATCACGCCGTCGATGGCGGCAAGCTCTTCCAGGACTTTGGGCGGTATCGTGCCCTCCACATCGGCCAGGGTGTACGCGAGCTCACCCCGGGATTTGTTCAGCATGTCCACGATGTTGAGGTTCGCCTTGGCCAGGGTGGTGGAAATCTGCCCGAGCATGTTGGGCACGTTGGCATTCACTAGGGCCACCCGGGCTCCTGAGTCTCTCGGCATCACCACCTCAGGAAAATTCACTGAGTTGGTGATGTTGCCGTCCTCGAGGAAATCCATGAGCTGCCGGCTTGCCATTACCGCGCAGTTTTCTTCCGCTTCGCGCGTTGATGCACCGATGTGCGGCAGTGTGATTACCTTTTGGTGGTGCTTGAGTGTCACCGTCGGGAAGTCGCAGATGTAGGCGTTAAGATTGCCGTCGTTGAGTGAGCCGACCACGGCTTCGTCACTGACGATACCCTGCCGGGAGAAATTGAGCAGCGTTGCCCCCTGGCGCATGTTTTTTATGGAATCCTCGTTGATTAAATCTTTAGTCTGTTCAAACAGCGGCACGTGGATGGTGACGATGTCCGATTGAGCCAACAGATCCTTGACGCTTTGCGCCTGAACGACTTCGGAAGACAGCTGCCACGCCCGCCTTACCGTCAACTCCGGGTCGTAGCCCACTACGCGCATGCCGAGCCTGAGCGCCGCGTTCGCCACCAGCACGCCGATGGCGCCCAGACCAATCACGCCCAACGTGCGTCCAGGCAGCTCGAAGCCTACGAACTGCCGCTTTCCGGCTTCTACCTGTTCGTTGAGCGAATCGTCGTCGCCCTGCAGTGAGTCAACGTAGCGCCACGCCTGGCAGATATTCCGCGCGCCAAGGAACATGCCCGCCAGCACCAGCTCCTTGACCGCATTGGCATTCGCGCCGGGAGTGTTGAATACGGGAATGCCGCGCTCGCTCAGCCGTGCAACGGGAATATTGTTGACACCCGCGCCCGCCCGCGCCACGGCCCTGACCGAAGGCGGAATCACATAGTCGTGCATGTTGAACGAGCGAAGCAGGATCGCGTCGGGACTGCCAAGTTCCGCACCGACTTCGTAGCGCTCTTGTGGAAAACGCTCGAGACCGACGGGAGAGATGTTATTGAGAGTCAGGATTTTGAACATGTGGGGGATCGTAGTCGCTTCGTGATGTGGCGGCGTAGAACCGGAGCGGCATGTATAGACGTTAACGTATATCGTATGTCGTATATCGTATATCGGATCTGAGCTTGAGCAACAGCACGGACGTCAACTATGCAATTCCGACATACGAAATACGATATACGAAATACGAATCTTCACCCTCTCCCCTTCTCGAAGTCCGCCATAAACGCCACCAGCGCTTTTACGCCCTCCAGCCGCATGGCATTGTAAAGGCTGGCGCGCATTCCGCCGACGGAGCGATGACCTTTGAGGCCTTCGAGTCCAGCCGCGCGCGCCTCCTGCAGAAAAGCCCCGTCGAGTTCGGGAGACGCGAGCTTGAAGGGCACGTTCATGCGTGAGCGGCACGCCGAATCGATGGGGTTGCTGTAGAAGTCGGACGCGTCGATGGCCTCATAAAGCGTTTTCGCTTTGGCCTCGTTGCGCTTCTCCATCTCGGCAATCCCGCCCTCGGCTTCGAGCCATTCGAATACAAGACCGGCGACGTACCAGGCGAAGGTGGGTGCCGTATTCGCCAGGGAGCCGGCCTCCGCCTGCACCTTGTAATCCAGCATGGATGGCGTGCTCTTTAGGGCCTTGCCCAGGAGATCCTCACGCACGATCACCACGGTGAGACCGGCGATGCCGATGTTCTTTTGCGCGCCAGCATAGATGAGCCCGAATCGCTCCACCGGAACCGGCCGTGAGAGAATGTTGGAAGACATGTCGCCCACCAGCGGCACCGTGCCGCTATCCGGGACATAGTGAAATTCGACTCCGCCGATGGTTTCGTTAGGCGTGTAGTGCAGGTACGCCGCTTTTTTGTCCTTTTGCCAGCTCGATTCTGCAGGAACTCGGGAGTAGCCGCAGTCCCTGGCGCTGGCGCACACGTTCACGCTGCAGTAGCGCTTCGCCTCCGCAATCGCCTTGGAGGACCACTGTCCCGTATCCACGTAGTCCGCCCGGTCCGCGTCGCGCAGAAGATTGAGCGGCACCGCTGAGAATTGAAGCTGGGCGCCACCCTGAAGGAACAGCACTTTGTACGACTCGGGAATGGAAAGCAGTCGGCGGAGGCGTGTCTCGGATTCCTTGGCGATCTCGCCGAAGTGCGCGCCTCGGTGGCTCATCTCCATCACCGACATGCGCGCGTCGCGCCACTCCAATAGCTCGTCGCGCGCCCGTTGAAGCACCGGTTCGGGCAACGCCGCCGGCCCGGCGCCGAAATTGTATACCCTGCTCATCGAATTCCTTGCCTGAACTTGGCTTCTTAACCCTGGCTAACCCGGTACCGCGTCCAAGCGCCATCCTTCCGAGCTCGTTCAAAGCGAGCCCTGGTGCACCGCGCAGGCAACGTAAGGTAACGGAAGTTAAAGACCGATCAGGTCTCCTCGACGATCCTGTCCAGGCCGACCAGGCGCTCACCTTCGCTGAGACTGATGAGCCGTACGCCCTGCGTGTTTCTTCCCATGACGCTGATTTCATCGACGCGGGTGCGCACCAGCTTCCCGGCGTCGGTGATGAGCATGATGTCGTCCTGCTCCGCCACCAGTAGCGCGCCGACCACCTCGCCATTTCGCTCACTGGTTTGAATCGAGATCAGACCCTGACCGCCGCGGCCCTGAGGACGGTAATCATCTATAGGCGTGCACTTGCCGTATCCGTTTCGCGTCGCCGTGAGCACGCGTCCCATATCTGCAGTCATCAGCGAGATGATCTCTTCTTCTTTGCTGATTCGCATACCGATAACGCCCCGGGCGTTGCGGCCCATGGCACGCACGTCGGCTTCCTTGAAACGAATCACCTTGCCGCCGCTGCTCGCCAGCATGATCTCCTGGTCTCCATCGGTTATGGCGACGCCAATGAGGCGGTCGCCCTCCACCAGGTCGATGGCGATGATCCCTGAGGATCTTGGACGCGAGAAATCCCGCAGCGGCGTCTTTTTGACCAAACCGTTGGATGTCGCCATGACCACGAATCCAGGCTGGTCGAAGCTCTGCAGTGAGAGAACGGCGTTGATCCGCTCGCCCTCGCTGAGCGGCAGCAGGTTGACCATGGGCCGCCCGCGGGCCTGCCGGCTCGCGTGGGGCAGCTCGTAAACCTTAAGCCAGTAAACCTTGCCCCGGTTAGAGAAGCAAAGAATGGTGTCGTGGGTATTGGCCACAAACAGGCGATCGACGAAATCCTCGTCCCGCATGGAGGTGGCGGATTTACCCTTACCGCCGCGCCTTTGCGCGGCATAGGCATCCAGTGACTGCCACTTTACGTAGCCCGCGTGGGACAGCGTCACCACCACGTCTTCGGGCGTGATTAGATCTTCAGGATTGAAGCTCGCGTAGTCGTGAACGATCTCGGTGCGGCGGTCATCGCCGTACTGATCTTTGATTTCCACCAGCTCGCCACGAATCACCGCCATGAGCTTGTCCGGGTTGTTCAGAATCTCCAGATGCTCCTGGATGCGCGCGAGCACTTCATCGAATTCCTTAAGTATCTTTTCCTGCTCGAGACCCGTTAAGCGATGCAGGCGCAGATCCAGGATCGCCTGCGCCTGAATTTCGGTCAGGCGGTAGCCGTCGTCCCCCAGTCCGAATTCCTCCGGCAAACCTTCGGGGCGCGAAAGCTTGGCGCCGGTGCGCTCGAGCATGGTCGAAACCACGCCGGGGGACCATTGCTGACCCATCAGCGCCTGCTTCGCCTCCGCCGGGCTCGGCGATGCCTTGATGGTGGCGATGACAGGGTCGATGTTGGCCAGCGCCACGGCCAGGCCTTCCAGAATATGGGCCCGGTCGCGTGCCTTACCGAGATCGTAGATGGTCCGCCTCGTGACCACCTCGCGCCGGTGGCGCACGAAAGCTTCGATGAGCTGCCGCAGGTTGAGCAGCAGAGGCTGGCCGTCCATCAGCGCGACAAGATTGATGCCGAACACGGACTGCAGCATGGTGTGCTGATATAGATTGTTCAGTACCACATCTGGGGCTTCGCCGCGCTTGAGCTCAATGACCATGCGCATACCGTCCTTGTCGGACTCGTCGCGAAGCTCGCTGATGCCTTCGATGCGCTTTTCTTTAACCAGCTCCGCGATCTTTGCCAGCAGCCGCGCTTTGTTGACCTGGAACGGCAGCTCGGTGACCACGATGCGCTGCCGATCGCCGTTGTCGCCGCCCTCGAAATGTGCCCGAGCGCGCATATAGATACGGCCACGGCCGGTGGTGTAGGCCTCGCGAATACCCTGGGCGCCGTTGATGATGGCGGCGGTGGGAAAGTCCGGTCCCGGTATATGCGCCATCAGGCCGGCGATGTCGATGCTGGGGTCGTCGATATAGGCAACGCAGGCATTCACCACTTCGCCGAGATTGTGCGGCGGAATGTTGGTGGCCATGCCCACGGCGATGCCCGACGAACCGTTAACCAGCAGGTTGGGCAGCCGCGTGGGAAAGACAACGGGCTCTTTCTCCGATTCGTCGTAGTTGGGCGTGAAATCGACCGTTTCCTTGTCGATGTCGGCCAGCATCTCGTGGGCGACGCGCGCCATGCGCACTTCGGTGTACCGCATGGCGGCGGGAGGATCGCCATCGACCGAGCCGAAGTTGCCCTGTCCGTCGATGATCATTACACGCATGGAGAATGGCTGCGCCATGCGCACCAGAGCGTCATAGACCGCGGATTCGCCGTGGGGGTGATACTTACCTATGGTGTCGCCGACCACGCGCGCTGATTTTTTATAGGGTTTGTTCCAGTCGTTTCCAAGCTGGCTCATGGCGTAAAGCACGCGCCTGTGAACCGGCTTCAAGCCGTCGCGAACATCGGGAAGCGCGCGTCCCACGATCACGCTCATGGCGTAATCCAGATAGGACTGCTTCATCTCTTCCTCGATGTTGACTTGGAGGACTTCTTTTGCGAATTCACCCATAACAAATTGTTTTAAAAATCAGATACTTAAGTTATATGAACACGGCCGCCAAAAACCATTGAAGTCTATCATTTTCGTGACGCTCAAGTCTCGCTTTAATGGCCTGAAAACAGGTCCATTTGAGGCCTATTTTTAGGCCACTCGAAAGCACGCGCGGAAGCCCGCAAACGGACCCTGAAATCGGGCACCTACGCGGGAAAAAGAAACAGTGGCGGGATGAAACTAAAGGGGCGCAGCAGACGATCGGTTCACAGCGCGGGCCCGTCGATCTCCGCCGACGCGCTTACGCCGGGCACGGGTCCGTGAGTGGGCACCGCCCGCTCCAGCATGTCCAGATAGCTTCGAATGCGCTCGACGTAATGAACCGGTTCGGAGCCCCGCGCGTAGCCGTGCTTGAGCGTGCGGAAATGCTTCTTACGAGAAAGCAGCGGCAGCACCGTTTTCAGCGAATGCCAGCGGTGGGGATCCTGATCCAGCTGCTCGGCGAGTTCTCGCGCATCCTGCAGGTGCCCGAAGCCGATGTTGTAGGCGGCCAGCGCAAACCAGAGCCGATCCTCACCTTCGACCTCGTCGGGAATGCGCTCGATCATCTCGGCGAGATACCGCGCGCCGCCCATGATGCTCTGGTCGGGATCCAGGCGATTGTTTACGCCCATCGCCCTGGCGGTGGGCAGCGTCAGCATCATCATGCCGCGCACCCCGGTGGGGCTTCTGGCCCTCGGGTTCCAGTGTGATTCCTGGTAAGACACAGCCGCGAGCAGTTCCCATGGTATATCGTGCACCGCCGCCGCGCGCTCAAAGCTCTCGCGGTAGCGCGGCAGGCGGTTGAGTATCCGACGCATGTAACGCTTGGTGTCGACGTAATCGAAGATCGTGACGTGGCCGTAATAACGTTCATCCAGACCCGCCAGCAGACCGTTTTCGTCGGCCTCGTCGAACCATTTCTCCAGCCGCGCCTTCAATCGGTTTGCGCCGGGCGCCAGCACCCAGGCGAGGCTCTGCTCTTCGGAAATCGGAAACGCGATCTCGAGATCCGGAAAATAGCGCTGGTTGATGGCGACGATGTTGGAGTCCGCAACTGCGCAGTCCACATCTTGGCGCGAGACTTGCTCCAGAACTTCGTCGCTAGAGAGCTCGACGGTGGTGCCCCACTCCAGACCGGGGACATCCTGTTTGAGCTCTTGCAGTCGTTCCACGTAGCTGCTGCCGTCGATGACCAGCAGTCTCACCGAGGGCAACTCCGATATGTCCTTGGGCACGATTCCGCCGCGGTAGCAGACCACTTGTTGCTGCACCGTTTTGTAATCGGGTCCGAAATTGTGGACCTGTTCGCGCTCCTCGGTTCGCGTAAGCGCGGCGGCGGCCAGGTGACCCCTCCCGGACTGGATAGCCTCGAGAACTTCGGGAATGCTGTCCAGGATGACATAGCGGACCTTGACCCCGAGCGACTCGGCAAACGCGTGAGTCAGCGCATACTCGTAGCCGTCGAGACCGTCGCGGCTTTCGTAGAAGGTGGTGGATCCGTATCGCGTCAGCACCACCAGCTCGCCGGTCCGGCGAATTTCCTCCAGGGTGTTTCCCTCGGGGTTGCCGCAGCCGGTGATTCCCCCGGCGACGAGCGCAGCGCAGACAAGAAGAGAACGTGCTTTCATGAAACCGTGCTTGAGGAAAATAACGCCGCGATCTTCGCCTTATCGGGCTGCTTGACGACGCCCTTTTCGGTCACGAGCACGTCCACCAGCGCCGCCGGCGTGACGTCGAACACCGGATTCCACACCTCGGCGCCGGTGGCGGCGATGCGGGCATCACCAAGGGAGAGCAGCTCCTCGGCGGCGCGATTTTCGATGGGGATGGAAGCGCCGTCGGGGCACTCGAGATCGATTGTCGACGTGGGCGCCACCACCATGAATCCCACACCGTGGTGGCGCGCGCTGACCGCCAGAGCGTAGGTGCCGATCTTGTTGGCCACGTCGCCGTTGGCGGCGACCCGATCGGCGCCAACGACGACCCAACGCACCTTACCCTGCTGCATGGCATAGGTCGCGGCGCCGTCAGCGATCAGGCTCACCGGAATGCGATCCTGGATCAGTTCCCAAGCAGTAAGCCTTGCGCCCTGAAGCCAGGGACGGGTTTCGTCGGCGTAGACGCGCTCCACCTTGCCGGCCTGGAAAGCGCTGCGGATCACACCGAGCGCGGTGCCATACCCAGCGGTGGCGAGCGCGCCGGCGTTGCAGTGGGTGAGCACGCCGCAGGGTGCGTCGATGAGCGCCGCGCCCAGCGCGCCCATTTTTCGGTTGGCCGCGAGATCCTCCTGTTGAATGGCAGTGGCTTCCTCCAGCAGCGCATCCGCAGGGTCGCCGTGGATATGCTCCAGCCTTCGCCGCATGCGCTTGACCGCCCAGCCAAGATTGACCGCCGTGGGCCGCGCTGCCGCCAGGAGTTCGAGATCCGCGTTCACGGCTTCGCGCCAGCTGTCCCGATTCTGCGCGAACCGATCCCGAGCAGCCAAAACGACGCCGTAAGCCGCGGCGACGCCAATGGCGGGCGCGCCGCGCACGGTCATGCTGCGAATGGCTTCGGCCACGTCTGCCGCGCTTTTGCAGACCACGTGCGCCATGCGCCCGGGCAGAAGACGCTGGTCGATCAGGCGCACCGCGTCATCACGCCACTCCACGGGCCTGATCGCGTCGTAGAGCACCGCGTCTACGGCACCGGGCAGATTGTCCTGCTGTGGCTCGATCATGCGTCGATTCGCCTAAACTTCGGCCCGGCGCCGTTGGAATGCCCCATTGGGGCCATTATCATGCGCCGTGTCATTCTTACGACGTACCTCATTCATCCGCCGCCGCGTGGCGGGGTCTTGTCACAAGCACTAAGGGAATTTTAGTTGGAATTCGTCGACACCCTCGTCGAAGCAGGCTGGATCATCCCGGTCGAGCCCGACGAAATCGTGCTTGAAGATCATGCCCTGGCAATTCGCGACGGCAGGATCGTGGCGATTCTACCCCAGGCAGAGGCCAATCGCCGGTTCGAGGCCGAAAGCAGGGTTGCCCTTCCCGGCCACACGATTATCCCGGGGCTGGTCAACGCTCACACCCACGCGGCCATGAGCCTGTTTCGCGGCCTGGCTGACGACCTCCCGCTGATGAGTTGGCTCAACGATCACATCTGGCCGGCGGAGCAGAAGTGGGTCAGCGACACGTTCGTTCGCGACGGCACGCGGCTCGCCGTGGCAGAAATGATCCGCAGTGGCACCACCTGCTTCAACGACATGTACTTCTACCCCGACGAAGCGGCAAAGGTGGCGAGCGAGGCGGGTATGCGCGTCGTCGTCGGGCTTATCGTTCTGGATTTTTCCAGCGTATGGGCAAGCAGCGCGGATGAATACATCACCAAGGGATTCGAGGTTCACGATCAGTTTCGAAACGATCCGCTGGTCACCACTGCGTTCGCTCCGCACGCGCCGTACACGGTTTCCGACGAGCCGCTGGAACGCGTGCGCACATACGCCGACGAGCTCGACATCCCCGTGCACATGCATGTGCACGAAACCGTCGGCGAGGTGGCTGATAGCGTCGCCAAAACCGGCGAGCGGCCGCTGGCGCGGCTCCAACGCCTCGGATTGCTCAGCAACCGCCTGCTGGCGGTGCACCTGACCCAGCTCGAAGAGGGGGAGATTGAAAAGCTGGCGGCGTTGGGTGTCAGCGCCGCGCACTGCCCGGAATCGAACCTGAAGCTTGCCAGCGGCTTCTGCCCCGTGGCCCGACTCGATCGGGTGGGCGTGAACGTGTGCATCGGCACCGACGGCGCTGCCAGTAACAACGATCTCGGCATGCTCGCTGAACTGCGTACCGCGGCGCTGCTGGCCAAGGGCGTGAGCGGTGACGCCAGCGCGATCCCGGCTCACTCAGCGCTTCGGATGGCGACGCTCAATGGCGCGAAGGCACTGGGTCTCGATGCGGAGATCGGATCCCTCGAGCCAGGAAAGGCAGCGGACATGGTGGCCGTGGATCTGACGCAGCTTGAAACCCAGCCGGTGCATCACCCCGTTTCCCAGGTGGTTTACGCCGCCGGCCGGCATCAGATCAGCGACGTCTGGATCAACGGCCACTGGGTGCTCAAGGGCCGTCAGCTGGTGACTTTAGACACGCAGCAGATCCTGCGCGAATCCCGCGACTGGGCCGAACGCCTCGCCGGCGCTTGACCCGCATTATTCACCAACCCACGGCTGTGGACGTGGATCTGCCCGCATCTGCGGCGTTTCGCTAGAAAAAGGCGCTCGACGTACCTACGGGTACGCCTTCGCCCCTTTTCCGTCGCGCGCCTTGCAGCTACGGGCATCTCCGCGCCCTCGCTTCGCGCGCTGGTGAATAATGCGGGTTAAGATCGCCCTCATGGTCACCACCACACGCAACGTCGATCCGGAAGAGATCTCGAAATTCGAGGCGCTGGCGGCGCGCTGGTGGGATCCGGAAAGCGAGTTCAAGCCGCTGCACGATATCAACCCGCTGAGGCTCGATTTCATCGACCGGCGCGCGCATCTTTCCGGCAAGCGCGTACTCGACGTCGGCTGCGGTGGCGGGATCCTTTCGGAGAGCATGGCCGCGCGCGGCGCCAAGGTCACCGCCATCGACGCATCCGAGGTGCCCATTAGCGTTGCAAAACTGCATCAGCAGGAAACCGGCAGCGACGTCGATTACAGATTGGCTACGGTGGAGGACATCGCCGATTCTGGTGAAGGCCCGTTCGACGCCGTCACTTGTCTAGAGCTGGTGGAGCACGTTCCGGATCCCGGCTCCGTGATCTCAGCTTGCGCCTCGCTGCTCGAACCCGGCGGTCATGTGTTCCTGTCCACCCTCAACCGAAACCCGAAGTCTTATCTGTTCGCTATCATCGGCGCCGAGTACGTGCTCAGGCTGTTGCCCAAAGGCACCCACGACTACGCAAAATTCATCCGCCCTTCCGAGCTCGACGCCTGGGCGCGGCGTGCCGGGCTCAAGCTCAATGAGCTCATCGGCATGAGCTACAACCCTTTCACCCGCCGCTACCGCCTGGGTGAAGACGTCAGCGTCAACTACCTCACCTGGTACCGGCGGAGCGGCGACTGATCCCGTGCCCCTGTCCGTGCGCACGGTATTGTTCGACCTGGACGGCACGCTGGCCGACACGCTGCCGGATCTCGCTTTTGCCCTGAACATCGCGCTTCAGGCGGAGGGGCTCGAGCCTCTTTCCAACGACGCCATTCGACCCCTGGTCACGGAGGGCGGACGCGTCATGGTGGACATGGCCGTGGGGGAACGCCGCAATGAGGAAACCAAAGATCGAATGCGCCACGCGTTCCTCGATACCTACGCCGAAAATCTCGCCAATCACACACGCCTGTTTCCGGAAATGGAAGAAGTGCTGGCAACGCTGGACGATCGCGGCGTTCACTGGGGCATCGTCACCAACAAGCTCGCGGCCTTCACCGACCCTCTGGTTCGCGCGCTGGGCATCGACCGGCGCGCCAAATGCGTCGTCAGCGGAGACACCACGGCGCATTCGAAGCCGCACCCGGAGCCCATGTTCTATGCCTGCCGCGCGGCCGGCGCGAATCCGGGGGAGTGCGTATACCTGGGGGACGCGGAAAAAGACGTGCTCGCCGGAAGGCGCGCAGGCATGCGCACCCTGGTGGCGCTTTACGGATATCTGCCGAAAGATGCAGACCCTCACGCCTGGGGGGCCACCGGCGTGGTGGATTCGCCATCGGATCTCATCCGATGGCTCGACGACTACTCCTGATCGCGCATGGATGCGGACGCCTATTGCCGGGACAAAGTCGCCGCAGAAGGCAGCGTGCTTTATTACGGCCTTTTGTTTGTTGCCGAAACGCCGCGCCGCGCGTTGACGGCGCTGCGAGCTCTGGGAGAAGAGCTGCGCGAAGTCACCGACGCCTGTTCCGATCTCAACGTCGGCCGCAGCAAGCTTGCCTGGTGGAGCGAAGAACTGGCCTGGGCGGCCCAGGGCAAGCCGCGCCACCCGGTGACCCAGGCTCTGACGCTGAGCCTCGAGTCCGGGGCCATCGACGACGCTCACTATCGCGCCCTGCTCGACGGCGTGGCCGAGCGCCTGGAAGCCGGCGGTTTCAGCTCCCGTAGCCAAATGGACACGTTGCTCCGTGCCTCGGAAGGCGCGCTCGGAACGCTGGTTGCGTGCGTCTGCGCCGATGGCAAATCGGATCACATCGCCTTTCAGCAGACGCTTCACCTGGCGCTGGCCCACGCATGGATCGCCCGAAATCCCCGCCGCCACGGCTGGCGAAGCTTCACCTATCTACCCGCTGACGAGCTGGCCCGGCATGGCGTGACACGGGAGGATCTATTATCGGAAACGACCAGCGCTGCCCTGCGCGCCGTGGTCAACCTCCAGCTGCGTCACGCAACGGATCAGATAGAAAGGGCGATTGCTACGCTTCCGCCGGAGAATCCGGAAGTTCATTTGCCGTTTCTCGCCGAAGCCAAAATGGAGCGCGCGACGCTGAACGCCCTGGCCCGTTCCGGCGGACGCGTGCTGGAAAAGCCGCCGATGATCACGCCCCTGCGAAAGCTGTGGCTCGCGTGGCGGACGGCGCAGGAGATGGGAGTGTGAGTAGACAGTATGTGGGATGTAGTAAGTGGTATGTGGGTAGGGTCGTATTTCGTATTTCGTATGTCGTATATCGGATGAAGTGATTGGTGATTCGTCGATGATACATGGTTACAGGCGAGTCCTCGATTCCCACCTTACTATTCACTAATCACGAATCACTTTCTTCAAGCGAAGTCTCATCGATGAGCGCAACGAAACTCCTCCCGTACAATCCGCCTGCTAACGTCCTCGCCGATCGGATCATTTTGATTACCGGTGCGGGCGATGGGATCGGCAGGGCGGTGTCGATCGCCTGCGGAAAGCTCGGCGCTACAGTGATCTTGCTGGGACGCACGGTGAAAAAACTCGAGCGGGTCTACGACGCCATCGTCGAAGCGAAGGGACCGAAGCCCGCCATTTATCCTATGGATCTCGCGGGCGCCACGGCGCAGCATTACGCGGAGCTTGCTGAAAACGTCGACAGGGAATTCGGCCGTCTGGACGGATTGCTGCATAACGCCGCGCACTTAAAGACATTGAGCTCCATCGAGAATTCGGAGCCCGAGGACTGGGCGCGCAGCTTCCAGGTCAACGTCCACGCGCCGTATATGCTCACCCGCGCCTGTCTACCGCTACTGAGGAAATCTGCTGATGCCAGCATCGTTTTCACCGCCGCCGAAGAAGGCCGCCAGGGCCGCGCCTACTGGGGCGCCTACGCCGCGTCCAAGGCCGCGGCCGAATCCGTGATGGAAGTGCTGGCCGACGAGCTGGAAGCAACGCCCAACGTGCGTGTGAACAGTATCGATCCGGGACCCACGCGAACCCGTCTCCGCCAGGCCGCCTACCCCGGGAAAAACCCCAACAGCTATAAAACTCCTGAAGCAGTCGCCGACCGTTACGTCTATCTGCTGGGACCGGACAACCGCGGCCACAACGGCGTGCGGTTCACTATCGACGACGCCTAAGACAAAATCGCGGTAGGGCGCAATAGCGAAGCGTATTGCGCCGAACGAAATTTGACTTGAACGAATATTGCAGGAGCGCGTCCCCTGTCGTG
>Ga0224512_10003906_pt1 | contig 12895 bp, 5 predicted proteins | sample SF_May12_sed_USG_4_FD_169103 | JGI IMG/M metagenome (GOLD analysis project Ga0224512, IMG submission 169103) | Sediment microbial communities from San Francisco Bay, California, United States - SF_May12_sed_USGS_13 | ecosystem: Environmental > Aquatic > Marine > Sediment | place: USA: California... | reverse complement strand
CCGGACTCAACGGCCTTAAGAAGGGGAATCATGAAGACGCTCGTCAACGGTTTGTCGCGCCTAACGGTCAAGTGGCCGTGGCCCACTCTCATCGCGATCCTTGTCGTATCGTTCGTGCTGGCCGGCTTCTCGTTCCAGGCGGTGATCAGCGACGGCAACGACGGCTTCGCTCCCGACGCCGAAGAGCTGTTGGCGGCCGACCGCATCTCCGAGCTGTTCGGTGAGGACTCCACCGTGTCTGTACTCCAGGTGCTGGTGTCGGCGGAGGATGGCGATGCCCTCGACCTCGATGGGCTAGCGACTGTTCGGGCGATTTTGGGTGCAATCGACAGTTCCGACCTGGCTCCCCTGCTAGCGGAAAGACCGGAGCAGCCCTCCGTGATCTCCTACATGCTGCCGCTGCAACAGGCGTTGGCCGACGGAGCACCTGAACCGACCACCGACGCAGACCTCAAGGCGGCATACAACGAGGCCGTGTCCAACCTTCCAGACGACCTGGCGGGAATCAGCTCTTCGCTCCTGTCGGCAGACCAAAACCTCGACGCCTCGTCCGCAAGTAAGGGGCTGGTGCTTGTCTTCATCAACGCGCCCGCGTTCGATGGACCGGCCATCGACGAGTTCGACCCGACGGTCGACTTCGAGGACTTCATGGACGTCGAGTCGGACTTGGCCGCTTCGATACAGGAGCTAGATCTTCCGGCTGGGTATTCCGCCGAACCCTTCTCGATCGAGTTGATCTTCGCCACCGGCGATGAGTTCCAAGAAGAGATCGGCCGCCTGTTCGGCTTCGCGGCCATGATCATCGTCTTCATCTTGCTGTTCGTCTTCTGGATGAAACCGATTGGCGTGCGACGGCTGGTGTCGTTCCGGCGCTCGGCGGCCGACATGGGTCTGACCATGGCCACCATCTTCCTGGCCATCTTCTGGATGAACGGATTCGGCGTGCTGCTCGGGCCGAAGTACCTCGGTCTTGTTAACGACTTTGGGCCGATGACTCAGATCATTCCGATCTTGTTGATCGGCCTCGGGGTGGACTACGCCATTCACCTTTCATCGCGCTATCGCGAGGAGGCCAGCGACTCTGCCAATCCCGTGGGCAAGGCGATGGAGGCGTCGATGCACACTGTCGGCGTCGCCCTGGTGCTGGCCACGGTCACAACTTCTGTTGGGTTCCTGACCAACCTGGTGAGCCCCATTCCTGCCCTGAAGGATTTCGGGCTCCTGGCCGCCATCGGTATCGGTGCCTCGTTCCTCCTCATGATGACGTTCGTCGCCAGTGCCCGCATCCTGTTGGACCGGCGTGCCGAGGCTGGGAACCGGCTTCCTCGCCAGGCGTTCGGTGAGACGGCGGAACGCAGCCTGCCCAAGCTCATCGGGCGCACCGCCTGGCTAGCAGAGAAGGTGCCGGTACTCACCGTGACGGTGGCGCTCGCCCTCGGAGTGGTGGGTGCCTACGGCGTGACCCAACTCAGTACGGAGTTCTCCTTCACCGATTTCGTGCCCCGGCCCAATGCGTTGATTCCGACCTTCGAGACCTTGGTCGATGAGTTCGGAGGTGGGTTCGGCGAGACCTCGCAGATAATCATCGAGGGCGATGTGGCGACGGCTGCCAATCACAATGCCATGGTGGATTCATTCCAGAACCTGAGCGGCACAGAGAACGTGGTGCTCTTCGGCGACGCCCCAGCGGCGCAATCGCCGCTGAGCGTCCTTGCCTCGCTGATCGATCCTGACAGCCCCTCGTTCGACGAGGGGGTGGCGGCGGCGGCTCGAACAGCTGGGATCGGCGATGGGTCGTTCATGGTCTCGGCAAACGCCGACGTGGATGGTCTTTACGACGCCATGACCGTGGCCGATCTCGACAACACCAGTCGCTTCCTGCACAGAGACGCCGGAAGCTTCAGCGCGGTCCTGTTCGATATCACCACGCGAGCCGGCGAATCGGGAGCATCGCAGCTCAACGACGACCTCCGTGTGGCCTTCGAGCCGGTAGCTGCCGCAGGTCTGTCGGCGGTGCCCACGTCGGACGAGATCATCAACTCGGTTGTCATCGCGTCCCTGCAATCATCCCAGGTGAGCTCGCTAGCGATAACCGTGTTCGCCGCAATGGTGCTGCTGATGATCAACTTCATGATCGAGTCGCGGCGTCCGTTCCTCGGCGTGGTGACCACCCTTCCGGTGGCGCTTGTGGTGTTGTGGACGTTCGGCATGATGGCTGCCACCGGGATCGCCTTCGGACCGGTAACGGCCACTGTGTCGGCTTTGGCAATTGGAATCGGCGTGCCCTACACCATCCACATCACCCATCGATTCCAGGAAGATCGATTGCGGTTCGACACGCCGGAGGAGGCCATCCGCGAAACCGCCACCCACACTGGTGGGGCGCTGGCCGGTTCGGCCCTCACCACCATCGCCGGTTTCGGAATCCTGATGACGGCGTCCCTCATTCCGTTCCAGCAGTTCGGGTTGGTCACCGTCTACGCCATCGCCTTCGCCTTGGCCGCAGCCGTTTTGGTGCTTCCATCGATGTTGGTTCTGTGGGACCGGTGGCATCGCGCCAGAGGTGAGGAGGCCATCGAGGCCGAGGCTCTCGAGGCTGCTTTGGAGTTAGATCACGTCCAACGGGGCGATGTCTCTTCTACCATCGGGCGGTTCACTGCCTAGCGGGGAAGCATGAATCCGGAGAAGATCGCTCGCGCTTCGAGCAAGCGCCCTTGGGTGGTAATCGGAGTCTGGCTCGCGGTGTTGTTGCTTGCCTTCGGCCTCAGCGGGGCCTTTCTGGCAGACGCCCTCACCACCGACTTCGACTTCACTGATAACCCGGAGTCGAAGCGGGCTCAGGTTCTCGTTGAGGAACGCCTTGAGCCGGGCAAGGGGGGCGGACCAGATATTTTCAGCGAATTCCTAGTGGTTAGCTCCGCTTCGACGAGCGTGGCTGACCCTGCCTTCGAGAGCTACGTCGGTGAACTGATCACGGCTGCTGCGGAGCTCGGCCCGGACAAGATCCAAGGGGTTTTCCCAGTCGGAGCCAATGGTCTGGCCATAGTCTCCGAGGATGGGCAGCAGCTGGTGGTAACGGTGCTGCTCGCCAACACCGAACTCGATGAGGCCTCAACGGATGCCGAGGAGCTGGTGCAGGCCGTTCACCAGGTGGAGGCCCCGGCCGGCATGACGGCTCGCCTGTTCGGGTTCGGGACCTCCAACAACGACTACACCGAGCTGGCGGAAGAAGCGCTGGCCAAGGGGGAGTTCATCGGCGTTGCCGTTGCGCTGGTGGTGCTGCTTGTCGTGATCGGGGCCGCGGTGGCGGCCGGTATCCCGATCTTGCTGGCCATCGCCGCCATCGCGAGCGCCATCGGCATGACGGCGCTAGTGGGGAAAGCGTTCGCTCTGTCGTTCTTCGTCGTCAACTTCATCACGATGATGGGCCTCGCCGTCGGCATCGACTACTCGCTGTTCATCGTGGCGCGTTATCGCGAGGAACGGGTGCGCGGCTACCAAAAGCTCGAAGCGATCGGACGTGCCGGGGCCACCGCTAACCGCGCCGTCTTCTTCTCAGGGATGACGGTGGTGCTGGCTTTGTTCGGGCTGCTGTTCTTGCCCAACACCATCTTCCGCAGCCTGGCGGTGGGCGCCATCCTCGTTGTGATATTGGCTGTGGCTGCGTCGATGACGCTGCTCCCCGCCGTGCTGTCCCTGCTGGGCGACCGCATCAATCTGGGCCGGGTTCGCAAGAAGGAGTCGCTCCGCAACGTAGACAAGGTGGGTGGGATGTGGGATCGCATCACCGAGGCGGTGATGGCGAAGCCTTTGGTGTGGCTCATAGGGGGCGCTGGACTCCTGCTGCTTCTGGGTTCGTTCGGCCTGCGTATGAACACCGGCTTCGCCGGCGCCAGCACGCTGCCCGACCGCCTCGAGACCAAGCAAGCCTTCGACATCTTGGTCGAGGACTTCGGGCTCGGTGGGGTTGGCCAGCCGGTGGAGATCTTGGTCGACGGTCCTATCGACGACGGCGTTCAATCGGCGCTTGCCGACCTGCAAGCAGCCATGTCGTCCAACCGCATCTTCGGCCCACCCGATCCCGTCGTGGTGAACGACGCCGGCGACCTGGCGCTGCTGTCGGTGCCACTATCGGGCGATATTCAGAGCGAGGTGTCCACCGCGGCCGTCGAGAACCTTCGTGCCGAGCTAGTACCCGAGGCGTTCGCGCGTACCAGTGTCGATGTTCTGGTCGGTGGGTTCACGGCCTTCACCATTGATTTCTTTGATGACGTAGACACCTTCACTCCGATCGTTTTCATCTTCATTCTCGGTCTCAGCTTCCTGCTATTGACCGTGGTGTTCCGTTCGGTGGTGCTGCCGGTGAAGGCGATCATCCTCAACCTGTTGTCGGTGGCGGCCGCCTACGGGATGGTCGTGCTGTTCTTCCAGGCCGGTGTTGGCCCCGATTGGATAAAGGGCCTTTTCGGGTTCCTGGAGGTCGAGTCGATCGAAGCGTGGCTGCCGCTGTTCCTGTTCGCAGTGTTGTTCGGGCTATCGATGGACTACCACGTGTTCCTGCTCACCCGCATCCGCGAGCATTTCGACCGAACCGGTGACAACGCACTGTCGGTGGCGCACGGCCTGCGTACCACCGGGGCCATCATCACCGGCGCCGCCCTCATCATGGTGGCGGTGTTCGGCGGCTTCGCCGCCGGAGAGTTGGTGTTCCTCCAGCAGATGGGCTTCGGCCTGGCGGTGGCGGTGTTCCTCGACGCCACCGTGGTGCGCTCCGTCCTGGTCCCAGCCTCGATGAGGCTGCTCGGCGACTGGAACTGGTATCTGCCCAAGTGGCTCGACTGGCTTCCCAAGATCGACATCGAGGGCCACGAAGCCGCAGCCGAGGGTGCCAGTCACCAGGCCGCTGCGGTAGCGGGGACCGTCGGAGTCGAGTAAACGCCTTTGCTAGGCAGCATCTAGCTAAACGGTCCTTGGATGGAGGTGACACTGTCGGCACCATCCAGCGATGAAAAGGTTGGCGGCTTCGGTCGCGCTGGTCCTCATCGCTGCCCTCTTGCCCGGGGCAGCATTGGCCTCGGTAGAGGAGGCCCAACAAGCTGTTGAGGCTGCCGAGGCAGATCTGGCCGCATCCGAGCAGTTGTTGGCCGTTGCCGAGTTGGACCTCAACGGCGCCCAGATGCGGGTGGCCACCGCCATCACCTCGTACCGCTCGGTGACGCTCGAGGCCGAGCGAGCCGCGTTCGATGTGGCCGAGATCATCCAGCTCGTAACCGACGCCGAAGCCGATGTTGCCAAGCACAGGTTCGAGACGAGACAGCGAACGGTGGCCGCCTACATGGACGGCGGCAGCTCGGCGTGGGACCTCTTCTTCGTTGCGGGCACCTTCGAGGAGTACTCGGCTGGAAGAGCCGTGCTTGACAGAGCGGCCGGCGCGTCACAGCGCGCTTCTCATCGGGCAGCGACCGATGCCGAAGAACTGGCCGACCTGCGAGCGCAACTCGATGAGGCGCTGGCCCGGGTCGAGCAACTCCGCTGGGACAGCGATCGTGCTCTGGCCGAGGCGTCGCTGGCGCTCGACGCTGCCGCCCTGATCACCCGGTCAGCCGGTGGGCGTGTGGTTGCTGCGGATGGCGCGTATGAAGAGGCGGTCGTTGAACTAGAGGAGGCGATCGCTCGCCGCAACGCCCGCGGCGCCAACGTGGAGAACTGGCGGTCGCTGGTCGAGGAGCACTTCCCACCCGAGCTCGTCGAGCAGGCTCTCGACGTCATGTATTGCGAGAGCCGGGGCAATCCCTCGGCGGTTAATCCCAGCTCCGAGGCCACCGGGCTGTTTCAGTTCATGGAGGGGACCTGGAACTGGGTGTCACCCGCGGCCGGTTATCCACAGGCAGATCGCACCGATCCGGCAGCCAATATCGCTTCCGCCGCCTACCTGGTCGATTACTCACTCCGCACTGATCACCGCTGGGGGGCGTGGGGTCGATGGAGCTGCCGGCGAGTGGTCGAGTAATTTCGCGAGCTAATCGCGAAAAGAATTCGGCACTTCGGCCCTGTTGGCGCCACTGGTCGTAGTTAGGGTTCGGGTTGGTGGCAACGCTGCGTGAACTCACTTCCCCGAGCTTTCACCTTCTGGTCTTTGACCGGCCACTGCTCGTATGTTCCAGCCGCGTAACGTCGCGGCGTCATCGACTAAGAGAGGGATGAAGATGACACTCACTTTCAAGCGCCGCGTTTTGGCGGCTGTGGCTGTACTGGCTCTGCTCCTGGCGAGCATGGTTGCGGCACCTAACGCCGAGGCCAAGCAGCCCAACAAGACCGTTGAACTCCAGCTGCTGGCGTTCAACGACTACCACGGACACGTTGAGGCGGACGCCGCTGGCGACGTAGCTGGCGTGCCGGCCGGAGGAGGACAGTTTCTCTCCGCCAAGCTCAACGAGCTGCGCCAGGGCAACCGCTACAGCCTGACCGTCACTGCTGGTGACCTCATTGGTGGCTCGCCGGCCTTCTCCGGGCTCTTCCACGACGAACCGTCGGTTGAGTCCCTGAACGCCATGCAACTTGACATCTCCGGTGTCGGCAACCACGAGTTCGATGAAGGTGTCACCGAGCTGCTCCGCATGCAGGATGGTGGCTGCCACCCTGTTGATGGCTGCTACTTCCCGGGCGACCCATACGACGGCGCCGACTTCCAATGGTTGGCGGCCAACACGATCAACGACACCACCGGCAAGACACCATTGCCGCCGTACCAGATCGAGAACATCCAGGGCGTCAAAGTCGCCTTCATCGGCATGACGCTCGAAGCCACTGACACCCTTGTCGCCGCATCCGGCATCCAGGGCTGGAGTTTCCTCGACGAAGCGGAGACCGCCAACGCCCTGGTCCCCGAGCTGAAGCGCAAGCACGTCGAGGCCATCGTGGTGCTGTTGCACGAGGGCGGGTCGCAGACGCCGCCCCCAGGTGACGTGGACGCATGCGCCGGCATCTCCGGACCGATCGTTGCTATCAACGATGCTCTCGATCCCGAGATCGACGCGCTGATCACCGGCCACACACACCTGCCCTACAACTGTGTGCTTCCTGACGCGGCCGGTCAGCCCCGCATCGTCACCAGTGCTTACTCTTACGGGCGGGTGGTGTCGGAGCTGAACTTGGTTCTCGACAAGAAGACCAAGGAGGTGGTCCGCGCTCAGAGCACGGCGACCAACCACGTGGTCGATCGGGCGTTGCTGACACCTGATCCTGCGGTCACCGCAGTGATCGACAAGTGGGCCCCTCTCGCCGCTGACGCCGGCGACATCCCGCTCGGGACGATCAGCGCGGACATCAACCGGGGCGGCGGATCCGCAGATGACCGGACGATCGAGTCGCCGGCCGGCAATCTCGTTGCCGACGCCCAGGCGTGGGCGACGTCGGCCAACGGCGCCGAGGTCGCGTTCATGAACCCGGGTGGGGTGCGTTCCGATCTGACGTACGCGCAGTCGGGTACTGAGGGAGACGGAGTGGTCACCTACGGCGAGGCGTTCACCTTCCAGCCGTTCGGGAACACGCTGTTGACGTTCCCGATGACCGGCGCCCAGATCGTGGATGTACTCGAGGAGCAGTGCCAGCCGGCCGGCTCGAGCCGACCCTTCCTGCACCTCGGCGTGTCTGATGGGTTCACCTATGACCTGGCGAAGACATTCGAGACCGTTGCAGACGTCACCAACTGCACATCGGTGACTATCAGCAATGTCGAGTTGAACGGCGTACCGCTGGCTCCAGCCAGCACGTACATCGTGACGGCCAACAACTTCCTCGCCGACGGCGGGGACAACTTCACGACGTTCGGCACGATCAACCCGGCGTTGCGACTCGACGGTGGCAACGACCTAGAGGCGCTTGCCAACTACCTGGCAGCGTTCAGCCCCGTCGATCCACCGCCCACCGATCGGGTCAACGAGCTGCCCTAGGAGAAGAGACGAACAGAGCCCCGGGCTTCGGCCCGGGGCTCTCTGGTTTTATTGAACTATCAGACGACAACGGAGGAACAGTGGAAGTAGCGAGAAGAAAGAGCCTGGTCTCGATTTTGGTTCTGGCGATGTTGGCGGCACTGCTGCCGGCTTTGGCCCTGACGGCCGCTCCGGCGACGGCGGCGACGAGCGAGCTGTTCCTTTCGGAGTACATCGAAGGCAGCTCATTCAACAAAGCGATCGAGATCTACAACGGCACCGGTGGCGACGTTGGCCTTGCCGAGGATGGGTACACCCTGGAGCTCTACAGCAATGGCAACGCCACTCCTAGTCAGACAGTGCCACTTTCCGGAACCATCCTTGATGGCGACGTTTTTGTATTGGCGCACGGCAGTGCGGATGCCGCGATTCTGGCTCAGGCAGATCTGGTTAGTAGCGCGGTCATCAACTTCAACGGCGATGATGGCGTGGTGCTGCGCAAAGGCGGTGTCATCGTGGATGCATTTGGCCAGAATGGCGTTGACCCGGGAAGCCAGTGGCCTGGTGGAGGCCAAGACGACACCTTGCGGCGCAAGGCGGCCGTGTGTGCCGGCGACACCGACTTCAGCAACGCCTTCGACGCATCCGTCGAGTGGGATGTCTTAGCTCAAAACACCTTCGACGGCCTGGGAACCCACACGGCCAACTGCAACGGCGGGGGCGGCCCTAGTGACCCCGTCATCAACGAGTTCTCCGCGAGCACGACCGGCAGCCCCGATGTCGAATACGTCGAGGTGTTCGGGGATGCCAGCACCGACTACTCGGCATTCACCGTCATCGAGATCGAAGGCGACTCGAGCAAAGGCAACATCGATCGCACATTCCCGGTCGGCACCACCGATGGTGGCGGGTTCTGGACCACGAGCGTTGGCAATCTGAGTATCGAGAATGGGTCGGTCACGCTGATCCTTGTCGAAGGCTTCAGCGGCAGCGTCGGGAACGACATCGACGCCGACGACAACGGGGCGATCGACTTCACGCCATGGACGAGAATCGTCGACGATGTCGCCGTCTTCGACGGTAACGCGGGCGACCTCACCTACTCCAGCGTGGTGCTCGGCCCGAACTACGACGGCGTCAGCAGCTTCGCTCCGGGTGGCGCATCGCGCATCCCGGACGGCCTCGACACCGACGCGGCCACCGACTGGGTGCGCAACGACTTCGACCTGTTCGGGATTCCGGGATTCCCGGGTTCACCCGCGCTGGGCGAGGCCGAGAACACGCCCGGCGCCGTCAACGTCGCCATCACCGTGCTCACGGACCCGGTGGGAATCTGTGGTGACCCGGCCACGCTGATCCACGACATCCAGGGCGCTGGTCTGGCCAGCGGAGACGTGGGCAACATTCGCGAGGTCGAGGGTGTCGTGGTGGGTGACTTCCAGGGAGGCACGGGCCTCAACGGATTCTTCGTCCAGGAGGAGGACGCGGAGGCCGACGGCGATGCGCTGACGTCGGAGGGCATCTTCGTCTTCGATCCGGCCAACGCCGTGGCGCTGGATGTCAGCGACGTGGTGCGAGTGCGGGGGGCCGTAGCCGAGTTCAACGGTCTCACGGAGCTCAACAACGTTGAGGCTGTTATCGACTGCAACGCCACGGACATCGCCTCGGCGTCGACCTTGACTTTGCCGGTTGCGGCGGTCGACGATTTCGAGTCCACCGAAGGCATGGCCGTCGATTTCCCACAGACGCTGTTTGCCTCTGGCAACTTCACTCAGGCTCGCTTCGGTGAGGTGGACCTCTCGGTCGGGGGCGCCCAGGACAACCCAACCAACGTTGTCGCTCCGGGAGCCGCCGCGATCGCTCTGCAGGACCTGAACAACCGGAGCCGCATCCAGCTAGACGACGGCAGCAGCGTGCAGAATCCTTTGCCCTTGCCGCCGTACCTCGGCCCAGGCAACACGCTGCGTACCGGTGATTCGGTCGATGGCGTGACCGGTGTGCTGAGCTATGCGTTCGGCGTGTACGAGGTGCACCCGACAGCGGCGGTGAACTTCACCAGGGTCAACGTTCGACCTGGCGTGCCGGACGTTGGCGGTTCAATCCAGGTGGCGGCGTACAACGTGCTGAACTACTTCACCACGCTGGACAACAACGATTCCGACCCTCTGGTGAGGAACATCTGCGGGCCACTGAGCGACCAGGGATGTCGCGGCGCCGACAGCGTTCTCGAGTTCGACCAGCAAAGAGCGAAGCTGGTGAATGCCATCAGCGATCTGGACGCAGACATCGTTGGCCTGATGGAGATCGAGAACTATCCGGGTGACGTGCCGGTGGCTGACCTGGTAGCGGGGCTCAACGCCACCGCACCGGGGACCTACGACTACATAGCTTCGGGAGCGGTGGGCAGCGACGCGATCCGGCAGGCGATCATCTACAAGCCGGCGTCGGTGACGCCGGTTGGGACATTCGCCATCCTCGACTCCAGCGTCGATCCGACATTCAACGACACCAGGAACCGTCCGGTGGTGGCCCAGACCTTCCAGGAGAATGGCACGGATGACCTGATCACGGTCGCGGTGAACCACCTCAAGTCGAAGGGCAGTGCCTGTGCCGATATCGGTGACCCCGACATCGGCGATGGGCAGGGCAACTGCAACCAGACCCGTGACAGTGCTGCTTTGGCCTTGGTCAATTGGCTCGCCGGCGATCCCACGGGCGCCGGGAACAGTCAGTTCCTCATCATGGGGGACCTGAACGCATATGCCCAGGAGGATCCCGTCGTCACCATTGAGACCGGTGGCTACACCGACCTCATCGAGATGTTCGTTGGTACGGGTTTCGCCGATGGCGCCTACTCGTTCAACTTCTTCTCGCAGAGCGGGTATCTGGATCACGGGCTCGCCAGCGGAGCCTTGTTGGCACGGGTAACCGGGGCCGACTTCTGGCACGTCAACGCCGACGAACCGAGTGGGTTGGACTACAACAGCTTCAACCAGCCGTTGTTGTTCAACCCGGACGAGTTCCGGTCGTCGGACCACGACCCGGTGGTGGTGGGGATTTGCGAGACCACTGCCCCGGCGGTGGAGGTGACGGCTTCGCCCGACAGCCTGTGGCCACCCAACCACAAGTACGCCGACGTGACAACGACGGTCGATGTCACCGACGCCGATCCGAATGCCACCGTGACTCTGTTGTCGGTGACGTCGAATGAGCCCGACGACGGTCTTGGTGACGGCGACACGCCCAACGACATCGTCATCGTTGACGACTTCACCTTCCAGCTCCGGGCCGAGCGGTCCGGGACTGGAGAGGGAAGGGTCTACACGATCACCTATGAAGTCACCGACGCCTGCGGCAATAGCACTATCGCCTCGGCGACGGTGACCGTGCCGATTAGTCAGAAGAACAAATAGGCAAGGAGATGCGGGCGGGTCGGTCGACCGGCCCGCCTGCTTAACAGAGAGGTGCACAACAAATGAAGACGAAACGGATGTTGACCCTGGGGCTGGCGACTGCGCTCGTCTTGGCGCTGCTGCCGGCGGTGGCGACAGCTAAGTCTGCCAAGTCGGGCCCTGCCAATGATGTTCGGTTCGCAACGTTCAACGCTTCGTTGAACCGGAACAACGCCGGAGACCTGGGGGCTGAGCTGGCGGTGCCGGGCAGTGCCCAGCCGGATGCGATAGCCGAGATCATCCAGCGAACCCGCCCCGACGTGCTGCTGATCAATGAGTTCGATTTCGATCCAGCGGCGTTGGCCAGCTTCCAGACGAATTACCTATCCGTTGCACACGGCACGGCGGAGCCGATCGTGTACCCGTACACGTTCATCGCTCCGTCGAACACCGGAATCTTCTCCGGCTTCGACTACGACAACAGCGGCGCGGCCGGCGACTTCGTGCCAAACGACTCCTATGGCTTCGGCTTCTTCCCGGGCCAGTTCGGCATGGCCGTACTGTCGATGTACCCCATCGACTACGACAGCGTTCGCACCTTCCAGCTCTTCAAGTGGAAGGACATGCCGGGAGCCTTGCTGCCAGAGGACCCACCGGGCACACCCTGGTACACCCCAGGTCCCGAGCTCGACTCGTTCCGCTTGTCTTCGAAGAGCCACTGGGACGTTCCCATCGTGATCGGTGACGGCACGGTTCACTTCCTGGTGAGCCACCCGACGCCTCCGGTGTTCGATGGACCTGAGGATCGCAACGGCACTCGCAACCATGACGAGATCCGTTTCTGGGCCGACTACATCCAGCCTGGCAGCGGTGGGTACATCTACGACGACAACGGCAACTACGGCGGCCTTGCCGCTAACGATCTGTTTGTCATCGCCGGCGACCAGAACTCGGATCCGCTGGACGGTGACAGCATCCCGGGCTCGGCTCAACTATTGCTGGACCATCCCAAGGTGAACACCAAGGTGACGCCGTCGAGCGCTGGGGGAGTCGAGCAGAACGGACTGCAGGGTGGCGCCAATGTCGATCATCTGAGTGACCCGGCTTTCGACACGGCCGACTTCAGTGACTTTGCGCCCGGCAACCTGCGGGCCGACTACGTGCTGCCGCGCAAGAACATGAAGATCGCCGACGCCGGGGTCTTCTGGCCTGCGAGCACCGACCCCTTGTTCGCGTTGGTCGGAACGTTCCCGTTCCCCAGCTCGGACCACCGTCTGGTGTGGATCGACGTCCAGCTCTAGTCAATCGATTGAATAGAGAAAGAAAGGGCCCCGGAAGGGGCCCTTTCTTTTCTTTGGCGATAGCCCCCTCCGCCTGCAGGTCTTACCTTCTCCCGCTTGCGGGGGAAGTACCCCGAGCGAAGCGAAGGGGGGATGGGGGTGCGGACCCTGCGGGGCTTTTCGGCGCGGCTGGAGGTGCTGCACATCAGCTCCCCCTCCGACCTCGGCCTACGGCCTCGGCCACCTCCCCCACCCTTCGGGCGGTGGAGGAAAAGGGTCCACCCTCCCCCCA
>Ga0224512_10003905_pt1 | contig 12897 bp, 12 predicted proteins | sample SF_May12_sed_USG_4_FD_169103 | JGI IMG/M metagenome (GOLD analysis project Ga0224512, IMG submission 169103) | Sediment microbial communities from San Francisco Bay, California, United States - SF_May12_sed_USGS_13 | ecosystem: Environmental > Aquatic > Marine > Sediment | place: USA... | reverse complement strand
GTGATTTTTTTCTAAAACGTGTTTAATGACTTCATGTCCAAATTTAACTCCGCTTATACAAGCTAATTTCATTAGTAAATGTAAAACTACTAATTATTTATACTTAGAATGAAAAAAGAATCTATGGTATTTGTTATAGCTGAAATTGGTGTGAATTGGAATGGGGATTATATTTTATTAAAACAAATGATGACATATGCAAAAAATTCTGGATGCAATGCAGTAAAACTTCAAGCATACAATAAAGAAATTATAAAGAATCACCCTGAATTTTCTCGCCTGATAAAATGCACAGTTACACCGTCAAATATCAATAAAATTGATCAACTTGCAAAATCTGTGGATATTGAATGGTTTTGTACACCTATGTTTCCAGAAGCTGTAGATTTCCTTGATCCATTTGTTAACCGATACAAAGTTAGACAATATGATGGCAAACTATTACTAGAAAATAACACTTCGTCGCTAGTAGAAAAGATTCTAAATACAGGAAAAGAAGTTATGATAAGTTGTGAACATTCTCCAAAGGATCTTGATCTTTATGATCATCCCAACATTAAATGGCTTTACTGTGTATCAAAATATCCCTGTTCTCTTGAAGAACTTGATTTTACTTACTTGGATGATTTTGATGGTTTCTCTAACCATCATCCACACTTTATTGCTCCATTATCCGCATCTATCCTAGGAGCAGAAATCATTGAAATTCACATCACTTCTGATAAATCTAAGAGTTTTTTTGATAATAATGTTAGTTTTGATTATTCAGAATTGCTACAATTAGTCGATCTCATCCGCCGTTCTGAAAAACTAAAGAAATGAATAAAAGATTTAATTATATTAAAAAATAGAAAAACATTGAAAATTTTAATCGTTGCTGCTCATCCTGATGATGAAGTAATTGGAATGGGTGCCACTATCAAGAAATTATCTCTAAAAAATAATATACACTTGTGCGTAGTAACGGAAGGAGCTTCTGCTCAATATCAAAATGAAAGAATGATTGAAGTTAGAAAAAACTCATGTAAAAAATCTGCAAAAACCCTCGGTATCTCAAAAATAACTTTTCTGGATTATCCTGATATGAAACTCGATGCAAAGCCTCATTTAGAAATAAATCGATCTTTAGAGAATGTTATTGATAAATTCAAACCTAATTCTGTTTATACTACACCATATAATGATCTTAACAATGATCATAAATTAGTATTTGATTCAACATTGATTGCAACACGACCAACATCAAGTTCTGTTAAAGAACTCATATGTTATGAATTACCTGGATTGACAAAGCATCCATTTACTCCAAATTTTTATTACGATGTTAGCAAATATTTTTCACATAAAATTAGAGCTTTTAAAATATACAAGAGTGAAGTTGAAAAATTTCCCCATCCACGTTCAATAAAATCTCTTGAGAATTTGGCAATATTTAGAGGAGTGGAGTCTGGATTATCTATGGCAGAATCTTTCCAAATTATCAGAAAAATTTCTAGTTAATTTTTTTAATTAATAGTTCTGCTAAATCAAAATCTATTTGAGAATCTATGTCAATTGATCTTTCATATGGCATAATATATCCAATCATATTTTCTCCAATTAAGCTGTTTCTTTCCATTATTGTTTCTTTTTTAGTAACGTAAATTGCTCCATTTAGTTGATAGATTACTGGTGAATCTTGTCTTCTAGTAATTTTTTTGTCTGTTAGAATTTTTTTCATTTTTGATTTATCTATTTTATACATCCAATAGGGAGAATGTTGTACTTTTGTAATACTAACTACTGAACTACAATCAGATTTTAAGAATTTTCTTATCGCTGAATTAATATCTTCAGCTTTTCTTAATGGTGATGTTGGTTGAAGAATTACTGCGACATCCGTTTCAAAATCTTCTTTATTTTTTAAATGTCTGATTACATGTTGACAAACCAATTCACTTGGAGTTTTATCATTTGCTAATTTTTTAGGTCTATGAATTACATCTACTCCATATTTCTTTGATATTTTTGCAATTTTTTCATCTTCTGTAGATACAACAATTTTTGTAAGATATTTTGCTTTTTTTGCTTCATTGATTGTATAGGAAATAAGTGGATGCCCTGCCATTTTTTTAATATTTTTTCTAGGAATTCCTTTTGAGGCCCCTCTGGCAGGAATTATGGCAAGAAAATTCAACATTATATAATAATTTAAGAAAGATAAAGATATTTTGTTGTTATTAAAATCTAATTGGAGTTGTGAAACTAAAACAAAATAAGGCCTTATTTTTCTAGAACTTTTATGAAACAACGTAATTCAAAAAAGTTAAATTCAACTCTTGTTAAAAAACTCAAAAATAAAACCATTTTAGTTACAGGTGGAGCTGGTAGTATTGGTTCTCATCTTGTAGAAGAATTATTGAAATATCCTATTTCTAGTTTGAGAGTTTTAGATATTGATGAACATGCTTTATTTCACTTAAATCGTAAATTAAAAAATAAAAAACTTCGATTATTGTTGGGAAGTATAATTGATAAAGAACGTGTTGAAATGGCATGTAACAATGTTGATATAATTATTCATACTGCGGCAATCAAAAATATAGAAATTTCTGAATTTAATCCGATTGAAACTATCAATACCAACATCAATGGAACCGTTAATCTTATACAAGAAGTAACTAAGCAAAAACCTCAAATTTTTCTAAATGTAAGTACCGATAAAGCTGCAGATGCATCTACACTTTATGGAACAACTAAACAATTAGGTGAAAAATTAACATCATGGGCAGGTAGTCATATTCAAAATACCAAATTTGCATCATTAAGATTTGGAAATGTTATTGAAACCAGAGGAAATGTTTTCGAAGTTTGGAGAGAAGAATTGCATAATGATCTCCCGTTATCTCTTACAGATCCTAATATGAAACGATATTTTTTTCATATTGATGATGCCGTACAGTTTATGATTAAGTGTTTATTTCTTGCTAATAGAGGTGAAGTTTTTGTTCCACAAATGAAACTATATGCAATAAAAGACATGGCCAAAAAATATTCCTCTAATCATAAAATTATTGGATTACGTAAAGGTGAAAAAATGACAGAAATTTTAATAACAAATAATGAACTAAAAAATGCTAAAAAACTCAAAGATATGTGGGTAATTATTCCGAAATAATCATTTTAAATCTTCAAAGAATTCTTCTAATGCTGATGTTAAATATGATTTTTCTTCGTTAGTCATATTTGGATACATTGGTAATGTAAGTATCTCTTCTGAAACTTTTTCTGTAATTGGTAACATTCCTTTTTTCATGTGGAAATGCTCTTTATAAAAAGGGAATAAATGAATCGGCGAAAAGTAAATTTTTGAAAATATTTTTTCCCCTAAAAGAAATTTCTGTAATTTATCACGTATGGATTTGTCTTTTAATCTAATTGTGTACATTTGATAAATATGTTCAAAATTTTTTGGAGGCGTTGGTACCATTACCTGTGAAAATTTCTTGAGTTTTGATGAAATGAACTTGGCATTCTTCTGTCTCATTTCAATTAATTTATCTAATTTTTGTAACTGAGATACTCCTAATGCAGCTGTTATTGATGACATTCTCCAATTATAACCTACATCCAGATACTGTGATGAGAACGGGTTTTCAAAATAATTTTTGTCAATTCTTCCATGTGATCGTATGGCTTTTATTTTTTCATCAATTTTTTTATCTTTTGTTATTACTGCTCCTCCTTCTCCTGTGGTTAGCACTTTATTTCCACAAAAACTAAAAATTGCTGATGTTGACACTGTTCCAACTTTCTTCCCTTCAACTTTTGAGCCTAATCCTTCAGCTGCATCTTCAATTAAAGTAATGTTGTTACTTTTAGCAATATCCTTAATTTCATTAATTTTACACGACATGCCACCATAATCCATTGGTATGATTGCTTTAGTTTTTGCTGTGATTTTCTCATTAATTAATTGTGGATTTAATCCAAACGTTTCTTCTTCAATATCTGCAAATACCGGGTCTGCATTTACAAAAAGAACTGAGTTTGCAGTTGAAATAAAAGAAAATGAAGGAACGATGACTTCGTCATTTTGTTTAATTTCATTTGCTATTAGCAATGCATGTAGTGCAGATGTTCCTGAATTTAGTACAGTACAATAGTCAATTCCTAAATATTCTTGAATTCCATTTTCTAATTCCTCAATTTCAGGACCCATGGCCCACATAGAACCTCTTTTTATTACCCTCTCAACTATTTTTAAATCCTCATCATCTGTAAACACTTTGTATAATGGTATTTTCCAATTCTCAGTAGGTTCTGAAGTCAATGATTTCTGGTCTGAGATCACTAATTTATTTTAGCTCTTTTGAATAAATATTGTTAATCTTCCTTTGGTTATGATATTCTGACTGATCATTAAATTAAAAAGCCAACCAATATGGTTAATTGTATTGAAATTTGGAATAATAGGTTTTGGTAGAATGGGTAAACTTTACGAATCAATATTAAATAAAATGAATATTGATGTAGAATTTATTTGCGATAAAATTGATTATGATGTTAAACCAAAATCATATTCTAATTATATGGATGCCCTTGATAATGAAATAATTGATGGTTTAATTGTAGCCACACATGCTACATCTCATTATGAAATTGTTAATTATGCTATTGATAAAAAAATTAAATTTATTATATGTGAGAAACCATTTACCACATCTGCTAGATCTGCAAAATTATTATTTAAGAAATTACAAAATTCTGAAACTAGACTTGTAGTAAATTACACTAGACGTTTCTCAAAGGCTTATGAAAAACTATATCGCATTTTGTATCATGATAATCTTCTTGGTCAACCTAAATCGATGAGTGTCTTTTGTGGAGCAGGTGGACTATCAGCTGTAGGAACTCATTTTTTTGATTTATTCTGTTATATTTTAGATGCAAAACCTGTCTCTGTTTATGCTGTTACTGTAAATAAAAATCTCCCTAACCCACGAGGTATTGAATTTCATGATCCAGGGGGTTATGTGCTACTAAATTTTGAAAATGAAAAAAGGGCTTTTTTAGATATGGGTGATGATTTGGGGCTACAACCTATGATAGAAATTGTTTGTGAATATGGCCGAATATTTATTGATGAAATAAATAAAACAATTCATATACGTGGAAGGCATGTTGATGAACAAAAAATACCTAAACATCTGTATGGTACAAAGAACATAGTACTGAATGATGGTTCCTTTGATTTTGAGCCTCTTGAACACCTACTCCAAAATATGATCACAAATCTTATTTCTTCAGAACTAATTATAGTGACCCCTGAAATGGCTAGTGAGAAAGTTGAAATTTATTCAGCGATACGAAAGTCTTTTGATACAGGAAATCTAGTTACTCTTCCTTTAAATGATGAATATGATATGAAAGAATTTGCTGTAACATGAGAGCCGCTTTAATTGGTTTTGGAGACATTGCTCCAAAACATCTAGAAGTTTTAAAAAATCATAATTGTGCTATTGCTGCTCTTGTAACTAAAAACAAAGAAAGCGCTATACAAAAAGCGTCAAAATACAATTTTCCAGCAACATATGATTCTATATCTGACATTCCCATTGATTCAGTAGATTTTTTTCTATTGATGGTTAATCCTGAATTTACCTCAGACATACTTCGTGAACTCATTCCATTAAAAAAACCAATTTTAACTGAAAAACCGGTTTCTTTTGGTACAAAACAAATTTCTGAATTAATTGAGTTGAAAAATAAATATAATTGCCCAATAATGGTTGGAATGAATAGAAGATTCTATTCTATTTTTCATAAAGGACTTGAATTTCTAAAAGAAAAAAATAAAAAACTTGATGCAATTTCTATAGAAGCTCCAGAAAGATTTTCTGATATCATGCTTCCTAAATTTAATGAAATTACAAGAAAAAATTGGATGTTTTCCAATCCTATTCATTGTATTGATCTAATTCGATTTTTTGGCGGCGATGTTAGGGAAATAAAACTAAATTCATCACCTAAAAAATATTTCTTTAATGCTGTAGGTACTCTTGATAATGATACTAAATTTAGTTATTTAAGTAATTGGAAATCTCCTGGAAGTTGGAATGTCACTTTATACGCTGAATCCATTAGAATTACATTCAATCCTCTAGAAAAAGGAATAATCAATGAAAGTGGAAAAATCACTGAAATTTTTCCTAGTCAACAAGACATTTCATTTAAAACTGGATTTGATCTTCAATTAGAATATTTCATAGAATATTTAGTTAAGAAAAATAAAATTACATTCCCCATGTGTAGTTTAGAAGATCACAAAAAAACTTTGGAATTAATTGAAAAAATTTTTTGTCTTTAATCATCATGATGATTTTTATTAAAACTAACTACATTCATTAAATTTGTTATTCTTTTTGCTGCTAATCCATCATCTTTATAATTATAATTTTGTATAAATTTTGTAATATGTTCTTTTAATTCTTGTTGAATGTTGACATCATTTAGTATTTTTATAATGTTGTCTTGTAAATTCTTTTGTGTGTCTGCAAATAATCCTACACCTTCATTTAGATATTCATCACCTTCAAATTTTTCATCATTATACAGCTTAGTAAAAATAATTGGAATTTTATTTAAAATTGCTTCAATGGACACTATGGAATGATCTGTAATTAGAATTTTTGTTTTAGGCCACAATTCATTAAGTTTCATATCATATGAAATTTGATATTTGTTTTCTTTACATGTGTTTTTTATTCTCTGAATTCTTTCTTGACTGAATCCATAATTTGTAATTGATTTATACATTGGATGTATTTTTATTAGTATATCTAGATCGTTTATGTTACAAAATTTGATGAGCTCAGACATCCATACCTCATCTTTTTCATGCCATCTGGACATTGCAACAATTATCAATTTATTTGATTTTAATAATGAGTTGCTCACAGGATATCTTAATCTATTTCTTAACATAGTTTTCAATTTTATTTTATTTGGTGAATTAAAATAATCATATCTAGGATTACCCGTAATTTTTATCCGTGACTCTAACATACCTAATTTTATTAATTCTTCTTTAATTTTCATTCCTGAAACTAGAACTTGAGAAGCTGAAAGTAATGTTGCATGGATTTTATTAATTCTTACAAATATTTGGGGAAATGAAAATGTTGGTATGTTGAATTTTTTGGCTATATTACATACCACATTATTAGCTATGCTACCGTCTACTGCTACGAATACAGATTTGAAATCATGATTTTTAATAATGTGTCCAGTAACAGTATGAATTGCAATAACTCTTGCTATTTGGTTCACATGTGAGACATCTGAAACATATTTTGTATATGCTTTTAAAATTAAATCATTTGTGGAAATTTCTCTAAAACATTTTAAATGATTTTTTACTATCTTCATTTCTTTTACTGGTATCTCAATTATGAACTCATCATCTATCAGGCCACTAATTTGTAATAACCGTGGTTTAATTGCTGAATGTGATACAATAGTTCGAATTAATCTATTGTATTGCAATGAATGAAAATATAAATTAAGAAGTTTCCTTCTACCTCTTACAATAATTTTTCTTCTAAACCAATGTATCTTTCTATCATATCGTGTCTTTCTTCTAAACCAATGTATCTTTCTATCATATCGTGTCTTTCTTCTAAACCAATGTATCTTTCTATCATATCGTGTCTTTCTTCTAAACCAATGTATCTTTCTATCATATCGTGTCTTTCTTCTAAACTTATCTAATTTAGATTTGTGTTCGCTTCTTTGATCATTTACAATAAATTCTGTTGGACTAATCTCATTTTCATTATTAGTACTGTTTAGAGTTTTTATATCGTTATTTTTAGAAATATCTTCTTTCATTTTTTCTGGTATTTTGATTTTTAAAACACCTAATGAAATTTCATCAATTAACTCATTCAAGCCATATGTTTTGAATCCTCTTTTTGATAATTGATATTTTGTTCTTTCATCAAATGTGAAAATTACATATTTTATTTTTTCATCATTAAATTTTTGTAAAATTGGGTAAACCGGTTTTAGATAAAAATCTGTTTCGTTATTAATAAGAAAAAATGCAAATTTTTCTGTCTTTTTTATAATTCCTACCTCTTTTAATCTTGCTTCAAAACTATCTTCGATTTGTAATGATTCTTGAATGGAAATTCTTTTTGATAATTCTAAAAATTTATCTATTTTTTCATTTTTGAAGTTTAATTGAAGAATTCCTTCTTTTGAAATTTGAATAACTCCATGTTTTGATTTATGTTCTAAACTTAAAGCAATATCATAAATTGCAAAGTAATGGAATGTTAACCGTTTAAAAATAAAAATTACATTATCATTAACTTCTAAAATTTTTTTTATTCTTTGAAGGAAAATAAGACGTTGAAGATGATATAATTTTAAATTATCAACTACCTGATATTTCTTCAATTTTTCGTCTTGTATACTCTCTTTTAAAATATTTAGATGTTTGACAGAAATATCATTAATTTCATCTATCTCTTTGTTGTGTAATCCAACATGAGAATTGATATTGTATATTTCATATCCAGACTGGATAAATTCTTTTAAAATATCATGATCATCAGTGTAAATTTTTACATTATTCAAATTTATGAAATTATTTAGAATATTAGGTTCTGAACTAAAATTAACAATGATTTCACAATTTTTCATTTTTCTTATTTATTTTCTTAGTATATAGTCTAATTTTAAACAATTAATTTTAGTCTTCTTCCAATGTTAATTTTCCGTTCATATTATTTTCTCGGCTTCTAGATGTGCCTATTTCCTTAAGATACAATTCCACTCCTTCTTTAGAATCTCCAAAATATTTCATCTTTCCATTATCTAAATACAAAACTTTTGAACATGACTCTTTTACGAACTGTAAGTTATGCGTAGCAATCAATCCTCCTTTTGAACGTTTTACAACCTCTAGCATTCTGTCTTTGGCTTTCGCTCTAAACCCTATGTCTCCTCCAGATAATAATTCATCTAATAATAAAAATTCTGGATTAACTGAAGTTGCTACAGTAAATAATAATTTAGAAACCATTCCTGATGAATAATAACGAATTGGTTTATCAATATGTTCTGCTAGATCTGAAAATTCTATCATCTCTTCAATATTTTCTTTAATTTCATCAAGAGATTTTCCAAGATAGAGACTACCCAGTATCATATTCTCTCTACCACTTAGCTGATCTTTTACTCCAATTCCTCTTGACAATAAACTAGTTTTTGTATTGACCATGATTTCTCCTTCATCAGGAATTATTATTCCTGCGACAACTCGTAAAAGAGTAGATTTTCCTGCACCATTTCTTCCAATTAATCCTACTAATTCTCCTTTCTGTATAGTAAATGAGATATTCCTTAATGCCCAAAAAAAATTTGACTCATTATTTGAGAATTTTGAGTTTAACCATCCGGCTAAGGTTGGAGTTGGGGTGGTTTTAGAAAATCGTATTCCTGCATTCGTACATGTTATGATATTTTCCATATTATAACCTCCTGTAATATTCTGCTCTGCTCTTTATCAGTGATCTAAAACCATAAAATGCAATTGGCAAAAATACTACAAACCAAATTCCTAGACTCATCAAGTCTGGTTGCACTCCATTTATCAAAACATCTCTCCATGCAGGAAGTAGAGTTGCCAAGGGATTAAGGTCGTACCAAAATCTGTATTCTGGAGGTACCAAAAACTTTTGATAAATTATCGGTGATACAAAAAATAATATTCCTACCATTACTGTAACAACCTGTGTAATATCCCTTACAAAAATTCCTAATTTAGCTATGTTTGTAACTATAGCTATGATAATTGTCATCTGTACTATTATTAGAATTGGAATGTATAGTACATATGGTGTTAAAGTTACTCCTGAAATAAACAATCCAATAAAAATAACGATTAAAGAAAATCCAAAAATCATCAACTGATTTAATATGTTGGTATAGATTAATGGGTAAATTGGAAAATTCGTCATTGCAAGCTCTTTTCTAAATCCAAGTAACAAATTTGGAGATCCTGCAACTGATCTTGAAAACCAATGCCAAATCAAAACTCCGGCAATAATTGCAATAGTATGATGTTCACCAAAATTATCTTTGAATAAAAAACTAGTGATAAAAACGAACATCACTCCAAGAGCTAATGGCTCACCAACCCACCATGCAGGTCCTAAGATTTTACCGAAATGTTTTCTTTTTAGTTCACCTTTTAATTGATAAAAAATTAATTCGCGATATTTGTAAAATTCCTCAAATGGTGATGTAAAAAATTTGGTTAAACTAGACAATGTTTGCTCAAGATCTCTTCCTTTATTATAAGTAATTTTAAATCCAGATATAACCAGAATTACTGTTAATCTTCATGAGGGTACTTTATTTCACTCAATTATTTTATCCTGCAGTATTTGGTGGAGGAGAATACATATTTTATCACTGGGCAAGGGAATTAACAAAAAAAGGACATGATGTTTTTGTTATCACCCAAAGTCTGCAAGGTGACAAGTCATACGAAGAGGTTGACGGAATCAAGATATTCAGAGTTGGATCTCCTTTGAAGCTAAGTGGAACACTACCTGTGGGCATTCTCTCAAATATCTCATATCTTCTCAAGTCATACTCTATGGGCAAAAAAATCATCAAAGAAAACAACATTGACATAATTCATTCGAACACTTACATTCCAGTACTATCTGCACAATGGTGCTCAAAGAAAACCAACACTCCTCACATAGCTACGGTTCATGATGTATACTATACATCAAAAAATAATTTTTGGAAAACTTGGTCAAAACAAAATAAAATTTCACGATTAACAAAGTTTTTGGGTCCCTTACTTGAAAAAAAAATTGCAAAAACAAATGTTGCCTTGTTTCATACCGTGAGTCAACAAAGCAAAAACGATCTAGAATCACTAGGTGTCACAAAATTAATCAAGATAATTCCTAACGGAATAGATCCTTTACTTTATGATGTTGCATCAAAACCAAAACCATTCCAGGCAATATATGTAGGCAGACTTATTTTCTATAAAAACATTGATGTTATTGTTGATGCATTTGCTATTGTAGTTAAAACCATACCGTCAGCTCAACTGATTATAGTTGGTGATGGTCCGATGAGGAGCCATCTTTTTGAAAAGATAAACAAACTAGACATTCAAAAAAATATACATCTTAAAGGAAACATTTCAGACAAACAAAAATTCAAACTCATTCAAGAGTCAAATGTTCTACTGAACCCAAGTTTGATTGAGGGGTTTGGTATTGTTGTGTTGGAGGGATTTGCAGCTGGAAAACCAGTTTTAGTATCTGATTCTAAACCTTTGTCTGATCTAGTTGTTGATAAGGTGGATGGTTTTGTGCTTGAATCTGGTAACCCAAAAATCTGGGCTGAAAAAATAATTGAAGTCTTCACTGATCACAACAAAGCAAAACAAATGGGTCTAGTTGGCAAGCAAAAGGTGTGTGAAGAATATTCAATATCTAAATTAACAGATGATTTAGTTTGTCTCTATAATGACGTAATCCATACATTACCAAACAAATCGTTTACATAATTGTAAAAACTTTGAGATCCTATTGAAAATAGCATGCATTCCTGCATTCAATGAAGGAAAAAATATTCAAGATGTCATAAAAAAATCAAAGCCCTATGTTGATAGCGTAGTTGTATGTGATGATGGATCTACTGATAATACTGCAAACATTGCAAGAGATGCAGGAGCTATTGTAATTACTCAGAAAAATCAAGGGTACGGTGCTGCCATTTCTACTTTGTTTGACTATGCTAGAAAGGAAGATGCTCAGATCATGGTCACATTAGATGGTGATGGTCAACATAACCCAGAACAAATTCCATTGCTGCTAGATGCAATAACTAAAAACAACGTAGATGTTGTAATTGGTTCTAGGTTCTTAGATGATAATACAAAGTCACCAGGATACAGAAAGGCTGGAATCAAAATTATTACCTCTGCCTCAAACTATGGAACAGATTTTAAGACTACCGATTCCCAGTCGGGATTTAGGGCATATTCAAAAAATGCAATTGATTTGATTCATCCTACTGAAAAAGGAATGTCTGCATCAACTGAAATACTGCAAAAAATGTCAAACCACGAGCTCTCAGTAGCTGAAGTTCCAATTACAGTATCCTATGAAGGTGATACATCAGAGGAGCACTCTGTACCTCATGGAGTTTCTGTTCTAATGAATACTCTAAAGTATGTATCAATAAAACACCCAATTCAGTTTTATGGAATTCCTGGAATTGCACTAATCATAATAGGAATTATAATGGGCGGAATATTTTTGGAGGCTTATCTTAATGAACAGACAATATTTTACGGTTCTCTGCTAGCTTCAGTTGTATTGTTTTTGTTGGGTGCAATCCTTACAGTAACTTCAATCATATTATTTTCAATGGCGAATTTAATTAGAGACAGAAATTAAATCTGACAACCCCTTTTTTAGGCTCACTTTTGGATTAAACCCCAATTCTTTTTTTGCTAGAGAAATGTCTGCATTGCTGTATCTTATGTCCTCTTTTTTTGCAGGTTCGTGTTTTATTTCTATTTTTTTTTCAGACATATCTGAAAACATTTTAGCTAATTCTTTTATTGAAATTGATTTTCCACTTGCAATATTGAATGTTCCACTTGAATTTACTTTCATTGCACCATCAAATGCATCTACAACATCGTTAATTGATACAAAATCCCTTGTTTGTTTTCCGTCTCCATAAATTACAAGTGGCTTTTCTTTTGATATGCTTTCTGCAAATTTTGTGATGACTCCTGCATATTGTTTGTTTTGTCTTTTTCCATATATGTTGAATAGTCTTAAAATCACATACTCTAGATTA
>Ga0224512_10003904_pt1 | contig 12898 bp, 9 predicted proteins | sample SF_May12_sed_USG_4_FD_169103 | JGI IMG/M metagenome (GOLD analysis project Ga0224512, IMG submission 169103) | Sediment microbial communities from San Francisco Bay, California, United States - SF_May12_sed_USGS_13 | ecosystem: Environmental > Aquatic > Marine > Sediment | place: USA: California... | reverse complement strand
CACGAAGAACCGGAAGCGGCCGGAGCACCGCTGACGCTCGGGGCTGCCGTGCGCGAGGCGCTGGAGCTCAACCTTGACCTGCGGGTCGCGCAGTCCAGCGTCGCTGCCGGTAAGGAGAATATCCGCGAGGCTCGCTCCGCCCTCCTGCCCCGGATTGGACTCAGTGGCAACATGATCGACATCGAGGAGGATGACGCCGCCGCGGTACCCGGTCGAGCCGAGCGCACTACCAGCGGCTCGCTGACCCTGGATCAGTCCCTGTACTCGGAAACTGCCTGGGCCAATCTCGAGGTGCAGAAGCAACTGCAGGCCGCACGCGTGGGCGAATACGAGCAGGTGCGCCTCGACATCGTGCTCGACACGGCCCAGGCCTATCTCGACCTGCTGCGTGCCAGGACCAACACGCGCGTCCAGAAAGACAACCTGCGGCTGTCGCGTTCGAACCTGGAACTGGCACGGGCACGGCGTCGCATCGGCACCGCCGGACCGAGCGAAGTCTATCGCTGGGAAAGCGAGATCGCCAACGCCCATCGCGCCGTGGTCGAGGCGCAGGCGCAGACACAGGTGGCGGAGATCACGCTCAATGCACTGCTGCATAGGCCGCTCGAGGACACAATCGTCACCGCGGAAGTCGGCCTGGATGAGCCGGTTCTTGTCACGAGCCAGCAGCACCTCTACGAGTTGATCGACAACCCGGCGAGCTTCCGCATATTCCGTGACTTCATCGTGCAGGACGCATTCGCCGCCGTCCCCGAACTGCGCCAGCTCGACGCCCGCATTCGCGCCCAGGAGCGTAGACTCAAATCGGCGCGCAACGCCTACTGGCAGCCGGAGCTCAGCCTGCGTGCCGATCGTACCGAGACTCTTGACCGCAGCGGCACACAAGGGACACCCCTGCCTGGTCTGGACGATTCCGAAACCACTGTCGCCCTGCAGTTGTCGTTGCCATTGTTTACCGGCGGTGCACGTGGCGCACAGAAGTCCCGCGCTTATGAAGAATTGACCGGTCTGCGCGTGCAGCGCCACGCCACGGCCGAGCTCATCGAGCAGCGCGTACGCGCTACCCTGCATACCACGCGCAGCGCCTATACGGCGATCCGCCTGTCACGCCAGGCGGCCGACGCCGCCGAGAGTAATTTCGTCGTGGTGCGTGATGCCTATTCGCGCGGCACAGTGTCGATTCTTGACCTGCTGGATGCCCAGAATGCCGCACTGGTGGCCGACCTGCGGGCGGCCACCGCCGTGTACGACTTTGTGCGCGCCCTGATGGAAGTCCAGCGTGCAGCGGCGCACTTCGATTTCTTCCTGACACCCGGGGATCAGGCCGACTGGTTCAAGCGCGCGGACCGCTATTTCGCTGAACATGGCGCACCACTGCCGCAAGACTGAGATGAGGCTCCGCCAACATGGAATTCAATATTAAGAAGACAGCGATTATGGGGGCCGTGGTAGTGGCGGCGGCGCTCGCCGTGCCCGCATGGCAGTACCTTCAGGAGCCTGGACTGCCGGAAGGCATCGCCTCCGGCAACGGCCGCCTGGAGGCGACCCAGGTGGATATCACCACCAAATTTGCCGGCCGCCTGGCCGGTGTGACTGTCAGGGAAGGTGACGAGGTCGCGTCCGGTCAGCTGCTGGCGCGCATGGATGTGCGTGAACTCGAGGCCGAGTTACACCAGGCCCAGGCACAGGTCACGCAGGCGCAAAAACAACGTAGCGTCGCGCAAGCGGTGATTCTGCAGCGCAAAAGCGAGGTGACCCTGGCGGAGAAGAACCTGGCCCGGTCGCGCGAGTTGTACGAAAACCAGAATATCCCGATCGAGCAATTGCAGCAGAGCGAAACCGCCGTGCAAACGGCGCGGGCCGCCCTGTCCGCGGCCAGGGCCGAGCTGGCATTGGCGGGGGCTGCTATCGATGCCGCCCGGGCCCGGGTCGAATCGGCACGCACCCGCATCGACGACGGCGCGCTCAAGACACCGCTCGACGGGCGGGTGCTGTACCGGCTGGCCGAACCGGGCGAGGTGCTGCCTGCCGGCGGCAAGGTATTGACGGTACTGGACCAGGCCGATGCCTTCATGACCATCTTCCTGCCGACCCTGCAGGCCGGGCGGCTGCGTATCGGCGACGAGGCGCGCATCGTGCTGGACGCCATGCCCGAATACACCATCCCGGCCACGGTGTCGTTCGTCTCGCCCGAGGCCCAGTTCACCCCCAAGGAAGTCGAGACCCGTACAGAGCGCGAGAAGCTCATGTTCCGCGTCAAGGTGCAGATTGATCCGGCGCTGCTCGCCAGGCACAGCGCAATTGTGAAGACCGGCGTACCGGGCGTGACCTACGTACGGCTTGGCGCCGATGTCGTCTGGCCCGAGGCCCTGAAGGTACGGCTGCCGCCATGAGCGCGCAACCGGAGTGCGTCGCTCGCGTGGCGGGTGTCAGTCATCGCTATCGCAGAATCCGCGCGCTCCACGACGTCACGCTCGACATCCCGGCCGGTTGCCGCGTGGGGCTGATCGGCCCGGACGGGGTCGGCAAGTCGAGCCTGCTGGCGCTCATCAGCGGCGCTCGCCGCCTGCAGACCGGTACGGTCGAGGTGTTCGGTGGTGATATGCGCCGTGCAGGATTTCGCACCACCATCGCGCCGCGCATCGCCTACATGCCGCAGGGCCTGGGACGCAACTTATACGCAACGCTCTCGGTATACGATAACGTCGATTACTTCGGCAGGCTGTTCGGCCAGGGACGCGCAGAGCGCTCACAGCGTATCAACGAGTTGCTGCACAGCACCGGACTTGCACCGTTTCGCGACCGCCCGGCGGCCAAGCTGTCAGGCGGCATGAAGCAGAAACTCGGTCTGTGCTGCGCGCTGATCCACGACCCCGACCTGCTGATCCTCGACGAACCGACCACCGGCGTCGACCCCTTGTCGCGCCGCCAGTTCTGGGAGCTGATCGACCGGCTGCGCGCGCGCCGGGAAGGCATGAGCGTGATAGTGGCCACCGCCTACATGGAGGAAGCCGAGAGTTTCGACTGGCTGGTGGCAATGAACGCCGGTGAGGTGCTGGCCACCGGCAGTCAGGCTGAGCTCAAGGCCCATACCGGTCAGGCTACGCTCGATGATGCATTCATCGAGCTGCTGCCCGAGGCGCAACGCACCGGTCACCGAGTGTTAACCGTCCCACCGCGCGAAGTCGAGGCCGGCGGCGCACCGGCCATCGAGGCCGAGGGGTTGACCATGCGTTTCGGCGATTTCACTGCAGTCGATGCCGTGAGCTTTCGCATCGAGCGCGGCGAGATATTCGGCTTCCTCGGCTCCAACGGCTGCGGCAAGACCACCACCATGAAGATGCTCACCGGCCTGTTGCCACCGAGCGCCGGCGACGCGAAACTGTTCGGCCAGCCGGTCGATCCGCATGACCTCGCCACACGCAAGCGGGTCGGTTACATGACCCAGGCGTTCTCGCTGTACTCCGAGCTGACCGTACGCCAGAACCTGGCGCTACACGCGCGCCTGTTCCATCTGCCGGATGATCAGGTCGCACCGCGCGTGTCCGAACTGATCGAGCGCTTCGATCTCCGCGAGCACGCTGACGCCCTGGCCGCCGCATTGCCACTCGGCATCCGCCAGCGCCTGTCACTCGCAGTAGCCATGGTGCACAAACCGGAGATGCTGATCCTCGACGAGCCCACCTCGGGGGTCGATCCGGTGGCGCGCGACCGGTTCTGGGAACTGCTGCTCGACATTTCCCGCCGCCAGGGCGTGACGATCTTCATCTCCACCCACTTCATGAACGAGGCCGAGCGCTGCGACCGCATCTCGCTCATGCACACCGGCAAGGTGCTGGCCAGTGACACGCCGGCGGCACTCAAGCAGGCACGCGGAGCGGCCACCCTGGAGGAGGCCTTCATCACCTATCTGGAAGAGGCTGCCGGCAAAGAGCCGGAAGCGTCTCTCAGCGCACCAACCGCTGCGGCCCCGACGACCAAGCCGGCGCGCAGCGGCTTTCGTTTGATGCGACTGCTCGGTGTCGCGCGACGCGAGACCCTGGAACTGTGGCGTGACCCGATCCGGCTCGCCTTCGCACTGTTCGGTTCGGTGCTACTCATGGTGCTGCTCAGCTACGGCATGACCTTCGACGTCGATCAACTGCGCTTCGCGGCCCTCGACCGCGACCAGACGCCGGAAAGCCGCGATTACGTGCAAAACATCGCCGGCTCGCGCTATTTCCTCGAGCGGCCGCCACTGTTCGATCAGACCGAACTCGACCGGCGCATGCACGACGCAGAGCTGAGCCTCGCGATCGAAATCCCGCCCGGATTTGGCGCCGATCTCAAGCGCGGCCGCGCGCCTGAGGTCGGCATGTGGATCGACGGCGCCATGCCGTTTCGCGCCGAGACCATTCGCGGTTACGTGCAGGGCCTGCACTATCAGTACCTGACCGACCTCGCCGCGCGCGCCGGTGTGAGCTCGCCAGTGGCTGCGGCCGAGATCGAAGCGCGCTATCGCTACAACCAGGATTTCGAGAGCTTCAACTCCATGGTGCCCGCTATGATCGCGATCTTGCTGGTCTTCATCCCGGCGATGTTGACCGCGCTCGGGGTGGTGCGAGAAAAAGAGTTGGGCTCGATCACCAATCTGTATGTCACCCCCATGACTCGGCTGGAATTTCTGCTCGGCAAACAGCTGCCGTATGTCGCCCTCAGCATGATCGGCTTTTTCGGGCTGCTGGCGCTGTCGGTGTCGCTGTTCGGCGTGCAGTTCAAGGGCAGCCTGGCTGCCATCACCGTCGGCGCGCTGCTGTACGTCACCGCTACCAGCGGCCTGGGGCTGCTGATGTCGACCTTCACACGCTCGCAGGTGGCGGCGGTCTTTGGTACCGTCATCGCCACCATGACGCCCGCGTTCGCGTTCTCCGGCTTCAGCTCCTCGGTGTCGGCGCTGGAGGGTGGGGCCGCGGTGTTCTCCAAGATCTACCCCACCACCCATTTCCTGGTCATCAGCCAGGGCACCTTCGGCAAGGCACTGGGCTTTGGCGACCTCACCGAGCAATTTACGTCGCTGGCGCTGTTCGTACCGGCCATAACCATGCTGTGCGCGGTGCTGCTGCGCAAGCAGGAGAAATGACATGCAGCGCCTCGCCAACATCTTGCAGCTCGGGGTGAAGGAGATGCGCAGCCTGTGGTTCGACAAGGTGCTGCTGATCTTCCTGATCTGGTCGTTTTCGTTCGGCCTGTACGAGGCGGCCAGAAGCCAGTCGGCCGAACTGCGCAACGCGTCGGTGGCGGTGGTCGATGAGGACCGCTCGCCGCTGTCGCTGCGTCTGCTCGGCGCATTGCGCCCACCTGAATTTCTGCCGCCCAAGCTGATCGGGTTCGCGGACGTGGACCCGGGCCTCGACGCCGGTCTCTACACCTTCACCTTGCACATCCCGGCCAATTTCCAGCGCAATGTGCTGGCCGGAAAACACCCGGCCATCCAGCTCAACATCGATGCCACGCGCATGAACGAGGCCTTCATCGGCACCGGCTACATCCACAACATAGTCACCGACGAGGTCACACGCTTCGTGCAGGGCTACCGCGGTGATCCGCCGCTGCCGATCCGGCTCACGACCCGCATGCGGTATAACCCCAATCTCAACGGCGTGTGGTTCTTCGGCGCCATGGAGCTGGTCAACAATATCACCTTCCTGTCCATCATCCTGGCCGGCGCGGCACTGATCCGCGAGCGCGAGCACGGCACGCTGGAACATCTTTTGGTCATGCCGCTCACACCGCTCCAGATCATGGCCGCCAAGGTCTGGGCCAATGGCCTGGTGGTGCTGGTGGTGGCGGCGGCGTCGCTCGCCATCGTCGTGCACGGGGCACTGGCCATGCCGATCGCCGGCTCGGTGTCGCTGTTCCTGCTGGCCGCTGCACTGAACCTGTTCTCGACCACCGCGCTCGGCATCCTGCTCGCCACCATCGCGCGCTCCATGCCGCAGTTCGCACTGCTCATGATCCTGGTGGTGGTGCCCTTGCAGATGCTTTCCGGCACCAACGCACCGACCGAGAGCATGCCGCTAGCGGTGCAGACCGTCATGCTGGCGGCGCCAACCACGCATTTCGTGAGCCTGTCCCAGGCGGTGCTGTTCCGGGGCGCCGGCCTTGGTGTGGTGTGGCCACAGTTGCTTGCTAACCTCGTCATCGGCGCAGTCTTCTTCGCCGTGGCGCTGGCGCGGTTCCGGCGCACGGTGGCATTAGCGTGAGTGCAAGATTACGGTTCGGCACGCAAGCATGAACCTTTGAGGTCAATCATGGTGAAACTGACCCGGCTCATTATGGATAAGCCACGGCGCCGGCAGACTCGCTCATGTTCGGCTGGGGCACAGTGAAATGAGGGAGCCTCTGATCAAGTCGGCTCAAAGAATCCACCGATGAATCCCATCATCATCTGGTTACGCTTTTTGCTGCGTATGAGTTTGTTTGCGCTGGCACTCATGTGGCCGGCGGGAACCTGGTTCTGGGTGGAGGCCTGGGTAATGGTCGGCCTTTGGACCGTCTTTGGGGTGTGGATGACCCATTATCTACTACGCAGCGATCCGGCCTTGTTAGCCGAGCGATTAAAGCTGATACCGATACAGAAGGATCAGAAAACCTGGGACAAGGTGATCATGACTCTGTTTTTTATCGCGGGGATTGCACTTTATGTCGTTCCCGGTTTCGACGTGGTGCGTTATGGCTGGAGCGAACCGTTGCCGTTGTGGATGAAGACGATTGCCATCGTCATTCACGTTCCCTGTTTTTTCCTGCTGGCCTGGGTCATGCGTGAAAACACCTATCTGGCCCAGGTGGTCAAGATCGATGATGAGCGCGGCCATCGGGTGATTTCCACAGGGCCTTACACCTATGTGCGCCACCCGATGTATACGGTCGCCATTATTTTGCTCATTGCCTTTCCGGTTGCGTTGGGATCGCGTTATGCCTTGTTGCTTTCCGCATTCCTGACGCTGCTGTTGTTCGTGCGCACCTATCTTGAAGATCGAACATTGCATGCCGAGCTTGACGGTTATGTGGAGTACGCCAATCAAACGCCTTACCGGTTGGTTCCCGGGATTTGGTGAGCATCATGAAAGCGGGCGTGTTGACCAAGTACGGATCAACGGACTTCCTTACGGTACAGGAGGTACGCAAGCCTGAACCCCGGGACAATGAAGTTCTGATAAAAGTGTTTGCCGCATCGATCAACTCCTGGGACTGGGAAATTTTGAATGGGAAACCCTTCATCAACCGTCTCATGGTCGGACTGCGCAAGCCAACAAAGATCAAGATACTCGGCTGCGATATCGCCGGACGTATTGAAGCGGTGGGCGACGGCGTCAAGCAGTTCCAGCCTGGCGATGAAGTGTTCGCCGACATCTCGCGTTGTGGCTGGGGCGGCTTTGCGGAATACGTCTGTGTGCCGGCAAGTAGAAATGCACTGGCGCAAAAACCAACAAGCCTTACGTTTGAACAGGCGGCGGCCATGCCGCAGGCAGGGGTGCTTGCCCTGCAGGGGCTTCGCCAGGGAAAGATTGAACAGGCACGGAAGGTGCTGATCAATGGCGCATCCGGTGGTGTGGGATCATTTGCAATGCCGATAGCGAAATCACACGATGCAGAAGTGACCGGCGTGTGTCGGACCGACAAAATGGATTTCGTGCATTCATTGGGGGCTGATCATGCCATTGATTACACACACGAGGACTTCACCAGAAATGGACAACAATATGATCTGATTCTCGATGTACAGGGACACCACTCCGTCTCTGATTACAGGCACGCGTTAACTCACAATGGCCGTTATGTCATGGTGGGTGGTGCACCGGGCTTGTTATTCCAGGTCATGTTTCTGGGATCGATAATATCAGTGACCAGCAGCAAGAAAATGGGTCTGCTGTTGTATAAACCCGATGCAAACGACCTGGATATTTTGAAGGGGCTTGTTGAAGATGGCAAAGTCACTCCAATCATTGATAAATGTTACTCACTCAATGACGTTGCAGAAGCGTTTGAATACTATGGCGAAGGTCAGGTGAAAGGGAAAATCGTGATCTTTGTATCCCAAGCGGATAGATAATAGGGAAGGGTCTTAGGAAGCAGATTAACTCAAACTGGATTGTTCCGGAGTAGTTTCAGCAGTCGTTTGTAAGGATCATCACGTCGATTGTTGAACCTGGATTCCGTTTCCTTCACGTGTAAATAGAATGTGTGCTTCGGCAATCCCTTGAAGCGACCCAGTCGCAATTTGGCACAGGTCCAGAACGATTCAATGCCTTTGATATGACGATAATCATCGGGGCACCGGACACACAACACCACCCGGGTACGCGAGCGGATGCTTCCGGCAAAAAAGTATCAAGAGGTATTCAGCAGGGACTATCCGGAAGGTTCGAGAACCGTCCATATGCATATCCTGAAGCACAGGTTATACAATTCCACCGTTCTCTTTACACTTTTTATTAACTGCCGCGACTCCGACCCGGCACCTGCCACCCTCCACCCAGTGCCTTGATCAGCAGTAAGCTGGCGTTCAGACAGCTGCTCTGGATGTTCACTATCAAGGTCATGCTCGATGGATGACTCATCATCAGCCATTGCTGTCGAGCCATATCTGCGTAAACGGAAGTTGTGTCTTGAAAAGCCGAGTTCTAGAGGTACTGTGCTCTTGCACCCGGAGAGGCAGATGTAACATACTGAATTTACTACTAAATGGTGGCTACGGGTGGACTTGAACCACCGACCCCAGCATTATGAGTGCTGTGCTCTAACCAGCTGAGCTACGTAGCCAAAAGGGTTGCAAAGGGTACCTGAAAACACTGCGCGAGGACAACCACCCGAATCGCACCCGCCGGGTGCTCCTACACGTTAAAGCGGAAATGCATGACATCGCCGTCATGCACGATGTAGTCCTTGCCCTCGAGGCGCAGCTTGCCCGCCTCGCGCGCGCCATGCTCCCCGCCACATGCGACGAAGTCTCCATAGGAGGTCACCTCTGCACGGATAAAGCCCTTCTCGAAGTCGGTGTGAATCACGCCGGCGGCCTGCGGTGCGGTCGCGCCGATCTTCACGGTCCAGGCCCGCACCTCCTTCTCCCCTGCGGTGAAATAGGTCTGCAGGCCCAGCAGCGTGTAACCGGCACGGATCACGCGGTTGAGTCCCGGCTCCTCCAGACCCAACTCCTCCAGGTAGTCGTTGCGCTCGGCCGCGTCCAGATCGATCAGTTCGGCCTCGATGGCGGCACAGACCGCGACCGTTTGGGCACCCTCGTCCTCGGCGCGTTGCCTGACCGCATCCAGGTAAGGGTTGTCCTCGAAGCCGTCCTCATTGACATTTGCCACGTACATGACCGGCTTGGCGGTCAGCAGGTGCAGTTCGTAAATCGCTGCTCGCTGCTCCTCGTCAAGGCCCATGCTGATCACCAGCCGGCCCGAATCCAGGTGCTCACGCACCGCCTCGAACATGGCCAGTTTCGCCTTGGCGTCCTTGTCACCGCTCTTGGCGACTTTGGAAACTCGCTGGATACCCTTCTCAACGGTCTCCAGGTCGGCCAGCGCCAGTTCGGTATTGATGACATCGATATCGCGCACCGGGTCGATGCTGCCACTGACATGCACCACGTTGTCATCATCGAAACAGCGCACCACCTGGCAGATGGCGTCGGTCTCGCGGATGTTGGCCAGGAATTTGTTGCCCAGACCCTCACCCTTGGAGGCACCCGCCACCAGCCCGGCGATGTCCAGGAACTCCATGGTGGTATGGATGACCTTCCGGGGCTTGACGATCTCTGCCAGCTTGTCGAGACGCGGGTCCGGGATCGGCACCACGCCGATATTCGGATCAATGGTGCAGAACGGGTAGTTCTCCGCCTGGATGCCCGCCTCGGTCAGGGCGTTGAACAGGGTGGACTTACCCACGTTGGGTAGGCCGACGATGCCGCATTTGACGCTCATATCAGGTCAATCATCCCGCAGGGTTGCGCTGCCAATAGCAAACAGGCCCAGATTTACCACACAGGACACAGGGATCAGTACGGTAACAACAGGCGCAACAGCTTCACCATGCACTCTGCGATCGCTTGTGGAATAACCAGTCGACATGATATTCACGCTATCAATTCCTTGTATGCAGGTCCTTCATGGCCTTGTCGAGCCTGCCCGCAACGATATCCGGCAGCACCCCGAGCGCCGCGTCGATGGCGGCATCGATGGCGGCCCGCTCATCAGGAGGCGCGGGTTTCAGCACGTAGCCGACCACGTCGTCGCGCTGGCCCGGATGGCCGATACCGATGCGCAGGCGCAGAAAGTCGTTGCCACCGAGACTGGGAATCAGGTCACGTAGACCGTTGTGACCGCCATGGCCGCCGTCCTGCTTGAGCCGCACGGTCCCGGGCGGCAGATCGAGGTCGTCATGTACCACCAGGATCCCGTTGCGCGGGATGCGGTAGAAGCCTGCCAGGGAGGCAACCGGCCGACCACTGCAGTTCATGAAGTCCATCGGTTTCTGCAACCGACAGTCATGGCCCGCGATGGTGCAGCGGGCGATATCGCTCTTGTAACGGCTTTCGTGCTGGAACTGCCCGGCGTATTGACGCGCGAGAGCGTCCACAAACCAGAACCCGGCATTATGCCGGGTCTGTTCGTACTTTGCTCCGGGATTACCCAGCCCGGCAACGAGCTGTATGGCAGTCAATGGTCAAGTGCCGGCTGATCAGTCGGCGCTTTCACCTTCACCGGGTTCCTTGGCCTCCCCGCCACCCTCGGCCGCCGCCTGCGGTGCCGCCTCTTCCACCTCGATACTTACACGGGCGACGTGTACGGACGCAACGGACAGGTCATGACCTTCACCGCGCTCAAGTTCTAGCACCGTCACGCCCTCGGGCACCACGAGGTCACTGAGGTGAACCGAATCACCGATTTCCAGCGCAGAAATATCGATCGCGAGGTATTCCGGCAGGTCTCTCGGCAGACACTCGATCTCGACTTCAACGAGTTCGTGCGAAACCAGGCCACCTGCCTTTACCCCTGGCGCGATATCTTCACCTTCAAAGTGCAAGGGCACGTTCATCTTGATTTTCTCCGACTCACTGACGCGCTGCAGGTCCATGTGCAGGATCACCGGCCGGCTGGGATGGCGCTGCAAATCACGCAACACGGCCCGCGTTGTGGCGCTGCCGACCTTTACATTCAGGATGTGTGAATAGAACGCCTCATGTTCCAGGTTGCGGATGACCTCGTTGAGGGACAGGGTCAGTGGCTCTGGGTCCGTACCCCCGCCATAGATGATGGCAGGCACCTTGCCCGCGTGACGCAGGCGGCGGCTCGCACCCTTACCCGTATCACTGCGTGGCTCTGCATTAAGTTCAAAGCTGATAGCCATTTTCTTCTCTCCTAACATTCGCCTAGCGGCGATCCACCGCGCCTCCCCCGCGACCAGGGTCGGCATGAATGCGGGTCTGTCCCGTCATGGCAACAGGCCCGCGGTTAAACCGTATCAATCCATGTACATGGAGCTGACGGACTCTTCCGAGTTAATCCGCCGCATGGTTTCCGCCAGCATAGCGGCAATACTCAACTGCCGTATCCGCTCGCAGGAGTGCGCATTCTCCCGCAGCGGGATGGTATCCGTCACCACCAGTTCGTCGAGCTCGGATGCATCGATGTTCGCGACCGCCTTGCCGGACAGTACTGCGTGCGTGCAATAGGCCACTACCCGGGCGGCGCCCTCGGCTTTCAGGGCCGCGGCCGCCTGGCACAGGGTACCAGCGGTATCGACCAGGTCGTCGATCAGAACACAGGTGCGTCCCTCGACCTCGCCGATGATGTTCATCACCTTGGCCTCGTTCGGCCGCGGCCGGCGCTTGTCGATAATCGCCAGTTCGGCATCATCGAGGCGCTTGGCCAGCGCCCGCGCCCTGACCACGCCGCCGACATCGGGTGACACCACGATGAGGTTCGGGTACTTCTGCCGCCAGATATCCCCGAGCAGGATCGGCGACGCGTACACGTTGTCAACAGGGATATCGAAGAAGCCCTGGATCTGGTCGGCATGCAGGTCGACCGTAAGCACCCTGTCGGCCTTGACGGTGCCGATCATCTGGGCCACGACCTTGGCGGTGATCGGCACCCGCGCGGAACGCGGCCGGCGGTCCTGGCGGGCATACCCGAAGTACGGGATCACTGCCGTGACACGCCAGGCCGAGGACCGGCGCAGTGCGTCGATCATGACCAGCAATTCCATCAAATTGTCATTGGTGGGCGCACAGGTCGGCTGCACGATAAAAACATCCTTGCCGCGGACGTTTTCCATGATCTCCACCTGCACCTCACCGTCGCTGAAACGGCTGACATGGGCGTTACCAAGCTGCAGACGCAGCCGGTCTACGATATCCCGCGCCAGTTTCGGGTTCGCTTTGCCGCTGAACACCATCATGTTGGCGTCGGAATCCGAGGCAGGCAGACCTTTCATATTAGGTTCGACTTTGTTACTTGATGGAAACACGATCTGTTAGCTACTCTCGCTTCACCAGCCGCATCCCGCCGCCAGGCATATTGTAACCAGCGCCAGCGGCACTGGCCTGGTGGTGGCCGGAACGGCAGGATTATTCGTCGCTGCGCGCCTCACCCCTGCGGGGCCGGCGTCCGCTGTGCTCCCGCCGTTCTCTCGCGCTGCCGCGCTCGGGTCGAACCTTGAGGTTCTCATCCTGCCGCCCGTCATTCTCTAACCAGCGCCTGCGGCGCTGGACTGCTTGTGGCTGGGACGGCAGGATTATTCGTCGCTGCGCGCCTCACCCCTGCGGGGCCGGCGTCCGCTGTGCTCCCGCCGTTCTCTCGCGCTGCCGCGCTCGGGTCGAACCTTGAGGTTCTCATCCTGCCGCCCGTCATTC
>Ga0224512_10003903_pt1 | contig 12900 bp, 12 predicted proteins | sample SF_May12_sed_USG_4_FD_169103 | JGI IMG/M metagenome (GOLD analysis project Ga0224512, IMG submission 169103) | Sediment microbial communities from San Francisco Bay, California, United States - SF_May12_sed_USGS_13 | ecosystem: Environmental > Aquatic > Marine > Sediment | place: USA... | reverse complement strand
CGGTCTCGAAGTCGTCCTCCCCAGGCGCCTGGCCGGTGGGATTCGCGCCGAAGTACCAGTCGGCGCCGGCGGTGCCGTCGCGCCTGAAACGAATGTCCATGCCGATCACGCGCCACGTGTCGCCGGTACAGCCCTGGAAGAAACTGGTCGAACGCCCGAGCACGTTGGCGGGAAGGGGGTCGAGGTCGTTGTCGAAGGCGACGAGGTTCACGCCGTCGTCACCCGTCGCCGCCACCGTCGTCGTCCCGTCGACGATCACGTTCCAGCCCGTCGCACAGCGCCACGACTCGACCGCGTCGTCGAAACGATCCATGGCATCCGGCAGCGACGTGAAGTCGATGCCGCCGTTGGCCGTGCTCGTACCGTACTTCAAGGTGTAGCCGCCCATCGCGTTCTGGTCGATGTGGCGGAGCCGATTGACGATGCCGTAGCTCAGGACCTCGTTCAGCGCGTATTCCACCGTCAGGTCGCCGGAGGAGGTTCCCTCGAGGCCTCCCGCATCACGCACGATGACCTTGCCTGTGCCGGCCGTCACTTTGCCCCCCGTGAGGTTCGGCACGTAGACCTGGATCTGGGTGTCGGTCCAGGACACGATGTGCTCGGGATCCGCGACATCGAACGATCCGCCCGCGCCGTCGATGGTGTCGTCGAAGAGCACGGCGGCCGAGCCGGTCAGCGCCCCGAAGCCCGAGCCCTCGATCGTGAGAACGTCCTGGACTCCAGCACTCACGATGCCGGGCGAAAAGCTGGAGATGGAAGGGCCGCCGGACCCGCCGCCGCCGCCGGACGCCTGAGGCGAACCGGGACGGAGCTCCACGTACGAGTGCCCCGTGCGTTGCCCGATCCGCTCGTAGAGAGAGATCTCGACGTCCGCGTACTCGTCGAAGGGGTCGAACGCCGACCCGTTGCGCCGGTACTTCACGAAGCCCAGCGCGCTGGCGTGCGGGATGAACGCGGCGGCGCGCCCCGCGTGGTTCTGGCGGATATCCATGAAGAATAGCCCCGCATCCCCCGGCGTCAGCGACAGCGAGGGATGGACGACGTGCCAGCGATCTTCGAGCCGGCCGCCGGGCGTGACGAGCACGATCTCTTGCAGCTCTCCCACCGGGGCGTGACCGAGCTTCAGCGCCTTGTAGACCTCGATCCGGTGCGCCGTATGGATCATCGTGCCCGCGGGGTTCATGAATGGCGTGGACTCGACGACGCGGCCCTCGACAATGATCGCGGCCTCGTCGATCCTCTGATCGAGAGGGACGTGCCGGAGCTGGGCGAGGGCGAGTGAAGGGGCAAGAAGCGACAGACAGAACAAGACGATCGAGCCACGCATGAAGGCGATCCTCGAGAAGAGAGCTCGAAGAGTTCCTAGGGCCGTCGCCGGGGAGATTCAAGCGGGCGCATCAAAGCGTGCCGGTTCGAACGATCGTGGCCCGCCGGGAGCGCGTCCCTCCGCACTCCGCGCGGGGCCGCGGAGGGGTGGCTGCCGTACCGGGCCAGGAGGGATACGATGGAAGGAGCCGGACCGGATCCGGGGGATCGTTCCGGGCTCTCAGCGCACGATCTTCTGACTTACCGATCCCTCTGAAGACCGGCGTCGCCGGCGCTCCCCGCCGGGAGCCTCGACATGAAACGGTGGACGCTCAGGCGGCGGCTGAACACGCTGCTCGTCGCGTGGTTCGCGCTTTTCCTCGCGGTCGTCGGCACGCTCGCCGCGATCCAGGTCGCGAAGCTGCGTGCGGCGGAGCAGTCGGAGCGCGAGCTGCTCGCACGCTCCATTGCCGGTGCCCTTGACGCGATTCTCGGCCCCGCCATGCAGAACCTCGGCCGGCTGCCTCAGCAGATGTCCGAGCTCGACGCGAGCGCCACGGGAGCGCTGCGCGCATTCCGCTTCAGCTTTCCGTTTCGCAGCGCCGTCTACGTCGTCGACGCCGGCCATCGCGTCCTCGCCTCGGATCCGCCAGATACCAGCCCGCTCCCGGCCGGCCTGCTGCGCGGGCACGTCGCCGTGACCTCGCTCTTCAGCAAGCAGGAAGGGGACGAGCACATGTTCGCGGCCATCGTGCAGCCGATAAGGCGGGCCGGCAGCGACTACTGGCTGGTTGCCGAGATGGATCCGGACCTGCCCGCCCTCCGGGAGTTCCTGCCCGAGGTCCGTCCAGGGGACGACATTCACGTCCTCGTCATCGATGCTGAAGGGCGGGTCATCGCCGCGGACGAACACGACCGCGTCTTCCAGCGAATCGCGGCGCCGGAGATCGTCGGCGACCGCGTCCGGCATCACAAGCCGTTCGTCGTGCGCCACGTCGACTGCCCGAGCTCCGAGGCGGGCCGGGACGGGCGGGATCAGATGATGGTTGTCGCACCGCTTCAGAGCGCGCCCTGGGCCGTCGTGGTGATGCAGCACGAGAGCCGCATCCTCACGCCGCTGCTCGGACTCGGGCGCGGCGTCGCCATCGCGGCGCTCGCGCTGGTCGGCATGGGCGTCGTGCTCTCGCTCGCGCTGACCCGGTCGGTCGTCGCTCCCATCGCGCGGCTGTCACGTGACGCAAAGCGGCTGCGGGACGGGGACATGAAGACGCCGATCGCCGTCGATGGCGACCAGGAGATCGTGACGCTCTCCGGGACCCTGGAGGACGCGCGCCGCCGCGTCGCATCCTCGATGGATCAGCTCGAGCGAATGAACCGCGACCTGGAGCAGATGGTCGCCAGCCGCACGGCAAGTCTGGCGAAGCAGTACCGCACGCTCACGCTGCAGCACGCCGTGGCGCAGGCCTGCGTCCAGCACCACGGCGTCGAGGGTTTCGCGCCAGTGGTGCTCGAGCGTTTCGCCCGGCACTTCGAGCTCCCGGCCGCTGCGCTCGAGGCCGTGGACAAAGGTGGACGGCGCAGGATGTTCGTCCATCCGCCCGCGGCGGCGGTCGACGGCCTGAGCGCCGACACCCGTCCTCTTGATTGGGAAGAGCAGAAGATCGAGTACCTCGGCCGGCTGCAGGGCCGCATCCTCTACCCCGGTGGCGCCGAGATCGAGCCGTCCGTGATCGAATCGCTTCAGCATCAGCTCGCCGTCGCGATTCACGGCGCCGGCCTGTGGAGCCGGATCGTGCGCCAGGACCGGGAGCGGCGGGCACTCGTGCGGCGGATGCTCGGAGCGAGCGAGGAGGAGCGCAAGAGAATCGCGCGGGAGCTGCACGACGAGATCGCGCAGCTCCTCACCGTGATCCAGCTCTCCCTCGAGCAGGTCGACTCCGAGACGCCCGCGGTCGCCCGGACTCGCAAGCACCTGGTGGGAATGCAGAAGGAGATCCGCCGCATCATCTATGATCTCAGGCCGTCTCTGATCGACGACCTCGGGCTTGCCGCTGCGATCGAGTCGCACGCGACCTCGAGCCTCGTGGAGCGCGGCATGACCGTCAGTCTGGAGATCGATCGCGAGGTGGCCGGCAGCCCGGAGATCGACCTGACGATGTTCCGCATCTTCCAGGAGATCGTCACGAACGTGCTGCGTCACGCGAGGGCCGAGTCCGTGTCGGTCGAGCTGTACGAGTCCGACGGACGGCTCACGCTCGCCGTCGAGGACGACGGCCGCGGCTTCGACGTCGACGCGGAGACCGAGGGGGCCGGCCTCGTCGGCATTCGGGAGCGTGCGGATCTCGTCGGCGGCGAAGTGGAGATCGACAGCGAGCCCGGCACAGGAACCCAAGTCGTGGTCAGGATTCCCCTCGAGCCATGATCAGGATCCTCATCGTCGACGACCACGACCTCGTCCGGGAGGGGATCCGCGCGATCCTGGAGAAGAAGAGCGAGCTCGAGGTGGTTGGCGAGTGCGGTGACGGACAGCAGGCCATCAGGGACACGGACCGCCTGAAGCCGGACGTCGTGCTGATGGATCTCAACCTCCCGGGGGGCATCGGCGGACTCGAGGCGGCGGAAGCGATCCTCGGCGACCATCCAGGAACCAAGGTGATCATCCTCACGCAGCACGGCGATCGCGAGTACATCAAGCGGGCCATCCGCATCGGAGCCCAGGGCTATCTGCTCAAGAGCAGCGTCTCGGCCCAGCTCGAGGAGGCGATCGACGCCGTTGTCCGCGGCCGGCGCTACCTGCACCCGGTGGCGGCGCAGGAGCTGGTCGATATCGTCACCTCCGAGGAGGGTCTCGGGGCGGCCGACGAGTACGAGTCGCTCACGAGGCGCGAGAAGCAGGTCTTCAAGCTGCTCGTCGAGGGGAAGACCAGCCGTGAGATCGCCCGCTACCTCGGCATCAGCCTGAAGACCGCGATGACCCATCGCACGCACGTCATGGGCAAGCTGCGCGTGCACTCCCGCACGGAGCTGATCCGCTACGCCCTGCGGAAGAAAATCGTTCCTCTCGACGGCTGAGGCACGGCGGGAATCGTCACGGGGGGCGCAGCGTGGCGACAATGCGGCGCACGTCGCGCTCTGGCAGGTCGGTGGTCAGGTGCACCCACGTCCCGTCGACGCGGACGAGCGCCTCGACGCGTCCGTCCGAGGACCACAGTGCCGACTCCTTGAAAGTCGCGATCGGTGCCGCTCCGGGCGGCGGACTCAGCATCGGTTCGCCCCGCCACTCCAGCAACCTCAGCTCGTTCGCGGAGCGCCACACGATCTCGACCGTGACGAGCTCACGGCGGGTGACCGTGATCTCAGGGCGTTCGATGCCGGTGCCGATCGGTCGATAGTAGGGGACGAGCGGGACGAACCCCGCGGATCGCTCGACGCGAATGAGGTTCGCGACCGCGACGGAACCCGTGACCACGTCCGGACGGATCACGCCCGCGCCGATGTGGCCCAGCCTCAAGACGCCCAGCGCGACCGCGAGGATCGCCAGAAACGAGACTGCGCTGCTCAGACCAGCCACGGCAGAACCACCATCATCGCGGACAGCGCGAAGACGAGAGCGGGGCAGGAAATCGCGTCGTTCGAGCGCGGGACGTCTCCGAGCAGCGCCTCTATACGCCGGCGCAGCGTCCCGCGCGCGGCGACGTCCCGGGGGTTTGTCGTCTCGTAGATCTGAAGCAGCACCCCGGCGAGCGAGCGGCCGCCGCCGCCTCGCGTGGCATCCTCGTCGCAGTCGATCTCGAGCTCCACGGCGTACTCGCGGAAGCAGCCGAGCGCCACGGGGTTGAACGGCTGCAGGAGCCGCGCCGCGTAGAGCAGGTGCGCCGCCCACCAGCGCCGTCCGGTCCAGTGGGCGTGCTCGTGGCGGATCACCGCGCCCAGCTCCTCGTCGCTCAGTCTCTCGAGTGCGCCGCGGGAGACGATGAGCCGGGGCGACCAGGGAAAGCCGGACGTCGCCAGTCGCACCTCGTCGGTGCTCGCGAGCCCGACCCGGCAGCGCGCCCATCCGGGCAGGGAACGCGCGCGGCGCACCAGCGGCCTCGGAGGAGGCCCGCTGCTGAGCGCTGGCCGGTCGAGGAGCGGCATCAGCTCCTGCCACGCGGTGACGAGAGCCACGATCACTGCCGCGAGCAGCGCGAGGTGATGGACGAGCAACCCGTCCAGCAACGGGAGCTTCAAGATCCGCGTCGAGTCGAACCAGGCCAGCTGCTCGCGGAACCCGTAGCCGGCCCGCCCGGGAATCGCCGCGGTGAAGAGCGGGAGGGCGAGCGTCGCGCCGAGCAGCACGCGCCGCGTTCTCCCCGACGGAAGCCGCAAACGCCGCGACCAGAAGAACAACACGCCGCCCATCACGAGCGAGTGTAAGAAAACCTGCCAGAACCAGGCGGCGAAGGGCTGATACCAGATCGTCGGGGTCAACGCTCACGCCGCTCGCGCTCGATCTCCTCCCACTCGAGCGGATGCTCGTGCCGGAGCCGCTCCTCGCTGATCTGCCCGGTGAAGATGCTGGTGTCCATCGGGAACACGTCAGGGTTGACGTGCGCGCTGTACATGTGCCAGACGAGCACGATCAGTAGCGCCAGCAGCGCCTCGTTGCTGTGTATCGCCTTCGACGCCGGGATCAGCTGCGCGGGAAGAACTGTCGACACGAAGATGGGGAAGTACAGGAAGAGCCCCGTCACGGCCATGATCAGCGAGCCGAAGACGAGACCCCAGTATTCGAACTTCTGCCGGTAGTCGAAGCGCCCGAAGCGCGGCGGCATGTCGACTCGGCCGAGGTAGTAGCGGATCGAGTGCACCGCGTCCGTGAAGTCCTTCCTCGTGATCAACAGCGTCGGTTGCACGCGCCTCGTCAAAGTCAGGAACAGCATCGGGACGAAATGCGCGACGAGGAGCGCCACGAACGCGAGCCCCGCCACGCGATGAACCCACCGGACGACGAAGACGCCACCCATCAGGTCGAAAGCCCAGCGGCTGAGCTCGTAGTACGGCCATCTCTGCGGTAGCCCGGTGGTCAGCAGCACGCCGAACAGCAGGATGACCAGCGCGTGCTGCAGCCGCGTCCAGTAAGAGAAACGGACGATACTCATCTTCGCGGCGGGTACGCTCATCGCGTCCTCAGCGCCCCGAGGCGACGCGGAGCAGGTGGAGCAGCACCTGTAGCGCCAGCCCCGCGACGACGAACGGGATGAAGATCCAGTAGAACAGGTTCACGAGGTACACGAGCGGCGCGTGGCTCAACGACGGCTCGTAATGCGAGAGCCACGCGGCCGGGAAGTCGACGGGCGCGTCGGCGTGACACTTGGAGCAGGTCGCGGCGACGATCGCCTTCATCGGCTCCTCCCCGACTTCCCGCGGGGAGGCGATGCCGTGATGTCCGTGGCAGTCGACGCAGGTGACGACCACCTGCCGCGGATCACCGTCCTCGTCCGAGCTCAGCGAGGCCGTCACCCCGTGGAAATCGGCCAGATACGACGTCGCGACGTAGGTCGACAGCCCGTACGGCTCCATGAGCTGCTCGTCGCCGTGACATTCGATGCACTTTTCGGGGGACGAGACGCGGAATCGCGCCGTGGACGGGTATTCGATGCTGTGGCTCTCGTGGCAATCGGCGCATCCGGGAACGTCCTCCAGGCCTTCCTCCACGAGCGCACGCCCGTGTGCCGAGGCCGCGTAATCCTCGTAGACGCCCGCGTGGCAGACGCCACAGCTGCGGTCGATCATCGGGGACTTGGCGTGCGGATCGTGGACGTCGTGCGCTCCGTGGCAATCGGTGCAGACCGGCGCGATGTCGAGCCCCTGCCTGGCGAGCTCGTAATGCACGCTTTCCAGCGTCCGCGTGTAAGTGTCGAAGTGGCACTCCTTGCACGTCTCGTAGGCGCCCAGCACGTAGGCGCGCTTCGACGCGAAGCTCTTACCGAACGGATGATCGTCGCCGTAGCCGGCGTGGCAGTCGGAGCAGACGAGCCCGCCCTCGCCGTGGACCGATTCGAGGAAGGTCGCGGCCGTCACGTGGAGGTTCAGCTCCTCGCCGTCTTCGAGCTGCAGCGTCAGCGAAGGGTCGTCGTGGCAGGTGAGGCAGTCCGCGACAGGCCCGGGGACGTCCCGCGCCAGCGCGAGCGAGGCCGCCGCAACGATGGCGATGACGCCGGCGGCGTACTCGTTGTGCGACAGGTGGGGGTTCGGGCTCATAAGAAGCGACCGCTCGATCTTCGAGGAAGAACGTTCGTTCGCTGCAAAAACCTGGGCGGAGAGGGGCGGGGCGCCGACGGCGCGGCCGCCCCTCGACAACGTGATGATATCACGCGGGTTCAGTCGTCCGCGCGCTTATCCTCGAGCCTCTTCTTCGTCTTCTCCGCCCACCGGTCGCGATTCCGGGGCTTTCTCCCGGAGCGTCGCGCGCGGCTCAGGTACGCCATTCCGGGCCTCCACGCGGGGGCCAGCACACGGGCTACCGCGTCCCGCGACTCCACAGCGACCACGGCCGCCTTCTTCACGAGCAGCCAGAAGACCAGAGCGACTCCGATGAATGGCAGGAAGACCACGTAAGCGAGACCGAGCAGCGGACCGGCGACGAGCAGGGCCAGCGCGGGCACTCGGCGATAGACGTCGTCCGTCGTGCCGGGAAGCCGGCCCTCCCGCTCCATCGAGCGGAAGGAGACGTGACGGGCGTCGAAGTAGAGGCCGGGATCGACCGTCTGGGATCCGATGTAGCGCTTCATGAGAGCCTCCTTCCTGTTCTCCACTGTTACTTTAAGATCGCGTCCTCGGGTCCTCCATCGGGCATATGCCCTATTCATCGCACACAAGTGTCGTATTTCATCGAATCAGGCGATCGATCCGAGTTTGCCGGTGCCCGGCGAGGGATCTCCGCCTGGAGCGGGCGCCTACCGGTGAGAAGAGGAGTGGCGAACGATCCAGGGCTTCACCGGCCCCTTCGCGGACCACTGACACTTACAGGACTGACGGTGGCCTTTCTACTCGCGCCGATGGCCGTGGAAGTCACTGCTGCCGAGGCACGGGGCAGGATGGACCCAGGAATGGAGGTGATGCGACAGAACAGCCGCCCCCTCGACCGGCTGCGGCGCGTGGAATACGTGCCGGAACAGGTCGGCGCCGCGACGTCTCCCGTGCGCGGCGTCCCGCTCGAGTGAGATTCAGCGGGACCGGGACAAGGACGCGGGCACGGGAGCAGGGGCGACCCACGCCTTCTCGACGCAGGGCCAGGATCGGACGCGCGGGAGCAGTCGGCCGGGTGACACACCCCTCGGCGGAACGATCTGGATGCCGCGCGCGAGCTCGTCTTCCGCGAGGGATCGCTTGCGCCTCTGTGCCATCGCCGGCACCTGAAAGGTGATGCGGGTGTACTTCGGCAGGTCCGTGCCGGGGCGGACCGGTTCCCGGCCTTCTTTCGTGAAGCGCCGCCGGCCAGGATCGTACGTCCAGCCCTTTCGAAGTCGCAGCACCAGATGAGGACGGCCAGAACCGCGCCTGTGCCTGCTGCGTGCCATTCTCGGCTCCTAGATCTTGGTGATCGCCTTCTCCAGGTTCGGAAGAGGGCCGATGTGCTCGGTCTTGGGTCGCGCCGGGTCGTCGGCCTGCGGAGTGCCGCTGGAGACGAGGATCTTGCGTACCTCGGAAGGCTCGAGCGGCGCCTGATCCCCGTACATGGCGATGCCCTGCAGGCAGGCGACGGCCCCGGTCACGATCGGCGACGCGCTCGACGTACCGGAGAATCGGTGGGTGTACCACCTGTTCTGAGCTCCCGTCTGGGCATCGCCGTAGCCCAGGGTGGTGACGTGCTCGCCCCAGCCCTGCACGTTGACGATCTTGCCGTAGTTCGAGAACCAAGCGCGCGACCGCGGAACGCCCATCTTGGTGTAGCGGGTGCTGGAGCCTTGCGTGTGATCGTAGAAGTTGTTCGGCGGCACGCCGGCGCCGACCACGATGGCGCCCGAGTCCTTTTGCAGGTTCGAGCCGTTGTAGACGGCGGCCTGGAAGTCCTGGTCGCCGTTGCCCGCCGCCTCGACGACCGTGATGCCCTTCTCGGTCGCGGCCTTGATCGCGGAGTAGACGTCGTCCCAGTACTGCATGGCGACGTACTCACCGGTAGCTGGGTGGCTGCCCTGCAGCTCGATCAGGATCACGTCTCCTGCACCCATCTTGCCGGCGGCGTTCGTGATCGCCAGTGCCGTGTTCCACAGGCCGTTGATCACGGCGGAGTGCACCTTCGGCCTCGCCTTCGGCGCGATTCCCACAGCCCCGTATCCGTTCCGCTTCGCCACGATCTCGCCGAGGACCGCGGTTCCGTGATCCTTCCAGTCCCCGCCGAGCAGGTCGCCGCCGAGATGGGTGACGGCCGGGAGGTCCTCATGGCTGAAGTTCCAGTCGCCCTCGATGTCACAGACGGCGACGCCCTCGCCCATGCCGCCCCAGTACTCCCAGGCGGCCATCGCGCCGATTCCATCGGGAGACGAGCACAGGTACCCTTGGCAGGGTTCCATGTTCGGCGACACGGCCGCGGGCACGGGCTGTGGCGCCTTGTAAGCCTTCCAGACGGAGCCGTGGCGGTTCAGCCGCCGGGCGAGCTCGTCGCAGTCCCGGCCGCGCCGCGGAACCACCTGCAAGACCCCACTCTGCGCGAAGACCGGCGGGACTTTTCTTGGCATCGTGCTGGGAGCGTCGACGCTGCGAGCGCGCAACGTCGTGTCGCGCAGCCCGAAATGAGATGCGCAGCTCGTGACGCGAAACCTCGCCAGGATGGAGTTGAGCGAGCTCGCGACGCGCTCCTTCGCGGACGGCGCCTTGAAGCCGGCCGCCGAGACGGAAACGCCGCTGTCGTAGCGCAGCTCGACCACGACATAGTCCTTGCCCTTGAACGGCTTGAAGTGGGACAAGGTCGGCTTCCCCTTCCTCGGCTTCGCGATCAACATCTCCCCCTCCTTCGCCCGCTGGAGATCGAGCGACACTTCGAATCCCCGCCCGGGGGCCCCAGGCATCGACCCGTACCCACTGGGTGACGAGCTCATGGCTCTCGTCATCCGGCATTCCCTTCCGAGGACGCGGTCGGAGCAGCCGGCCCGCCGCCTCCGTGACGCCGGAGACCGCGGAGGATTCAATGGATTTAACGCGTCCGTAAGCTACCCAAACGCGCCGTTCATCGACTATCTTAGCCAAAACGACATGTCGGGCCGGAACGCTCTTGCTCAGGACGCGTCGATCTCGCCGGTCTATCGTGAACGATCTGAAGAGCCAGCCATGACCCGACAGACGATGCTCCGCCTCGCCCTGGCGCTTTCTCTGGCCGTCACGGCCAGTGCCGCGTTCAGCGTGTCTCAAGAGGACTGCACGGCTTGCCACGAGGAGCCCGCGCCCGAGGTCTTCGAGGAGAGCGTTCACGGCTTCTTCGAGTGTGCGGACTGTCACGGCGGGGTGGAAGAGTTTCCCCATGCGGAGCCGTTACCCGCGCCGGACTGCAGCTCGTGCCATGGCGACGCCGTCGAGGCTCATGCGGACAGCGTCCACGCGAGAACCGAGACCACCCCGAGCTCGCGGCCCGCGGCAACCTGTGCCGATTGCCACGGGTCTCACGACATCAAGCCCTCCTCGGACCGCGCGTCGCGGACCTATCATCTGACCGTTCCCGACACGTGTGCTCGCTGTCACGGCGCCCGCGAACCGGATACGGAGGCCGCGCACCCGCCGCCGCGCGTGTTCGCGAGCTTCGACGATAGCATTCACGGAGAGGCGCTCCGCAAGCACGGCTTGCTCGTGGCGCCGAACTGCGCGACCTGTCACGGCAGCCACGCCATCAAGAGCTCCGCCGATCCCGAGAGCCCGATTCATCGCGCCTCGATACCTGGGACGTGCGGAGACTGTCACGCAGGCATCATCGCCACGTACGAGAAGAGCATCCACGGTCAGAGCGTCTCGGGCGGCAACCTGGCGGCGGCGCTCTGCACCGACTGCCACAGCGCGCACGACATCGGACAGCACGACGTGCCGGACTGGCGCCTGGAGGTCGTGAAGGAGTGTGGCACCTGTCACGCGGAGTCGATCGAGACGTACCACGACACGTTCCACGGACAGGTGACCTCGCTCGGATTCTCGCGCGTCGCCACCTGTTCAGACTGTCACGGGGCGCACGACATCCTGCCGCGCGACAGCCCGGAGTCCCGCGTTTCCGGCGAGCGGTTGCTGGCGACCTGCCAGAACTGCCATCCGTCCGCGACCCGGAAGTTCGTGCTCTACGATCCGCATCCGCGCCCCGACGATCCGGAGCACAATCGCGTCTTGTACTACTCGAAGAAGTCGATGCAGCTGCTGCTCGCCGGCGTGTTCTCTTTCTTCTTCGTGCACACGGCCCTGTGGGTACCGCGCTCGTTCCAGGCTGCGCTCAGGAAGAGGCGGAGAAACAGGAGCCGCGGTGGTGCAGGCACTGCCGGATCCGGGAAGGAAGCCGGACGTCATGAGTGACAAGACACGTCTCGTCCGCCGCTTCTGGCGTTTCGAGCGCGCGCTTCACATCGTGCTCATGACGAGCTTCCTCGGACTGGCGTTCAGCGGAATGCCGCTGCTCTTCGCAGATCAGACCTGGGCGGGCGTGATGGCAAGAATCATGGGCGGTTACGCCGTCACGGGGGTGCTGCATCGATTCTGTGCCGTGTTGCTGATCGCGGCTTTCCTGGCGCACCTCGGCCGCACCGCGTATCGGATCTTCGTCAGGAAAGAGGAGGGGATGCTGTGGGGCCCGGACTCGCTCGTGCCACAGCCGACCGACGCGATTCAGCTGTTCCAGCACGTTCGCTGGTTCGTGGGCCTGGGTCCGCGGCCCCGATTCGACAAGTTCACCTACTGGGAGAAGTTCGACTACTGGGCCGTCTTCTGGGGCATGGCGATCATCGGAACATCCGGACTCATGATGTGGTTCCCCGGACTGTTCACGATCGTGCTTCCCGGATGGGTGCTCAACATCGCCATCATCATCCACGGCGAAGAGGCGCTGCTCGCGGTCGTCTTCATCTTCACGATCCACTTCTTCAACGGTCACCTGCGGCCCGAGAAGTTCCCGCTGGACACGGTGATGTTCACCGGACGCATCAGCGTCGAGGAGCTCGAGGAAGAGCGGCCCGCCGAGTACGAGCGACTCGTCCGGGCGGGGCGGCTCGAAGAGATCGAGGCCGCGCCTCCTCCGAGGTGGGAGATCCTCATCGCGCGCGCGGCTGGACTGACGGCCGTCGGCCTGGGGATCTTGATGGTGCTCCTCACGATTCGCGGCCTGCTGCTTCACTGACCGGGAATCGACGGTCAAACCCGTCCGACATCGAGGACCGGGCGACCCGTACGGGCAGGCCTTGCGCCGGCCCCGCATGCATCCGGCGTACGGCGACCACCGCGTGCCGATGCACGCGAAACGCGTCACTCGCAGGCGTACTGCAGGTTCTGCACCATCGGACAGGTGGCGGCCGCCGCATCGGCGGGCCGCTCCGCGCCGCGATGGTCCTTTCCGTACGAGCCCTCCTCGGCGCCGTTGTTCGAGACGAC
>Ga0224512_10003902_pt1 | contig 12901 bp, 7 predicted proteins | sample SF_May12_sed_USG_4_FD_169103 | JGI IMG/M metagenome (GOLD analysis project Ga0224512, IMG submission 169103) | Sediment microbial communities from San Francisco Bay, California, United States - SF_May12_sed_USGS_13 | ecosystem: Environmental > Aquatic > Marine > Sediment | place: USA: California... | reverse complement strand
GCAGAGATTGAGGCGTTTGGGGGTAAAGCGACGCCCTTAGCGGTTGACCTGTCTGATCGTGAGCAACTTCCTGAGGTTGCAAAACTTGCAGCGGACAAATTTGGTTCTATAGATATTTTGATTAATGCTGCAGGTGTCAATTTTCGGCAGCCGGCTGAAGAGATCACACTTGAGAGCTGGGATATTACACTCAATCTCAATTTGGCAGTGCCCTTTTTTCTCGCTCGTGAGTTTGTGCCGGCAATGAAGGCAGAAGGCTGGGGCCGGATCATAAACATTGCCTCTCTGCAGTCGAGCCGCGCTTTTCCAAATGGATTGGCATATGGCGCATCCAAGGCTGGCATCTCCCAGATGACACGCGCTATGGCTGAAGCCTGGTCACGGCATGGCATCACCTGCAACGCGATAGCGCCCGGCTTTTTTCCGACTGAGCTGACTGCTCCGGTGTATGAGAATCCCGAACTGTTGGGTATGTTGGCTGCCCAAACCGCTATTGGTCGCAATGGAGAGCTTTCGGATTTGGACGGATTGACTGTTTTTCTGGCCTCACCGGCTTCCGGCTACATCACCGGACAGGTTATCCATCTCGACGGCGGTTTCACAGCGAAGTAGGCAAGGAATAATATGAAAGCACTCGTATACACGGATACCCTTGAGATGCAGTATCGTGACGAACCGGATCCTGTTCCAGGCCCCGGTGAGGCACTCGTCAAGTTAGAAGCAGTCGGTATTTGTGGCTCTGATATGCATGCCTATCATGGACGAGATTCGCGGCGAATCCCGCCGCTGATACTCGGGCATGAGGCCGTAGGGGTAGTACAGAACGGTGCTCAACAGGGCAAGTATGTGGTACTCAATCCACTCATGACCTGCGGTACCTGTGACCCTTGCCAGGGTGGACGTTCCAACCTGTGTGCAGAAAGGGAGCTTATAGGCATGCGCCTCGCTGGCGCGTTTGCGCAGTACATCACTATACCCGAACGCAATCTGCTCGATATGCCCCAGGACATGGATCCTGTTATCGCCAGTCTTGCCGAGCCTGCAGCCACTGCACTGCATGCGATCTTTCTGGCGGAGAAGGTATTGCACCGACCTCTCTCCGAGTGTCGGGCATTGGTGTTGGGCGGCGGCTCAATCGGCGCATTTGCAGCGTTGATGCTGAAAGGCAAAGGTTGTATCGATGTCTACCTTGGCGATACCAATCCCCTGAGAAGACACACGGCAGAAACGCTGGGTTGCTGCAAGGTCTATGATCCCCTGGGCGATGAGCTGCCTGAGGAAAACAGCTTCGACTTGGTTATCGATGCTGTGGGCAGTGGTCGCACGCGGTCGGCATCGTGCAGCTTCGTTGAATCGGGTGGTGTCATTTCGCATGTTGGTCTGGAGGATAACGAGCCGGGTCTCGACACCCGCAGGATTACCCTTGAGGAAATCACCTTCTTGGGCAACTACACCTACAGTGCCGTTGATCTGCGCGCCGCCATTCAGGCCCTGTACGGTGGCGCTCTTGGCTCGCTTGACTGGGTGGAGAGACGCCCGCTCTCCGATGGCGCAGCAGCATTTCGTGAGATTCACGAAGGCAAGGCGGCTGCGCCGAAAATTGTTCTGCGACCACAAGCCCAGAGAGTTCTGACAAATTAAATTCCAATTCCATGCAGAATTGATGCGTGATGCGTTCTAACCCGGAGCGACGTCTGTTTCGCATTGCTACAAACAACACTGGCTTCAACCCAAATTTACCGCTTTAGGGTTGTGCGGTAACATAGAATCTATACTCCATAACTCTCGGTTGCCGCGGTCTTGCCGTTTCAAGCTCGGTCAACTTTTCGTGAATATCTTAAACGGGGTCGCCAAGGTGTGGGTTGAACCCCGCGCGTTCCTGCCTCGTCTGCGCCCATTGGTCGGCCATAGCTGACCACATCGGCGGTAAGAATCGCGGCCAGCCTTGCCCGAATACGAGGGCCTCTCTGCGGCCTGTGTAGCCCAACCGTTCCAGGAATCTTGGTTGCTTACTTTATACCTTGCATGCACTCCTTTGGATCAATGACACCCAAGCTTTTGACAATCTTGAAACAACCGTTGTTCGCCTGGGCGATGTACATGTTCATTCGAACGTGATGTTGACCGGGCACCATTTCAGCCGGACCACCCGGCCCCTCAGCGATCTTTGCATGGTCTAGTGCCTTGATTACATCTTCTTGAATTAACGAGCCTGCCTCTTTCACAGCAGCCTCCCAGAGCCTCAGACCTCGGTACATACCTGAACACGCACTACCAGCCGTGAACTTGGCACTGCCTGGATAGAGCTTGTCATACTGATTGATCAGTTCCTTACTGAATGGATCGCTGACTTCCTGGTAGTAGTCGAGACAACCGTACAGGCCCTCCACGTGTGCGGCTGGCACTAAGTTCAGGAAATTCTCGTCGAAGTACGTGCAGACCAGGTGTCCGCCTCGCTTCGTGAAGCCAGAGTTGTAAAGCCGCTCGAGGAATGGCGTGAGTCCAGGAGGAACGATTGTATTAAATACCACCTCTGCCCCACTCGACGTGATCTTGTCAATGGTCTTGCTATAGTCAGCGTGATCGAGGGGGAAATACTCCTCTCCGACTATCGCGCCACCGTTAGCCGTGGCAAGTTCACGGACCTTCTTGTTCATAATGTGTGGCCAAATATAGTCAGCTGATGGCAAGTAGAATTTTTTTGCTCCCGTTTGTTGCATCAGCCAGGGAATGAGAGGTTCAAGCTGCTGCGCTGGCACCGGGCCGGTACAGAAGATGAGCGGATCACATTCTTGTCCCTCGTACTGCTCCGGGTAAATGTAGAGCTTGTTGCCATTCACGACCGCAGGACCCTTGATAGCCTGCCTCGTGGAGCTAAAAATGCCTCCGAAGATCACATCGACTTGATCTTGTTGGACGAGCTTAGTCGCTTTGGCTTCCGCTACACTATCTGTAGTTGCACTGTCCTCAAGGTACAGATCTATCTGCTGCCCCAACAAGCCACCTTTTGCATTGATATTATTAATCACCATTTTGGCCACGTTCGCGTTGGCGATTCCCATGAACGAGAGTGCACCTGTCTGGTCCGTGATGACTCCCACTTTTATGGATGATTCTTTCATAGATTCTCTCCTCTCAAGACTGGTTATTGGTTAATAGACGTTGGCATTTGAAGCCTGTAGTCACACATTTGTCTTGGCTTGGCCTGACATGCCACTCGTCTTTAGAATGCATGCTCGCCCATATGGTATGTTTGTTGAAGCAGTTCGCCATGCCTAACGCGCGGCTTGAGCCGCGGCGGCCCATGACGACGTCGGCCGGGAGTTTCGCTCGGTCCAGTAGACACTTGCAGTTTTACGAGACGGCACTTTTATAGTCAACGGGTAAGCGATCGTTCAGCGCGAAATGCAGGCGCTGGTGGTTGTAGTACCGCATGTAGTGCCGGCGGAGCGCGATGGCTGGAAAGATTCGTACGGCAAGGTCTGTTGGATCGGAATGCCGACGACTGGATGGATGCAGGAGGTACGAGTCCATGGAAGGACGAGGCAGAACGAAGCAGGAGCCAGAGTCGAGAGCAACGCAGGGAGCAGTTATCGAGAACAGTTACCTGGCGACGGATGTAGCACTCGGGGGATCGATGGAACAACTATTGGGAGACTCGATGACGTGACGGGAATCTCAAATGTCGCGGGCGCAGGATGCGCGGGAGCGGCCACGTATCGCATAGCGGTGGGCCCGCGCGAAGGGGGCAAGGTGTTTACACTGCAGACAATTGCGTCTGCAGTCGGCTAGGCCCGTGGCATTGGTGCATCCTTGCACGTAATCGCGAGTATCGAAGACCCGGCGGCGATCAAGCAGATACTTGCTTGCCTTGAGAAAAAAACCGGATCAACAGCATTCAATCCATTAGCCGAGAGCAGGGCACTGCCACCAGCGGGTTGGTTCGGGTAGTCCAATATAATGACTCACCGCAAGTTACCGACTGCGGAAGTAGCGGCCGGATGTCGGCATGCCTGGTGGCCGACATTCGACGGGATTGACCGGTGGGAGGTGGCAATGTTGAGTGTGTCGGGGGGATTCAGTCGGCTTGCGGATGCTCAAGGGCCGGACGGCGTCGCAAGTTTCTGCTCCATATCAGGTGGAATAGTAAAATCGAGTGTTTAAATTTCCTATACTCCAACAAACTAGATTTTCGATGATGACATTGAGTAATTGGCGGGTCGGGGTGTGCGCGTTGATTTGGGTGATCAGTACGGGGGTGAACGCCGATACAGTGGAGGTCGAAATCGTCGGTGTCGAAGGCGAAATCTTCGAAAATGTGAAGTCGTATATTACATTCTTTCAGAAGACCGTAAAACTGGATGACAATTTACCTATTCTCACTAAGCGTCAGCTACCTCAAATTGATTTGTCTGTGCAACAAATTCAACGCGCCCACCGCTTAGCGCCTCAAGAAATTCGACAGGCGGTGAAACCGTTTGGCTATTACACACCAACTACGCGCCCTATCCTGCGTCGTACTGAAAAGGGTTGGCTGGCCCGTTATGAGATCGCGCTGGGACCACCTACCTTAGTCACCGATATCGAACTCAGCGTTACCGGCGAGGGTCGTGATGATGATGATATCAAGACTGCGTTATCGGCAACCGGTCTTGCCGTTGGACGACGTTTATCTCATCGCGACTACGAAATCACCAAGAAAACGTTATTAGAATCCGCACTTGCCAGTGGCTATCTCGATGCGCGCTTTGTCAGGAGCGAAATTCGCGTTCAAACCGAGCAACATCGTGCGGAGATCACTTTGATATTGAATACTGGGCCTCGATTTTATTTTGGGCCGGTGGTGTTCGATCAGACTATTCTGCGTTCCAATTTTATTAGACGTTTTTTGCCCTTTAGAACGGGTGATCCATTTGACTCATCGCAACTCATCAACTTGCAACTGAGTTTGGAAGATACCGAGTATTTCAGTGAAGTCGATATTGAGACCCAACGGCAGCAAACAATCGATCAGCACATTCCAATAGTCGTACATGCCACGCCGAACAAGCCAAGGCGTTACACAGCCGGTGCCGGTTTTGGCACCGACACAGGGCCACGAATTAGCATTGGAACACATTTTCGCCGAGTTAATCGTCGCGGTCATCGGTATCGCGCGGATTTACGTGTTTCGGCCATCAGTTCATCCATTCATTCCCAATACCAGGTTCCGATTCGTCATGTAACCACTGATCAGTTGGCGCTGACTGCCGCAGTGACGAGTGAGGATGTTGGCGATATCGCGACGGATCAACGGCTACTGGGTATCAGTCGTAATGAGCAGTGGCGTGGTTTTCAACGACAGTTGTATCTGAATTACGCCGAAGAGGATTTTGACATTGGTGTCGGCAATCAAACATCGGAATTTGTCATACCCGGAGGGTCATTATCACGACTGGTGGCAGATGACCCATTGTTTCCGCGTAAGGGATTCGGCTTGCATCTCGATCTGCATGGTGGATTAAATAGCCTCGGTGGCGAGACAAACTTTTTACAAGGTTTTGTGTCGCTGCGTTCGGTTTGGCCGCTGGGTGAAAAAACACGGTTACTGGTGCGTGGTGAATACGGTGCCACCAATGCCGGTAACTTTGCACTGCTGCCGCCATCACAGCGGCTCTTTGCCGGTGGGGATCGAAGTGTTCGTGGTTATGGGTACCAGCAATTGGCGCCGGTAAATACTGACGGCGACACGATTGGCGGGAAATTCCTGGTCACCTCCAGCATTGAAGTGGATTATTTAATTCGTGGCAACTACGGTGCCGCTGTGTTTCTTGATGCGGGCAATGCCGATGATGACCCGACCCCCACGCTCAAGAAAGGGACTGGCGTCGGTATGCGTTACCGTTCGCCCATCGGCATGATACGACTGGATTTGGCGCATCCGTTAGATGACGACACAGGCGTGCGTCTACATGTGAGTATCGGCAACGAATTATGATCAAGGCTTTGTTGCGTACCGGCCTGAGTGTATTGATCGTGCTGGGTCTGTTGGTGGGCAGTCTATTTTTTCTGGCCAACACGGAACCCGGCACACGAATACTGTGGCAGATCATGCACGTAGTCCTCGATGACGCAGCCGATATCGGTACAGTGACCGGACGCTTACGTGGCCCATTGGCGATAAGCGAAATCAATGTCACAAGTGAATCCATGCAAGTTCGTATTGGCCAAGTACGACTCAATTGGGATTTGACTCAACTCTTTAAGGGCGCCTTAGTAATTGAAGAACTCGCCCTCAAGGATGTCAGTTACACACGCATCGGGGACCGCGACTCAACCAATTCATCATCCCAATTTCAACGCCTGAAGTTGCCGTTTTTGCTGCAAGTGCGGCAAGTCAGCATTCAGTCGGTGGACATTTATTCCACACCTGATGCGATTCCTTTTCGCATTGATGAAGCAAGCGCCGTGGTGAACACCACGCAAAACTGGATCGATGTGGCACAATTGTCCATCCAAGCTCCCACGGGGGCGGTCACTGGAACTAGCCGACTTGGTTTGTCAAACGATTATCCCGTGACCGGTAAGATCGATTGGCAGGTGCAACCGGCAACATTAGCCGCCGCGGTTGGCAGCGTCGCCCTCAGTGGAACCGTGAACCGCCTTACTGCTGATGTAAATGCAAAAAATCCCTATCCAGTTGATGCACGTTTCGTGCTAAGCGATTTGTTGTCAGAGCCTCACTACGAATTTGCAATTCATACCAAAGAACTATCCTTGGCGGCTATTAGCAGCGACTGGCCCCCAGCCCGAATATCAGGCCGCATTGATGGACGTAAGATCCCAGCGGACGATGCAACAGTACTGCATACAGAGATAACAGCAACAGGTTTAGCACAACTTGGATCGATCATGGCCAAGGCCGACGCACGCATTGGCGATAATGAACTAGTACTAATCGATCTAGTATTGGACGCGCCCGATTATCCTGTGCGGGTGAATGCGGGTGGACGAATCGACTTGACAAACGATTCACCCGTCTTGGATTTGAAAACGACGTGGCATGATTTGCGTTGGCCATTACAAGGGGACGCATTGCTAACCAGTCGGATGAGCCGCCTTGATATCCAAGGACCATTACTACGACCGTCATTTGTACTGCAAGCGGAAGTCGATGGACCCCTGCAGTCGATGTTGGTGGACGCTACCGCGGAACTTGATCGATCCAGCGACCAGCTCAGGGTGCGATTGGATGCCCGTGCACACCAACTGCGTTGGCCGTTGGATGGTAAAGCGATCATCGACAATGCGAGTGCTGAACTGCAGTTAGCAGGCACATTGCCAGAACTCGATAGCCAATTCCAAATCCGTCTTGCAAATCGTACCGACGCTCCAACGATCAACGGCACTGGCCGATTGGATTTTTCGGACTTAACACTACCAATTGTAGAGATTGGCGCTAAATGGACTGCGATGCGATGGCCATTGAACACTGCTGAAACAATGGTTCGAAGTGATAACGGCACTGTTAATGTTACCGGCGCGCCGAACGATTTGGCAGTGCGCTTCGAGGCCAAGGTCGATGACAAAGGTCAGATAAGCGGCACTGTCAAGTATGCCAATGACGTAACGGAAATTGCTGCACAATGGGATCAGTTAACATGGTTGCATTGGCGACAACCACTGCATAGCGAACGGGGTGTTGTGCAGTTGAAAGGAAAACCGAGTGACTATCGACTACAACTCGATACGGTTTTGGCCAGCAGCGACAAACAAGGCAAGTTGTCCACTGAAGCGCATGGCAATTTATCCTCACTCACACTTGATGATATCAATCTTCAGATCTTACAGGGTGCGATAACTGGCAGTGGCGAATTGGCGTGGAAACCCGACATACAAGCGAACATTACGCTAACCGGCCGGGACCTCAATCCAGCGACATGGTGGGCGGAGTGGCCCGGTCTTCTCAATGGTAATTTGGATGGCGTGGCAAGCCTCGTTGGTGAAAAACTGTTCATCAACCGACTCGAACTGAATGCCGATGGCCAGCTACGCGATTACCCTCTGCAATTAACTACCAAGGGAAGGTGGCAAGCTAACAGCGCGCATATCGAGAGCTTGCAACTAGAATCGGCACAGTCCCGGCTACAGGCACAGGGCAGCGTTGGCAAAATATTGGCATTGCAGTGGCAAGTTGACAGTGAAGATTTACGCGCATTGCATCCACAAGCAAGCGGGATAATTAAGGGATCGGGATCGTTAGCGGGTTCGGTAGATCGGCCGCAGCTAAAAGCGACACTGGAAGGACGTGAGCTTGAGTACCAGAATCATTCGCTCGAACATTTGAAACTGGACACGCTCATCGACATTACCGACCAACAGATTTCCCATATGTCGGTCGCGTTCGAAAACGCCCGGTTGGCTGGAGTCGAGATTCAACGCGCAAGGATAAATGCAGATGGTGTCACGGCTAGCCACAATATTGTGCTTGATGCGCAGTCATCGCAGGGTGCGCTCGATCTCAACATTGTTGGCAAATTCGATAACAAAAAATCTCAGTGGCTTTTTGATATTACCGATGCAGACCTAAATACAACAGAATTTGGTATATGGAAATTATTGTCCAACACCAATGGTCGCTTTGAAGATGGTGCAGCGGAATTATCGGCAACCTGCTTTGGCAGCGGTAACGCCGAGATTTGCCTTGGGGGATTAAGAAAAGATCAAAACGTGAAGGCGTCGTTGGATGTAAAACACCTATCCTTAGCAATGTTGTCACCATGGTTGCCGGAGGACGTCATGGTCGAAGGCCTTATCGATGGCGCTGGGAATTTTGAGTGGGAAGGGCCAACAAGACTATCCGGTGAATTAGATTTACGCACTAGTAGTGGTCAGATTCTTGTCACCCAGGATGACACCGGTTCGGATTCACCCGAACGTATTCTGGTATTTGAACCCGGTACCGCAAACATCGGACTGAAAGACAATGAAATAATATTGAACATTCATCTGCCGCTGCCGGGCGAGGACAGCATCCAGGGCCGGGCCCGTATCGCTGCTGAGGATAACGAATGGACACAACGATCATTGGACGCGGAGCTAAAAATGGGTATTGTTGATATTGTGTTCTTGGCGCCGTTAACGCCAGAAATTGAACGATTGACCGGAAGTTTACAAGGGGACATGCGTATCAGCGGCAGCGTACAGAATCCAGTTTACCATGGCCAAATACTTTGGAAAAACGGAGTTGTTGAACTACTCGGCCCGGGTATCGCAATTGACAACATCAATGCGCAAATATCCGGCAACCCACAGGCCGGTATGGATCTGAAAGCCAGCGCCCGCTCCGGCGACGGTCATCTGACTGTCGAGGGGCAAGTGAATTTTGCATCGGGCCAACCGGTGGTGGATATCTCCATAGGCGGTGATGATTTCCGAGTCATGAATACACCGCAGGCGATTATCAACGCGTCACCAGATTTACGACTCAGTGTCGATAAAGATCAAATTCGTTTACGTGGCGACCTGTCGATACCCAACGCCCAAATCACATTACGGGAAATTCCACAATCCGCGATTAGGGTTTCAGGCGATGAAATTTTAGTCGATAAGAATATGCCAGCGACCCCTGCACCGAAACTGCGTAAGCTCGATGCACAAGTACGAACCAAATTAGGGGACGATGTCACATTTAATGGTTTTGGTCTAAGCGGACGTTTAGGCGGTGAAGTGGTATCAAGCGAGGGAGATGGACAAGCCACTACAGTACAGGGAGAGATTGTAATTCTCGACGGGAGTTATCGGGCATACGGACAAAATTTGACTATCGAGACTGGACGTCTACTGTTTTCCGGCGCTGGTATTACCAAGCCAATAGTGGACCTGCGTGCCACACGACAACCCACTCCAGATATTCGCGTTGGCGTACAGGCCCGGGGGATCTTGCAAAAACCCGTGTTCACTTTATTCTCAGAACCCACCATGACAGAACGTAATCAACTCTCGTATTTACTATTAGGCCGACCCGCGGACACGGCTTCGGGAAGCGAACGCGCCGCCCTGGCGGAAGCCGCATTGGCCATCGGGCTGAAGCGTGCAGGCGGTATCACCGATAAAATTAGTCAACAATTTGGCTTGGATAATTTAGGTTTGGAAACGCAGCCGGGTAGCACATCCGAACAAACGGTTTTTGTCATTGGTAAGTATCTCGCGCCACGATTGTACGTTAGCTATGGCATCGGGTTATTTGAACCGATTAATACCCTGCGCTTCCAATATTCGATCGACCAACACTGGAAACTGACGACGGAATCGTCAGGTAAAGCGAGTGGTGGAGACATTAATTATTCAGTTGAACGTGGTGAGTAGATTGCACCGCCAATAACTTGGATCGAATTTCGCTTGAAATGAACTTTTCATAAAGTCGATATGTCGACCAATCCAAAACCTATCCGCACCCATTGCTGGTTGCGATTGGGCGTTACCCTGCTCGTGGTTGAAATCCTCTGCTTAGTTGGTGCGAACGCGTTTTTGTATTTTTCGATTGCAAAAGATCTAATCAACCGTCGACCGGTACGAATAGATATCGAGTAGGATTCGGCCTGAACAGTGGTGCGTGGCTCGGTGCATGCCGCTAATTTACGTTTTCGGGACCAGACCGGATGCATACAAAGCTGTAGCGAGGTGGACACGGTAACTGGACCGTGCGCTCCGTCATCGCTTTGTCAACGTACATTTCGTACGCACATGCTGTTCCTGGATGGTGTGTATGTCGATGGCGCCAACGGGACGGGGGGCAAACAATTGGTAGCTCGCTGCGCGTCACGGGCCGTCGGGAACCGTCTAATTGGCCTGAAACCTCTGCTACGTAATGGTTTCGGCCGATTTTCTCCGATTTAACGGGGCGCAACCCCAAATTCCCGGCCCGAATCAAAATATTAGACTATCCTTAAGATGGGTAAATCAATTTTGATTGCAGCCCCACCTACGGCACGGCGAAATCGTGGGTAGTTGCTGTCAAGTATAGAAAATCTTAAAGCTGTGAAACAGAAGGTTTCAGTGAACGAGCTGCGTGAGGGGATGTACGTGTCGGAGCTCGACCGTCCTTGGAGCGAAGTCGGATTTGAACCGCCTTTCGAACTCCAAGGATTCACTATTGCTTCCCGAGAGGAGATCGAAACAGTTCAAAGGAAATGTGAATTCGTTTATATAGATGTACCGGATTGCGTGAATGCCGAAAATGGGAACAATGCCGGCGCGAAATCGTTTACCCCACAAATCGTCGAACGCACCGGAGAATTACGAAACGTTCGTTATATTCAATCGCAAAAATATCAAAAAAAGCAATTCGACAAAGATCTCGACGACAAACAGCAACGGTTTGAATCAAGCCCCCGGGGCATTAAGAAATGGTTTTCTTTCGGTCGAGGAAAAAATTATCAATCTGCCAAGGATTCTCCGGTTGTGGAGAGCTGTTATTATGAATCCGAATCGGCTGCGCTCAAGATCCGTTACGACGGAAACATCGAATTCCGCGACGAGGAGCAGCACCTCATAAACGGACCTCCGTCCGAGATTCTTTCACTTCACCTGCGAGCAGCAACGCCCAATCGGCGAGAGACCGACAAGGATCAATCAGGTTATGAAGATCAGTCCTCGGTCCAAGAAGAGATCGCCATCGCCCGTGATATCTTAGAAGACGCACAAGGAGTATATGCCAGGGTCGTCCAAGATATCCGAGCGGGGCGGTCTATTGACGCAGCCAAGGTTCAGCATACTGTTGGGCAACTAGTCGCAAGTGTTATCCGCAATCCGGACGCACTTAGTTGGCTCGTTCGGTTAAAGGATCGCAATGTTTCCACGTATTTCCATTCCGTGGCTGTTTCCATCTTGTCGCTAACGATAGGCCGTCATTTGGGACTGCCAGAAGAAGCTCTAAACTCGCTCGGAACAGGCACCTTGTTACAGGATGTTGGCATAACCCGCATTCCCAGGGAGGTGTTGAACAAGTGTGGTGAACTCAATTTGAAGGAGCGATCTCTTGTTTGTCGGCACGTAGACGCAGCAACAGAAATGCTCGATCGTCAGGATTTTTCTGTCGACGTCATGGATATTGTTCAATCCCATCACGAACGTCATGACGGCAGCGGATATCCCCACGGACTATCGGGGAATCTGATTACCCCGTTCAGTACAATCGCAGGCATGGCAGACACCTATGAAGCATTAGTAAGCCTTCGTCCTCATCGCCAAGCCCTGACTTCGTTTGATGCCTTGACGTCGATGTACGGGTTGGGTGACAAATGGTTCCCCAAGGCAATGATCGAGCAGTTAATAGAATGCGTAGGACTCTTTGGCCTCGGAAGCTTTGTACTACTTAATACCGGGCATATTGGTATTGTAGTGAGTCGTAACCGCATTCAACAACTCAGGCCGAAGGTACTGCTATTATTGGATGAACGGGGCAGGAAAATCGGCGATGAGTCGATCGACCTGGCGACTCAGCCAATAGGAGATGATTCAGTTCCGTGGAAAATATTAGGAGTCGTTGATCCAGAAGAACATGGCTTAAATCCCCGAGACTTTTTTGTTTGAATGGCAGCAGACCTTTAGCACTGCGTGTAGTAAGTGTAAAGCGCCTGTTTGTTAACCGGCGCCGGGTCTCGACGCCGATCGGCCCGCTAAGTCGCTGAAATGTATGGAAACGACTGGGTCAAACTTCGATGCTTGTTGACAGCTCAAGGGCCGAACGGTGTCGCGAGCTTCTGCTCGTTATCTGGCGAAATAGTAAAATTGGGTGTTTGTATTTCCTATGCCCGACCGAACGAGATTATCATTCGGCCGCATGTGGGGCTGCGGGGATTAGATCCCTAAGTAAGTCTGACGGACGTTATCATCTTCGCGCAATTCTGAAGCTCTGCCC
>Ga0224512_10003901_pt1 | contig 12901 bp, 10 predicted proteins | sample SF_May12_sed_USG_4_FD_169103 | JGI IMG/M metagenome (GOLD analysis project Ga0224512, IMG submission 169103) | Sediment microbial communities from San Francisco Bay, California, United States - SF_May12_sed_USGS_13 | ecosystem: Environmental > Aquatic > Marine > Sediment | place: USA... | reverse complement strand
CCCCACCTGGCGCAGCATGCGCCCGCATGAAGTACAACCCCGTGAAGGAAGTCGTGGACGGCCAACGGGTCGTCATCGTGGACGATTCGCTCGTACGGGGGACGACCTCTCGGAGCCTCGTGCGCATGCTGCGCCAGGTGGGGGCGGCCGAGGTACACTTCCGCATCGGCTCGCCACCCGTCCGGTGGCCGTGCTTCTACGGCATCGACATGCCGACGCGCGCCGAGCTCATCGGCTCTTCGCTGGAAATCAAAGAGATCGAGGAGAAACTTGCGGTCGACTCGTTGGGCTACCTCTCGTTGGAAGGAATGGTGGGCGCCGTGGCCCGCGGCGGCCCGTACTGCACTGCCTGCTTCTCCGGCGACTACCCTGCCCCGTTAGTCGACGTCGACAAGGGGCTGGCCTCTCCCGACGGCCCGCGACGGTGCTGAGCCGGAGGACCGCGACGGCCGGACGATGACGCTTCGCGTCGCCGGGTTGCCGAAGGCCGAACTGCACGTCCACCTCGATGGATCGCTACGCCCCGCAACAATGCTGGAGCTCGCGGCGGAACGTTCCGTTTCCCTGCCGGGCGCGACGGCGGATGAGCTCGGCCGCGCCATGGTCGTCGATCGGGCGAAGGACCTCGAGCAGTATCTGGCGCGCTTCTCAATCACGCTGGCGCTCATGCAAGACCGGGAGGCTCTGGAGCGCATCGCGTACGAACTCGCCGCAGACTGTGTGGCGGAGAGGATACGCTATTTGGAGGTGCGGTTCTGCCCCGCGCTGTGCACGAACGGAGACTTGAGTGCCGTCGAGGTTATCGACGCGGTGCTCGAGGGCTTGGGTCGCGCGGAGGGAGACTTCGACATGAGCGCCGGCGTCATCGTCTGTGCGCTGCGGAGTCACTCCGCCCATGCGTCCCAAGAGATGGCTGAGCTCGCGATCTCCTACTCAGGACGAGGCGTGTGCGCGTTCGACCTTGCGGGCGCCGAGGCCGGCTATCCGGTCCGTGACCACGTTTCGGCACTGTCAGCGATCTCACGAGCAGGTATGCCCATTACCATCCACGCGGGAGAGGCGTTCGGCCCAGCCTCCATCAAGGAAGCCATCGAGTTGGGCGGCGCGAGCCGCATCGGGCACGGCACTCGACTCCTCGAAGACCCCGAGCTCCTCGCTGCCGTTCGCGATGCCGGCATCCCACTCGAGGTTTGCCTCACGTCGAACGTGCAGACCGGCGCGGTGCCGAGTCACGACGCCCACCCCCTGCGCCGGTATTTCGACGAGGGTATTCGCGTGTGCCTGTGCACCGACAACCGGCTCATGTCGGGCGTCACGCTCACCCAGGAGTACGAGCACGCTCGCGACGACTTGGGCTTCTCCTCGAGCGAGCTGACCCAACTCGCGCGTGTCGGGTTCGAGAGCGCCTTCGCAACCGACGCGGTGAAAGCGTCGTTGTTGGAGCGGTTCGACAGTGAGGTAGTCGAAGCGTAGGCGACTCAGTCGCTCCTGGCCAAATACTCCTCCGCCAGATCGACGAACGGCTTCGCGCCCATGTAGAGGGGTGTCCGCTCGTGCAGCGACTCCGGTACAACGTCGAGCAGATTGCGAACCCCGTCGCTCGCCCTGCCGCCGGCCTGCTCGACGATCATCGCCATCGGCGCTGCTTCGTACAGAAGCCGCAGCTTCCCCTTGGGGCTCTCCCGGTCAGCGGGATACATGAAGAGTCCGCCCTGGAGCAACGTGCGATGGATATCCGCAACGAAGGAGCCGATGTATCGGGACCCGAATCCTCCGTCGGTCTTCATGTGGGTGACCAGACGCTGCTGAGCCGTCGACCAACGCGTGTAATACGCCTCGTTGACGGAGTAGACTTTCTTGGGCGGGTCGGGAATCTGCATCCGTGGGTGGCTGAGCAGAAACTCGCCGATGGACGGATCCAGGGTGAAGCCGTGGACGCCCGTCCCACTGGTGTACACGAGCATCGTGGATGAGCCGTAGAGAACGTATCCAGCTGCCACCTGCTTGGAGCCTGCCTGTAAGCAGTCCTCGAGTACCCCACGGGGACCCGTCGATCGCTTCCTGTGGATGCTGAAGATCGTCCCAATCGACACGTTCACGTCGATGTTTGACGAGCCGTCCAACGGATCGAAGATGACCACGTAATCTCCGGCCTCGAACTTCTCCGGTATCGGAATGATTTCCTCGCTCTCCTCTGACGCCATGCACGCCAGGTGGCCGGTATGGTCGAGGGCCCGGATGAAGACCTGGTTCGCGAAGACGTCGAGCTTCTGCTGCTCCTCGCCGTGAACGTTCTCCTCGTCCGCAGAACCCAGGATATCCACGAGGCCGGCCTGGTTCACCTCTCGCGAAATGACCTTCGCGGCGAGCGCGATGTCACTGAGGAGGTCGGTGAAGGCACCGGTGGCCTCCGGATGCGTGCGCTGCTGATCGACCAGGAAGCGCGATATCGTTACGACGTGGCTTTGAAGCATGGACCCAAAGTCTCCCCGGCTCTGCTTGGTCGTCAACGCCGCGATGATACCGAGTAACTGCCGTTCGCACGACCGAGAACCGATATGGTCCCCTCCTGGTCGGTTCTGTGGACGTGCGCCCCGACCCCGTCCAGGCGCGTCAGCACGTCGGTCGCGGGGTGCCCGTACCGGTTGGACCGACCCACGGAGATGAGTGCCAGTTCGGGCCGGATGTCGGCCAGCAGAAGCGAATCCGTCGACGTGTCGCTGCCGTGGTGCCCGACCTTCAGCACCTCGAATTCGTTGGTAAGGTTTGGCGCCAGAAGCCGATCGACGTCCTTATAGGCATCCCCGGTAAGGAGAACGTCGAAGTCCCCGAAGGCGGCGTGGATCACGACCGATGAGGCGTTCGACGCATCGTCAGGCCCGAGCTCCCCAGTCGGATAAAGGATGTCGAGGGTCAGACCGTCGAGCTCGAGTCGGTCCCCGGCCCGGGCCGCCCGCCAGGGCACACTCCTGCTGGCTGCCGCGTCCAGCACATCGACGAACGCCTGCTTGCCGGCAGGGAGCCCGGGGTCGTAGACGGTAGCCACGTCGAACGACGCCAGGACGGCAGCAGCGCCTCCGATGTGATCCAGGTCGGGGTGGGTGAGCACCAGGGCATTCAATCTGCGCACACCTCGCGATCTCAACATGCGGACGACCGGATGAGCCGCCGGATCGCCTTCCGTTGCAGGCGGTCCCGCATCGATGAGAAGCCATCGGCCCCTCGGGCTGCGCAGCGCGATGGCGTCGCCCTGTCCGACGTCGATCATGAGGATCTCAGCCGTGCCGCGGCCTTGGTATGTGAGCAGGAGCGGCCAAGCGAGGACACCCATGCCGGCGTACAGGAGCGTCATCGAGCGCCGCGCCGTCGCGCCCACACGTGGCCTGCGCGCGAGAACGGCGGCGACGATCACGCCGACCACACCACCCACCACGGTCGGTCGGGTCACCCAGGCGCTGGCCCACGGAAGCCCTCCGGCCGCCGTCGCCAGCCACTCGAGCAAAGCGATGACGACGCTCACGCCGCCCGCCAGGACCGAAGCGAAGGAGGGCGACAAGAAGTCCAGGATGAGTGAGCCCAGCGCCCCGATCAGCCCGACGGTGACCAACGGCGTGGCCGCCAGCGTGGCCGGAACACCGACAAGAGAGACGCGACCAAAGTGCCACGCCACGATCGGCACGGTCGCAAGCGTCGCCGCCAGCCCAGCGGCCACGCTGATCGCGACGCCGAGGGGACACCACGGGCCCGCAAGGCGTCGGATGGCGCGCGCGAAGGAGCCGGACCAAGCCGTGAGGCCCGCGGCACCCGCAAACGACAACTGAAAGCCCGGCGAAGCGAGCCGGTGCGGTTCGAGCACGAGAAGAACCAGCAGCGCGGTGCTCAACGCAGCCCACCGGGCCGCCGGTCGGCCCCTGGCCCTCGCGAGCGCTGCGGCGGTGAGGATCAGCGCAGCGCGACAGGCCGCGTCCGGAAAGCCAATGAACGCCACGTAGAGCCACGCGAAGATCGCGGCGCCCAGACCAGCTCGGCGGGTGCCCAGTCCGACCTGAAACAGGAGCACGAAGATCGCTCCGGCGACTACGCCGACGTGAAAGCCGGAGATGGCCAATAGGTGCGCGATGCCGACGCGGGCAAAGGTCTCGCGAAGGGCTGGGTCGAGCCCTTCCCTCCGGGCCAGAGTCAGGGCTGCGACCAGCGGAGCGCGCGGTCCGTACAGGCGATCGAGCCGTCCCACCAAGGCGTCTCGCCACCTCACGGCTCGCCAGCGCCACTCGTCACCCGGCCGGTCGATTCGCGATACGTCCTGTGCGAGAAACCAGGGCCGACTCCGCCCCTGCCTCCAGGCCCCTTCGAGGCGCACCGGTGCTCCGGCCGCCATATCCGGGATCGCCACCACCACCGTGAACGGCCCGCAGCCCGAGTCACTCACAAAAGGCGCCGAGCCAGCGCGGGGAGAGGCCAAGAATCGTCCCTCGAGGACTGCGGCGGCGGTGGGATGCGCCGGCGGGCAGCGGCTCGTGGCGCTGGCCACATCGACCGCAGAAACCAGCCCGGCGAGGCCGGTCAGAAGCCAGAGCACTCGTGGCCCCAGGGGACCGCGCGATGCTCCAATGGGCAGGAAGATGAGGAGGAGTGATACGAGCGGCGCCAACCAGAGCGGTGCGCCGACGAGGGCCCAGGCAACCCCCGCCCCGAAGGCCAGGGATAGCCTCGTGACAGGGGATGCGTGACCCAACTAGGGCGCGCCTCCCCCGTTCGTCGTGTCTTTCAGACCTTCTCTTTCTCCTCTCCGAAGAGGTCCTGTTGATCGCCATCCACGAAGAGTGACCGCTCCTCGCGGTCCTCCTCGCGTAGACGAGCGCGTAAGATGCGCCGCACCTTGAGGTCGTTGTGGATTCCTGCCACGAGCATCACGAGCATACCCAACAGAAGGCTGCCGAAGGCAACGACCGTGAGCGGTACGGCGTAGAGGGTCACGAAGCCGAGGCGAAGCGTCACACGCTGACCGGAGTTCCAGGACGCGAAGCCGAGCGCGACGGCGAGGGCAGCAAGCACCGTGGCCATACTGAAGATGCGGCTCACGCCTGCACCGCAGCGCGTACGGCCAAAGCCTCCGTTCCAGCGAACGTTGCGCCGGTCGTGCGCTCTAGCACGACCCGCGTGTACTCCCCGACGCGGCTGATGTCACCGTCGAAGACCACGACCTTGTTCCGTCGAGTACGGCCCAGGACCTGCCCCGCCTCTCGGCCGCCCTTCTCGATCAACACCTCCTCGACGCGCCCGACCTCGGACCGGTTGATCTCGGCCTGGATGCCACGGCTGACTTCGATCAGCTCCGCGAGCCTGGCCTGGGCTTCTTCGGGCGACAAGAAGTCCTCGGGAGGCATGCGGGTCGCCGGCGTGCCCTCCCTGGGCGAGTACTTGTACGTGTACGCTTCGTCGAATCGTACGGTGCGCATCAAGTCGAGCGTCTCGTGGAACTCGGCCCCGGTCTCACCGGGAAAGGCGACGATGATATCCGTGGAGATCGCGATGTCGGGGATGGCCTCCCGGACGAGTGCAACCTTCTGTAACAGCTCCTCGACCGTGTATCGTCGGAGCATCCGCTTCAGCGTCCGATTGCTCCCAGACTGGGCGGGAAGATGCAGCTGCTCGCACACCGAGGGCTCTTCCGCCATCACTTCGACGAGTTCCGGGGTCACGTCATTCGGATGCGGCGACGTATACCGCACCCGACGTATCCCGTCTACCCGGGCAACGGAGCGCAGGAGCCTCGGAAAGTCGACGTCCCCGTGGCGGTAGGAATTCACTGTCTGGCCGAGGAGCGTGACCTCGGTTACACCTTGCGCAGCGAGGCCTTGGATCTCCGCAAGGACCAGTTCGGGGGTGCGGTTCTTCTCGGGACCGCGGACGTACGGCACGATGCAGAAGGAGCAACGGTGGTCGCAGCCCCTCTGAATGGGCACCCAGGCGCTCGGACCTTCGGCACGCAGCTGCTCCAGACCCTGGTAGTTCTCCGACGACTCTAGTTCCAGCACCGCCAGTTGCTTCCGCTTACGGGGCCGGGCTTCCTTCTGGAGCTGCCCAAGCGCGTCTGGTAGCGAGCGATACCCGTCTGGCCCCATGACCAGGTCGACGTAGGGAGCCCGTTCGAGTAGCGAATCGCCCATGCGCTGGGCCATGCAACCGGTCACGCCGATGAGCATGTCGGGTCGTTCCCGCTTGAGGCCATTCAGCTGCGACACCCTGCCCAGAACCCTGCTCTCGGCGTGCTCGCGAATCGCACAGGTGTTGATCAGCACGACGTCGGCGTCCTCTGGACAACCCACGATCTCGTATCCTCGGGCGGCGAGGACTCCCTCCATGAGCTCGCCGTCGCTGACATTCATTTGGCAGCCGTACGTCTCTACGTAGGCCCGCTTGGCACGTGTTGTCTGAGGCATGCCTCAATTCGGACACATTTCGTAGGACGCGTCAATACGCAGATGGTCGCCGTCTTCGCGAAGCACACCCTCGACGACGCCCCGAGGGACGGCACCGGGCCGACCAGCCCCCACCCGCAGGTAGTCCCCTGTCAGGCCGGAATCCCCTGCCCCTTCCAGGACGGCGCGCGCGCGCGTTCCCACTCTGGACGCCCGGTACTTCCGACCCTTCGCCTCCGCCAGCGCCCTCAGTTCGCGGGCACGTTCGCCTGCCACTCTCTGGGGCACGAAGCCAGGCAAATCAGCCGCCAGGGTGCCATCCCGGGGTGAATACGGGAATACATGCAGGTAGGTGAACGGAAGCTCGTCGATGAGCTCGTGGGTCGCGCGATGATCCTCGGCGGTCTCGCCCGGGAAGCCCGCGATGACGTCTGCGCCGAGACCGAGGGGGGCTACTCGTTCCGCGATCTCGAAGGCTCTCTCTCGGTACTGCGCACGCGTGTGCCAGCGACGCATGCGGCGCAGGACGGGGTCGGCCCCGCTCTGGAGCGGCATGTGGAGGTGCGGGGCCAGGCGCCCGCCGGAGCCCTCCAGGAGTTCAAGGAGGAGATCATCGACCTCCGTCGCTTCGATGCTTCCGAGCCTGAAACGAGTGTCCGGCACCGCGTCGAGCAGTTGGGCGCAGAGGCGCGACAGGCTGTTCTTTGGGCCCAAGTCGACACCGTAGTGCCCGATGTGGACTCCGGTAATCACAAGCTCCGCATGAGAGACCGCGAGGACGCTCGCCTCCGCCACCACTTCGGCCGCTTGGCGTGACCGCGATGCGCCTCGAGCGAGTCGTGTTGCACAGAAGGAGCACTTCCGATCACAGCCGTCCTGAACCTTCAGCCAACCTCTGGCCGCGCCGCGCCGGTTTCTCAATAGCTCACCCCCGACAGGCTCCGTATCGATGCGATCCAGAGGAGATCTCAACTCGATCTGCGTCGGGGCGGCCGGAAGAGTCGCAACCGCGACCGCGGTGGGGTCGTGCCCCGCCACCACGCCAGAGACTCCCTGCATGGCCTCGTACGCGGACTGCTTCAGCGCGGCGGAACAGCCGGCTACGACGATGCTGGCCTCGGGGTGCTCACGATGCAGTCGCCGAATCAGTCTGCGGGCGTCGGCGTCCGCCTGGTTCGTAACGGTGCAGGTGTTGACGACGAACACGTCGGCGTCGGACGCCGCGTCGGTCGTTACGGCTCCCCCTGCCTCGATCTCCTGACGCATGCGCTCGGTGTCGTACTGATTCGCCTTGCAGCCGAACGTGCGATACAGGACCCGCACGCGCCGCTAAAGACCCGCGAGTCTCAGCGACAGGGTTGCGCGCCAGAAGTTCTCGGCGAACACGCCGGCTGAGCGGCGACCTCGCTCCAGACTCATGTCGGCGGACGCGAGCACGAACTCGCCCGTTTGGTTCAGTGAGAGTCCAAGGCCGGCTGAAAAGATGCGCTCGCTGGCTTTCCCAGAGTTCAACGAGAACGGCAGGTCTGCTCGCCTGAAGCCCAGGCGTAGAGGAGCCTCTCGCCCCAGTAGCCGCGCTTGAGTCAATTCTAGCCCGACTCCTAAGGCGGTGGTGGCCCGGGCATTGGACCCGTCATTCAGGTCGTCAGCCACTGCGGACCAGTCCGCGCGTACCGCACTGGCGCTCAGCGTCAGTCCTGGCGCCAGATCCGCGCTCGCCCCGGCGCGGAGCTGGAGCGGCACATCGAACGAGCCGTCGCCCCCCTGTGTCGTCGCGGACGCTTCAGCGTCCAGTTGTGTCGACCACGTCGCACTCGCGGCGAGATTGAGAAGGTCCGCCACCCTGGTGGCGACTCCGCCAGTGACCAGGTATCCCGCGTAGGTCCACGATCCGGCAGACACGAAGTCTTGGATGGGATTGCCGGTCGCACCCGGGTCGACCGTGCGGATGAGTGACCGTTCGAACGTCCCGGTGTAACGCCCGACCGTGAGCCCGACCGAAGTCTGAGGCGTGAGCATTCGCGCGAACCCGACGTTCATCGACGAAACAGATCCGTCCTGCTCGAAGGAGTCCGTCGTGACCGTGGGTACCCCACCGAGCATTACCGAACTCACCCGCTCGCCCTGGAAGTCCTGGTCCATCAGCGACGCGAAATGGATGCTGAAGATCCCTCCGGCCACCGGGTAAGCCGCCGCCATCAGTGGGAAGCGGGTCCCCTGGAAGTAGTTCGTTTCGACACCATCGGATGCATCCGACCAGCTGGGTTGAGCCACGAGCAGCGCACTCGGTAGTCTCAGTCGCGCTGCGGCAGCCGGATCGCCTGGTAGGAGCGCCCCTCCGGAGAGCCCGATCCCGAGGTTGCCCAAGCCACGAGCGCGGGCGTCCACCGCCTCGAGCGGCAGGCCCAGCCCCGACGAACCGAACAGGGATTGGGCAGCGAGCGGAAGTCCACCCAGTAACGAGAGGCCGGCAGCCAGTGTGAGGACGCGAACGCTCATGGAAGCACTTGCGGCGTGCCGACGGTCAGGATCAAGCGCAGGATCGGCGCATCCGGGTCCGCCGGACCGAAGAAGGACCCAAACGTCAACGAAGACGGCTCCGGGGCACCAAGGAGCGCCAACGTCGAGGGTGGAGCAACACCACCCGCGCCCGCTCCGGAGAGCAGCGTCCGAACGAACGACGTCATCGGCACCTCGACCCGCGTTCCCGCACCCGATCCGAACGCCTCGGCCGCAATCGGAGTCCCGAAGCCCCCGGTCTGCGAAGCGCCAAGAGGCGACTTCGGAAGCCGTAGCGGACTCAACACGGGTCGGAGGTCGACACGCACCGAGTCCGTCGGCCGGAACGCCGCCTCCGTCGCTTGGCTCGTGAGTGAGAGAGCGGCGTAGCTAACGTCGCTCGCCTGCGGTGTGTACGGACAACCACCCACCGCAGTGCAAAGCTCAGGGGGACCCGTGAGCGGCTGGATTCCGACATCCATCACAGTGCGCCAGGCCGGTGCTCCACCGATGCGGACGCCGGTAGGTGCGGCAGGAGGAGGATCGTAGATGAACGTCTTCGCCAGTAGTGCAGTCGTCGTGTCCTCGACGAGCGTGTCAGGGTCGACGCTCGGCCGCACGCTGATCCGCAGCACCGCTCTCGTGAGCTGGAGGCGGACGCCGTCCGTAATCGTCTCGACACGCCCCCCACGAGTTTCGTCTGAGGCATCCATCCATCGCGCAACGTCCGTCGAGTCCAGCTGGAAGCTGACGGTGTCGCCTGTGATCGGGTCCCAAATGATCGTCGACATCGGCACGATCGGGCCGGCTCCGGGCTCGGACCACGCACGTTGGTCGGCGACCGAGTCCACTGCGTTGGTCCAGGACGCGGTCAACGAGTGCCACTCCTCCTGCAACGCCCCCAGCTCGAGCTGTACCGGGCCCGGCACCACGCTGGCGAGCGTGTCGAAGGTCAACACGAGTCGACCACCGACGTACGTGATGTCTTCGTCAGGCACCGTGGAACCTCCAGCCTCAACCGCGAACACCCGGGTGGTATACGGGCCGAAGCGGAGAAGCAGCCGGGACTCCAACGTGCCACCAAAGGTGTGGGCCACGACCGGCAGCCCAAGTGCGGAGACCGAGCCATATCCTCCGAAGACCTGGAGGTTGGAGCCGAAGGCACTCCACGGGAGCTCGACCTCGACCGTGAGCGGCTCGTTTGGAAGCTGCCCATCGTCCAGAGCGGTCGGCAATCGCTCCTGGCAGGCCACCACGGCCACGAGCGTCGCCGCGAGGCACGCAGCGACCGGTCCCTTATGTACGTACGTTCTGATGCGTCTCAACAGCCCGTCTCGCGCGTTCGTGTCTGCGCCTCCATCGAGGCGCGGCATATCTCAGGGAGTATCACGCCCAGATCCGAGGCAACCGCGGCGTGAAACCCGTCAGAATCTCGTAGCTGATCGTCCCGGCCAGCTCCGCGATCTCGTCCAGCGTGATCTTTTCCTGACCCTCCGTGCCGAGGAAGGTGGCGACGTCGCCGACGCGGACCCCGGACAGGTCGGAGATGTCTACCACCGTCAGGTCCATGGAGATCCTTCCGATGATCGGGACGCGACGGCCTTGTAGCAGCGCGCAGCCGCGATTCCCGAGTACTCGAGGCAGCCCATCGCCATAGCCGATGGACAGCGTCGCCCACCTCTCTGGCCCCGAGGCACGGTAGGTGGCCCCATAGCCGAGCGTCGTACCCGCCGTCACCTCGCGAACGTGACAGACCCTAGCATAAAGGGATACCACCGGCTCAGGGATGGGATGTCCGGCGCCGACCGCTCCGCCGTAGAGGAAGATACCGGGACGGATCACATAGCCGGCGTATTCCGGGGCCGCGAACGCACCCGCGCTGTTGAGCGCATGAATCAGGGGCGCCGCGGGTGCATCGGCCAGGCCCGAAAGTGCTTCCTGCAAGCGCGCCCACTGCTCCCGTACGGATCGGTCGTCGTCCTCGGCAGAGTGGAGGTGTGTGAAGCAGCCGACCCACTCGATCTCCTCTCGGGCGGCCTCGATGACTCGTGGCATCCACTCGAGTGAGGACTGCCAGTCGAAGCCCGTCCGCCCCATCCCGGTGTCGACGTCGACATGCACCTTCGCTGGCGCGCCGACCCGTCTCGATGCGGCGACGATCTCCGCGAGCGCGTCCAGGCTGGACACGCTGATCTGAAGGTCGGCCCGCAGCGCCGACTCGAGCTCCCTTTCCACCAACGGGCTGAAGACCACCACCGCTTCATCGATCGCTTCTTCGTCGCGCAGCCGGAGCCCCTCCGCGAGGGTGGCAACTCCCCATCCCCATGGACGTTCGGAACGAAGGATGCGCACGACCTCACTCATCCCGAGTCCGTACGCGTCGGCCTTGACCATGGGCAGCACGCGCGCGTCCGGACCCGCAGCAGCCCGGAGGCGTGCGAAGTTCTCGAGCAGAGCGTCGGCACCCAGGAGGAGCCACGCGCGGGCCTCGCGATTCGTTGACATGAGAGGCCAAAGATGCCAAGAACAGTCCACAGAAACGACCCCTTGATCCGCGCCGGCACCGATGCCTCGATCGTGACCGATTCCACCCCGACCCCTGAGTCCGCGGAGCCGCGCTTTTCCGGTCCGGGCGATCTCGACCGCGCCCTGGACCTCGTCCGCTTCCTGCGGGTGGAATGCTCGTGGGACCGCGCCCAGACGGCGGAGTCGCTCATCCCACACCTGCTCGAAGAGACCCACGAGGTGGTTGATGCGATTCACGCCGGAGATGCGTCGGCGCTCGAGGGGGAACTCGGGGACTTGTTGCTGAACCTGGCGTTTCAGATCGTGGTCGCCGAAGAAGGTGGCGACCTCGATGCGGCGTCGGTGTACCGGCGGCTCGAATCGAAGATGGTCGGACGGCACCCGCACCTGTTCGGGTCGGGCGAGCGCCGGAGCTGGGAGAGCCTCAAGGCGGCGGAGCGGGCGGGCGGCGAAGGCGTCCTCTCCGGCGTCGCCAAGGGCTTGGACCCGCTCACGAAGGCGTACCGCATCCAGGAGCGGGTGGCGGGGGTGGGCTTCGACTGGGACGACTATCGCGGGGCGTTCGACAAGGTCGCCGAGGAGCTCGATGAGGTCGAAAAGGCAATCCAATCCGAGTTACCCGACCACGTCGTCGAAGAGCTTGGGGACTTGCTGTTCGCAGTCGTCAACTTGACGCGCCTGGCCGGCGCGCATCCCACGACCGCACTGGCCGACGCGAACGAAAAGTTCCGGGACCGGTTCGAACGTCTCGAGACTCTCGTCACCGCCCGGGGCATCGACATTGCCAGCGCGGGACTGGCCGTGCTCGACGAACTTTGGGATGAGGTAAAGCGGGGCTGAGGGGGCCTCAGTACCCAGCTTGTTTGTCGACGACGTTCTCCCACTGATCCACGGGCGTGCCAGCCAGGTATCGCCCGAGATTGCGGAGGATTAGATCGGTCTGGCGGCGCCAGAAGCCGCGTGTGACCGCGGACACGTGGGGCATGAGCACGACATTGGGAAGGTCCCAAAGCGGGTGACCCTCAGGGAGCGGCTCTTCCTGAAAGACGTCCAGTCCGGCGCCGCGAAGTCGCCCAGTCGACAGGGCCTCGAGAAGCGCAGCCTCCTCGACGAGCGAGCCCCGCGCCACGTTGACGAGAAGTGCGCCGGGCCGCAGCTTAGCCAGCGCGGCCGCATCGATCAGTCCGATGGTTTCACGCGTCTCGGGGGCGGTGATGACCAAGACATCAGACTCGGCCAGGAGGCGCTCGAAGCCGTCGGTGCCGTGCATCACCTCGACGCGGGACGCGAGTGACTCACCCCCTCCGACCGGCTCGAGCGCCGCCTCCTCTTCCGACGGCGGCTTCCGCTTCAGCGCCAGCACATGTGCGCCTAGGCTGGCTACCCGTCGCGCCACTTCCTTGCCGATGCCCCCGAAGCCGACGATCCCGACCGTGGCGTTCGCCAGCTCGAAC
>Ga0224512_10003900_pt1 | contig 12903 bp, 12 predicted proteins | sample SF_May12_sed_USG_4_FD_169103 | JGI IMG/M metagenome (GOLD analysis project Ga0224512, IMG submission 169103) | Sediment microbial communities from San Francisco Bay, California, United States - SF_May12_sed_USGS_13 | ecosystem: Environmental > Aquatic > Marine > Sediment | place: USA... | reverse complement strand
AGTCGCCGCCGTTGGTGCCAATCATCTCCAGCGGCGTGGCCCAATAGTCCGCCTGACGCCAGTGTTGGTCGTCGGTAAGCCAGGGGATCTGGTTGAAGTAATCGTTGGCCGCCTTGCGCTTGCTCTCGTCCGGGCTCGAGACGTTGCTTTGCATCAGATTCTGCCACCGGGTAAGGCGCTGCGTGGCTTCTTTGCCGTAGGTCCTGGTGAAGCTGCGAACCACGTCGTCGCTGAGCCTGCTGAGCTGCGCCAGCGCGCCGCTCTCACCGAGTAACAGCAGAAGGCCGATTGCGGCTGCGCTGGCGTGGCGAAATACCGGCAGTCTGCGGCGATGGTGGATTTTGCTCGCTTTAAGCATCCGGAAACTTGCTTGATTACACTAACTGATGAAGTCGCAAATGGTATCGCGGCTACGTGTCACGCCGCGGCTACCGGGCGCGATCCTAGGGTACCCCCACTGGCGGCACAACCCGGGTCCCGGCCGCACGAAGTTCTCCGGCTGAAATTCTCCCCGGCCGAACGCCGAAATACCGCCTCGGCGGTTTGCTATATTTCCTGCAGCAAGAAAGAAGTGCGGCGGGAAAAAAATCCAACGTTGCACTTCAACAAGGAATGCGGATAATGCCGCACCCTAATAGGGAAGGCCTGGTTCGCTCAGGGCTTCTTTAGGTTCATCTGCTGGTTTACGGGGAGACGCTCATGGCGACGACCTCTTCCGCTGAATTGGGGATGGACTCGCGGACCCACCCGGTCGAGAGTCATTCCAGCATCCATGGGTCCGTGACAGATTTGTTGGCCAGTAAGGATTACTTCATACAGCGTGGAGGCCTTCACTATGCTGGCACCCACCTGATCGTGGATCTCCGCGGCGCCGAGCGACTCGACGACATCGACCACATAGACGGCGTGCTGCGCGAGGCGGTGACCGCCTCAGGCGCAACCCTGCTGCACATCCATTTACATCATTTCACCCCCAACGGGGGCGTCTCCGGGGTGGCGGTGCTGGCGGAGTCTCACATCAGCATCCATACCTGGCCAGAACGGCGCTACGCGGCGCTGGACGTGTTCATGTGCGGCTGCGCACGTCCGGAGAAAACTCTCGAGGTATTTAAACGGGCGTTCTCGCCTGAGCGCATGGACGTCGCCGAGCACCTGCGCGGGCGCAGCGAAGGGGATCTGGACTGAAACGTCGAAACATTTTCCCACATGTTTCGCCAACACCGCGAGCTCGCCCACCGTAACGGAGCTTACTCCGGTAGCTTATCGCCGCCAGCCTGCCTCCCCCTGAGGGCTCAGGTCCAGTCAGGCAGTAAGTCGCCCGCCTCAAGAAAACAGGCTTACCCAAACCAGCACGAGTGTAATAGCGCAGCGGCCCGCGATGATTGTCGATCATCTGTCCTCCGGCCTCCTCGACAACGCGCTGGGCCGCGGGGGGTGCCGTTCCAAAGTCCGGACGAAGTCCGGCTGAATCCCGGATAAACAACGACGAATTTCCCACCATCGACGGCCTTAGCGAGATCTTAGAGTTCGCGGCTGCTGCGGTCAGGGCGTGAGGGCCGTCGCTCGAAAACGAGATCGAAGATTGCGTGGCCAAGCTTTTCTCCACGGCGCTGGAATTTGGTCACCCGCCGTTCCGCCGGGCGCGGAGCGAACTTTCCTTCCCCGGCAAGATTGACGAATCCGACGTGGGCGCCGATGTGGCAGAGCATTTCGACCGCGTAGAGTTCCCAGTCGGTGGCGAGCTCGAATCTGCCGCCGGCTTGGAGCTTTTCATACACCAGCTCGACGAATGCTCTCTGAACGAGACGTCGTTTGTGATGGCGTTTCTTGGGCCAGGGATCAGGAAAAAACACCAGCACACCGCTGAGGCTGCCATTGGGAAGGACAGCCATCAGGTCCACCGCGTCGGCGCGAGCCAGACGGACATTGTCCAGCGATTGGGCGTCAATTTTGAGAAGCGCGCTGCCAATCCCGGGCGGGTAGACGTCAACCCCGATGTAATTCCATTCGGGATGGGCCGCAGCCATGGCGACGAGTGCGTCCCCCATTCCGAATCCGATTTCCAGCATCAGCGGTGCCCCGCGGTTGAAAATGGCGCCGGGGTTTGACGCCGCAGCGACGTCTACGCCGTAAGCGGGCCAGAGCACGTCCAGCGCCCTGCGCTGCGCCCGGGTGGTGCGACCGGCGCGTCGGACGAAACTGCGGATCCCTCGACCCCTCGGTATAGCCGGCGGACCGTCGCGCCTCACGACGCCCTCTCCGCGTGCACGTGCGGTGAACCCCCGCGTTCACCGGCCAAAGGCAAACCTCTGAAATGTCGACACAATCGGTTACTTAGCCCAAGTAAAGCTGCTAAATTATCTGGATTAGGGAGGCTCTTGGAAAATAAACAACCCTTCATCCGGCAGTGGATCTGCTTCAGATGACCGACAGCCGTCCAAAAATCGTTGTCATCGACGGCAGCGCGGCCGCAATCACTTTGTATGAGCGAAGTGCCAAGGGTCTGCGTGTGGAGATGGAGGCCTTTCAGTCGCCCTCGGAATCTTTGAAACATCTGGAGTGCCACGGGGCCGATTTGATCTTCACAGACATCATCATGCGCGAGGTGGACGGCTGGGGCATCTTGAAGAAGCTGAATAGTTGGGCTCACCACCAGGACACGCCGGTAATCGTGGTCACATCGAAAAATTATGCGCAGGATCGGGCGCTGGCCAAAGAGCTGGGAGCGAGAGAATATCTGTTAAAACCGTTGCGTTCCCAGGAGATCCGCGAAATTATTTGCAAATATACCGGGGCGGAACTCCTCAACGAAGATTAGGGCGCTCGATGAGTTCCAATTACGTCCGTTTCTGGGGCGTGCGAGGATCTTATCCCGCGCCCTTCAGCACCCACATGCGCGTGGGCGGGAACACGCCCTGCGTCGAATTGCGGCTCGGTTCCAGGGTGCTCATCTTCGACGCCGGAACCGGTATCATCGCGCTCGGAAACGAGCTGATAAAACAGTCCGACATTCGTGAGATCAGCATTATCCTCACGCACTACCACTGGGATCACATATCAGGCCTGCCGTTTTTCGTGCCCGCTTTCTCACCGGGATGGAAAATCGATATCTTCGGGCCCGGCGACGAACCTGCGGAACTCGAAATGCGTCTCGCGGAACAGATGAGAGCGCCCTATTTCCCCGTGGAAACGGAGACCTGGCTCGCCGAGGTGACCTATCACACGCCGCATCCTGCGCCGGTTCAAATCGGCGATCTCGCCATAAGCTCGTTCATCCTGCACCATCCTGGGGTTGCTTACGGCTACGCTCTCGAAATCAACGGTAAAACCATCGTTTACGCACCGGACAACGAGCTCTCTTTCATCGACAGGTCAATTGAGGACCGCAAGGCGGAGTTTGACGAGGATGAGCAGACCCTTCTTGACGACATGAAGCTGGAGGACAAGTCGCGCAACATCGAGTTCATGACCGATGTGCACATGCTCATTCACGACGCCCAGTACACGCTCAATGACTATTCACGCAAACGCGGCTGGGGGCATTCCTGCTTCATAGACACGGTCAATTCGGCCATCGACGCTGGCGTCGAGCAGCTGTTTATGTTCAGCCACGATCCCAACAACGACGACGACCAGATAGATGCCATGCACCGTCGAACTCAGGAGCTGATTAAGGAACGCGGCTCCGGTATGGTCTGCCACGTTTCCCGGGAAGGGATGCTCATCGACCTGGACGAGTGAACGCGATCGATCGTCGAGCGCAGTAGAACTCAACCGCGCGAGCGCGAACAACGCCCGGGATCAGAAAATCGTGCCGTCGATGGGCGAGGATGCGCTGGCGTAGCGCTTTCGCGGCATGCGTCCCGCCAAAAAGGCCTCGCGCCCTGCTTCGATGGCTTTTTTCATCGCCGACGCCATCAAAAGCGGATTTTTTGCCTGAGCGATGGCCGTATTCATGAGCACGCCGTCACAGCCGAGCTCCATGGCGATGGCGGCGTCGGACGCAGTGCCCACGCCCGCATCCACCAGGATCGGCACGCAGGCATTTTCGACGATGGTCAAAATATTGTAGGGATTCCGGATGCCTAGGCCTGATCCGATCGGGGCCGCGAGCGGCATGACGGCAACGCAGCCCATGTCTTCCAGACGCTTGGCAACGATGGGGTCATCATTGGTGTAGACCATGATTTTGAACCCGTCCTTTATGAGTTCCTCTGCCGCGACGAGGGTGTCGGTGACGTGGGGAAACAGAGTCTTCTCGTCTCCGAGAACCTCAAGCTTAACCAGCTCGTGGCCATCCAGCAGCTCACGGGCCAGGCGACAGGTGCGAACCGCGGACTTGGCGTCGAAGCAGCCGGCGGTATTGGGAAGAATCGTATACCGGTCGGGCGATAGGAAATCGAGCAGGTTCGGCTCGTTGGGATTCTGACCGATGTTGGTACGTCGAACTGCTACGGTGATAATTTCCGCGCCGCTCGCCTCGATGGCGCGGCGGGTTTCATCGAAATCCTTGTACTTGCCGGTACCGACGAGCAGTCGTGATCGGTAGCTGACGCCGGCGACGACCAGCGGTGCGTCGGCCGGTCGCTCTGCTGCAGGTGCCTGGCTACGAATTTCTTCAACGGTGCTCGACATGGTGCTTCCTGGGTGCTTCGAAACTGCTTCAGCCGCCGCCAATGGCATGGACGACTTCGACGCGGTCGCCGTCTTCAAGCCGGTGGGCGGCGTGACGGCTCCTGGGAACGACTTCCTCGTTGACCTCGACCGCAATCCGGCGGCCCTTGAGGGACAGGGCGTCGACGAGGGCGGCAACCGTGGCGCCCTCGTTCAGGGGGTAGCGCTCGCCGTTGAGACTGATATTCATGGCCCTAGACTAAGTCTCGAAATTTCTCAGATCAACCGGCCCCGGGGAAGCACGAATTGCGCCCGCCCGGCGCCTGGCCCGCGGCTTTGCTCCGCGCCCGGATCCCCATAGAATCTTCTACCAGACGGGTGTAGTTCAATGGTAAAAGATTAAGCCACCCGAGCTGATGACGTGGGCGGCGAATCAGAAGGCGGGTGTAGTTCAATGGTAGAACCTCAGCTTCCCAAGCTGATGACGTGGGTTCGATTCCCATCACCCGCTCCATCTTCATACACCAATTAACACTCAATTCTTTATCCTTCAATTGCGCACAATTACACAATTTCGACCTCGTAGTAAGCTCAAGGAGTTTATTAGCTCTTTACTACATACCGCTCGAATAATTTTACGAAATCTGCAACATAGAAAATACGAGCCCGAGATTGCTCACCTAGGCCGTTTCCTTAATCCAGGAGATATATGTTTGCATATTGGCGCCAGCGATGGGCGACACACCGTCGTCATGTCACGTCTTATCGGAGACGGAGAAATACATTGCTTTGAGCCGTCTAGCTATACCCTCAAAATCTTGAGGCGGGTGCTTAATATCCACAGAATTAGAAATGTTAAAACACACAATGTCGCCATGGGCGATCAGGCTGGTAATACCTATCTAATTACGCCAGTCAAAAGAAATGGCCACATTGGCCGCTCGTTCGCTTTCCTGTCCGACAAAATACCGGATATTGATTCTCTGAAGCAAACTCGTGGTTTTCGCAATATCATTGTTGATACTGTTCCAGTATGCACCGTAGACAGTTTTTGCAAAAAGCAACAGATTGAGACGATTCAGTTTATTCGTTGTGATGTCGAGGGCGCTGAGATGCTGGTGCTCAAAGGTGCTGGGGAAGTCATTAAAAAAAATCGGCCCCTGATGTTGTTGGAAGTCCACCCTTTCTCATTGCGCGATCATTTTAGTTCGTCGGCCGAAGATCTCTATCGGATTCTCGCTTCTTGGAGATATCGAATGTTTTTTGTAGATGGCAATTCGTTGGTGGAGGCCAATCATTTCTTTAAAGAGCCGTGGCGCGACTATTTTTGTGTGCCTGAAGAGAAAGTGCAGCAGATAATGACCAATAAATCCTAACTCTCGCCAGTGACGTCTGCGCCGTCGTTTCTTTGTATAGCTATCCGCGAGTGGGCTGGTGGCAACAACTTACAACTTAAAGCGACAAGGCTCTCACTACGGCTAAATTTCTAGAAGAAATATTCTAGAACTCAATTTTTGACTTTCAGAACAATGGATTCCACATTGTTATCTCTCAGTCGCCGGCGCGCTTCGTTGAGCGAGACCAGATCGGAAAACGGCCCGATTCTGACCCTGTGCCAGGTGTCGGCGCCGTTGATCGACACGGTCTGTATGCTCGACTCGAGACCCAGAAACGCGAGATTGGCTTTCATCCGATCCGCCTCCTCCGGCAAGCGAAAAGACCCCGCCTGCAGGTAGTAGGTGCCCGGACCAGTCGGCGTGTTCCCCATCGTTTGCTGGCCTGGTTTTAACTCCGCCTCCGGCACTGCCACCTCCATCTCCGGAAGCAAGGTGTAAAACTCGAAGCGCGGCTTGGACGACTCGGGCTGCTCCGATCTCGCCTTGGGCTTCTCCTCGACAGACTTTTGCTCCGCGGGCGCCTTCCTCGGAGAAATATAAAGCGGCGTCGGTATGAACTCGTTGAAATAAACCACCACAGTCGCCGCGCTTCCGGTGAGCATTCCCGCGGCAAAATAAAGCCAGGGAGATCTCTTGCGGACGGTTTTTCTCGGAGCTTGTCTGGGTCGTTGCTTGTAATCCCTGGGCGCCACTACATCGACTCCGGCGCCGATACGCCGAGCAGGGCGAGGCCGTTAGCGAGCACCTGACGGGTGCCCCGGTTCAGAGCCAGGCGGGCCGTCCTGAGTGCGGCATCATTTACCAGGAACTGGTGCGCGTTGTAATAGGCGTGAAAGTCGTTAGCCACTTCCCGTAGATAGAAAGCGACCTGGTGAGGCTCCCGCGCCAGCGCCGATGCCTCGACCACTTCCGGAAAACGGCTCAGCGTTGTTAACAACGCTTGCTCCTGCTCTTCCACCAACAGCGTTGCCTCCACGTCGTCGGACGGCGTATCAATCTCAAACCCGCGCTCGGTAGCCTGGCGCAGCACACTGCAGATTCGAGCATGGGCATACTGCAGATAGTAAACGGGGTTGTCGTTGGATTGTGATTTGGCCAGATCGAGGTCGAAATCCAGGTGCTGCTCGCAGCGCCGCATGATGTAAAAAAACCTCGCGGCGTCGTTACCGACTTCGCGGCGTAATTCGCGCAAAGTCACGAACTCGCCCTTGCGCGTGGACATGAACGCCTTCTCGCCTGCACGATACAGGTGGACCATCTGCACGATGGGCGCCTCGAACGCCTCCGGATTCTTGCCGAGCGCGGCAAGGGCGCCTTTGACTCGGGCTACATAACCGTGGTGATCGGCTCCCCAAATATCGATGACCCGTTTGAATCCTCGCTCGAACTTTTCCGTGTGGTAGGCAATGTCGGAAGCAAAGTAAGTAGGCACACCGTTTTCCCGAATGACCACGCGGTCCTTATCGTCACCAAAGCTTGTGGATTTAAACCACACCGCCCCGTCTTTGTCATAGGCGTGACCCGCCTGACGCAAGGTTTCTATCGTCCGCTCCATGGCGCCGCTTTCCAGCAGCGAACGCTCGGAATACCAGCGGTCGAAGACGACGCCGAACTCCTCTAAGTCGGCGCGGATGTCACTCAAAAGAGCGTTAAGCCCGGCTGACAGAATCAGGCGGAATTTTTCCTTTCCAAGCAGCAAGCGCATTCGCGCGATAACCGCATCGATATAGACCTCCTTGTTTCCCCCCTCCGCCTCGTCGGCGGGCAACTCGTGGCCGATGCGAGAAGCGTCCACGAGAAAGGATTCGCCATGTTCCAAAAGCAATTCATTCGCAATGGTGCGAATGTACTCTCCCTGGTAGCCGCTCGCGGGAAACGGCACGGTTTCCCCACTTAGATCCAGATACCGCAGCCAGATGCTGGCCGCGAGGATGTCCATCTGGCGACCGGCGTCGTTGACGTAGTACTCGCGTTTCACGCAGAAGCCGGCGGCTTGAAGCAAATTTGCCAGCGCCGCGCCGAAAGCCGCGCCGCGGCCGTGGCCCACGTGCAGCGGTCCGGTGGGCGTCGCAGAGACAAACTCCACCTGTATTGACTCGTCCCGGCCTGTGTTGGTGTGACCGTAAGCCGCCCCGAGCGCCAGCACCGAATCGAGCACAGACTGGCGAGCCGACTTCTCCAGAAAAAAATTGATAAAGCCGGGTCCGGCAACCTCTACTTTTGACACGCCTATAGATTCGGGCAGGCGGGCAACGATCTGCTCGGCAATTTCGCGCGGCTTGCGTTTCATCAATCGCGCAAGATTAAGCGCTACCGCGGAGGCAAAATCACCGTGACGATCGTCACGGCTCCGCTCCACTTGCGCTTTTATCTCGCCGTCGTCGTCAAGCGCCCCCTCCGCGCGCAGAGCGTCCAGGGCTTTGGCGAGCATGTCATCGATCAGGGACTTCATTCAATCTTCCAAACAACGCCGCGGGTATTCTAACGTCCGCGCTTCCGGTTCCAAGTAAAACCGCGGAATGGCGGTTCAAAGACCCCCTCCGGCTGGGTCTTGAGGTCAGAGAATTTCCTGCGGGTCCACGTCGAGCGACCATCTCACGCGCCTTGACGACGGAAGACTATTCAGCTGTTCGAGCCAGGTTTTCAAGAAATGGTGCAGAGGCGCGCGCTGCCGTGACTCCACGAACAGCTGCGAGCGATAGCGGCCCGCGCGGCGCGCCATCGGCGCGGGCACGGGACCGAGCAGCGTTACGCCTTCAGCCTTTAAGCCAGTGCCGCACTCCAGGGCCGCGTGTAGAAAGCGCTCGCAGGCCTCCGCCTGTGGCGCCTCCGCACGCATCAAGGCCATATGGGCGAAGGGTGGCAACGCCGCCTCGGCGCGCTCGGCGAGAGCGTTTTCGGCGAAGGCCCCATAACCAGATTCCACCAGCGCCCGCAGCAGCGGGTGGTCGGGATGATGGGTCTGGATCATGACTCGTCCGGGTTTGTCACCACGGCCCGCGCGCCCGGCAACCTGAAGTAAAAGCTGCGCCATGCGTTCGCCAGAACGGAAATCGACGCCGAACAGCCCGGAGTCGGCATCCACCACGCCCACCAGGGTGACATTCGGGAAGTGGTGCCCCTTGGCCACCATTTGTGTACCGACGACGACGTCGATTTTGCCTCGATGCATGGCCTCAATAAGAGTCTCGAATGACCCTTTGCGACGCGTACTGTCTCGGTCCACCCGCAAAATGCGGGCACGGGGCAGCCGAGCCGAGAGGATTTCCACCACCCGCTGGGTGCCAAGGCCCCTGTGGCTGAACTCCTCGGCGCCGCACTGCGGGCACTGGACCGGGGGCGAACGACGGCTGCCGCAGTGGTGACAAAGCAGCAGATCCTGGGGACGGTGAAGCACCATGTTGGCGTCGCAGCGATCGCACTCCGCAACCCAACCGCAGGCACGGCAGATGTAGCTGGGAGCGAAACCGCGGCGATTGATGAACAGGATGGCTTGCTCGCCGTTTTCGACGCAAGATTCAAGCGCATCTACCAGCGGCGCAGACAGGCCCGATTGAAGCGAACGCCCGCGGATGTCGACCACTTCTACTGACGGCGGTGACGCCTCACCGGCGCGGTGCGGCAGAGTGAGCTGGGTATAGCGGCCAGACGATACGTTGTGCACGGTCTCCAGAGAAGGTGTGGCGGATCCGAGCACCACCGGCGTTGCGCACATCCTCGCGCGGACCACCGCCAGATCCCGCGCCGAATAGCGCAACCCCTCCTGCTGCTTAAACGAGGGATCCTGCTCTTCGTCAACGATAACTATTCCGGGACTAGCGAGCGGCGTAAACACGGCGGAGCGCGTGCCGATGACCACCGATGCGCGCCCGTCGCGGGCGGCTAACCAGGATTCCAGACGTTCTGTGTCGCTTAAACCACTGTGCAGAACCACCACGGGAGCCTCAATCCGGGCACGAAAACGGGAAACGATCTGCGGCGTGAGCCCGATTTCCGGAATCAATACTAGCGCCTGGCGACCGGCGGATATCAGCCGGTTGATGAGTTCCAGATAGACCTCGGTTTTACCGCTCCCGGTTACGCCGTTGAGCAGAAAAGCGGAAAATTTCTTGCCAGCGGAATATATTTCATCCACCGCGCGCTGCTGGTGCGAATTGAGTGTGTGCTGCGCCCGGGTGGTCTCGTGGTTGTCGGGGTCAATTGGCTTCAGGATGCGCTCGACAAGCTCGCGCTTTAAAAGCGCCAACATGGGGATCCGCCAGCGATTCACGATTTCTGCAAGACGTAATTCGCTAAGACCTTCCGGATGCCGGCGTAAGACCTCGAGCAGCGCCATCTGTTTTGGCGCGCGCGAGAACAAGCTTAAATCCAAACCGGCACCGAGCGAAGTCGGAACCCATACTGGAATGCCTTGCTCGGGCATGGGGCGCCCGCGCTTCAGCGCTTGCGGCAGCGCGCTCAAAACGACGTCGCCCAGGGGATAGTGATAGTAGTCGGCCGTCCAGCGCAAAAAGCCGAGAAGATCGCTGTCGATGAGGGGCGTATCGTCCAGCACGGCCGACACGCGCTTGAGTTTATTGAGCGGGAGACAGGTGCTGTCAGCAAGCTCCAGAAGCACCCCGACGCGGGCACTTCTACCAAAAGGAACGCGCAGTCTTACTCCCGGCCGCGGCCTCCCGGCGGCCATCTCAGGGGGAAGATAGTCGAAGGTTTTTCTGAGCGGCGAAGGAACCGCTACCCGCCATATCTGCAGCCCGCCGGTAGCTTCAGGCATGGCTCGCGCGGATCGCGTCACGCCCTCGCCGGGCCGGCGTCGTCAACCCTCGTCCGTGACGGCGAGCGAGGCGACCTCGGCGAGGTTTGCGCGACGCATCGGGCGTCCGTCGATGGGGCTAAGCGGCGGATGTCTGCGGCCCGTATCCGGAAAAACCACCAGCTCTATGGGTCTTCCATCGGCAAGGAACCGAAACGCCGGCATTCGCACGGTTTCCGCTGCTCCCATCTTCAGTCTGCGCTCGGCCGGCTCGTGCTCGATACCGTTCTCCATTAAAAAAAGAGTTACGTCCTCGGCGGTCTGCGCGAAAACGTGAAGACAGATGTTGCTGTTCTTATCGGCCGTACCGGTGAGCACGGGACCCACGAGTCGCGGCTTGAATTGCGTTAGAAACTCCATAGCACGAAGCGCGGCGTGCCGAAGCTCATTCAGCTGCCCCGGCTGACGATCAGCGAGAAAAAGACGCTGATAGGACTCAATGGCGCGTTCGACTTCGTCGTTTCCAGGAAGCTTCGAATTTCCTGACACACGCAGTCGCGCCATTGCCTTGCGCTTGGCCAGGTTGAAGTCGCGAGTTCCGCCTTCGATCATGACTCTCGCCGCTTCCTGGGCGATTCGCTCGCGGATTTGTGAGGTGCGGTCGTTGTTGCGGTTTCGCATGCTTTCAAATCCATCTGACAGCTGAGTGACTGGACGCGGGTGCTTAGAACAACTGTTCGGTAACGCCTTCGCTTTGTCCCAAAGGTCTGTCGGAGGTCTGCGTCGCGGCTTCGGCACGGCTTTCGGGCGCGCGCTCGCTGTAGAAAGTCTCGAATATGGCTCGGTCGTCACCGGCGCTGGCCAATCTTCCGGTATCCGGATCAATGCGGACCGTCACCAGGCCCTCGGGCTGTTCCAGGATAGCCTCCGGCGTGCCCCGGAGAGCCTCCCGCATGAAGTCGATCCACATGGGCAACGCCGCCCTGGCACCGGTCTCACCTCGCCCGAGCGGTTCCAGCTGATCGAACCCGACCCAGGTAGTGACGACGATGTTCGGGTTGAAGCCGGAAAACCATGCGTCTCGCTGGTCGTTGGTGGTGCCCGTCTTCCCTGCCAGGTCTTTGCGCTCCAGCGCTAGGGCGCGTCTACCCGTGCCGCGACGAATGACATCCCGCATCATGGAATTCATGACCCAGGCGTTTCGCGCCGAGATGACCCTCGGCGCTGGGTTTATTGGCGCCACCTCCTCGGTCGCCGTTTCCACTGATTCAATCGCTGGCACTTCGGCGACTGATTCCGGCGCCGCCGCCTGGGTAACGGACGCTTTCAACGGTGTCGCCGCATCTTCCTGCTGATTAAGGCGGTCCATTGCTTCGCACTCCAGACAAACGCGGCGAGGATCTGCCTGTTCCATGATTTTGGCATCGGAATTTTCCGTCCGAAGGACGAAGTACGGTTCCACCAGAAATCCGCCGTTGGCGAGCACGGCAAAGCCGCGAGCCAGCTCAAGTGGCGTAACGGTGACGCTTCCTAGCGCGATAGAGAGGTTTTTCGGCAATTTACTCTCGTCGAAGCCGAAGTGTTTCACATGATCTATCGTCTCTGGGACGCCCATGGCGCGCACTAGACGAATCGATACCAGGTTTCGCGATTTGTACAGGGCCTCACGAATACGCGTCGGCCCGAAAAACCGCCCGCTGTAATTTTCCGGGCGCCAAACCGCCTCGATTCCCGGATCGTTGAACACAACCGGCGCGTCATTGATCATGCTCGCGGGCGTAAATCCGTTTTCCATGGCAGCGGAGTAAATGAACGGCTTGAACGCCGATCCAGGTTGGCGCTCCGCCTGAATGACGCGGTTGAATTTGCTGCGATAGAAATCGAACCCGCCGGAGAGAGCAAGCACGGCACCGTCGTTGGGGTCTAGGGCAATGATTGCGCCCTCCACCGCCGGAACCTGTGCCAGCTGCCAGCCTTCTTCGTTGGGCTCGACTCGAACTACGTCTCCTTTGCTCAGGATTTCGCCGGCGCGCGTCAGCTCCGGGCCGAGGCGGTTATCGTCCAGCTGCCGCCTCGCCCATTCGAGCCCGGCCCAGGAAATTTCGATCTCGCCTGCGCTTTTAGCCAGCGCGGTAACCG
>Ga0224512_10003899_pt1 | contig 12903 bp, 11 predicted proteins | sample SF_May12_sed_USG_4_FD_169103 | JGI IMG/M metagenome (GOLD analysis project Ga0224512, IMG submission 169103) | Sediment microbial communities from San Francisco Bay, California, United States - SF_May12_sed_USGS_13 | ecosystem: Environmental > Aquatic > Marine > Sediment | place: USA... | reverse complement strand
TAAGTAACTGCGAGGCTGTACGCCTGTCCTTTTCTTGAACTGCCGCGAAAAATGATACCGACTTAGTCCTACCGAATCGGCGACGTCTGAAAACGAAATCGAATCGTTCCATCTATTTTCCATGTACCGACATGCCAATCCGATGGCATCATGCCCTTCAGATGGACTTCGAAAAATCCCTGACGATACCGCGTGCTTCATTGCGATCTGCTGAATTGCCTGGACAATCAGATTGAAGGCGCGCTCCTGAGTGACGCCGTCTTCCTCACATCGCTCATTGCCTGCGCCGTAGTCACATAAAGCCGTCGAAAGCACCTTAAAGCACTCTGGATCCCGGATTATTGGAGATGAAAAGAAAGGCAAAGTATTCTTTGACGAATCGCACAACCTCGACATCCAACTCGTCGGTGGATAGATCATTCGATATTCTAGCTTGTGCGCGTCGCTGCCGCCTGTGTGAGTTTGATATGGGTGCATTACACAAATGTCACCAGCATTCGCTGTCCACTGGCGGCCACTACAGACAAACTTGCACCGGCCTTGCAAGATCACCCCGAATGAATAGCTGCGATGAAAGTGCGGTTCGAACTGCTCGTTCGTGTAGCTCGCCATCAGTATTTCACTTTGCGAACACTGATCAACAACTATCCGGCTCCCGCTACTCACGACTTGAAATCCGATATGAGAAGAAACGTTGACACGTTGTCGCCTGCATCTTGAAGTCCAGTATCGACGACTTCTAAGTCGTGGAGTTCGGCAATTAGGCCATTACTCACCACCGCTGTTGTCGCTGGTAAGACGCCTTGAGCGAGCGCTTCGCCCACTCGGGAAGGGTCTGCCAAAGCAGCTGTCCCCTCTATCAGCCGCACGCGAGGATACTTCAATTTGAGTTTGGCTCTGCACTGCTTGAACACCTCTCGGTGCGACATAATTGTCGAAATAGCGTCAGTGCTCGTACCTTGTCTCTTCATCAAACAGTGAACAATAGGGTAGCTGTAAGAGGTCTCAACCGTGAATTTATGTCGGCCGACTTCAGCGAGACTTTCTTCGTAGAAACCTGCGTTCGAGTTGAACAGCGCAAATTGCCCATACTCCACCTGTCCCTCTTTTAACGCCTCAAACACCTCGCCAGTGGAATTCAGGAATCTTACCTGAAATTCTAGTTCGGGATTTTGAACAATGTACTGCCTCAGGGCAGAGTCGTTAAAACTCCCAGGTCCTCCTTGAATTCCAACTCGGCAAAGGTTCGGCATTAGAGACTCACTTGTTGGACACGTCCATCCAAGGCAAAGGAAAACCAAGATAAGCGAATGCGTCGAAAAACCCAGCATACTAGAAGGTTTCTCGAGAGCCAACGGAGCAATTCCGTTCAATAATTCTCACTCATGTTCACGTAATCTATGTGGTTCTTTTGGTTCCAGGTGTGGGATGACAGTCGATGCGCAAAATTTGGCAGGCCGTGATGATTAACCTTGCGCGCTCCGCGTCAATTACGCGATTCATGCAGTCTTGGAGCGCGACTTCGAGACTTGCCAAGCGATATGTCGCCGGAACTGCTTCCGCAGCGGCATGTGATACCGCACTAGCAATGAAAAAACGATCCATTCGGGCATCGTTATTCTACATGGGCGAGTATTTGGACAATGACGTTCATGTCACAGTCAATACACGACAAAAACTAGAGATTGCAAAGAAGCTAGGGGATGCGAAGCTCGATGTACATGTGTCCGTTGATCCCACTCAAATCGGCTTTTCGATTGACAAGGCCCTTGGCACTAGAAACGCCGTTGAAATTGCGGAGACAATTGCAGCAGTATCGAGGGGCCACGATGGAGTACATTGTTTGATGTTGGACATGGAGGACCTGTCTATGGTCGATCCAACTCTGCATCTACATGATCTGCTACTTTCCCGGGGGCTTCCAGTTGGCCAGACACTGCAAGCACACCTGCGTAGAACGGCAAACGACATTGCTCGAAAGATCGAACAGGGAGCAAAAGTACGGTTGGTTAAAGGCGCTTTTGTAGAGTCCAATGACGTAGCGTTCAGGCGCCACTCAGAAACTAAGCAGAACTACCTGCTACTGGCCAAACAAATGCTCGCACCGAACGCTCGAACTGCAGGCTTTTATCCTATATTCGCCACCCACGACGATTCTATACATAACGAGCTGATTGCATACGCGGAGGACAATGGCTGGCAGAAACACGAGTACGAATTTGAAATGCTTTACGGAGCCCGCCCCGACGTCACCGCAAAACTGGCCAACGCCGGTTATCGCGTTCGTGAGTATGTCGCCTACGGTACCGATTGGTGGCCGTACGCCGTCCGACGAATTGGTGAAAACCCTCGCGGTGGCCTCCAGCTGCTACGAGCGGTTCTCAAATTGCCTTAGGCAATATGCCGCAGGGCAAGGCCCGGTGGGCATATATCTGGCGGAACTCAGGTGAACACTATCGATGATACTTAGTTCTGCTATGTCTATCTAAGATGATAGTGGCTTCTATGTTCTCCGGGTTATGCACCCAGATTTCCGGAAGAAGATCGACTAATGATGTAACCGTCTTGTTATCTGTGAGTCTTTGGATGGCCGCTTCTGGCCGTTTTGCGACTATGGTCATCACCAAGTTCTATGCAAACTAAAGTTTGCTCCCGGCGCAAAAGCAGTCACTCAATCTGAAAAATTTAAAGTCCCGGAATTCACGGCTGGTTAAGAGCGGATAGCCGACAATCAGGTTGTCGCGTTGATTTGGGCAGCTAATGACCCAATTAAGCGGACATCCCGCGAATGGCCACTAACCGCAGGAAGCGCTATTCGCCGATCGGGATTCGTCGGGGCGTGCCGTACATTTGATCCGGCGTGAGGACATCTGGAAAGCGCTTTCTCAGTGCACACCGTGATTTGTAGCAAAGGTGACAGTGATCGGCGTAGCTTTCCTCGTGGGAAAGTCCATAGCGGCGAACGATCTCCGCCGGTCCACCGGCAAGCAATGGTCCAACGATCGGATGATCGTCTGCGTCATAGTCGGCTATGATTTCTGTTAGCGGGCGCTTCAGCAAATTGCCAATAGAAATGCCTTGGCAAATGTGCAGGTTGCCAAAGGGGTCCACATGTACGCGCTCCGGTTCTCGCAAGTCTTCCCAGGGGCATTCAATAAATTGCTCCCATGGCTTTGCTTCAACGCGCGATGCGAGCACTTCTGCTGCGCGGCCCCTAAACAGGACTGCCGATTCGCCGGGCGGTAATTGCCCGGCCGCGCCCTCTATATCAACGGCTCCGGGTTCGGCGACGCTGATGAAGTCAACGGGGATGCTAAGCTGCTGCGCGATTCGGCGGGCGATCTCTGGGTGCTCGGGGCTTTCATCATTGCCATGATAGGCGTCCCTGCTGATCGATAGATCATCGACTAAACCAGCAAACGGTTTTAACCATTCCATGGCATCGGTATCTGTAGTTGCCCAAAAGGCATTGGTAACGATGCCAACGTTGAAACCGGACTCTTTGGCCGAACGAATGCCAGCACCGAGTATCTCGTAATAGAGAAACGCTTCACCGCCCTCAAAGTATATCCATTCGATAGTGCCTAGTGCTTCGGCCTGACTAAGGATGTGCTCGATGATCTCGACCGTCATAGTGCCTGATTGCGATGGCGTGCCCCACACAAAACAATGGTCGCATTCATAGTTGCACTCGTAGGTAAGCAGAAGGTGCAACCCTGACAGCGGACTTGATTGGGTCTCTATCGAAGACGGGTGTGGCATATGAAGGACTGTAGCCTAATCGAGAGCGCTAACGACTTTCCAGACTCGAAAAAGGATTCGCTCTCGGCAGATTGGACTGCCCACGGTCCAATAGACACTTCCGGGGACGGTTAATTATTCTATCCCATTTCGCGATTTAGCCAAGTTTTTTGTGATCGCTCGAAAAACTGCAATTGTTTCCAGCTCCTTATCATCTCCATGCTCCAATGGTCGTTTTGCCCAATTGAGCTATTTAGAATCGTAATTCAACGGCCGGTTGATAATCTCGCAACGCATGCGCTTGCGGCGAGTCAGCGGATACACGCACCGGCGCCTGGAAAACCGCGCAGCTCATCCCAGCGCCCCGGCAGCGCGCATACCTTCAATCTCGTCGTCCGGGAACCCGAACTCGCGCAGTAACTCATCGGTGTGTTCGCCGGGCAGCGGCGGCGGGGCGCTCGGCGCTTCGGGCTGCGTGCGACTGAAGCGTGGCGCAGGTGCCGGGTGCAGGACTCCGGAACTGTCTTGAAAAGCATCTCGTGCGAGGCTGTGCGCGTGCTCGGCAGCTTCGGTGGGTGACAGCACGGGGGTCACGCAGGCATCCGTACCGGCGAAAATCGCCGTCCATTGCGCGCGGCTCTTTTTGCGCAAGACGTCGGCGAACAGCCGCTTCATCTCCGGCCAGCGGGCGCGATCCATCTGCGCCGGGAGCGAGTCCGGGTCGACGCCCATGCCTGCGAGTAATGCGGCATAGAACTGCGGCTCGATCGCGCCGACGGCCAGATACTTGCGATCCTGCGTCTCGTAAACCTCGTAGAAGGGGGCGCCCGTGTCCAGCAGGTTCGCGCCCCGTTCGTCACGCCACCAGCCTGCACCTCGCAGGGCGTAAACAGACGTCGCAAGCAGGGCGGCGCCTTCGGTCATCGCCGCGTCAACGGTCTGGCCTTTTCCGGAGCGCTGGCGCTCCAGAAAAGCACACGCCATGCCGAACGCGAGCAGTAATCCGCCGCCGCCCATGTCGGCGACGAGATTGAGCGGTGGCGCAGGCTTTTCGTCGCCACGCCCGAGCATATGCAGGCAGCCGGACAGCGCCAGGTAGTTGATGTCATGTCCGGCCACGTTGGCCATCGGGCCCGTCTGCCCCCAGCCGCTGATCCGTCCGTAGACGAGTTTTGGGTTCTCCTGCCGAATGTCGTCAGGCCCGAGCCCGAGGCGTTCCATGACGCCGGGGCGAAAACTCTCGATCAGGCCGTCCATGTGTCGGCACAACTTCAGCACGGCGGCAACCGCTGCCGGATGCTTCAGGTCGAATGCCAGCGAGCGTCGCCCGCGCGCCGACACGTCCAGTCGGGGATCGCTTTCAATGGGCATTGCACTGCCGGTGACCCGGTCGATGCGGATGATCTCCGCGCCCATATCGGCCAGGAGCATTGCGCAGAACGGACCCGGCCCGATCCCGGCAAATTCAATAATCCTGTAATCTTGCAGCGGTCCCATCGAGTCCTGCCGCCTCCGCTCGAGTTGCGCGAACTTATCACCGTTCAACGCTGACCGACACCCTCTAGTCCAGCAGCGTCTGATACCAGCGCCGAAACACCATGGTTGGGCCGTCGGTGCCGACCGAGATCTCCAGCGGATTGCTGAGGATGTCGCCGGTTTGTGATTCGACGATGCGGCGGTCTTCGTCGAGGATACGATGATCAGTGCCGCTGGCGTGACGCGAATAGCTTTCGACATCTTTCGCGCTGCGAACCCGCCGCACCGTCATGATGCGCGCATGCTGCTCGTTGATTGGAATGCAAAATACATGCAGCCAGTTATACGGTGTCTCGCCGAAATGCAGGATCGACAGGTTCGGCCGGTACCAGTCGAGCCGGAAATACGAGTGGCTCAAGCCGACGAAACTGAGCATGATCATGCCGAATTCCGTCGGCTCGGTTTCTACGTGTACCGTGCCGCCGGTCTCGGCAAAATCATGCAGCCAGGCACCAATCGTTTGTTCGTGCAAATACGGCGGATGGGCGAAATCGATGAAATTTTCCTGCGCGCGGGTCCAGTGCGCCTGCCACTCCTGGGTGTAGGTGATGAACAACTGCGGGTCGCCCTCCAATGAATCCGGCAGCCACGGTTCGGGCGGTTCACCGGTCATGGGTTCAGTGCTTGTGTAGACCCATAGCGCGCCGCCGATAATCTTCGTTGGCAGCACGGTGGCGCGAATCCTGGCCCGTGCAGAATTCTTGAGATCGTTGAGCGGCACGGCCATGCAGCGGCCCGCGCCATCGTAACGCCAGCCGTGGTAGCCGCAGCGCAGGTGGCCTTCCGCCGTGACCTGGCCGAGCGACAAGGCGGCGCCGCGATGCGGGCAACGGTCGAGCAGTGCATGCCACTCCTTCGCACTGTCCTGAAAAAGGACGATACGCTCGCCGGCCAGCTCGGTGGCGAGCGGGTTGGCGGTCAGTTCGGTCAGCGGCAGGACCGGCGTCCATCGATTCGGGAATCGCTCAAACATGAAATCGTTAACGGTTATAGCTTATTGGCTTATTCTCCAGTAACGCCCATTTTAACGCGACCAGATTCGTGGTGGCACGATTTGCGGGAACCGGCGGCACGTAAACTCCGACACCTTTTTCGTGCGGATGAGGCTACGACTCAGCGGGAATGCTGCACCGGTAAGGAATCTCGGCCGGTGGCGGATAACGGACGCCCTGTTGCTCGATCCATTTCATAAGGTTGGGATGCGGCCGCGGATCGAAATACGGGTAACCCAGATAGCTCGAAAGAGAGTAAAGCTGGTTCGATTCATCGTAAGACTGCAATACTGCGCTTGCCCGCTCGGGCAGTCCGAGAATTTGATACGAAATCCAGAGAACCGTCTCGCCTTCCTGATATTCATTTTCGAATCGTTCGTGGATGCTCAATGCCTCGGCGATATCGCCATCAGCACAGGCCTGGCGCAATGCCGCGAGGTTTTTGTTGAACCACCCGAGTTGACTGGCCATGATCGGTCGCAATACCTCACGCGCTTCTTCGATTGCCCCGTCCCATAGTAATGCCCGGTGCACCTGGTATTGAACCATCGCGTTGTCCGGATGGACTTCGAGCGCCCGGCGCGCGACTCTGGCGGCGCCGGCGCCATCATTCATGAAAACCAGATTCTGAACCGCGGACTGCATGGAAACCGAATCTTCGCCTGCGACAGCCGCCAGCCGGTGGGCAACCGGGTGCGCGTCATCCCACCGACGCAGAAACATCAGCAGGGTGAGCTGGTCATCAAGCGCCTGGTAATCATTCGGTCGTTCCGACAAATATTCCGTGATGAGATTGAGTGCCTCACTCAGGCGAAGATCAGCCGCCGCTTCATGGGCACGGTATCTGGTCCGCATGACGGGATCTTTCTCAGTGGTGATGGCCTTGTCGATCGCAACTTTATATTTGGCTTTTCGTTCTTCGGCAGTGTCGCTGGTCAACTCAGAACCCATGGACGTGACCTGCATTTGCGCTTGCCAGAATTGCGCCAGCGCCCAGTGCGCCGCCGCAAACTCGGGGTCTATTTCCCGGGCGCGTTCGAGCGCCGTCCTTTGTTTGAGCAATAATTGCTCGTCGCCGGTCTCGAGCGTCCGGACGCCCCAGGCCAGGCCCTCCAGGTAAGCTTCGTACGCAGGTACCGAGGCCGTGCCGGCAGAAACCATGCTGGCGAGCGCTGCAGGATCCATCGCCGTGTCGAGTGCGCGAGCAATTTGAACGGCGAGCTCTTCCTGGATCGCGATAACATCATCGGGCTGGCGGTCATAGCTTTGCGACCAGAGGTGAAAGCCGTCCTTTGCACGTATCAACTGCGCAGTGACGCGCAGCCGGTCGCGGCCCCGCCGCACCGAGCCCTCGAGAATGTGGGCTACACCGAGCGCTTTAGCGATTGTCGGGATGTCCTCGGTCGTACCCTTGAATTTGAATGACGAGGTGCGCGCCGCGACCAGCAGGTCAGGTGCTCTTGCAAGCGCGTTGAGCAGCTCTTCGGTCAGTCCGTCGGCAAACCATTCCTGCTCGGGATCCGAGGACATATTGACGAACGGCAACACGGCGATCGAACGTTCGTCGCGGGGCGGGGCAGGTGTGTCCTCGGCTTCAGTAGCAACGGGCGTCATCGCGGGATCAACTTCGTCGACGAGGCTTTGTCGCTCCCAGACAAAATAACCCAGCGCCACCACCAGCGCACCGATGATAAGGAAATCTAGTTTGCGGCCGGCGAGGGGGGTAACCGATTTTGATCGGTCGACATCCTTTTCCCGCTTCAGTCCCTCGGGCGTCAATTCAAACGCCCAGGCAAAGAACAAGGCGAGAGGAAAACCGAGTACCAATAAAAACAAAATAGTCTTAATCACCCATTCGGGTGCGCCGAAGTTCTCGAGCCCCAAATCGGCGATCTGCGCGAGTACCCAGGCCACGATGAGATAAGCCGCTCCGACGCGAACCACGTTGCGGCGTTTGAGTTCATCGAGGAGGCTGCTCATTGTTCGAGATTATATCCAATTGCGGGCAGCCGGTATTTGCCGATGAATCGGCGTCGGGCGCCCTTTAGCGTTGGCGCATCTTTTTAAGGTGCCAGGCCAGTGCGCCCGCAATTACGGTTGCCAATGACATACCGGATGCAACCGGCGCCGCTTTGATCGAGAACACCAGAACCCAGCCGCTCATCGCGACGTACAGCAAAGGAATCAGCGGGTAGCTGCGACTTAGCCAGGAGAACTTTTTCCAGCCGGGACGGCGTCGCAGTTTGAACAAACCCAGTACGGAAAGCGCGGTAAACAAATACAGCGTGAATCCAATATAGACGACCAGATCCCTGAAGGTGGGCAGAACGATGAGCAACAGGGCACAAATACCCTGCATCACGACGGCCACCCACGGACTATTCCATTTCGGGTGGATTCTTGCCGCGATCGAAAAGAACGCGCCGTCTGTCGCCATGGCATAGTAAACCCGCGGACCGACAAAGCACATTGCGTTGATCGTTGCCAATAGCGAGATAGCCAGGGCAAGGCTGAAAAGACGACCTGCCTCAGCACCGAACAGCGCGCTCGCCACAGCGGCCCCGACGGCGATCACGCCTTTGAGGTCCTCCAGCGGCACGGCATAAACGTAGAGCGCATTAAGCGCAACATATAATGTGGTCACGCCGGCCGTGCCAATAAACAGCGCAACGGGCAGCGTGCGCTCCGGCCTTTGTATTTCACCGGCGACGTATGTCGCTGCGTTCCAGCCGCTGTAGGCAAAAAACACGAACACGAGGCTGATCGCAAATTGCTCGAAAAGTGACAGGTCCGAGGTGCGTTCTGTGGCCAACGACAGATGGCCCGGGTCGCCCTGGCCGACCGAAAACCCCAGCACCAGCAGCCCGCCGATGATCAGCAACTTCAGAACGGTCAGTGCTGTCTGCAGTCTTCCGACGTCGCGGACGCCCAGGACATTCAGCAGCGTGAACATAGCGACCACCGCACAGGCCACGAGCTGGGCATCGCCCAGGTGCAGGGTCAGCAGCCCCAGTGGAACGAGCCGGCCGCCATCACTCAGACCCAGATACGCCGACATGGCCAATGCCGCCGCGGCAATGGGGGCGGAAAACCCCGCAAAGAAACTGATCCAGCCATTGATGAATCCCCAGGACGGCCCCCAGGCCTCCGACAGGTAGACATACTCGCCGCCCGAGCGGGGAAAGTTGAGCGCAAGTTCCACATAGCAAAGTGCACCCGCCAAAGCGATCGCGCCGCCAACCACCCAAATCAATATCACCATCGCTGGCGAACCGAGGTCGCCGGCCAGAAATCCGGTGGTGGTAAAGATACCGGTGCCGATCATATTGGAAACGACCAGCGCCGTGGCGCTGACGATGCCGATACGACGAACCAGGCCCGCTTGAGATTCAGGCTGGTGCTCTGGTTGGCTATTTGGCATCTTCACGGTTCCTGTTTCTGGTGCAGCATGCGCACCGGACGTAGAATTGGCACTCTGCGAGCTTACCTGCACCAGGGCGAGACGGCCAAGCTGGATAAACAACAATAGAGGACACTGGTATGCGGAATAAACGAATGATCGGCCCGTTCATCGGAACGATGCTTCTGGGCATTGCGCTCGTTGGCATCGCGATGACGACCTGGGCGCAGGAAGAAAGTATTCGCCCCGGCATCAACAAGCCGTTCGAGAATCCTGATGTCGAAAATTGGCTTGCCAGGTTCGAAAGAGACGACCGGGACCTCTATACACGGCGCAATGAAGTCGTCGCTGTGCTGAATCTCAAACCCGGCATGGACGTGGCGGATATCGGCGCCGGCACGGGGTTTTACACGATGCTGTTTGCGCAGGAGGTCGGCCCTGACGGGACCGTCTACGCGCTCGACATTGCCGAGAACTTCATCACTTATATCGAAGGGACTGCTAAAGAACTCGGCCTGGCTAACGTCAAAGGCATTGCCAATCCTCCCGATGCGACGACGCTGGCGCCAGACAGCGTCGATGTCGTGTTTCTCGCGCATGCCTACCACCACTTCGAGTATCCGTACAAGATGCTCGACTCGATCCGCAGCGCTTTAAGACCAGGCGGTGTCGTGGTGCTTATAGAATTCGAACGCGTCGAAGGTGTGACGGAGAAGTTCGTTTTGAGCATGGTGCGTGCCGGTAAGGGCACCTTTACCGATGAGTTCAGGAATGCCGGGTTCGAACTGATAGAAGAATTACCGTTTTCGGAAATAGACTACATCTTGAAATTCAGGCTTCGACAATAGTCGAGCGAAATACCGGCACTTTTTTTGGCGATAGAGGTAAGCATACCCGCGGCTTTTATGAACGATTCAATAATCCATAAAAACAGTGTCTGGTCGGCCGACCAAATCGAGAGATTCTTGCTGCAGAGCGAGATTCCGGTGCGGCTCGGCTGTTTGTCGGCAAGCGGCGCGCCGCTGATCTGCTCTGTTTGGTACCTGTATCATGAGGATGCCATCTGGTGTGCCACGCCGAAAACCGCAAAGCTCGCCGTTTGGCTCGGGCGGCAGTCGCGCTGCGCCTTCGAGGTGGCGGGGGACGCAATGCCTTATCGCGGCGTGCGCGGCCAGGGCCGCGCGACTCTGTCAGCGGCCGACGGGCCAAGAATTTTGCTACAGCTAATTGACCGTTACCTGCATAGCCGCGAATCGAAATTCGCACAATGGCTGATCGCGCGGCAGGCCGAGGAGCTGGCAATTCGCATTGAGCCCGAGTGGCTCAGCGCCTGGGATTTTTCCGCGCGGATGAACGGTTAGCGATCTTCAACAAACGCAATCGGGCGCACAAATTGCGCCTATCGCGACGAAAGATAAATAGACATGCGGTCGGCCGCCGACTCGATGATCTTCATTCGCCGAATCACGGTGATCCGGCTGGACGGGTCAGGCGACCGGTCAAAACATCCCCAGGCGCCGGATTTAATTTTTGCCGAGATTGAGACCAGACCCCAAGCTGGTCAAGTCGCCGACATCGGCGCCTGAACCCGGTTTTTGCATGTCGCGGGCCAGCGCCGCAGCGACGCCAAGCCCGATCAGGCCGATAACAGCAATCACCGTAACGGTGCTGTTGGCCACGTCCGCATGCGCGAGCGGGCCACGGAACCACAGTCCCACAGCGACGAGCAAATTGACTGCGGCATGCAAGATCAGTGGCGGCCAGAGCGATTGACTCAGCCAGCGCAGGTACGTCCAACCCGCGAGCGTGACGAACAGTCCCAGCCAGTTCAGAGGTATTTCGGGACCCCAGCGATGCGCGAGCACATTAACCACGCCGATAATGACCACCGTCGGCCAGACGCTCAGCACGGTTTGCATGCGCGCCTGGATCACTCCGCGAAAAGTGACCTCGGCGAGAATGGCGGCCAGCACCGACATGAATATCGCGTAGGTCATCGTGAACATTGGACTGACGTCGGCATCCAGTAATTCAGTGGCCCGGACGTATCCGGAGAATTTGCCTTGCACGACCGCAGCGGCCATACCGAGGGCGGTCAATGCGATGCCGATGACATAGACTCGCGCCCATGGCACGCCCGCGGGATGGGACAAGCCGATGTCCCAGCGGCGCTGCGCCCAAAGCATCGCGCCTACCAGAATCGCCAAGACGGGTAACGGGAACCATACGATCTGAGGCGACGCGTTCGCGTTGAGCATGACCAGGCCCATGCTGGCGCCCATCACCACGCCAAAATACACCAGCCCGATTAACACGGCCCCGAGCACCGTCCAAAGCGTTTTACCGTTCATGGTGATGCACCTCCGATGAATCATTATAATTGTCGGGTGGCTCCGGCCAAAACCGCGCGACACCCGGGTATGATCCCGGCAAACATCGAGTTGTCCTGGTTGCAGCGAATCCAGGGCTGCCGTTGGCACGGATTGATTATATCTATCTTTGATAGGAGAGGTTTTGTCTGGAAAACGACTCAGCTGGGCGCTATTGCTAATCGTTTCCGCGAGCTGGGCGGCTGCGCCACAGGCGCACACGCCTGCCGCGAGTGTTGCCGAAGCGCCCGATTCCGAGGCGCCCGAATTGAGCACTACTTCCGTGGATGCCGATCTTGAGAGTCGCTGGTATACGGCCGAGGAAGTGCGCGCCGGTGCCGCGATCTACGGTTTGAACTGCGCCGTTTGTCATGGTGACAAGGCGCAAGGTAACTTCGGCAGCGGGTATAGTGAAGGTGCTCCGGCGTCGGTGCCGCCGCCGCTCGATGGCAGCGGTCATTCGGCCCATCATTCCCTGGCGGCTATGCTGGACGCCATCGACGCCGGCGCTGGCCCTGCAATGCCGGCATTTGGCAAGCTGCTGTCAAATCAGGAAAAGCGCTCTGTGGTCGCTTACTTCCAGAGCTTGTGGCCAGCCGATGTTTATAAAAGATGGCAGGAAGGGCCAGGTCAACCAACGAGTGGCGACAGCGATCAAGACCACAGTGATCATCAGCACGATGGCAACACGTAATTGCGCTGTTTCTCACACTCCGATGGCATGCTGTACATGGATTCACGCCCTATCCATGCCAGCAACCAGACGATCATTGGTTATTCGAACCTGGTGATGGTCGTGTTACCCGCAGCACATCAGAGCGCTTCGCGGATCCGCTTATAGCCCTTACGTAACTCTGCGCCGACC
>Ga0224512_10003898_pt1 | contig 12903 bp, 4 predicted proteins | sample SF_May12_sed_USG_4_FD_169103 | JGI IMG/M metagenome (GOLD analysis project Ga0224512, IMG submission 169103) | Sediment microbial communities from San Francisco Bay, California, United States - SF_May12_sed_USGS_13 | ecosystem: Environmental > Aquatic > Marine > Sediment | place: USA: California... | reverse complement strand
GCTGAAGGTGCCAACCGTGGTGGGCACCGGCTGGTTCTCGGCGATTGCGGTCGAGTCGATGGAGATGGCGGTGGGTGGGTCGTTCTCGTTGGTCACGGTGATGGAGACGGTCGCTGTATCGCACGATGCGCTGTCATCGCACAGCTGATACACAAAGGAGTCGGGACCGAAGTAGTCGGGATCGGGCGAGTAGGTGAACGAACCATCCGCGGCGAGCGCCAGCACTCCGAAGCTGACATCGGTATCGAGAGAAACGGTCAGCACCTCGTTGGGAACATCGAGGTCGACGTCATTAGAGACGGCGCCGGTGAGGTCCAGGCGCTGTATCCGGCTGTTACCGATGTCCCCAACATAGAGATCGCCGTTGGCCGCAAAGGCAATGCCATAGGAGCTGTCGAACTCTCCAGGGCCGGTGCCGAACGTGCCGTAGCTGGCGCTGTACCCACCCGTGGCGTCAAAGACCTGCACTCGATCGTTGAAAGAGTCGGCGATGAAAACCTGACCGAAGATGTCGATGTCAACCGATCGTGGGAAGTCGAACTCGCCTGCGCCCGTACCTGGAGTCCCCCACTCCAGCAGGTAGGCCCCCGAGCTGTCGAACTTCTGCATTCTGTCGTTGAAGGAGTCGGCGACGTACACATCGCCGTAGGCATCGACAGCCAAATCACGAGGTGCGTTGAACTGCCCGGAGCCGGTCCCGAAGCTGCCCCATTGGCGCACGAAGGTTCCGTCCGGGTGGAATACCTGAACCCGATGGTTGTAGGTATCGGCCACGTGGAGAAGGCCACCGGGGCCGAAGTCTAACCCGCGCGGGCTGTTGAACTGACCGGGGCCTGGGCCGGCCGTGCCGAACTCGAAGAGGTAGGTGCCGACCGAATCGAACACCTGGATTCGGTGGTTGAAGAGGTCGGATACGTAGATCGAGCCGTCGTGTGCCTCCGCCACGTCCATCGGCGTGTCGAACTGGCCCGGACCGGTTCCAGTCGTGCCCCACTCGAGCAGATATGTCCCGGAGGCATCGAACTTCTGGACCCGGTTATTGCCCGTGTCGACGACGTAGACCGAGCCGTCGGCCGCGATGGTGACACCCCTATTGCCGGCGAACTGCCCCGGTCCCGATCCGGCGCTGCCGAACGCAAGGGTGAACTCCATCTCAGAGGGGCCGACGATCAGCGTGCCGTCTTCGGCCACCAAGAAGGGACCATCGTCGTTGGCCGTTACAGCGTCGTTCACAGGAGCCACCGTCCACGGGAAGGACTCAACATCAGTACCCGTGGCCCCGTCATCCACGGTGATCTCGACGGTGAAGGGACTCCCGCCAGCGGCCCACGAAGCGATGGTGCCAGAGATGGCTCCTGTGCCTGGGTCAATCGCCAAGCCGAAGGGCAAGCCAGTGGCCCGATATGTCAGCGTCTGTGACGGCAGATCGGGATCCGTAGCAACGATGGGAAGGGAAACCACATCGCCCTCGCTATCGGACTGCGGGCCGGGGTTGGTGATCACCGGTGGGTCGTTGGTCTCGTTGGCGGTCAGGGTGATGATCTCGGTGTCGGTAGCGACCGGAGCCCCGTTGTCTGTAACCACCACCATGAAGGTGTGAGCGGTGCCACCTTCTGACTCGCTGGGCGTCCAAGAGAAGACCCCGGTGTTGGCGTTCCAGGCGTAGACCGCGGGCAGGGTGTGGCCTGGGGTTGTGGTGTCGAGGCTGAAGACCAGTGTCTGGGCCGGCACGTCGGGGTCGGTGGCAGAAGCATCGAAGCCCATAGGAGAGCCCTCGGGGCCGCCCTGGTTGCCAATGGCGCCCAGTACCGGGTCGTCGTTGACGTCAGTCAGTGTTACCGACATCGCCTCTTCGTAGGTGAGGTTGCCGGTGCCCGAGTCGGTGGTCTCGATCCTGATGGCCAGTGAGGACCCAAGGGTTTCGAAGTCCAGCGAAACCGCAGTCCGCAGTTGGCTGCCGACGATGGTGAAGAGACCGTTATCCCCGTCGCCAAGGCCTGCCACCAGGGCGTAGGTGTGGGTGTCGCCACCATCGGGGTCGGTGGTGGAGAATGTACCGACCACTGTGCCGATCGGTACGTTCTCGGCGACGGTCGATGGAGCGAGGGCGATATCGGTGGGAGCACTGTTTCCACCGACGTTGTTGTTGCTGTCGCCGGCGCTCCAGATGCCAGCGCCGGGATTGTCTACGGTCGGTTGGTACCCGACACAGCGGCCGCTGGCGTCGGTGCTTGTTGTGATCTCCCAGCAGGCGCTGTCATTGCCGTTGACCCCATTCGGGGTCAGGCTGATGGACTGCGCGGTGGCGGCACCAGCGAGGGACGCTTGGTAGGTGGCGTCCCATTCCGATACGGGAGGCACGGGACCTCCGTCGCCTCCGCCGAAAGCGACGTAGTCGATAAGCCCGTCGCCTGAGTCCAAGAGGTATATCTGATCGCCGCTGTTGGTGATCTTCCCTTTGAGCCCCATCCAATCCTGGAAGGCAGCTCCTGGGGCTTGTGTGATGGCGGTGTTATCGCCGATCCAGACAACTGCGTATTCACCAGGGTTGAGAGTCGTGCTGCCGGGGAACGTGTAGTCCGGGTCGAGGTCGGCGCTGTGGAATCGCCAGCCGCTGATGTCCACTACTCCTGCTGAGGCATTGAAGAACTCGACGAACTCATCGTTGTTGCCGCCGCCAGTCGTCTGTTCGTACAGGAACTCGTTGATGATGATGTCTCCCGCTGACGCAGGTATCGCAAACTCGACCGTGACCGCAGCCGAGAACTCCGAAGTCGAGCCGAACGTGGAACAGGTGGCTCCGTCGGTGCACTCGGTTGCGGTGGCGGTGACGATGTCGCCCGCAGAGCCAGCGAAGGAGTGGGAGAACGGCAGTGAGCCTGGACCGGCCGTGTGATCGACGTCGACCGTGCTCACCAAGGTCTCGCCCTCGCCGAAGCCGAGGCCATCGGCAGCGCTGTTGGAGAAGAACTCGATTCGATACCAGCCGTTGGGGGCGTCGGGAACCTCCAGATCGAAGTCGACGTCAACCGTGCCGCCAGCCTCGGTGGCCGCGGTGATCTCGGGATAGTTGAGTAGTTCGTTGGCTCCCGAATCTGCAGGGTTGTTCGGGGTGACCCCGTCATTGTCAAGGTCGATGCCCAGGGCTCCGTTGCCATGGATGGAGTTGCCGATGATCTGGAAGTCGTACGCAGTCGCCGACTCGATCACGATGCCCTCTTGGGTGTTGAAGGCGATGACGTTCTTGTGACTAGCCGTGGTGCCACCGATGGCGCTAATCCAGGCGTTGGTGCTGATACGAACCCCGAAGTTGTTGGGGATCGGTCCGGTACCGGCGACGTCGGTGCCGATCAGGTTTCCGTAGATGGTGTTGAGCAGGGAAGCGGCGACCGAGATGTGAATTCCGGCGCTGGTGTTGCCCGAGATCAGGTTGCCCTCGTTGGGGTTGATGCCACCGATGAAGGTGCCGCTGGCGGCCTGGAGGTCGATACCGTCGTCGCCGTTGGGGATCGGACCCGTTCCCGGAGCATTGGTGCCGATGCGGTTGCCCATGATGGTGTTCCCGGTAGAGCTGCCGCCGTTCACCGAGACGCCGTCACTGTTGTTGCCCGAGATGACGTTGCGCTTGAGTGCCGTGTCGCCTCCGACGAAGTTGTTGGAGGCGCCGTTCTGGATGTCGACGCCATCGTCGTTGTTGCCGAGGTCGACAACCCCGGCAGCGTCGGTGCCGATGAGGTTGCCATATACGAAGTTGCCGTCGGTCCCGGCGTCCGCCAGGTAGACCCCGTCGGTGTTGTTGCCGGAGATGACGTTGCCCTCGTCGGCCATAGCGCCCCCGACGTAGTTGCCGGTAGATGCGTTGGTGATGGCCACACCCATGAAGGTGTTACCAAGATCGGTCCCGGCGAAGACATCGAGGCCGACGATGTTGTTGTGAACCAGCGTCCCGGTGGCTCCACTGATGATGGCAACGCCACTGATGTTGTTGCCGGAGATGACGTTGCCCTCGTCCACTCCGGTGTCGCCGACGATGGTGCCGGTGGCGCCGCTGATCTCAACGCCGCTCTGGTTGTTGCCGAGGTCAACCGTTCCGGTGAAGTCGGTCCCGATGAAGTTGCCGAGGATCTTGTTGCCGACCGCGCCCGCCCCGGTGACGCGCACGCCGTCGGTCGTGTTGCCAGAGATGACGTTGCCCGCACCCGACACCGAGCCGCCGATGATGTTGGCGTTGGCGTCACCGAGGACGGCGACGCCGGTGCTGTTGGGGACCGGCCCGTTGCCGGCTGGGTTGGTGCCGATGTAGTTGCCCTCGACGAAGTTGCCGGTTGCACCGGCACCGGTCAGCGTGACACCGTTGCCCCCGTTACCCGAGATGACGTTCCCCTCTCCCCCGGCGGCGCCGCCGATCCGCACCCCGCTGGCCGAAGCGACCGCGATGCCGGCGCTGTAGTTGCCGAGAGTCGCTCCGACGCTGTTGGTGCCGATGAGGTTGGACTGAATGGTGTGACCGGAGCCACCGTTGATGTAGATGCCATCTGCAGTGCCGGCCGCCAGGTTGTTGCCAGAGACGACGTTGCCGGCTCCGGGAGAGCCGATGGTGGCGCCGGTGGTTCCATTGAGGCGAATGCCGTTGCGGCCGTTGGGGATGTCCGTCGCCGTGGTGGCGTCGAGCCCGATGATGGCGCCGCGGATCGTGGCGTCGGCAGCAGCGACCTCGATGCCTTGTTCGCCGTTACCCGAAACCAGGACGCGATCAGCGGCCGCCGGGCCGCCGATGGTGGCATCGACGCCGCTGATCTGGATGCCATGGCCGGTGTTTGCCTGGGCCGTTGTCCCGAGGTCATCGGTTCCGACGTATACCCCGGTGACGGCGGCGCGAGCACCGGTGATCAGCATGCCGCGTCCGTCGAAGCCATTGACGGTTAGGCCGGCAATCGATACGTCGTCACCGGAGATCGTCAGACCGTCGGCAGTGATTCCGCCGCCGTCGATGACCACAGCCTGAGCGCCGTCGAGGGCGCCCGGAGCGGCGATCGTGTTGGCCGAATAGCCGGCCTGGGTGGTGGCGTCGATGGTGGTCGGGAAGGCAATGGCCGGCAGACCCGAACCAGCCACCGTGATCGTCCAGACGCCGCCGAGATGGCCGGATTCCGAGGCCGGCATGTTGAACTCGATGACATCAGCGTCGGCCGCGAAGTTGGCCGACTGAATGGCCGCCCGCAGCGTGCACTCCGTGTCGATGCCCGTCGAGTTGGTGAAGCCGGTGTCGCAGACTCCATCACCCGGCGTCGGGTCAACGAGGTCGCGGGTCGAGTTGACGACGTAGGCGCCGAGGACCGCGGTGAACGCGTCCGAGAACTCGGAAGTGTTGCCGTAGGTGCCGCCGAAGTCGCGCGTCGCGGTCGCCGTCAGCACGTCTCCGGCGGATCCTGCGAAGCTGTGTGAGTAAGGCTGTACGCCGAGGCCGAGGTGCGGAACCACCACTGACGAGGCGAAGACCTCACCCTCGCCGTTGCCCGATCCGTCTGCCCCCGAAGGGTTGGTGAAGAACTCGACGCGGTAGTTGCCGGCAGGATCCACATCGAGGTCGAAGTCGACCGTGATGGTCCCGCCTATCTCGGAGGCCGAGGTGATGTCGGGGAAGTTGAGCTTGAGGTTGGCACCGCCGTCCCCGTCCCCGGGATCGTTCTCCGTCACGCCGTTGTTCTCGATGTCTATTCCATGGGCACCGTTGGCGTAGATCGAGTTGCGCAGGATCGAGTTCTCGGTGCCGGTCGCCACCTCGAGGGTGATGCCATCGAAGGCGTTGTAGGCGATGACGTTGCCGGCCGTCGGGGCGGAGCCGCCAATGGTGTTCGTGCTCACCGGGTCGATATGAACGCCGACGGCCCCGTTGCCCAATGGAGAGGTGCCGTCCGCGGCGACGCCAATGAAGTTGCCCTGAACGATGGTCCCGGTAGTGCCCAACCCCAACCAGTCGGCGATGATGACGCCATCGCCGGTATTGCCGGAGATGACGTTGCCAGCTCCGACCGCCAGACCTCCGACGGTGGTGTTGGTGGCACCTGACTCGATCTGCACTCCGCGGTCTCCGTTGGGGATCGGCGCGTCACCGGCGGCGTTGGTGCCGATGAAGTTGCCGGCGATGACTGTGCCGTCGGTTCCGGGGTCCTGGAGATAGACGCCATCAGTGACGTTGCCCGAGAGGACATTGCGGGCACCTGGGACCGCGCTGCCGACCTTGGTCAGCGCGGCTCCGCCTCGGATGTAGACGGCAGCCCGGCCGTTGGCGACTGCAGCGGTTCCCAACGCGTTGGTCCCGATGAGGTTGCCCTCGACCTTGTTGGAGTCGGTGCCGGCGTCCTCGATGTAGACGCCGTTGAGCCCATTGCCCGAAATGACATTGCCGTCGTCGATCCCGATACCGCCGACGGTGTTGGTGTTGGCCCCGTCGAATAGGTGAACGCCGTGACTGCCGTTAGGGCGGTCGAGGGTGCCGGCGGAATTTGTGCCGATGTAGTTGCCTCTGATCAAGTTGGCCGTGGTCCCGGCACCGCCGTTGCCGTCGACGACGACGCCGGACACACCATTTCCGGAGATGATGTTGCCGTCACCGGGGTTGGAGCCGCCGAGTGCGGTGTTGTTGACCCCGTCGTAGAGAACGACGCCGTGTCGCAGGTTCGGAACCAGCGTGTCCCCATCGACGCCGAGCCCGATGATGTTGGCCTGGATCACATTGAGCGTGAGGTTGTTGTCGAGCTCGAGGCCATCATTCACATTGCCAGACAGCACGTTGCCGGACCCCGGCTCGCCGATGATGTTGCTGCTGCTGGTCCCGCCGAGTGCGATGCCGTCCGCATCGTTGGGCAAGGGGGCGTTGCCTGTGACGTCGGTGCCGAAGAAGTTGCCGATGATCCTGTTGCCATTGGATTGCCAGATGACGACACCATCGTCGTTGTTGCCGGAGATCACATTGCGATCCTCAACCTCTGTTCCGCCGACGGTCGTCGGACCGGAACCGCTGCTGAGGTCGATGCCACGGAAGTTGCCCCAGTCGAGGAGGCCGGAGGCGTCGGTCCCTAGATGGTTCCCGGCAATGAGCGTCCCTGCAGCGCTGGCCGCAACATAGATCGCGTTCAGGTCGAATCGGCCAATGGCCAGGCTCCGGATTTCGACGTTGTCGCCCGTGATGGAGAAACCGTCAGTCCCGGCGATGGAGTTTCCATCAACGGCCACCACCGGCGTAGTGGCCCAGCCTGTCTGGGTCGTGCCGTCGATGGTGATGGTGGTCGAGAGCGGTGGCAGCGCCGAGCCGGTGGGGGTAACCGTCCACACGCCGCCGAGATGGCCGAGCTCGGTTACGGGCATCGAGAAGTTGATTGTGTCGGGTCCCGGCGCCGCGTTGGCCGTTTGGATAGCCGCCCGCAGCGTGCACTCGGCATCGACACCGCCCGAGTTGGTGAAGCCGGTGTCGCAAATGCCGTCGGCCGGAGTCGGGTCGACTAGGTCACGAGTTGAGTTGACGACAAGTGTGGGGTCCGTGTTCGGTGTCAGCGCGATGAGCTGGCCGACCGTCTTGCCCTCAGACTGCAGTGAGGTTCTGTCACCAGTAATGCCAACACCGGTGAAGGCCTCATCAGACCCTTCGCTGCTCGTCGTCGCGGCTCGATCCCAGCGCTCCGTCATTCCAGTCGGCGGAGTGAGTGACGTTCCGTTGTGCACGCTGAAGACGGCTACCAGCGTCGTGTCGTTGACAGTCGTCGTGATCGACGGGGCGGTGGGGGTGTTGCCGGAGTTGTACTGGCCACCATCGGCGTTGACGGGGGTGGCGGTATCGACGCCGCTGTAGGCGGCGACGGCGCCCGCCTTGTCGCTGGACTGGTTGAAGACCCAGGTGTAGGAGGCCGGCTCCGCCGCAGTAGCGACCTTGTAGAAGAGGCCCTGCCAGATTTCGAGAGGGCCGATGTCTTCTCGGATGGGGACCCAGTCGTCGGGCAAGGTGGTCACGGCAAGACCGGCCCCCGGACTCCTGAAGGAAATGGCGGCGATCAACACGTCTCCGGCGACGACGCCTGCCGGCGGAGAGACCGTGAAGCCCGTCCCGCCTCCAGATGCCGTGGTGGCCGATCGGAAGGCCGGAGCCGCAGCAGAGGCCCTGCCTTGACCGACGAGCGTCACCGCACTCAGGGCGACCACAAACGCCGCCGCCAGGTGGGCGAGCCTGCGCAGGGGCGTGATATTGGCAGCGGACATCAGGTTGTGTCTCCGAAAGCGGTTACAGCAGCCACGGCACGTCGAACTAGTGATTACGGGCTACTAAGAACATCGGCAGCACAGAGTGGCCAGTTAGGAATCAGATCGGACGTGCCCAAAGTGACTAGTCCCCTGCTGTTATCTCCTAGGCGAACGGCAAGGCCCGCTTAGGACCCAACGGGAGCTCAGCGATGCTCGACAGCGCCTTCATCGGATAGTGGTAGTCGCACAGCGAAATGGGTCTCGCCATCGATTCGCTGATACTCGATGTCGCCACCCATGCCGCGCACCAGGGCTTGCACGATCGACAACCCGAGGCCGACGCTGTCTTTGGTCCCGCTTTGCTGGCCTCTATGTATGAACCTCTCGAACAGCCGCGGCACCAGCTCTTCCAGAATCCCGTCCCCGTCGTCGACGACGGCGCACCGGTAGGTGTTGCCTTCGACCCGACCCTCGATACGGATGTTGTCACCTCCGTACTTGCGAGCGTTCGACAAGAGGTTGCGGATTACCTGTCGCAACCGCCCCGGATCGGCTCTGACAAGGGCTGGCAAGCAATCCACCTTCACATCGAGGCCGGTCCTCGCAAGCGTGCCGGCAGAATCCTCCGCCTCCCGGCTGATCAAGACGTCGTCGAACGCGTAGTGCAGCGCCCCGGCATCGAGGCGTGCCATGGTGAGCAGGTCCTCGACCATCCGGGCCAAGTCCTCCGATTCGCCGACGACGATGTCCACCAGTTCGGCCGTCGCAGGGTCATCCCGAATGGCCTCCTTTTCGGCCAGGATCAGACCTATTCCCATGATCGAGGTAAGGGGTGTGCGCAACTCGTGAGATGCGTTGGCAATGAAGGTCTTGCGCGATGAACTGAGTTCCTGTTCGGTCTCCAGTTTCGACTCGAGGTCAATCTGACGCTGTTGGCGACGCATGAGCACTCGGTACACAAGCATCACTGCTCCAGGGATCAGGAAAGCCACCAGGAAGCGCGCCAAGTTTCCGATGCGGCCCAAGACTTGATCTGAGTTATCCAGCTCTCCACGCAGCTGGTCGCGTACGCCTACCACTTGAGCTGCCAATTCGTCGAACGTCACAGCTAGAGCGGTAGCGCCGAAGTGTTGTGCCGCCTCGGAGTCTCCTGACTCCAGGAGGTCAAGAAGCTGTCTGCCCAACCCATCGAATGCTGCCGAAGCCGCAAGCAGCTCCTCCGGCAACTCTCTCTCGGCATCATCTGACAGAGCTGCAATGCCAGTTTCAAGGTCACCGAGCGCCGTTGCGGCTTCGGACATGGAGACCTCTCGCGCCGCAGCGGAGCTGGTTCCGAATTCTCGATCCACACTCGCCATATGCACGGCAAGCGCCAATTGTGCTCGAGCCACCGTGGCCGAGCGCAGCGTCTCGTCGGCATCGTGCAGCGCCCCGGCGTCGAGGGTGATGCGCCGGGTCCCATAAGCCACAGAGAAGACGAGCGCCAAGACCAGCGCCAAGGAGATGCCCACTATCACCGTAAGACCGAGGCTGCTTTCGAACCTGCCTCTCCCCTTACGGGGGGCGGGCGATGTGTTGATGTCGTGTTTTCTGAACACGCTCACTCCACAAATGGACGCAGGGCGGCGAAACACCCTCTTTCGAAACTCATCGGATGATTGGGGCGATGCCTGGAGCCGCTTAGGGGGCTTGGCGTCCGTACGTGTCCGAGCTGATTAGGCGTCAGACGGCCTCGGCCATATCGGTAGGCAGGTAGCGGTAGATGATCTCGCGAAGATCGCTGGGCCGGAATGGCTTGGAAACGAAGCCGTTGGCGCCTCGTGTCCTGGACTCGGCTTCCAGCACAGTGTCCCCATGGGCGGTGACGATCACCACCGGCATTGACTCCGTTTCCGGCGTGTTTCGGATGTCGGCCAGGATCTCCCAACCGTCAATGCCCGGAAGCGCCAGGTCGAGCAGTACTAGCGCCGGCATGTGCTCCTTGACCATTCTTAACCCCGAGATCCCGTCGGCGGCCGACAACATCTCGATTGGCAGATCTGACACGGATTCTTCGATGACGCGCACTATCAGTGGTTCATCTTCGATGACCAAGACAATGGGCCTGGAAGCAGTTGCGGTCATACACCTTCCTGGTTCACAGTTACTTGTCGGCAATTAGGCGATCGGACTGAACCTTTCTGCGATGGGTGTTCGCCGAGTGGCGGATCATGGACACAAGATGCCGATAGATTCCGAGCAATGGACACCGGCTTCCTCCAGCACCTGGCCACCGAAACGGCTGGCCTGCGCGATCAGGGCATGTTCAAACAAGAGCGCACCATCGCCTCGCCCCAGGACGCAGTCATCACGCTCGATGACGGCCGCCACGTGGTGAACCTGTGTGCCAACAATTACCTGGGGTTGTCCAACCATCCCTCGCTGGTCGAGGCAGCAGACGACGCCGTTCATAAGTACGGGTACGGCATGTCGTCGGTTCGGTTCATCTGTGGCACCCAGACGGTTCATACCGCTCTCGAGCGGGAGCTGAGCGAGTTCCTCGGTACCGAGGATTCCATCCTGTATTCGTCTTGTTTCGACGCCAACACCGGATTGTTCGAGACGATCCTGGGGGAAGAGGACGCCATCATCTCCGACTCCCTCAACCACGCGTCGATCATCGATGGGGTTCGCCTATGCAAGGCGAAACGGTTCCGCTACGCCAACAATGACATGGGTGACTTGCGCCGCCAGCTTGAGGCAGCACAGGATGCTCGCTTCCGGCTCATCGCCACCGACGGCGTGTTCTCGATGGATGGGATCATCGCCAACCTTGAAGGCATCTGTACTCTGGCCGACGAGTTCGACGCTCTGGTAATGGTTGATGACTCCCACGCTGTTGGCTTCGTAGGCGACAGCGGCGGCGGCACGCCCGAGCACTGGGGAGTGCGCGACCGGGTCGACATCGTGACCGGCACACTCGGCAAGGCTCTGGGCGGAGCGTCGGGCGGCTACACATCGGGCCGCAAGGAGATCATCGGCTGGCTGCGCCAACGCTCGCGACCGTACCTCTTCTCCAACTCGCTGGCGCCTGTGATCGCCGCCACATCGTTGTCGGTACTCAAGATGCTGCGTGAAAGCGACGAGCTGCGCGTGCGCCTGCGAGACAACTCCGCCTACTTCAGGGCCGGGATGAGCAACGCTGGGTTCACCCTCGCTGGAGCCGATCACCCCATCATCCCGGTCATGTTGGGAGATGCCCACCTAGCCACCGAGCTGGCGGATCGCCTTCTCGACGAAGGCATCTACGTTGTCGGCTTCTCGTTCCCGGTGGTCCCCGAAGGCCAGGCACGGATTCGCACCCAGATGTCGGCAGCTCACACCACGGATCACCTCGACCAAGCGATCGCTGCGTTCACCAGGGTGGGCACCGAACTCGGCGTGGTGGGCTCATGAGGGCGCTGGCCAAATCGAGGCCCGAGCCGGGCATCTGGATGGAGCAGATCGACCAACCGGTGGTTGGTCACAACGACGTCTTGGTCCGCGTCTCCAAGACATCCATCTGTGGGACCGATCTGCACATCCTCAACTGGGATTCGTGGGCGCAGCGCACAATCGAGCTTGGCATGGCGATAGGCCACGAGTTCGTGGGAACGGTGGTGGAGATCGGGTCGGAAGTTGAGCGCATCGAACCGGGCCAGCGCGTGGCAGGAGAAGGCCACATCACCTGTGGTGTGTGTCGCAACTGCCGGGCCGGCCGCAGGCACTTCTGTCGCAACACCATCGGGGTGGGCATCGATCGGCCAGGAGCCTTCGCCGAATACATCGCAATCCCCGCATTCAACGCCTACCCGGTGCCGGACGACATCGAAGATTCGGTGGCAAGCCTGCTCGATCCTCTGGGCAACGCAACCCACACCTCTTTGGCGTTCGACCTGGTGGGCGAGGACGTCCTGGTAACCGGCACTGGACCCATCGGCATGATGGCCGTCGCTATCGCCCGACACGTTGGCGCCCGTTATGTCGTGGCAACCGACGTGAACCGCTACCGGCTCGACATCGTGGCCAAGATGGGAGCGGATCGAGCCGTCGACGTCACCAAGACCGAGCTATCCGAGGTGATGGACGACCTCGGCATGACGGAGGGGTTCGACGTTGGCATGGAGATGTCGGGGGTTGGCGCGGCCTTGCAGCAGATGCTCGACTCGATGAACAACGGAGGCAACGTTGCACTGCTTGGCATTCCGAGCAAAGAACGCAATCCGATCGACTGGAACGAGATCATCTTCAAAGGATTGACCCTCAAGGGTGTCTACGGCCGCAGGCTGTTCGAGACCTGGTACAAGATGATCGCCATGTTGGAGACCGGCCTCGACATCTCGGGGATCATCACCCACGAGTTCCCCGCCGACAGCTACCAGGAGGCGTTCGAGGCGGCAGCGTCGGGCGAAAGCGGCAAGGTGCTGCTGGACTGGAGCTGAGTTGCAGTTTTACCACCGGGGCAACTGATCAACACGACCCCATCCCAACCGGTCATCCCCAGGCGTGCCCGTGTCGTTGTCGTCGGCGGCGGGGTCATTGGTGCCAGCGTGGCCTATCACCTGGCACACCAGGGCTGGACCGACGTGGTTGTGCTGGAACGCGATCAGCTGACTTCTGGCAGCACGTGGCACGCGGCGGGCCTCATCG
>Ga0224512_10003896_pt1 | contig 12906 bp, 9 predicted proteins | sample SF_May12_sed_USG_4_FD_169103 | JGI IMG/M metagenome (GOLD analysis project Ga0224512, IMG submission 169103) | Sediment microbial communities from San Francisco Bay, California, United States - SF_May12_sed_USGS_13 | ecosystem: Environmental > Aquatic > Marine > Sediment | place: USA: California... | reverse complement strand
GAGTGTCTCGCGCGACGGGAAGTCCCTGGCGACGTCCTCGAGCAGTGTGTGAAAGAGATTCCCCACGAGTCCGGGAACCATCTCCTCCGTCCGTATGCCCAGCGCGCGCGTGTAGAAGAACTTTCGGGCGCAGCGACAGTAGTTGTCGAGCGCGGAGGGGCTCATGGGGAAACGTCGCAGCGCGAAGGGTGAAGCGGCCGGTGCGGGGGCGAGCCACGCGCGCTCGACGGCGAGGGCACCGTCGGGCACGGGTGTGCCCGCGCTGAAGCCGCCGGGGCTCGCCGCCACTGCCACCACCGCCGCCAGCTCCGGCCCGACGCGCCGCTCGCGCACCGCAGCGCCCGCCCCGCTCGCCAGGCCGGCCAGGGCGCGCGTGGCGCCGCTCAGAATCTCGCCCTGCATCTCGCGCGGCGCGGAGACGCGGAGCGTGCGCGCGGCACGCGTGAGCGCGGTGAGGAGCAGCGCGTGCTCGTCGTGCAGCTGCTCGTCGCGCGTGCGCGCCGCGTGGAAACGAACGGGCGCGGGGCACTCGCCCTGGACGCAGGCGGCGATCTCCTCGTAGGGGACGTAGCTCTCGCGCGCCTCCAGGGCGGGGAACACGCCCTCGGCGCACCCCACCACGAACACCACGGGAAACGACAGCGCCGACGCCTCGCGCGCCGAGAGGAGCGCGGCGCAGCCGGGGGCGCGCTCGCTCTGGAAGTGCGCGCGGTGGAGGCGGCGGAACTGCTCGAGCCGCGCGGTGGCGCCCACGCGGGCCATGGCGTCGCGGTAGCGCACCCACGCCGCCTCGAGCGAGGCGATCCAGGCCAGCCCGCGCGGGTCCAGGGTGCCATCGAGGCCGGTGACGAGCGGGCGCACCACGACGGACATGAACGGGCCCATGTCGAACGCGCGGCGGCCGTGACTCACCATGCGGCGCGCCGCCTCCACGACGCGCTCGGCGTCTTCGATCGCCCCGCCGGGCGCGCCGCGTTCGACGTCCACCGCGCGCGCGAGCGCGTCGAACCACGGCGAGGCAGCGAGCGCGTAGAGCCGGTGCTCGTCGCCCGACGCGGCCAGGAGCGCGAGTAGTGCGTCCACTGCGTCGTCGAGGGCGTGGTGCCGGCGCCACCCCGGGTCGAAGGGCACCCCGCGCTCGGCGAATGCACGCGCGAGCGCGGCGCGGTAGCGGTGGGGATCCCTCGCGAGCACGGCGATCTCATCCGCCCGGGCCGACCCCGACGTCACCAACCGCGCCGCTTCCTCCGCCACGCCCTGCGCCTCGGCGACCTCGTCCGCGGCCAGGGCGAAGGACATGTCGAGCGCGTTCCCGGGATCGCGCGCGTCCACCGCGCCCGGGCGCTTGCCGAAGTCCAGCGCGAGCTGAGCGTCCGGATCGGCATGCTCCGTCGCGCCGTCCGGAGCCATCGCGCCCAGCGCCGCGGATAGCGTGCCGACGGTCTCGTCGAGGGCGGCGCGCCCGCGCCGCGGCGGCGCCAGGTGCATGGTCCGCGGCCGGTATCGCTCCGGAAACACCTCCAGCAGGAAGCACGCGCTCGTCCCGCGGAATCCAAAGCGCTCGCCCGTGGGGTCGCCGAAGACGCCCACCTCGACCGCGCCGCCGGCCGGCGCCATCGCTTCCAGCAGGCGGAACTGGCCGGCGTCGACGTCGCCGAAGTCGTCGACGAGGAGCACGTCCGCGGCGCGCAGGGGGTGTGACCGCGGCGTGCGCGCGATCGCGTCCGCGGCCCGCCACGCCGCGTCGTAGAACGTGGCCAGCCCCGCCGACTCGAGCGTGCGCGCGTAGCGAGCGAAGATCCGAAGCACGTCGCGGGCGCGCACGTTCGCGCCGCCCATTGCCCGCTCCGCTCCGGCGGCGGTCAGGCCGTGCTGGAGGAGCGCGTGGATGGTCGCGAGCAGTGTGCGCTGGAAGCCCGCCGAGCGCGCCACGGACCGGTAGTCGCTCCCCAGCTCCGAGAGCGCGTCTTCCACCACGCGCTCGAGCACCGCCATCTCCTCGACCTCGCCGAGCGGGGCGCGCCCCGCGGGCTCGTCCTCGCGCAACACGTGGGCGACGAGCTGATGGTACGTGTACACGGGAAGGCGTCCGAAGCGCGCGCAGTCGGCGGGCAGGAGCGCGGCCACGAGCCGTTCGCGGGCCGCGTGGGTGTAGGTGATCGCGGCCGGCCGGCGCCCGCGGCTCTCCAGCCAGCGGAAGCGCTCGGTGAGCAGCGAGGTCTTGCCGCTGCCGGGCGGCCCCAGCACGCGTAGGTGAGCGCCGGTGTACTCGACGATGGCGCGAGCGGCGTCGGTGAGCGTCATGCGAATCCCCCGCCGTTGGACAGAGATGGCATTCTAACAGATCGCGACGGTTCCGGTGTGCAGCAGGCGGCAGGTTTCCGTGGATAAGTGGCGCGCTTCGCGTCCGCGTCGCGGGCCCGTCAGGATTTCCCGCGCCGCTTGCGGCCGCGGAAAGCTTCTAGGCGCCGCCGCAGCTCGGCCTCGAGGCCCGCGTCACCGGGCTCGTAAAAGCGGCGCGAGGCCAACTCGGTGGGCAGGTACTCCTGGGGAGGCGCGTCGGGATGGTCGTGCGTGTAGACGTAGTCCTTGCCATAGCCCAGATCCTTCATCAGTCGCGTGGGCGCGTTGCGTATGTGCAGCGGCACCGCGTAGGAGCCTTCGGCCGCCGCCTCTGCCGCGCGGGCGTACGCGCGGTAGATGGCGTTGCTCTTGGGCGCCAGCGCCAGGTAGACGACGCACTGAGCCAGCGCGAGCTTGCACTCGGGGTAGCCCACGAAGGCCGCGGCTTCGCGCGTCGCGATGGCCAGCGGCAGCGCCGGGGGATCGGCGTTGCCCACGTCCTCAGAGGCGAAACGCACCAGGCGCCGCGCGATGTAGAGCGGGTCTTCGCCCGCTTCGCACATGCGCGCGAGCCAGTAGAGCCCGGCGTCGGCGTCGCCCCCGCGCAGGCTCTTGTGCAGGGCGGAGATCAGGTTGAAGTGCGACTCGCCGGCCTTGTCGGACACGACGAGGCGCTTTTGCAGCGCGTCCTGCGCCGCTTCGCGCGTGAGCACGCGGTCGTCGCTCGTCGCGAGCACCGAGGCGGCGTAGTCGAGGGCGTTGAGGGCGACGCGCGCGTCGCCCTGGGCGTGCTCGGCCAGGAAGCGCAGCACCTCATCCGCGGCCTGGACGCGGCCGCCGAGGCCGTGCTCGCCGTCGGCCAGGGCGCGGCGCAGGACGGCCGCCACGTCGTCCACGCCGAGCGCATCGAGCACGAAGACGCGGGAGCGCGAGAGGAGCGGGCCGATCACCTCGAAGCTGGGATTCTCCGTGGTGGCGCCGATGAAGACGATGGTGCCGTCCTCGATGTGGGGAAGGAAAGCGTCCTGCTGCGCCTTGTTGAAGCGGTGGATCTCGTCGACGAAGAGCAAGAGCGGTCGGCGGTCGACCCCGCGCAGTTTCTTCGCGTCCGCGATCACGCGCTTGACGTCGGAGATGCTCGCCGTGACGGCGCTAAAGGGAACGAAGCGGTTTTTCACGCCCGCGGCCAGTATGCGCGCCAGCGTGGTTTTGCCGCATCCGGGCGGCCCCCAGAGGATCATGGACTGGCGCAGCTCGCCGGCCTCCAGCGCGCGGCGCAGGAGCTTGCCCGGCCCCACGATGGCGTCCTGTCCGAGGAAGTCGTCCAGCGTGCGCGGGCGTATGCGCTCGGCGAGCGGGGCGTCTCCCGGCGACGCGTGATCGTTGGCGAAGGGGAACTCCATCGTTGGCGTCCTTCCCGGCCGCGGCGACTACTTGTAAGAGGGCTTGCGGTCGAAGCGGTGGTTGGTCTCGATCAGGCGTACCGTTCCGGAACGCTCGCGCATCACCACGGAGTGCGTCACCGCGCCTCCGGGCACGAAGCGCACGCCGCGCACGATCGCGCTGCTCGTGATACCCGTCGCGGCGAACATCGTGTTCTCGCCGGGGGCGAGGGCGTCGAGCCGCAGGACGCGGTCGGCGCGTCCGTGTCCCGAGCGGCGCAGGGCCTCGGCGTCGTCCTCGTCGCGCTCCCACAGGCGCGCCTGCATGTCGCCGCCCATGCAGCGCAGGGCGGCCGCGGCGAGGATGCCTTCCAGGCTGCCCCCGATCCCCACCACCACGTCCACGCCGCTGCCGGGGATGGCCGCGGCCAGCGCCGCGGCCAGGTCGCCGTGGGCGAGGAGCTGGATGCGGGCACCCGCGCGCCGCACTTCGTCGACGAGCGCCTGGTTCCGCTCGCGCTCGAGAATGCACACGGTGAGGTCTTCCACGTAACAGCGCTTGGCGTCGGCGATGTTGACGAGGTTCTCGAGCGGCGTGGCGCGGATGTCGATCGCGCCGGCCGCGTTCGCCCCCACGACGATCTTGTCCATGTAGGGCACCAGCGGCGTGAGAAAGCCGCCGCGGTCGCTCAGCGCGATGACGGAGATGGCGTTGTCGCCGCCGTGGGCGACGGATTCGGTGGACTGTAGCGCGTCGACGACGATGTCGACGGCGGGCACATCGCGGCTCGGCCGGCGGCGCGGGAGCTTCGCGCCCGTGTCGGCGTCGCCCAGCACCACGCGTCCCGCCATCTTCACCGATCTGAGCACGGCGGCGACCGCGGCGCGCGCCGCCTTGTCCGCGGCCGCGGCGTCGCCCTTGCCCATCCAGCGTGCGGACGCAAGCGCGGCCGCCTCCGTCACGCGGACCAGTTCGAGCGCGAGGTTGCGTTCCATCGTTGCGCGCTGGGCGCTACAGGGTCGGGGTCTCCTCGCCGTCCGCGCCGACGCCCTCGGCGCCGGCAGTTGGGGGCGCGATGAGTTCGTTGAGGTCGCGCGCCATCTGGTACTGGTGGAACGCGAAGGCGAACGGAAAGAGCACGTAGGCCAGGCCGAACGTGAGCGGGTAGGCAATGATGGTGATCACCAGGGTCAGCCAAAACCAGTTCCACTGCCCCAGATAGGCGTAGCCGAACGGTCCGAGCAGGATCCAACCGAGGACGAAGCCCAGGAACCCGGCCAGCCCGGGGCTCTTGGGAGCCCGCTGCGGCCGCAGCTGCGTGAGCTCGCTGTTTTCCAGGAAATTCGCGAATGAGCTGCGCACGCGGCGCCCGCAGTGGGGGCAGAGCTCGGCTCGCTCGACGACTTGTTTACCGCAGAACTTACAGTACATGATTGGCCGTCCTCTCGGTGACGCCCGCACCTTCGGGCTCACGCGGTACTACGAAACCGCGGGCCCGATGTTACGGGCCGAACCGGGACAGATTGTCCTGGGCGGTCGCGTTCTCGGGGTCGACTTCGAGGACCTTCTTCCACTGGGCCTGCGCCTGGGCGATCCTACCACTTTCCGCGAGAAGCACGCCATAGTTATTGAGAAAGGAGGGGTTGTCGGGCTCGAGCGCCACGGCCCGCTCGATGCGCTCGAGCGCAGCGCGCAGCTCGCCGCCCCCGCGGTGAGCCAGGGCCAGCGCTTCCATCGCATCCGCCACGGTAGGCGGTGTCCGGTCGACGAAGGACGAATCGGCGGCGATCCGCCCGGCGTCCCGGTCCCGCGCGGCCTTCTCCAGCACGGCCACTGCTTCCGCGTGGCGGCCGGCGGCAGCGAGCGCCCGGCACAGGTAGACGCGATAGCTCCAGCGGTCCCCGAAGTCCCTCCGCATGCCTTCCCACGCCGCGCGCGCCTCCCCGCCGCCCGGATCGGCGCGCGTGATCGACGCGGCCAGGTTGAAGCGAAACGCCTCGTTCGACGGTTGCGCGGCGACGGCCGCCTCGAAGCGGCGCCGGGCGGACGCGCAACGGTGCACCCGCTCCAGGGCAAGGCCGTAGTTGTTCTGGAAGGATGGGTCCGACGCGCCGAGGAGCTCCGCGCGCTCGAATTCCACGAGCGCTGCGTCGTCGTCGACGCCGGAAAGCGCCATGCCCAGGGCCTGGGCGAAGGTGGCGTTCGCCGGCGCCAACTCGCAGGCGCGGCGCAGCTCGCCGACGGCGGCCTCGCGCCGGTCCAGCTCGATCAGGGCCAGGCCGTAGTTGTAGTGCACGAGCGTGTCGCCGTAGCTCAGGCGCGCGGCCGCCTCGAACTCCGTCAGCGCGCGGCCGGTCCTGCCCTGCTCCATGAGCAGCGTGGCCAGCTTGAGGTGCGCCTCGTGTGCCTCGTAGGCGAGACGGATCGCCTGTTCGTAGCTCGTGATCGCGTTCTCGACGTCACCGAGGCCGCGGCGGGCGTCGCCGAGGAGAACGAACACCTGGGGATCGGCCGAAGCCGCCGTCGCCAGCGGCTCGAGCAGGCGAAGCGCATCCGCGTAGTCTCCCCGCTCGACCAGCGCGGCGGCGCGGCGCTTCTCGGCGCTCATGCGCCGGCCCCGCTCCGCGGCCGGAGGTCCCGACGCGCAGGCGCCGATGCCGACGATCACCGCCGCGACGATGCCCAACCGCGTACGCATGGCAGGTGAGAATATACCGTCTCCCGGCCGCCTCTGGCACGCCCGTAGTACCACCCGAAAAAAAGGGCCGGCCGTCTCTCGACGGCAGGCCCCATCGCAAACCCCGGTCGGCGCGTTAGAGTCGGCCCTGCAGGCCGCGGTTGAGCCGGGCGCGCAGCCGCCCCAGCTTGACGTTGAGCCAGTGCGACCGCGACAGGAAAGGGACGATCGGTGGGCGCCGGATGCCCATACGCGAGAGCTCGGACGCCGGTGCCGGGTGCGACTTGTCCGCCTTCCAAGCCCGGAGAAACTCGTCGTAGGCGGCGGTGTTGTCGCCCTGCATGCGGTAGACCTTGCCCAGGTTCACGCGGCTCACCACGTCCTTGGGATCGATCTTCAACGCGCGCTCGCAGAGCTTGACGGCCGCGTCGTAGTCCTCGCGGTCAATGGCGACACACAGTCCGTAATGGGACAGGTACGTCGCATTGTTCGGAGAAATCTGCAGCGCTTCCTCGAGGTGCTTTATCGCGCCGCGTATGTGACTGCGGCTGAGCATCTCCAGCGCCTGGTTGTAGAGTACCTTCGACTCGTGGGTTTCGGACAAGGAGGCGGCGGTCAGCGTTTCCATGGTCGTGTCTCCCGAGGTTGCCAATGCGTACTCTGCAATGTCCCACTGCGGGAACAGCGCAGTATGCCCTTCGATTCGCGTCGTTTCGGGCTTCTTTCCAGGGCGAGCAAATCGCATACCGTCGGGGCGGATCGCGTGCCCGCGTCCCCTTGCCGGGAGGCGCCGGCGGCGCGACGCGGGACGGACGGGCGTCACGCGCCCTCGGCGGGAGCCGCGGGCCGCGCGCGGATCGCTTGCTCCTCGCGCGCGGCGCCCACGAAGATGAAGACGGCGATCAGCGGCAGCACGGCGAAGGACGGGTCGACGAATCCGATCACGACGAAGGCCTGGGCGATCGACTGCCCCACTGCGCGCGCGACGGCCGTGGCGCGTCGATACGGGAATCGAAGCGCCAGCAGCGCGCGCAGCACGCGTCCTCCGTCCATGGGGTATGCGGGGGTGAGGTTGAAGGTGCCGATCACCAGGTTGACGGCGAGCAGGTCGGTGAGCGGGTGCGCGCCGACGGTCGCCGGCGCCCCCACGAGCACCACCGTGGCTCCCAGCAGGGCGGCGAGCGCAAAGTTGACCGCCGGCCCGGCGAGGGCCACCACGATCTCCTCACCCGGGCGCTCCGGAATGCGCTCCGCACGCGCCATCCCACCGATGGGCAGGAGCACGATGTCTCGTACCTTTATGCCGTACCGGCGGGCGGCCAGCCCGTGGCCGAGCTCGTGCAGGACAACGCACAGAAACACGGCCGCCACCAGCCCCACCACGCGGACGGCGTCGGCCCACGTCCCCGCGATTCGGGCCTCGGCTCCCAGAGCGGCCAGGACGAGCGGGAACGTCCAATGGATGCGGACGGGGATGCCGAAGTAGGTGCCCGCACCGACCGTGTAGCGCATCAGCGCGCTCCCCTATCGCCCCGTCCCGCCCGGCTTGCCAGGGCGGTGAGCCACTGATAGACTACGGGTTCAGGGCGAGCCGCGGGGTCTCGGCCCTCACCCCCGTAGCGGACGCAACGACGAAGGTCTACCAACTCCCCGGCGCGGAGACGGCGCAGCGCGGCGGCGCGACGCCGGGGTGCGCCAAATATGATCTCGATCCGCTTCCTGCGCAGTTTGCTAGTCATCGTGATCGCCTGCGGCGCCGCGCAGCCGGCGCGCGCGCTCGTCCGTTTCGATTTTGAGCAGAAGTACTTCAGCGAGCTCGGATACCCCGTTCTCGACCACTACCTCTTCCAGAAGAACGGCCTGTTCCACCTCTACTACCTGCGCGGTAACCCTGCCGTCAACATCGGCCACGCCACGTCGGCGGACCTCGTGCACTGGACGCTCCAGCCCCCGATCCTCCAGCCGGGGCCGGCCGGCTCGTTCGATGCGAAGGCGCTGTGGGCGCCGCACCTCTGGTTCAGCGGCTCCACCTGGTTCCTCTATTACACGGGCGTCAACTCGGCAAACTCACAGGAGACGGGCGTGGCGCTCAGCGTCAACCTCGTCAACTGGTCCAAGCTCCCCTGGCCCATGTACCACCCCGACCCCGCCTGGGCCGAGTGGAGCCCCGATTACTTCACGCACGGGCGCGACCCCCACGTGTTCGCGTACGGCGGCAAGTATTACATGCTCCTCACCGCCAAGACCAACACGAACAAGGGCGCCGTCGCGTGCGCCGAGTCGCCGGATCTGGTCAACTGGACCGACATCGGCCCGCTGTACGTGCACGACACCTGGCACGTCATGGAGTCGGTGTTCCTCAAGGAGCGAGCGGGCAAGTTCCACATGTTCTTCACCGAGGAAACAGTATTCGGCACCTCGCACATGTCTTCGGACTCGCTCTTCAGCGGTTGGGACATCAGCAATCGCCGTCTCATCGATACCGGGCACGCGGCACAGGTCTCCCTCACCGAGGGCGGCGAGGAGATCTTCTCCAGGCACAACGTCTACAACGACAACCACGGGCTGTTTCGCTACGTCATCCGCTTCGACACATTGAGCTGGACGAGCGACATCCCCGCACCGTACAAGCCCTGGCCGCTCGAGGCCGACTGGGACGTGGTGACTGGCAACGCATTCCCCTTCCAGCCGACGTTCGGCAACAACCCCTACGTGCGCAACGAGGACGTGGCCGCGACCTACGAGGGAGACTGCTGGGTGGGTACCTACGAGGCGTACTCGGGACCCATGGGCTTCGGCTTTCCGGGAGGGATCCAGGGCGAGGCGCGCACGGGCATCATGCGTTCGCGCACGTTCTCCCTCACCGCTAAGTCGATCAGCCTGCTCGTCGGCGGCGGCGACTTCCCCGACGAGTGCTACGTGGCGCTGGTCGACGCCGCCACCGGCGCGGTGCTGTTCAAGGAGACGGGGCGCAACGACGACGAGATGGACCGCCGCTACTGGGATACGCGGCTCCTCACCGGGCGCAGCGTCTACGTCGAGATTGCCGATCTCTCCACCGCGGCGTTCGGGCACATCAACGTCGACGACATCGTCGAATCCAACGCCGTCGTGGGACCGCCGTTGGGCAGCAGCGAAGGAGGCACCAAGAAGCGCGTATTCTCCCCGCCGTCCGAGCTCTCGCCCTTGGCACCCGCCGCGCCCCGCCTGGAGCAGAACCGTCCCAACCCGTTCAACCCGACCACCGTGATTGCCTACGAGACGCCGCGCGCGGGTATGGCGCGTATCGACATCTACGACGCCGACGGCGCCCTGGTGCGCCGGCTGGTGGACGGCGTGGTGAGCGCGGGCGCGCACTCGGCCTCGTGGGACGGGACCGACGTCCACGGCCGTCGCGTCGTCTCGGGCGTCTACTTCTACCGCTACGTCTTCGACGGCGAGATCGTGCGCACGCGCAAGATGACCGTCGTCAAGTAACTTCCTCCAAGAGGAAGTATCCCGCCGTCACCGCCAACTCGCGCAGCCCCGGTATCCTCCCCAGGAGCCCGGCGCGGATCACGGGTGCGCCGTAGCGCAGCGCGAAGGAAGGCCGCGACAGGTAGAGCCGCTCGTGCCGCACGCGCAGACCCGCGGCGCGCACGCGCTTCTCGAACCCCGCCAGCGTCAGCCGGATCCCGTGCAGGCGCGCGACCTCGCGCTGCGCGTGCGCATCACCCGCCGCCAGGCGCAGAAAGAGGGCATCGGGCAGGAGATGCAGGAACGGGAGCTTGTTGTAGGGAACGCCCGCGAACGTGCGGCGCGGGAGGATCTGCTGGTGCGCCCCGTAGGGCGAGTAGTAGGGGGGAAACACCACGAAGACGACGCCACCCGGGGACAGGTGCCCGCGCACGATGGCGAGCGCGCCGGCGAGGTCGGCGATGTGCTCCACCACGTCGCGCATGAGCACGACGTCGAAGGGGCCCTCGCTCCAGAAGGACGCGGACGCGTCGCCCACATCGCCCACGTGCACGCGCACGCTCACGTCCTCGCGGCGGTCCAGCGCGGCGGCGATGCGCACCAGCCGCTCGTCGATGTCGAAGGCCGTCACGCGCGCGCCCGCGCGCGCGAAGGCGGCGGCACAGCCGCCGTCGCCGCTGCCCACCTCGAGCACGCGGCGCCCTTCGACGCGCACACCCCACTCGGCGAGCGCCGGCAGCAGAAAGCGCGTGGCCAGCGCATCCTGGTAACGCCGGTAGCGCTCGTCCCAGGCGTCGACGTGCGCCCGATCCTCCGTCTCCATGGCACCGATTATACGGGCTCATGCGTGCGCGGCGCCAGAACGCGCTTTACCGCATGGGCGCGCGGCATTAGATTCTCGTCATGGAGCGACTCCCCCTCGCGCCCGCCCTCGCTCTCTTTCTCGTCGGCGTGGTGTCCGCCGGCGCGTTCGCGCAGGCGCCGCCGCGCGAGCGGCTCGGCGCGCGCTTCGGCTACATCCTTTCCGCCGGCGGGCTGCGCGACTCCTACGGTGACGGCGGCAACCTCACCCTGCACTTCGCGGAGCACCTGCAGAGCGGCTTATACTTCCAGTTTCAACTCGGCGCGATCGGCATGGGCGACCTCCAACGTCCCGAGCTCGCCCCGCAGGTCGGCGCCGTGGGCGGCAAGTACGCGATCTTCCTCGTGGACGGTATCGAGACCGAGATGCGCATCCTCTACATCACGGTCGGTTTGCAGTACACAGGCAACCTCTCGGAGCTGTGGACGGGTTACGGGGGCGTGGGCGCCGGCATCTACTCGGTGAGCATTCCCTGGACGACCGGGGTCGAGTCCGACGTCTTCAGCGACCAGCACCTCGGCGGCAACGCCACGATCGGCGCCATGTTCCGCTTCACGCGCACGCTCAACCTCGACGTCGGCGCGACCCTCCACTACTTCCACAACAGCGCCTCCCCCTTCGACCTCTACTACGGTTTTACCGCCGGCGACACCAACCCACTCTTCGGGGAGATCGCGCTGGGGCTCGTGCTCGACCTGCGCTAGTCAGCGGCCCGACGTGGTATCCGCCCGCACGGCCACGTAGAGCCTCTCGAGCCACGCGCGCGCGGCGGCGTCCTGCGGGGCCAGGCGGAGGTAGCTCTCCATGGCGTGCGCGGCATCGCGGGCGCGCTGCGTCTGCGCGTAGGCCATGGCGAGGTTCTTGTAGGAGTTGGCGTAGTCGGGAAAGCGTTCGATCGCCTCTTCAAAGGTGGAGATGGCCGCATCGAGGCGATCCATCTCGGCCAGACACGCGCCGAGGTTGTTGTAGCCTTTCACGTACTTGGGGTCGATCTCGATGGCTCGCCGGAACGTGGCCGCGGCCGCTTCGTTGCGCCCGAGGTCGCGGTAGGCGACGCCGAGGTTGTTGTAGGCCTGGATCATAAGCGGGTCGGCCCGCACCGCGGCCTCGTAGGCGGCGACCGCCTCCTCGTCCAGGTTGAGGCGGCGCAGCGTCTGCGCGAGGTCGTAGTGGACGGACGCGAGACCCGGGTCGAGATCGAGGGCACGCGCGTAGTCCTCGGTGGTCTTGAAGAGGTCACCGCTCGCCTTGTGGATGACGGCGCGGTGCACGTAGCCCTCGGCGTAATCGGGAAAGAGCGCGATGGCGTGGTCGATCTCGCCTAGCGCCTCGGGGTAGCGGCGCAGCTCGCCCAGCCGGCGCGCGCGGTGGACGTGTTCGCGGAAGTAGAGCTCGCCCGGGTCCCACGCGAAGATCGCAGGGTGCGTGAGCGCGAGCACTACCATGAGAAGGCCGGCGAAGGCGGCCGCGCGGCGCACCGACGCCAGCGCACCGGGAAGCACGGAGACGAGCGCGTGCCCGGCGAAGAGTGCGACCACCGGCGCGATCTGCACGCGATAGCGCGCCGTCACGAAGAAGGCGACGATGGAGGCGGCGTAGGCACCCACGAAGCCCAAGAGCAGCGCGTACCGCCGCCACGAGGCCAGGCTCAAGAGCACGCCCACCAGCGCCAGCGCCCCCAGCCACCAGTAGCGCACGAAGAGCACGCGCAGCATGCGCGACTCCCCGCGCGCGATGTCGAAGCTCTCTATTTGCGGAATCTCGTAGCCGTTGACGAACATCGCCGCCTTGCGCGCAAAGCGCGCCGCCGCCCGCCCTGGCTCGTTCGCCATGTCGTCGAGCGTGCGGTCGAACCAGTAGCGCGAGATCTCCGAGGGACGCATGTCCCGCCCCATCTCGCGCTCGACGTAGGTGCTCGATGTGGGATCCTCGAAATCGACGTTGTGCGGCGGAAAGAAGGTGCCCTGCGATATGCGGCTGTTGCCGATGTAGAAGTTGAGCCCCGCGTTGGCCGTGACCAGAACGAAGTCGCGGCTGGCCACGAAGTTGTGCACCGCAGCCAGGAGCACGAAGACCGCCGTGGAAGCGGCGAACGCCACCGCGCGCCGCGACCGCACGCCGCGCTGCGACACCCACACGATCCACGCCAGTGCCACCGGCACGAAGAGCAGCACGTTGGCGCGCG
>Ga0224512_10003895_pt1 | contig 12910 bp, 12 predicted proteins | sample SF_May12_sed_USG_4_FD_169103 | JGI IMG/M metagenome (GOLD analysis project Ga0224512, IMG submission 169103) | Sediment microbial communities from San Francisco Bay, California, United States - SF_May12_sed_USGS_13 | ecosystem: Environmental > Aquatic > Marine > Sediment | place: USA... | reverse complement strand
GCAAGGTCGCGTCTCCTCGTCTTGCCTTTGAGTTGTCCGGCGCGCCACGAGGAGACGCGACCTTGCTTACACCTCACGGACAACTTAGCAGCAACAACCATGCCCGGCCAATGGCCGCAGCGAGGCGACGCGTCGACGTGAAAAAAACACGGAGTCCGATGGACATCGCTCCGGCAGGTTGCGGGAAAGTTTTGCCGGCGACGACGTCAATTATGATCGCGCAACCCGACAGCGTGCGAGGGAGGTGCCATTAGGTTTCTTTCCTTGCAAGTGATGTTATCGCAGAAGGTTATGCTTATTGTCCGTCAGCGATGCGGTGTTGCTTTGATGGCCTCGTTGGGGTACAGTCCACGAAGTCTTCGACGCTGACCAGACGTTTGGTTCGACACACCCCCCGAATCGTTGGGGCGTTGGCCTCGCCGGTGTGTTTGGAAAATCCCTTGACAAGCCGCATGTGTTCGGTTATCTTCGCGGAGTGAGTATCACGCCCTATTTCGAGCGGCGTGAGCAAGACCAGAGAACGCGAACGAAAAAGGGACCTGGCGCAGCGCTCGGTGCTTTTTTTTTGTTTGCTAGTGCACGAGTAGTCGGTAGGTACGGTAAGCCCGGACTCCGAACTACGAGGATTAACACAAGGAGTGCGGTAATGCGTACAACCGGTACCGTGAAATGGTTTGACGAGAGCAAAGGCTTTGGGTTCATCACTCCGTCCGACGGATCGAAGGACTGTTTTGTCCATCATTCGGCGATTCAGGGCGAGGGATTCAAGTCGCTAAACGACGGTGATCGGGTCGAGTTCGATGTGGTCGAGGGCCAAAAGGGACCGGCGGCGGAGAACGTCGCCAAGCTGAGCGACTAATAGCTAAACGACTAGAGTTGAACACCGACAATGGCGACCCCTATTGGGGTTGCCATTGTCTTTTTTTGTGCCGTGACCCAAGATTGTCAGCTGGACGCACTGCAATGAGCCCCTGCAGGGTGTTTCTGCGTCTGGCACCGACGATTTAGGGGTTGGTGGGATCGAGGCACCGCACATATTTGCGTGGTGAGGCCGGTTCGTGTAAGATCAGCTCGTTCGAGGTTAGATGCATGTGCCTCGCGTATCGCCGGAGGGAGGCGCCGCTTGATCGATCGAACCACATCGAACCGGCAAGGTGTCGATGCCAACCGAGTCTCTGCAGCCTCCGCGGCCAAGGGAGTGCGCGCTACGGTTGCTGCGATCCTCGCCAGCTCGCTTCTTGCCGCCATCAAAATAGTCGCGGGGGTCATCGGTAACTCCTACGCGCTGGTGGCCGATGGCATCGAATCTATTCTCGACATCGTGAACTCATTCGTCGTTTGGGGCGGACTCAGGATCGCCGCCTCCCCTCCCAGCAGAAGATATCCGTACGGATACGGCAAGGCGGAACCACTGGCGGGGCTCGTCGGCGCCGTTATGGTTGTGGCAGCGGCGTCGGGAATAGCGATCCAGAGCGTCCGTGAGATCGTGACCCCGCATCACGCTCCGGCGACGTTCACATTGATCGTTCTTGTCCTGGTGGTCATCGCCAAGGAAGCGATGTTTCGCTTTCTGCACGGGGTGGGGCAGTCGATCGGCAGCAGTGCTGTTCAAACCGATGCATGGCACCATCGCTCGGATGCGCTCACATCCGCGGCGGCATTTGTGGGAATATCGGTGGCGTTGATCGCCGGCGAAGGTTACGAGAGCGCCGACGATTGGGCGGCACTGCTCGCGTGCACGATAATCGTCTTCAACGGAACACGCTTGTTTCGCCGGGCGTTGAGCGAAGTTATGGATGTGGCTCCACCCGTAGAGACCGAGCGCCGCATCAGAAAAGTGGCATCTGAGGTGGACCGAGTTGTCTCGATCGACAAATGCAGAGTGCGTAAGAGCGGACTCGTTCTTTTTGTGGAAATCCATGTAGTGGTTGACGGCGATATATCCGTGAGAGCGGGACACTCGATCGCCCATCGCGTCAAAGACGTTTTGCTGGCGACGGATCTCTCCATCCAAGATGTCGATGTGCACGTCGAGCCCGACGGAGACCGATAGTATCAGCCCCCCACAAGATGCCAGCGCTGGGGCGGTGGGTTCGTTCTGCCGATCATCACGCTACGTGCGGATTCCGGAATAGCGCCGCGATGCCCTGCCCTCCACCGATACACATACTGCTGATGCCGTATTTTGCCCTGTTGCGGCGCATCTGCAAAAGAAGCGTCAGCGTAAGGCGTGCACCGGTGGCCCCGAGCGGATGACCCAGCGCGACCGATCCCCCCTGTGTATTTACACGCTCGCGCTCGAGACCGAGATCTTTGAGAACGCTCAGGATCTGGCAGGCGAACGCCTCGTTTATCTCAAACAGGCCGATGTCATCCATCTGTAAGCCGGCTCTTGCCAGAACTCCTTTGATCGCGGGAGCAGGACCGATGCCCATTAGGTCGGGCGGCACGCCCACAACAGACCAAGCCAAAAGCTCTCCCAGGGGGTCGATATCGTCGCGCTCGACCGCTTGCGCAGAACCGATCACCACGGCGGCGGCGCCGTCGGCCAGCCCGCAGGCGTTGCCGGCGGTCACCTGGCCGTCCTTTACAAATGCCGGTCGCAGCTTGCCGAGCTTCTCCAGAGTGGTCTCCCTGGGATTTTCGTCGGCCTCGAGCAGACCCTTCTCTTTTCTCGAGACGGTGTATTCAACGGGGACGATCTCATCGGCCAGACGGCCGTCCTTCTTGGCCTCGGCGGTTAGGGTCTGACTTCGCAGCGCGTATTCATCCGACTCTTCTCGGGTGATCTTATATTCGGCCGCAAGTTTCTCGGCGGTGGGCCCCATGCCCAGACCGCAGTAGGTGTCAACCAAACCCTCCCACAGGGTATCGTGCATGGCTCCCTGACCCAGCCCGAGCCCCGTGCGCAGATTCCACATCGAATGCGGGCAATTACTCAAGCTCTCGGCTCCACCGGTGAGCACGTATTCCACCTCTCCGAAGTGAATCATGTACGCACCGTTGATGGCCGACTGCAGCGAGCCGCCACACAAGCGATTGAGCATCAAACCACCAGCCTCGATGGGTAGGCCTGCCTTCAAGCCGACGTGGCGTCCCATGTGATGCGCGTCGAGACTGCTGGTTGCACGCGTCACCGCCATTATCGTGTGTCCGAACTTTTGGGTCGGCACCCCGCTGCGTTTGATCGCCTCACTGGCGGCGGCGACTCCCAGATCGGTCGCCGTGAATTCTTTCAGACTGCCGGTGAACCTTCCCCAGGGGGTACGCGCCCCCGCAATGACCATCACCGGGGGATCGAGTGGAAAAGCCATACGACTGTGTCACCACCTCTCGTGTTCTTACTATTGTCTTTTGTCGAGAATCTCCAGAAACGCTGTTGACCCGTGCGTGACCATGAACGCATGACGGGCGCGGACCATCTCATAGTGACCGCTCGACCCGCACCGGGGCCACCACCCGGCCATCTACGTGTACTGACCGCCGTCGACCGAAATAACCTGTCCGGTAATGTGTCCGGCCAGGTCCGACGACAGAAACACGACCAGGTGGGCCACATCATCGGGCTCTCCCAGTTTGTTCAATGCGGTCTCCGCCGTGGCTATGTCGAGCCACTTCTGGTCGAGCTTCTTGGCCATTTCGGTCATGATCATGCCGGGCGCAACCGCGTTGACCGTGACCTGAGAGGAGCCCAGTTCGCGGGCGACCGTCTTGGTCAAGCCGATAATGCCGGCCTTGGAAGCCGTGTAATTCGATTGACCGAACTTCCCCCGCATGCCGTTTATGGACGTAATGGTGATGATGCGCCCGTGCTTTTGTTCGCGAAAGTGCGGCGCCACGGCGCGGATGTAGTTAAAATAGCCCTTGAGGTTGGTGTCAATGACCTGATCCCATTGCTCCTCGGTCATCTTCCAGATGACGCCGTCGCGGTTGACGCCGGCGTTACAGACGAGAATGTCCACGGAGCCGAACTCATCGATCACTTTCTTGACCGCGGCCTGCGCTTCATCGAACGAAGCCACATCGGCCTGGATCGCCAATCCCCTTCGGCCCATATCTTCGAGGCCGGCAACGACCGCATTGGCCTCATCGGCGTGTCGGCGATACGTCAAGGCCACGTTGGCGCCCGCACGAGCCAGAGCCGGCACGATGGCGTGGCCGATGCCGACGCTACCTCCGGTGACAATCGCGTTCTTGTTCTCCAGATTCATGATAAATACTCCTCTTGATCGCGCGCTTAGTCGATCGGTGGGATGTCTTCTGATCGTTCGCCAGGGACCGGTGGGATTCCTGGTTGGGACGGGGTCTGTATGTCCTCCCGTCAGCGTGTATTCTAACAGCGATCACACCAGAGTTAAAGAAGAGAGCGACGGCTTGTGGAATGCTGAGGGTTGATTTATGTCAATCGAGCGCTCGCAGCGATCGACGTAACCCTCTCATGATGACCGCGTGACAGCACTGGCCCGCGTCGCGGTCCACAGCCCGCTGCGCCCGACTTCGGGTGTGGCGAACGGGCCGCCTTATCCGCCCGCCGACTCGACGGCAATGTCCTTGATGGTATCCAGGACGCGACCATTCTCACCTATGGCGGGGAGCAGGTCGATGGTCAAGTCAGGGAATCTGTCCTGGACCAGACGCACCTGTCGCGGAATATCGCGGGACACATGACCTCCGCCAGACATGAACATGGGAAGCAGCCGCAGGCGCGTAATGCCGTCGGCCAATGATTCCTCGACGACGTCGAGCAGGGTTGGGGAGGTGAATTCCATGTAGGCGAGGCGCACGCGATCCGGACCCAGACGACTGGCGAGATCGTTTGCAATGTTCTCGAAGGTTTGTTTCCACCGTGGATCGGTACTGCCGTGTGCGAACAAAACCAGGCGAACCGGCGGACTGGCCATGAATCCTCCCATCAATCGAGTCGCTTATCGCAGCAGGAGGCAAGCGAGAGGGCGAAGCTGTCGAGCTGTCATCTCGAAATCCTCAGCAGTGTAACCAGGTTTGTCGGGCCGCACAATTATTCTTTCCCTACATTCTGTCTAGGGCTTGCGGAGGGGTGATGCAGATTGTCTATTATATGTCAAATACAAGATTGCTGACCCTTAAGCAGGCTGACATAACCTATTGTCGTTGAAATAGAAGGCCAGGATGTTTTTTATGGGCGGATCTATCATTGACAAAAGATGGACAGCCTCGTAGCTTTAACGGGGATGCAAAGCGAAGCAAAACACCCCATCCGCGTTGTCGCCCGTCTAACCGGGCTTTCAACCCATGTTATCCGGGCCTGGGAAAGGCGTTATCAGGCGGTCCGACCCGTCCGAACCGAAACCGGGCGCCGCCTGTACACCCGGCAGGATATCGAGCGGCTGCAGCTCATGAAACTGGCTGTGCAGGGTGGGCGCCGCATTAGCGATGTGGCGCACCTGAAGTTCGAGGAACTGGGAACGCTCGTCGATGGGGATCGCTCGTCCACTACGCGGCCGGTGCCCGGCGCGGGCTCGTCCGGAGAAGCCGGCGAGTACCTTCACCAAAGCTTGCAAGCGCTGGAACAACTCGACAAAGACGAGCTCGAACAGGTTCTCAAAGACGCGGCGATCGCACTGGGGAGCCAAAGGCTCCGCGTGGAGGTTATCGTGCCCCTGATGCACACGGTGGGGGAGCGTTGGCGCGAAGGTTCTTTGCGCATCATTCACGAACATTTGGTTTCGAGTGTGGTGGCATCGATGTTGACCACGCTCAGAGACGGTTCGGCCGGCTCGCAAAGTGCCCCCAGGATCGTGGTCACTACGCCCGCCGGCGAGTATCACGAACTGGGAGCGCTTCTCGCTGCCTCGGCGGCTCAGGACCTGGGATGGGACGTCGTGTACTTGGGTAGTAACCTGCCCGCTGAAGAGATCGTCCTGGCGGCCAGAGAGTTTCGGGCCCGAGCGGTTGGCTTGAGCATCGTCCAACCTGCCACCCACCTGGACCGAGAGCTGCGGCACATTCGCGAGCATCTCGATCCGGGCGTGGTACTGCTGGTCGGAGGCCGCGCCGCGGGGCGTCTGCAGTCATTTCTGGCCGAGCTCGACGTTCACTACATCGAAGATCTAACGGCATTTCAGGAGGCGCTGGAATCCCTAACGCTATGAGTAAACGCTCGCCGACAAAAATGCTTCAGTACCTCGGTGCGGAAGTCAACACGAGCGATGAGAGTTTTTGTGTTCAAAAAAGAGCTGTGGCTGCCGCGGCAGGTGGATCAAGTCTTTCCTTTCTTCGCAGATGCTCGCAACCTTGAACGTATAACACCGCCTTGGCTCCAGTTTAGCGTCCTCGACCGCGGACCCATCCACATGGCCTCCGGGACACGGATCAACTACCAATTGCGGATGCGGGGGATACCCATTCGATGGCAAAGTGAGATAACGATCTGGGAACCACCGGTGCGGTTCGTCGACCAGCAACGGCGCGGTCCCTATCGGCTGTGGATTCACGAACATCGCTTCGTCGAGAAAAATGGTGGTACCATGGCTTTTGATGAAGTGAAATATGCGGTTCCCGGCGGTTCTGTGGTCAACCGGCTCTTTGTCTCGCGAGATGTGGAAAAGATCTTTGACTATCGGTCGCAGAAGCTAAAAGAGATCTTTTCACGCTGATGGTCGCTCTTGGACCCCCGCCTCGACTCTGCTAGAATGGATGTCGGGTCATCCGCCCACGATGCACGTCGGGTCACCCGTCGGTCGGCTACCAAGAAAGCCCTCACCAGGAGGGTGGCGGCGTGTGATCACGGCAGAGGAGGTCTGATAAAATTGTCACAGGTATACTGGTATGCATGTGTGTACGAAGGTGAAAAGCGCATAATCTATGGTCGAGCCCCGGCTGGCGAAAGCGAAGGTGTGGTCGACCATATCAAAGAGAGTCTTCGCTTTCACAATCTGATTGGCCTCCATTCGAAGATATTCCTGCGGTCGAGTCGTTTTGTCGATGACGGCGTCGTCGAATACTGTGAGAAGAAAATGGATAGGAATCAAGGCGACTTCCGCAGTTTTGCGACGACAAAACTCGATCTGCGATAGGAAGGCTAAGACCCCAGCAGGCAGGTCAATCACGGGCTTGCAATCGATCGCGACGGATGAAATGCCACCGTTCGATGTGACCCTTGCCGCATCGGCGCCCGTACTCGACCCCCCAGACATTCGCGTAGCTCATCGGTATACAATGGATCCCGATGGCGCGCACCCGAAGAGTCGATAGCCTCAAGTATGACAAATGTCAAATGGCAAGACCTCGCGGAAGGTCCTAGAATGAGAATAGATTGCAAGCAATGCGTGTGGCGGGGCCGTGTGGCAGCCTCCGGTTGAGTCTGGTCACACAGTGACGCGAGGCCATACGCAAGGTGGCAAGGCATTCATTTATAATCCTTTGATTCATAGCGAGACGACATTAAGGAGCACACCCATGAAGAGCGGTGAGACCATGCTGCCGAGGGCAAGGATTCCCTACGGGACATGGGGAAGCAGTTACTTTCCCGCCTGGCAAACATCGCCGCTGGCCGAGGTGAACATCGGTCAGTTCGCGGGGGAGGCCTCGAGTAGAATCCTTGGTATACGAAAAGTCCCCAAAGACGAGTTGGAGTATCTTGTCATAGGTTCAACCATTCCATGGCACTGGAAGTTCTGGACCGCGCCCCTGGTGTCCAGCTGTCTGGGAAAGCGCCTCCCCGGCTATCACGTGGAACAGGCGTGTGCGACCGGTCTTCAGGCCACGCTGGTCGCGGCAGGCGAGGTACAGAACGGCGCCTGCGATGTGGTGGGTGTGGTGACCTTTGACCGCACGAGTGATTCTCCGGTGGGCGTTTTCCCGGAGCGCCGATCCTACGAGAGGACGGTTGCTCTTAGCGATGTTTGGGACAACTTTGGCTTCGATCCGGCAACGGGCAACGCCATGATCACCACCGCGGGCATCGCGGCTCGGAAATACAGGCTCGATCGAAAAGAGGTAGACGAGCTAGCGTTTCATCGTCACCAGCAGTACTTTGCGGCCAAGGAATCGGGGTTTCTGGGGCGTTTTTTGGTTCCACTCGAGGTGTTGAACGTTCAAGGGCGCGCTTTGGGGACGGTTGACGAGGATACCGGTGTGCGCCGCTTGACCCTGGAGTCCTTGCGGGCCATGCGCGAGCTCGATAACTGCGTCACCGGTGGGACGCAGACGCACGCTTCGGATGGAATGGCCATGCTGTTGGTCACCAGCCCCGAAAAGGCTCGCCAACTGAGTCCTCGACCGGAGATCGACATCCAGTTTATCGCCAAGACAGAAGTGCGAACGTTGCCCAGTCTCATGCCCGAGGCACCGACCGTCACCGTACAAAAGCTACTGGAGCGCACCGGCCTGACCATGAAGGATATGGCCGTCGTGAAAAACCACAATCCCTTCGCGGTCAATGACGCCATTTTTGCCCACGTGATGGAATACGACTGGCACAACATGAACAACACCGGTTGTCCGCTGGTATGGGGTCACCCCCAGGGTCCGACTCTGACGCGGGTACTGATCGAGGCGCTGGAAGAAGCCGTGGATCTGGGCGGGGGCTACGTGCTGGTGTTCGGTTGCGCAGCGGGGGATGTGGGTATCGCAGCCATTTTGAAGGTCTCGGAGGGGAGGTGATCGCCAATGGCAAACACGTCGATGAGGCAATCAACGCTGGAGACGCTGGGCTTGGGAAGCGTTCTCGATATCTTTGCGCGAGGACAGCTGCCGGTCACTGCCAGCGATCTGGTGGATGAGGTGTTCGGCGAACCGGCTCGTCGCGGTTCATTGGTCATATCCGGGGCCAACGGCATCGTTGGCGCCGGGAAAGCGATGCAGCTCGGTTCGCGGCTGCGACCGTTCGACGTTCCGATCGTCGCGTTGGACTTTGCCAATGCGCCGGACGGTATTGGCAAACACTACGGAGGACTGGTGCGAGCTTTTGGAAGAGAACGCGCTAGCAAGATCATGGAAGGTATCACTCGCTTGTCCTATGATGGCAAACACCTGCCGCCGCGTCTCAAGGATTCGCAACCGCGATTTCTGTTGGAAGCGATACCCGAAGTCCTCGACATAAAGAAATCCCATTACGAAATCTTCCGAGCGGAGTTTCCGCACATTGAGATTCGCTCGGTGACATCCGGCTTTCCCAGCTCGCAGCTCGGTGTACCCATCGCACACCCGGCATTTCCCCACGAAGTCAACAAGGTGTGGGAAATCATCGAGCCCCAGCCGTCGCGTATTACCCAGCTTTTTTGGGCGTTGGGCCTGATTCCGACTCCCGTCAGCGATCACTGGTCGTTTGTGCTCGACGTGCTGTTTTGCGGTCTGACCCTGGCCGGCCTCAGATACCACCCCGCGACCAACATGCCTTTCTGGAAGATCGACAAATACATACGCAGGCAGTTGGGGCCCAACCCTTTCCGGGCGCACGACGCCATTGGGGCCAAGGGGGCGAACTTCCTGACCTGGTCCTGTCTTCACCACCTGGCCGAGCATTACGGTGACCTGTTCAAACCCACAGAGGATTTGGACCAGCGCAGGGAGAGCGGCCAGAACTGGTATCCACCGAATCACTTCCGACCGGTGGTCAACTGGAAGATGCAAGACGGTGAACAGACCGAATTCGAAGCATGGATTTCGGGCGCGCTGATCCAGATGACCAGTCTGATGCTCCATGAGGCGCGAGCTCACCTGTCACACCTCAACATCATCGGCGAGCTGTGTGCGCAGTTTAGGCACGGTATATTGGCCGACATCCGCCGACTCGGCGCCGACGCCGCCATCAACACCGTGCACGCCTATCAAGTGTTGCATCCCCAGGCTGCGAAGAGCGCCTGGTACCCGGATGTATTCGAACAGATCGAGGGAGTCGATTGGCAGCAACTGTATGTGAACGCCGAGCACGATGGCAGCGTAGGGGTCATCACCGTCGGCCGCGAGAGCTATAACCATGATGTGGACGCCGAGCTGAATCGTGCGATTGACTGGCTAAAAGCCGCACGCGTCGAACGAGTGATCATCACCGGGGACTTTCATCTATCCACACAGATGATCGGAGCCGATACGGATGACTTCTTTCCGGCTCTGCAAGACGAGACAAAGGGTCGAGACATCGCCCGGTCGTGGTCTGAGACCGCGCGTCGGTTGCACGATGAGTTCCGGTGTTCGGTTGCTTTTGTCAACGGCAAGCGCTGCCTGGGAGGTTTTCTCGAACTCATGATGCACTGCCACTATATGGTGGCCGTTGCAACCGCCGAACTGGGTATGCCGGAAGTGACATTGCCCGTTGTCCCCGGTATGGAGGGGTGTCACTGGCCATTCCGCAAGGCGAAGCCGGAAGAGTGGCCGAGGTTGCTCGGGCTTCTGTTGACCGGCGAACTGGTTCGGGCTAACGACACCGTGGGTTGGCTCGTCGACTACGCGGGTCCCGTGAATGAGGCCCTCAAGACGGCGTGGAAGATTGTGACAGAGCGCGAGCACGACGTGCCCCGGCGAGTTGTCGAGGATGGGCCGCTGAAGGGTCTTGGCAGCCAAGTGAGTGATGTCGCCGGCCCGAGCGGTTCCGACGCAGACGCGGCCCGGCGGGCCATTGTGGATACCGTGTTGGCTTCGTGCCAGGCGACGTTAGCGGAGTCGATCGCGATCCAGGCCAAACACTCGGCTCGCTTCATGACTGGTGAGCACTGCCGGCGTGGTGTGGTGGGCGCGGCCTTCAAGAAGACCATGACTGTGTGACCGTGTGCCAAGCACCATCTAGCCGTTAGCTACGCATCCTACGCATTGGATTCGAGCGGGGTGTGTTCGCGCGCGATTTTCACTGCCAGAGCATGCGTACAATCCTGCGGGTCACTTCTTCGGCAATCGGTGGATCATAGTTGCAAAGTACGATCACCACGCCGCCACGACCATAGTCTACATAGCAGCTCGCGTTGATGCCCGCGGCGCCACCGGCAAAGGCGTTTGCGCCTCGCAGCTGATCGGGCACCGGCTCAACGTCGTTGAATTCGTTTTGCATGATAGCCGTGAAGCGCGGGTTTAGTAACTTATACGTACGGAAAGCCGTCAGAAAGCGCAAGAGGTCGCCTGCAGTGGAATATCCTCCGCCGGCCGCCGTGCCCTTGACCGGCTTCATCGACGTGTTCTCCCGTTCGTAGCCCTCGCCCCGGTCGGCCCACCCCCCGAAGGCGGTCTTGTTGGTGTAGCCAAGCGCCAGGTTTACGACCGACGTATCCACCTCGTAGGCATCGGTGTTCTCCATGCCAGCGGGTTCATAAATGTACCTGCGAACATAATCGTGGTAGTCCCTCCCGCTGGCCTTTTCGATCACCGCGCCCAGAACCTCGTAGCCTGTGTTGCTATATTGTTGACGGGTGCCTGGCTCGAAATCTAGCGGGATATCTTTGATGAACGCCATATAATCGTCAATCGTTCTCAACCGAGAACGCCGGGCGAGAAAGGTCTCGTTATCCCAGTATGCGCCCCACCCGGAGCGGTGCTGCAACAGATGGCGTATGGTGATTTTTTGCGCTACCTGGGGTGGAAATTGTAAAAGGTACTTTGCAAGCGGATCATCCAAGTCCAACATGCCTTTCTGCGCCAGTTGGAGAATTGCCACAGCCGTGAACATCTTGTTGATGGAGCCGATATTGAATTTGGTGTCCATATTGTTCGCAGTCTTGAGGTGTTTGTTGGAGTAGCCGTATGCTTTCTGGAACATAGGTTCCAGTTCTCCGTCACAAACACGACGCCGGAAAACAGATTGTCCGCTGTTTGCTGGTGAAGGTAATCGTCCAGTTCATTCACGTCGGTAAAGAGCGGCTTTTCCTCTTGTACTGTGAACAGGTCATCATCCAGCGGTGCGTTGGGCTCGACGGAAAGGACGTCTATGTGGACGGATTGCCCGCCCTGGTCCGATTCCAGACCAAAGGCAAACATGAGCCCATCGACGTTCTTGTAGTCGCTGTACACATTGACCACTTTCATGTCCCCTTGCGGTGTCAGTACCGTGCGAATCTGTTTTCTTACCAGGAGCGAGTTCTTATCCAGGTAGATGATCTGTTCGGCACCACTGGCGAGAGTGACCTTTAGTTCATATGTGGGTTCACCATCGATCATGTGCTCTCCGCCAAGCTCGATGTGATGACCCTTGGCTTTATAGTTGACAAGTATTCCGTCCATATCGGCGTCGTATTCGCGTTGGTGATTCGCCGCAAATCGCGGGCGTTGTATCGGGGCATCAGTACCCATGATCACCCATGCACCCCGGCCGTTTACCACGCGCACCATTTCGTCACCTCGAGGGAGGACCTGCTCCATCCGGTACAGATAAGGCCGTTTATAGTAGACCGTGATCAGGATCTCCTCGCCATTCAACAGAGCTCGCTCTTTCAACTTCAGGGTCTGCAACGACTTCAGTTTGTCGTACCCGCCCCTGGCGTCGAAGTGTTTTTGAATGATCTGGTCGACACCCTGGTCAAGAGCCAAGGCGCTCGAGGCGAGTAAGACAAGGCCCGACACGCCGAACCACAGCAAGGGTCGTCGCATGAATTGCTCCCGTGTTACAGTGCTGAGTAGACCCGCTGCATGTCGCGCAAATCTGGGGGTTATGATGGGTCTATCGCTATCTTGACAGCTGGTACTCTAGCATACCCGCAAAAGTTCCATGTCTTTATTTTGCCGCACCCATGTCGCCTGGAGCAGGGCACGAGAGCTTGGCCGCGAACGGTTTTGGTCGGGGTGGGGGGAACCGGGTGCAGAGGCCGTCTCTGGGCTTTCCCGTGCGGACAAGTTTTCTTTGCGCCCCGCCCCGTTGCCCGCTAACATGCAGGGTAACGGTCGAACCCGGCGAGCACCAACTTATCAGCAAAAACCTTGGGAATATGGACGCGCTCCATTCCAATCA
>Ga0224512_10003894_pt1 | contig 12915 bp, 9 predicted proteins | sample SF_May12_sed_USG_4_FD_169103 | JGI IMG/M metagenome (GOLD analysis project Ga0224512, IMG submission 169103) | Sediment microbial communities from San Francisco Bay, California, United States - SF_May12_sed_USGS_13 | ecosystem: Environmental > Aquatic > Marine > Sediment | place: USA: California... | reverse complement strand
GCGAGCCTGTTGCAGTCATGGGCGCGCGTCAATTTGCAAGCCTGGGCGATCTTGACCATAGTTCTGTCCAACCGCTGCTCTATGTAGAGTTCAGGAAAGACGGCAATTCCATTGATCCCTCGCCCTGGTGGGATCGTCGTGACGAAGAAGAGGTTCGCGGATGATTAGAAGAATTGGACTCCTGGCTGCCGGAGCGCTTTTCGGCGCCGTCGTGGCGGGAAGCGTTGCACAGTTAGAGAGTGGTGCTGCGAGCGCGGCGGCCTCCGACACTTACCGACAGCTCAATCTGTTCGGCGACGTCTTTGAACGCATCCGCGCCGATTATGTCGAAGAGCCGGCGGAAGCCGATCTGATCGAAGCGGCGATCGAAGGTATGCTGTCCTCGCTCGATCCGCATTCCAGCTACCTCAATCCGAAAAATTTCCGCGACATGCAGGTTCAGACCCGCGGCGAATTTGGCGGACTGGGCATTGAGGTGACGATGGAAAAAGAACTGGTCAAGGTCGTCTCGCCGATCGATGACACGCCGGCGGCGCGCGCCGGTGTCCTGGCCGGCGACCTGATTACACACCTCGATGGCGAGGAGGTGCTCGGCATGACCCTGCGCCAGGCGGTCGACAAGATGCGCGGCCGGGTCAATGAGCCGATCGTGCTGACGATCCGCCGCGAGGGCGTGGAAAAGCCGATCGAGATCAAGGTGGTCCGCGACATTATCCGAATCAAATCGGTTCGTTTCCGGAGCGAGGATGATGTCGGCTATCTGCGCATTACCCAATTCAATGAACAGACTTCCGAGGGCCTGAAAGCGGGGATAGAGGCGATCACCAAGGAGATCGCGGACGACAAGCTGAAGGGTTTTGTTCTCGATTTGCGCAACAATCCCGGCGGATTGCTCGACCAGGCGATCGCCGTCTCCGACGCATTCCTGGATCGCGGCGAGATCGTCTCCACCCGCGGCCGGCGCGAGGAAGACACGCAGCGGTTCACCTCAAGGGCCGGCGACAGCGTCAAGGGCAAGCCGGTGATTGTCCTGGTCAATGGCGGTTCGGCTTCCGCCTCCGAAATCGTTGCCGGCGCCCTGCAGGACCATCGCCGCGCGACGATCGTCGGCAGCCGGTCATTCGGCAAGGGTACGGTCCAGACCATCATTCCGCTCGGCCGCAACGGCGCCATCCGCCTGACGACGGCGCGCTATTTCACCCCCTCCGGCCGTTCCATCCAGGCCGAAGGCGTCGAACCGGATATCCAGATCATCCAGGAGCTTCCCGACGAGTTGAAGGGTGAAAGTTCCACGACCGGCGAAGCGAGCCTGCGTGGCCATCTGACCGGCGAGAATGGCGAGGAGGATGAAGAGAAGGTCTCCGCCACCTCCGCCTATGTGCCGCCGGACCCGAAGGATGACGTGCAGCTGAATTACGCGCTTGACCTGTTGCGCGGTACTCAGGTCAACGCCATGTTTCCGCCAAATCCCTCCCAGGGAATCCCTAACTAGGGTATATCTAAGTGACGAATCAGCCGGCGCGGGCCTCGCGCCGGCGTCGTCGTCCGGGTTTCCTTTGAGGGGCACCTTGAAGGACCGACAGGAGGGGTCGATGGCGGCAGACGACCTCAATGCGCCGTTGCGCCGGCAGGAAAAGGCCGAAGCGCGATTTTCCCTCTCACCGCTGGTGTGGGGCCTTGCCGCCTGTGCTTTTATCGTCGCCTCGGTTGCCGGCGTCTGGATTGCCGCGGTCGACGATCCCGATGGCGGCTGGCCGGTTGCCGTTGCCAGCATCGAGGATGGCGGGCCGGCGACGACCGGAAGCCTGAGCGGCTTTGCGGCAATGGGGTCAGCCAGGCCGCAAGCCGGCGAAGGAACCGCCACCACGCAATCGTCGGGCGCCGGTGCGCCGGATCAAATGGCCGGTTTGCCGCAGGCCGTGCCGCCGAGCAAGGTTCGCGCCACGGCGGCGCCGCTCGATCGGCTGGTGGAGAAGACCCGTTTCGGTCCGGTGCCGAAAATTGCCGGGGACGGCCTGCGGCCGATGGATGCCTATGCACGCCCGGCGATGGTCGGACCCTATGATCGCGTTCCGCGCATCGTCATAATCGTCGGCGGCATGGGGATCAGCCAGACCGGCACCAGCAAGGCCATTCGCGAGCTGCCGGCTGACGTTACCCTGGCCTTTGCGCCTTATGGCGGCAGTCTTGGCCGCTGGGCCGGCCGGGCGCGCGAGAACGGTCATGAAATTCTTTTGCAAATGCCGATGGAGCCGATCGGCTATCCGCAGAAGAATCCCGGCGAACATACGCTTTTGACATCGGCGGGCGGCGCGGCGAATGCCGAAAACCTGCAATGGATCATGAGCCGCATCACCAGCTATACCGGTGTGATGAATTATATGGGCGCGCGGTTTCTGGCCGACGAGCAGGCGACCCGCAGTCTGCTTGAGGAACTGTCGGGGCGCGGCGTATTTTTTCTTGACGACGGGTCTTCCGGGCAGAGCACCGCCGCAGCGGTCGGCAACGCGATCAGGGCGCCGGTCGTCGCCGCCGACCTGACCATCGACAAGCAGCGTTCGTCGCGGCAGATCGAAAGACAGCTGGAGAATCTCGAGCAGATCGCCCGTAACAAGGGAATTGCCGTCGGTGTGGCCTCGGCCTTTCCGACGACGGTCAGTACGCTCGCCGCCTGGATTCCGCTGGCCCGCGAACGCGGCGTGGTGCTGGTGCCGGCAAGTGCAGCCCTGTCGCGGTAACCGGCGTTCCCTCGCCGGCGGAACGGACGATGGCCGAAACCGACAAGCCCGATACCGCCGAACCTGAATTGGCCAGGCTTGACCCCGATGCCCCCGATCCGCGCTACCGGCCTTGCGTCGGAATTGCCGTGTTCAACGCCGCCAATGCGGTCTTCATCGGCCGGCGCCAGGGCAGCCCGGAACATGTTGCCGATGGCTTTGAGTGGCAGATGCCGCAAGGCGGCATCAATCCCGGCGAAACACCGATGGAGGCCGCCATTCGCGAGCTGCGCGAGGAAACCAACATCACCTCGATCACCCTGCTCGGAGAGGTTCGGGGCTGGCTCACTTATGATCTGCCGGGCGAGATCGCGCGCACCGCCTGGAAAGGACGCTATCGCGGCCAGGCGCAAAAATGGTTTGCCTTCCGCTTTACCGGGAAAAACAGCGAGATTGATATAGCCGCGCCCGGCGGCGGTACGCACAAGCCCGAATTCGTCGATTGGCGATGGGAGCGGCTGGAGCGGACGCCGGACTTGATTATCCCGTTCAAGCGTCAGGTCTATCAGTCGGTGGTGACGGCGTTCGGCCGGTTTGCCGGATGATTGCGGGCGGCAAATCATCGCCGCACCGCAAAAGGCCAGTTTCGACTCACCTCACATCTAGTCGACGACGATCTTGATCTTGCGGCCAGCCACAAGGCGGCTTTTCTCATCCAGACCATTGAGCAGCCGGAACAGTTCCAGACGCCGCTCCGTGCCGGTCATGCGGTTGGCAAGTGAAGCGATTGTGGTGCCAGGTTTGACGGTAACGATATCAATCCTGAGAGGCCTCAGCCGCGCAACCTCGGCCGGATCGAGCCGCCTGAATGTCGCCAGGGTACGGTTCAGAGCGTCTTCCAGTGCGCTGCCATCACGCCGGTCGGCGAAGATAAAGCGGTAAAGGGTTGGTCCGACACGAATCGCACCGATCTTGAACACCCATCCACTGGCAGCGGCGCTGGCGGTCGCGGCCGGCAGGCGGTTGCCAGCGGTTACGGTACGAATTGATCCTTGCTCAAGGCCATTGATCCAGCCGGAGGAAAGATAATCCGCCGGAGAGACCGTGGCGCGCACCGAAACGCCGTCAAAACGCATGGCGGTGTTGCGCCCGGCGGCGGCCAGCACCGCATCGCGGGTGTTTTCCAGTTGATAGCCGGGCGGCACGGAAAAGCCGATCGATAGGCGCGGATGCAGGAACTGGCGGCCACGCACGAACCCCTCGGAGGGGTCGTCGCCATAGACCAGGCCGTCGAGACTGTCGAGATACGTGTCGCGGCCCGTCTCGCCGATCCCCGGCGCGCCGAACTGACGGGCGGTGCGAATCGCCAGATCGCGCCGTTCCAGGGCGGCGGGATGCGAGGCCAGAAAATTGGCGGCGTCATCATCGGCGCCGATGGCGGAGCGGAATGCGGCATAGCGTTCCAGCTTATTGAGAAAGCGCGAGGCGGCGAAAGGATCATAGCCGGCGCGGCCGGCGATCATGATGCCGATCCGGTCGGCGGCGACTTCCTGGTTGCGTGAAAATTTCGCCAATGTCATCTGCGAGCTGGCCGTTGCGGCATCGCGGGCGGTGGGATCAGACAGGATATCGCTGGCGACGCGGGCGACGATGTCTGCCTGTTCAACCACCTTGGCGCGTTCCAGGGCATGATTGGCGATCACGTGGGCGATCTCGTGCGACAGGACAGCGGCCAGTTCCGAACTGTCGTCGGCAAGCGCCAGAAGTCCGCGCGTAACGTACAGATAGCCGCCGGGCAGAGCGAAGGCGTTGGCGACGGGCGAATTGAGGATCGTCACCCGGTAACGGCGCGAGGGATCATCGGATGCCGCAACGATGCGCGCGACCACGTCGGCCAGGGCGGCCTCCAGATCAGCATCGACATAGACGCCGCCATATTCGGCGACGACCCGCGGGTTCTCCCTGGCGCCGATCGCTTCTTCCAGGCCGTTCGGCACACGCTGCTGCGTCACCGCCACCGGGTCGACGCGCGAAGGCACGCTGCCGCCGACCAGCTGACAGGCGGACAGGGCCAGACTCGCTGCAACAAGGATGGCCAGCTTGCGCATCATCGTGGCTTTGCGCGCCTTCATGGCGGAAATCAAGGTCTCTATCGTCATTTTGCGGTCACCGCGTCCGCCTGCATTTGGTCATTGCCTGGGTTCAGCGCCTGATAGCACCTCAATCTGGGCCGGATGCCGGACAGGCACCATGGGCCCGGCCTTTTCCTGCAAAAACCCGCGGACCCGCACAAGTCGCCCTGCAAGCGCCTCCAGTGCAGCTTCGCCGCCGAAATGCCGGCGTCTATTGGCGGCAATTTCAACCGTCACGTCGCTGCGCCACTCGCTGCCAAAATCAATGTAGGTCCGGTCGTGCCGCGTTCCAACCGACCGGACGATTCCCTGAAATATGACGAAATGGCCAAATTGTGTCGAAAGCGCGTCCGGCTGCGCGGCAGCGACAATAATTCCAGGTTCGGACCAGCCGCCGCGCCGGGCAAGCCGCGCGGCCGCCTCGATTGCAAGAAGCCGCCTGGCACATGTACCGCCGGGATCGTCGCTTGCGAGGGAGCCGCCGGCGAAACTTTCCGGCATGAAAACCGCCAGACCGGCGCTTAAGAGGTGTTCGTGAAGCAGTCCGTCTTTCGCCATGACAAGCGCGGGGTGCCGGCCGTGCCGATCCGGCTTGCCCGGCAAGATGCGGATGCGGAGCGGTTTTGCGGCGAGCAATTGGGCCAGCCGGCCAGCCAGCCGGGCATCCATTGCATTGGCCGTTTTGGCGTCGCGGGCCAGCGCTGCAAGGCTCTCAACTCCGGCCAGCCGGACCGGCCGGCCATCGCCCAGCACAATCGTGCGCGCATTGGATACCGCCGCCGTTTCGATTGCTGCCCAAGGACCGTCGTCACAGGCGCCGGTGGCCGCTGAAGCGGCGGCGCCGAAGGCCCAGATCGCCACGCTGCCGATCACGGCGGCGCAAGGCCGCGCGATCCCCGGTGCGACGGTGGTGCCGGTTCGGCAAATCATGATAGGGAAAGCATAAGGCCCCGTAGCTCAGTCGGATAGAGCATCAGATTCCTAATCTGAGGGTCACAGGTTCGAGTCCTGTCGGGGTCGCCAGTTATTTCAATGCCTTAGCGGAACTAATATGCTGAGGGCGAACGTATGGCGTCCAAATGGCGTCCAATTTGATTCAATTTTCCGCCAAGATACCCCACGGAATCTGATATCATCGCTTGCCTGAGCGCGCTCTATCCTCACTGCGAATGGCTCACACGCCTTCAACAATATGCCGGGTTTACAGATATTGAATTTAGTCCGAAGCGCTCGGTAAATTGTCAGGCACGCTTTTGCGCGACATTCGTAGCATTGGCAAGTTTGCAAGAAATAGGGCTTGCCGCTGTTTTTAGCGTGACGAAGACGGAAAATGGCGGCTTCAAGGGCACACTCGCAACGATGAACCTGAAGAAAAACATCAGCATCCTGCCGAACGCAGCTAAAGAAACCGACGCCCAGCCCGACTTTCGGGTCTATACGGAAGACCACGTGGAGATCGGCGGTGGGCCGATCTACCGTAAACACGGCCGCCACGTGCGCTACCACATCGACGATCTGTCCGCCTGGTCGAACTTGCGCAAGATGGACTCGACCTCCGATGTCCGAACATCTGACGCGCGTTGAGATCGCATTCTGCCCCAAGCACTTGAACCATTGGCTGCGGTTCGGCGAGCCTGCAGAGCGACGTTATCTTGACCGGTCGCGGCCGCTGGTATTATTCGAACCGTGCGGCGTTTTTGGCTATATTCGTTGGCATGGAAACGAATACGGCACGCAGGATTGGCGCTTTGCTGTTGTCAGAACCGGAGATCCATCCCGGTTCCTGAGCCCCCTCGAAGGAGTCTTTCCGGGCGGCGAAGTGCTCCTCGTCGCGCGCGGGAATGCGAGGGTCAAACGCACGCTTTCGCTCATCGATGCGATTGAAGCGCGCGGATTTGAGCCGAGCATCGTTTCGCCCGCTTATTATCGCCACGTCCATAACCGGATCGCCATCGGGCGACCGGTGCGCGCCTATTCCCAAGCCCAGCACGAGGCGCATTTGGCGGCTCGGCGGGTGGCGCCGTGAGGCCGTTGCTGCTGCTCGCGACGGCAATTCCGGTGCTTGCCGTGGCCGTCGCATCATCCGTCAGCCTGCCGAGAAAGCTGATCTATAACGCTTCGGAAAGCGCGCCGATCGGCTTTTATTGGATCGATCAGAAACGCGTTTCGTACGGCGATTACGCCCTCTTCCGCGTTCCCGAACGTGTCTGAAAACTCGTCGAAGACTGGCGATATCTGCCGCCGAATGTGCCGTTTCTGAAGCGGGTTGTCGGGCTCTCCGGCGACAGAGTCTGCCGCCTAGACGAGCAGGTTTTGATCAACGGCAAGGCAATCGCGACGGCCTTGAAACGCGACGGACAGGGTCGAAAATTACCGGATTGGCAGGGCTGCCACATCCTGACCGAGGACAGCATCTTCCTTCTTCAGGACCATCCTCAGTCGTTCGATGGGCGGTATTTCGGACCGGTTAACCGTGCCCTGATCATCGGTCGGGCGACAAGATTGCAATATCCCTGGCGCAAGCGTCATCAAGGCTGATCCAACGTCATCATGAAATTTGAGCATAGGAAGGGTTGAAGCAGCGGACAACAAGATAAAAGGTGATGGTGCAAGGCACCGATAACCCATTGTCTGCACATCTGATTTGGTTGCACCCGGAAAATAGCCCCGTGTGCAGGCGACCGGCGTTAAGTAGCTGATCTAGCGAGTGAATCGGTGGTGCAGGTAAAATCGGCCGCTTTTTTCGCCGCGCTCGTCCTCCATATCTCTCAGCGATCATGGCCCACGACAACGACGATATCTTCAAACCAAAGCTCGGGCGCATCCGCAGCCTGGGACTCAAGTCGCGAAATTTCCGATAGCGGCCATCCGGATAGCAAGGCATAGTCACCGCAACCATCTTTAGCCGCCGAGGAAAACTGACTCGGCGGTGATTTCAAGCCAGCGCTACCTCGCCGGAATTTATGTGAGTCCTGCTGCACAGATTCTTTTTGCGCGTGCCTTGTAACACAGGCTGCAAGGCCGCATCGGGAGCAGACACTTTAGGCCTTTGCAGTGAGCGCGGATCAAGCAGGCGGCCGGAAAGGCATTCATGTTTCCGATTTTGGGATTTGTCCTCGGGCAACGCTCGGCCTCGCCGCCTTGGGACAGTATCACACCGGTTCGGGAAGAGCTATTCAGTGTCGAGCGACTCGAATTGCACGCAAGAACCCTTGCAGGCGCACAATCGGTAACATCGAGGCCGCCAGTTGTTTTGGCTCTGCAAGCCCGGCTTGATGCCAATGCTGCGGTGTTGCTTGCAGCATATCGCGCGAGCGCCAAGGAGAGGGAAAACGACCGCAATGTGGTTCCGGCGGCCGAATGGCTACTCGACAACTATCATCTGGTCGAAGAGCAGATCCGCGAGATTCGTGAAGACTTGCCGCCAAGCTACTACCGCCAGTTGCCGAAACTCGCTGAGGGGCCATTTGCCGGCTATCCAAGGGTGTTTGGCCTTGCCTGGGCGTTCGTTGCACACACCGACAGCCATTTTGATCCAGAAATTCTTCGTCGGTTTATTGTCGCCTATCAGCGGGTCCAACCACTCACAATCGGCGAATTGTGGGCCGTCGCGATCACGCTGCGCATCGTACTCATTGAAAATCTGCGCAGATTGGCCGACCAGATTTCGGCAGGCAGAAAGACCCGCGCCGGCGCCGACGCGCTGGCCGACCGGATTTTGATAACGGGTAATATGCCGGACTCTGCCATTACCCAGATTTCATCCGCGCCTTTACCAGAACTCTTTGCCGCACAACTTGCCAAACGTCTGAGGGACCGCGATCCAGCCACGACGCCCACATTTGGGTGGCTGAAAGATCAGCTCAGTGTTCAGCACGTCTCAATTGATGATGTCGTGCAGCGTGCCCAGCGGCGGCAGGGCGCATCCAACGTCACCGTGCGTAACGTCATAACCAGCATGCGGTTGATTTCCGATATCGACTGGGCGGAATTTTTTGAGACCGTGAGCCTGGTGGATGAGAAGTTATGTTCGGCGAGCAAGTTTGCAGCCATGGATTTTCCGACACGCGATCTCTACCGCAGCGCGATCGAGGAATTGGCGCGGGGGTCCCATTTCTCCGAGCTCGAAGTTGTCGAAGAGACCGTAAAGGCTTCACTTCGTGCGGCAGCGGGAGTGATCGATGTGGAGGAGGCAGAGCGTTTTGGCGATCCGGGCTATCACCTGATCGCAGAGGGACGGGGCGCCCTTGAACGGGCCATTGGTTTTCGCGCGCCGCCACGGCTGCTGATCCGCCGATTGAACCTCCGTCTCGGCATTGGCGGTTATGTCGGCGTAATTTTTCTTGTTTCATTTTTACTGCTGGGTTTTGCACTGGACGCGCTGGCGACCCCGGGACTTGATTTTGGCTGGCTGGTAACGATTGCCCTGATCGGGTTTGTTCCGGCGACAGAGGTTGCGACGGCGCTCGTCAATCGCGCGATCACATGGACCTTTGGAGCGGTCACCTTGCCGGGCCTTGAACTCAAGGCGGGCGTGCCGGAATCTCTGCGCACACTAGTCGTGGTGCCCACGCTGCTCACCAGCGAGGCAGAACTGTTCGAACAGATCGAGCACCTTGAGGTGCATCATCTCTCGAGCGCCGGAGGCGATATCACCTTTGCACTCCTGCTGGACGGGATCGATGCGGATCAGGAAATTATCAACGGGGAAGCAACGCTGCTCGCTGGAGCGATGGAGGCGATCGATCATTTGAACCGCCACTATGGAATGGGGCCCGCAGGCAGTCGCTTCCTGTTGCTCTATCGACGGCGCGTTTTTAACGCGGTCGAGGGCAAATGGATGGGATGGGAGCGCAAGAGGGGTAAACTGCATGAACTCAACAGGCTCTTACGGGGGGCGACGGATACGACCTTCATCTCGGTCTCCGGGCGCACACCTGAGGTGCCGTCCAATGTGCGCTATGTCATCACCCTCGATGCCGACACCAGACTGCCGCGCGATGCGGCAATCCGGTTAATTGGCAAGATGGCTCATCCCCTCAATCGTCCAAGGTTCAATGAGTCGGAGCAGCGGGTTGTCGGCGGCTATGGCATTCTTCAGCCGCGCGTTACGCCATCACTGCCCATCGGTCGCGAAGGGTCGGTTTATCAAAGGGTTTTCTCCAGCCCCGGCGGAATGGACCCCTATGCCGCTGCGGTCTCGGATGTCTATCAGGATCTCTTCGGTGAGGGCTCCTACACCGGCAAAGGCATCTACGACGTCGATGCGTTCGACGCGGCTCTGTATGGGCGCGTTCCGGAAAATACCATGCTTAGCCATGATCTCTTCGAGGGGATTTTTGCGCGCGCTGGACTTGCAACAGATGTGGAGGTCGTCGACGAATTTCCCTCTCGTTACGATGTTGCTTCGAAGCGGCAGCATCGTTGGACCCGGGGCGACTGGCAGTTGTTGCCATGGATAGCCGGATGGAGAAAAAGACAATCTCGCGTTCCCGCCGTCGGTCTTTGGAAGATATTGGACAATTTGAGGCGGTCGCTGCTTACCCCGTCCATTTTTCTGGCACTCGGCCTTTGCTGGATGTTTCCAATGTCGTCAGCTTTTCTCGGCGCATTGTTCCTCATCGGTGTCATAGCGATACCGGCATTCCTTCCGACAGTCTTTTCCCTGTTTCCGCGTCGCGCTAACATCCGCCTGAGCAATCATCTCGGATCGCTATTTGCCGAGCTGAAGCTCGCAACGATTCAGACCATTCTTTCAGTCGCATTCCTGGCCGACCAGGCGTGGCGAACGGGCGACGCAATCATAAGAACGCTGCTGCGGCTGTATGGAACGCGCCGCCAATTGCTGCAATGGACGACAACAGCACAATCGGCTGGCGGTCGGAGGTTGGTTGCCCTTGGGTTTTATCGGCGGATGGCCGGCGGTACGGTACTCGGACTATCCATGGCGACTGGTGCGGGCATTTTGGCGCCATCATCCTTGCCCGTGATATTGCCATTTGCCGTGCTTTGGCTGGTGGCGCCGGCTATTGCCCTTTGGGCAAGCCGGTCGCCGAAGGTCGGCCGCCGGCATGCGATAGGCGATGGGGATGCACGCGACCTGCGCCGCATTGCAAGGCGTACCTGGCGCTATTTCGAGACCTTCGTTACCCCGGCGGACAACATGCTGCCGCCGGACAACTTCCAGGAAGACCCCAAGCCGGTTTTGGCGCATCGAACTTCGCCCACAAATATTGGCGTTTATCTGCTTTCCGCTATTGCGGCCCGTGACTTCGGCTGGGCGGGAATGTTGGAAACGGTTGAGAGGCTGGAAGCCTGCTTTGATACATTGAACAGGCTTGAGCGGTTCAATGGTCATTTCTTCAACTGGTATGATACCCAGGATTTGCGGATTCTCGATCCTGCTTATGTCTCGTCCGTCGACAGCGGCAATCTTGCAGGCCATTTGATCGCACTCGCCAATGCCTGCGAAGAATGGATGGACACGCCGATCGCCGGGAACGCCAAGGCTGGCATGATCGACAATCTTCAATTGGCCACAGAAACCCTGAATGCATTGTCTGTCGCTCCCGGAGAGCGCGGCCTCCGGCTCGCTTCCATCCTTGGGGAGATAGAAACACTGTTGAGCGGTTCGCAGCCGATCGAGACCGTATCTGCGCTGCTGATACGGTTGACCGCGAAAGCCGTAAGCGCGGCCAGCGAGATTGTGCATCCAACAGCGGGCGATCGTACGCAGGAGCTGGTGTTCTGGATCGGCGCGTTGGATCGTGCGCTTCACGAGAACGCGCGGGACCGGAACGAAGCCGTTGGTGCTGCCAGCGGGTTCACCACACGATTGCAGGGACTGGCAGATTCGGCGCGCAAGATGGCGATTGCGATGGATTTCGCATTTCTTCTCGATGCCGAACGGAAGCTGCTTTCGATCGGTTATTCGGTTGCCGACAGCAGTCTCGACGCCAATTGTTATGATCTCCTCGCCTCGGAGGCTCGTTTTGCCAGCCTGTTTGCCATCGCCAAGGGCGATATATCGACCCGACACTGGTTCCGTCTCGGCCGGGCTGCGACACCCCTTGGCAAGGGCTCGGCGCTGATCTCATGGTCCGGTTCTATGTTCGAGTATCTGATGCCGTCGCTGGTGATGCGAGCTCCAGCCGGAAGCCTGCTTGACGAGTCCAATCGCCTGGTCGTCGAGCGACAGCAGGCTTATGGGCGTTCGCTTGGCATTCCCTGGGGCATCTCGGAATCTGCCTACAATGCCCGCGACATGGAATTGACTTACCAATATTCGGATTTCGGCGTTCCGGGGTTGGGCTTGAAGCGCGGTCTGTCGGAAAATGTGGTGATCGCGCCCTATGCAACAGGACTTGCCACGATGGTGGATCCAAAGGGCGCATGCGACAACTACAAGCGCCTCGCGGGCCTGGGCGCGAGTGGCCCTTACGGGTTTTATGAAGCACTTGATTTTACGCCTTCGCGGCTTCCCGAAAATGAGGATGTGGTAATCGTGCGAAACGTCATGGCCCATCACCAGGGCATGACCATCGTCGCCATCGCGAACACCCTGCAGGATGGCAGGATGCGCTCCCGGTTCCATCGCGAGCCGATGATCATGGCCTGCGAGCTGCTTTTGCAGGAACGGACACCCCGTGATGTCGCCACTGCCCATCCGCGTGCCGAAGAGGTGACAGTTTCCGCGAGCGAGGCGAGGCGGAATGTGCAGACCGCACGTCGGCTTATGGTGCCAACCGCCGGACCGCCGATTACCCATCTGCTGTCAAATGGCCGCTACTCGGTGATGCTGACAGCCACGGGAGCCGGCTACTCCCGTTGGTGCGACATTATGGTGACGCGCTGGCGAGAGAATGTGACCCAGGACGATTGGGGCTCTTTCGTGTTCCTCAAGGATATGCAGGCCGGAACCATATGGTCACCTGGAACGCATTCGATAGGCCTTAAGCCCGATCACGAAGAAGTCGTATTCAGCGAGGACCGCGCCGAATTCAGTCGCCGCGACGCGACGCTTTCGACGACCATGGATGTTCTGGTTTCCGGTGAGGATGACGCCG
>Ga0224512_10003893_pt1 | contig 12915 bp, 10 predicted proteins | sample SF_May12_sed_USG_4_FD_169103 | JGI IMG/M metagenome (GOLD analysis project Ga0224512, IMG submission 169103) | Sediment microbial communities from San Francisco Bay, California, United States - SF_May12_sed_USGS_13 | ecosystem: Environmental > Aquatic > Marine > Sediment | place: USA... | reverse complement strand
TCGGTTGACTACGATTCGACTGTCACGAGTGACGAACTCGACGCGGGAGATTTGCGTGAGTGAGTTGTGCATTGTTATGCACGGTAATGCGATTTAAGCAACGGGCGCCTCGGTAACTGGTTGATAAATAACAACGGACTCAACCACTTAGCGTTCTGAAAATCCGCGTGTCGGCAGTTCACTCCAGCCAGTCTTTGGCGCCATCCTGTCCTGACTCACCGCTCGCACCGATACGCCAGCGGCCTCGCTTCCGGACGGTCGATGTCCTGCGCCGTCAGCACACTCCACAGTAACGGATAGTCCCGTGCTTCAAAGCTGCGGTACGCCAGGTATCCACTCAGGGCCACCAGGTTTTCAGGGGTATCCAGTGGCTTGAGCAAGTCGCGCGCTTGATCGTCAAACCCGAGTGTCTTCAAAAGCAGCCACTGCGAGGCCGAATCTTCGTCGATGGATGTACTAATCTCATCAGCGTCCGCAACGCGTCCTTCCGCACACGCCTGACGGAGCTGCATGAGCAAGAGGCCTTCTTCATCACTGGAGTTTTTTTCGTACATTGAGATGAGCTCACGCGCACGATCCACCTGGGCGGCGGCTAGCAGTGCTCGGTGAGATTGATAGACGACGCTGGGCGACGGGTTCGGTGAGCGCCGGCTCTCGTCTATGAGGGTGACAGCATCCCGCGCGCTGGCGCGGGACGTATTGCTTATCAATGCTCCTTCGCTGACGTCGATGGCGCTCTCGAGGGACCAGGCCTTGAAGCCGGCCTCGACGGACTTATCGAATTCCCCGACAACCTGGTAAAGATGATTCAACCACGCCCAGCCGATGCGCTGCTCCGGCTCGAGCTCGGTCATTCGTCGGGCGAGCCTAATCTGGTCGGTCAGTTGCAGATCGAACGCGGCGGCGCGCATTTCCGCCTCAGTGCGCGTCATGTCAGATCTTGAGTGCTTGATCGCAGCCGCGATGGCAGCGTCGTAGCGGCTCCGTCTTTCAGCGCGCGGCATCCCTGACGGGATGTATTCGAGCGAGGTTGGATTGAGCTGCTTCTGCCATTTTTCGGCAAGTTGTAGCTGCGCATCGGCGAAGCTCGGATCGATTGCCACGGCGTCTTCGAAAACCGAAATAACATCGTACGCTCTGCTAATGTCGTTTTGGCTCGATACCTCGTGATCGAGCGCGAGACCCCGCAGGTAGGTCTCCCAAGCTTCAACGGAGCGCGTGCCTGCGGCGACCATGCGGGCGAGTTCATTCGGGTCCATTGCGGTCTGAAGCGCATTGGCAATCTCAAACGCGAATTCCTCCTGGACCTTTATCGAATCTTCGGAGCCGCCATCGAAGGTCTCCGACCAAAGGTGCTTGTCGTCGGCTGCGCGAATGAGCTGGGCCGTCACTCGCAAACGGTCACCGTCGCGACGCACCGAGCCCTCGAGTATATGGTCGACGCCCAGCGCATTGGCAATCGTTGGAATATCCTCGGTCGAATCCCGGTAGGCGAACGATGACGTCCGGGAGGCGACCTGCAAATCGGTTGCCCGGGCGAGCGAGTTGAGTATTTCTTCTGTGAGCCCGTCGGCAAACCAGGTTTGATTGCCATCGGGGCTGAAGTCGTCGAACGGCAGCACGGCGATTGACTTGTCCACTGACGCTATTTCTTCCGGCACACGATGAATCTTGTCCCAGGCCAGCCAGGCAACCGCGATCACCAGCGTTACAATCGTGACGGCATTTAGAACACGGCCGGCTCGTGGGTCCTTTGGTGCATCTGCTGGCACTTCATGCGCTTTCTTCATTCCCTGGGGAGTCAGTTCGAAGGCCCAGGCGAGAAAAAGTGCAACAGGCAACCCCAGCACCAGCAGGATAATCACCGTTTGCATGAACCAGTCGGGCAGATTGAACACGTCCGCAATGAGATCGCCCACCTGCGCGATGAGCCAGCCGGCGACGACATACGCAGCACCAACGCGTATGACGTTTCGATGACTGAGTTCTTCGATGAATCCCCGCATGCTGTTGCCTCGAAGCGCAGTTCCTGTTCTGGTGAATGTTAATTTAGGGACGCTCGCATTATATGAGCAAAGTCCTCGCTACGCTCGTTACCCCTTCGCGGTGCCTTGGGCGTTTCAATCCCCAACCAAAAAGTCTGTTGCCGCCGCTTTATCCTACTTGGCGAGTATTTCTCATCATTATGAACCGCCGACTAGAGATGAGTTAGATCTCCACGATGAGCATGATTTGAATAGCCACGACTAAGAGTAAAGAGATGCAAGGTTGCGGTCGCTGATGGCTTGCGCGCGTGATATTTGCGTGAGTGAACTCTGCATCGCCATGCACAGTGATGCACATTGAGCAACGGACGCCCCGGTAACTGGTTGATCAACCAAAACACAATCAATCACTTATCGCTCTGAAAATCCGCGTGTCGGTGGTTCGATTGACTCGGATCGGCTCAGGCCGATCCTCGCCCTCCGGGCGGCCTCGCTTTGCTCGCCGTCCAATCGGCTCCGCCGATTAGTCCGCCCCTGGCCACCAACTCCATGAGTTCGCCCTTTCTGCAGATGATTCGAGTCGTGTCCTGATCGAGGGCCAAGGCGTCGTTGTGCATCGTTCCGACGGTGACATGCTAACCGATGTAGACAGAAACGGCGGCCCGCTATAGCACCTCATAGATTACTGAAGAAATGCAACAGTGCCTGCTCGCCGTCATTGGCCAGGATCTGCAGCCAGAATTCGCCACGGTCCCAACCCAAACCGTGCCATGCCAGCCCGGTGTAGTGGCCGGCGCGATCGCAGGACTGCAGCTCTGCCTCAAATTCATAGAGGCTGTAGTGATCGTCGATCAGTCCGAAGCGACCCGTCCAACTGCAGCCGTACCCGTCGCTGCCGGTAATAGAGCCGTCAACGTCGACCGTGAGGTGGCTATTGCTTTCCGAATAGTAGTCGTTCCACTCGCCGACGAGATTCTCAAGTGCTGACGGCGCTTCGTAGTCGGTGGCCCGGTATTGGTTCATCTGGAAACAGCCGGCATCGCCCGAGCTCGCATTCCACCTGCCGGTGAGGCTGTATCGTTCCGCTACCACACCCTCGATCTGCAGGTCGGCAGCCATGGTGCCGTCCGCCAGGGTTGGTTTCAAAGCGATCATGCGTCCGCTGCCGCTCAGGGAATTGCCGACGGTAGACATAGTGCCGCCGAATTCTGCCTCCCAGTTGGTGCAGATATTCGTGTCGTTGTAGCGGTAGGCCCATAGCTGAAAGCGACCGTCCTCGCTCACCATCGCCGACATATAGCCTTGCACCGCCTGGGTCTCGTCGAGGAACTGGCCGGACCAGTACCCGCCCGGCATTGCATCGACGCCTGCCGCGGGCGTGACGGTGGGCAGACTGGCACAGTTAAGGACCGGCCCGCGATCGAAGATCGCGGTCCCGCAGCCCGGCGTCGAAGAAGAGTCCCCCGATGTTTGCGATGTCGGGCCGAAAGCTCCGACATCCTTGTGTCCCCCCGAGCAACCGGCAACGGCAAGGAGCGCGACAGCCAGGACTGGTACGAATTTGCTGTGCATTTTGAGTCTCCTCTGGCGCCGGCGCATACGGTCCGGCTGAGGAATCCAGACTGGGCGCATCGGGGCCGCCCCGCCATGGAGCGCACATGCAGAAAGACTGCAGTTTTTGTACAGGCCGGCTCCATGGCAAGCGCGGCCGTTTCCTCCGATCGTAAGTACGAGTCACGAACGATTCACGTTAGTGACAACCACAACGATGGGAGATCATCATGAAAAAGCAATTGTTCCTGATTTTCGGTATTGCGGCCGGCCTGTTGCTGGCCACCGGTGCCGCGACAGCGGACTACGACCAACGCGTCGACTACTACTGGCACGACGGGGGTAATTCGCTGCAGGGTTCGTGGCTGGTCGAAACGACCGTGCGCGTACATGCGGAGGATTGCACGATCGCACCGCTCGTGCCGCCCTTTGCGCCGAATCCGTTCAGCGCATTTAACAGTTTCCATCAAGGGGGCACGATGACGGAGCAGGGTTCGCGTTCGTCGCCGGCAAGGCGCAGCAGCGGTTTCGGAGTTTGGGAGCGCACCGGGCATCGCAAATATGCCTATCGCCTCCAGTTCCACAGCTTCGACGCCAACGGACTGCTGGCCGCGACCATGGACATACGCACACAGCTGAAACTGGCAAGAGATGGCGAAACTTTCGAGGGCGTTTCCCGATTCGTGCGCACGGATATCAGCGGTAATGCGCTGAACTTCTGCGCCACAATGACCGGCGAGCGAATAAACCTTTAGGGTCGGGCGCTGCTATTAAAAGTCGTTCCAGGCCAGGTCCGATTGGCAGCGCCTGGCCTGGGACGCAAAGCGCGTATCACTCCGCAATGAATCCAGCCGGCTGTCTGTGTTGAGGCGCGGGCAGGAAATACTGCGTGCGGTAATGGCGCGATCCAGCCATTCGAAGGCCGCGTCCGTCTCGCCGAGGCCTGCATAGACGACCGCGATGTAATAAGGCGACACGTATTGATTGGCCGAGCGCGCGATCAGGTTCGCGAGTATCTCGCGCGCCTCGTCCTCGCGGCCAAGTTTGACGAGCAACCAGGCACGTAAGGACGCTGCTCGTGCCGTGCCGTTGCCGGACATTTTTTCGGCGTTCGCGTACGCCTCAATCGCTTCCTCGTAGTTGCCCAGGCGGCGATGCGCGTTACCAAGATGCAGGTAGCCCACCCAGAATTCCGGATTGATCGCGATCGCCTGCGTTGCATGCTCCAGTGCCTCCTCCGGTTCGCCCGCGTTCAGAGCAACTATGGCGGAATTTGCAAACGTCAGCGGGAACAAAGGATCGAGCTCGCGCGCCCGGCGCAGCATGGCACGTGCTTCGACGTGCTTATTGGCGGACGACAATACGACGCCGAGAAACATGTGATTCATCGCGCTGTTCGGGTCAAGTGCTACGGCCTTGCGCGCGGCGGCCTCGGCCGGTACCAAGTTACGGTCAATGAAAAAATGAAACGAGCCGAGCGCGAGTTGCGTCTCGGCGAGGTCGGGGCCGAATTCCAGTGCGCGCTGCAAGGCGTCGCGCGCTGTTGGCAGAATCGCCTCCCGATCTGCTTCCACTGTTACGATGGAGCTGGCCAGGTCACGCGCCATACCGGCCCACGCGAGGCCGTAGCGGGGATCCTCGGCGACGGCGAGCTCATAAAAACCCAGGGCCTTCACATTGGAGCCCGGCTGAAACTGCGTCCACTCGTAGCGGGCCTTCAGGTACAGCTCGTAGGCCGCGGGGTTTTGCGTCTGGCGGCGGTCGATTGCGGCCGCCACTTCGGGCGACAGCCGTTGCCGAATCTGCTCGGCGATTGCGACGCTCAGTTCGCGCTGCAGACCGAGCGCATTGGTCAGTTCGCGGTCAAACGCCGCCGACCAGATCTGCTTGCCATCTGATGCCCGTAACAGGCGCGAAGTTACGCGGATGCGCGGCGCGTCGAGCCGCAGGGAACTCACAACGAAGAAGTCGACGCCGAGCTCACGGCCGAATTCGGGTAAAGACACATCGGATTCCGCCAGCGCCCGCGCCGACACCACGCCGATCACGCTCAGGTCGGGCAGGTCGATATTGGCGAGCGCGATGCTGGTCTCCTCGGCGATCCCCGCCGCCATGAAATCGAGGTCGGCATCGCCCGTGAGATTCTCGAGCGGTAACACGGCGATGCGGGTGTGTTCCGGCAACGGGTCCTCTGGCCACCAGGTCAGTATCGCTGCAATGACGACGGCGGCGATGACGGCGGCGATGAGCAGGGGAGCACTGCGGCGTGCCGGCGCCGTGGCCGCAACCGCCTTTTCCAGCGGGCCGATGAAGCGATAGCCGCGGCCGGCAACGGTTTCGATAAACGTCGGTTTCTCGGGCGAATCGCCCAGCGCCCTGCGCGCTTTACGCACGAGCGTGTTAATGCCGGAATCGAAATCGATGATTACGTTCGTCGGCCAAAGTTTGGCAACGATGTCGTCGCGCGTGACGACCTGACCCTGTGCCGTTACCAATAGCACCAACAGGTCAAACGGGCGGCGCTCAAGGTGCACCGCGTCGCCGCGCAGTCGCAGCTGCTGGGCATCGAGGTCCAGCTCGAACTCGCCAAATCGATAGCTCTGCATTGATTTACGGCCCCCACTCAGAAGCGATAGCCAAAGCCCGCCTCGTAGGTGTCAGGATAGCCGGGACTGGATTGCAGGAATACCTGATTATAGTAGTCGGCGTTGCCGAGATTCCGGCCGGACGCAAACACGTACCATTTCTCGCTGGCGGGCTCAAAGCTTAGGAAAAGGTTCAGCAGGCTGAATGCGTCCTGTGCGAATCGCGGATCGTTGTCGGTCGTGTAGAACAAGTCGCTGCGATAGTTGTACTCGAGTCGTGCGGCCAGCTTGCCCCGATTGCGTAACGGCTGCGCGTAATCCAGCGCGACGACCGCGGTCCATTCCGGTGCGCGTGTGACGTCGTTGCCGGACAGCGTGTCGCCGACGGCATCATTGCGGTACTCGACGAATTCACGCTTGGGCAGCCAGACGACGCCGCCCGAGATGTTCAGCCGGTCGGATAAGCGATAACTCGTGTCTGCGTCGATTCCATAGATTTCAGCCTTGGCCGCATTGTCGATTCCGAAGATCAACCCGCTGTCGGTAATCGTGGCGGTGCGGACCTGTAAATCGCGAAAGTCGTAGTAGTATGCCGCAGCGTTTAACGTCAGGCGCCGATCAAGCCATTGCGATTTGAGGCCCGTCTCATAAGCTGTCAGATTCTCGGGATCGAAACTGTCGCCATTCGAGATGCCACCGCTCTTGAAGCCCGTGGACACGCTGGCATATACCAGCGCATCGTCATTGACCGCGTAGGCCACATCAAGGCGCCAGGAGTCGTTGGTCCAGTCTTTCCTGGATTCTACAAGCGTTGGAGGGTCGTTGGTGCCCGTGCCGATCGTTGAAAAATTATGCGTCTCGCCATTCCGTCGGTAACCAGCGGTAATGCTCCAGCTTTGTGCAACATGCCAGGTTCCCTGGCCGAAAACGGCCCAGGTCGATTCATCGGATGTGGAATGGTAGTCGAAGCGTGGCTGCGTCCCGAATGCCGGAATCAGCTCAAAGTAGTTACGCCACGCATCATCATTATAGAAGTAGGCACCGAGCAACCAGTCAACCGTTTCGCTGCCGCTGGAGACGAGCTGTAATTCCTGGCTCCATTGACTGTGTCGGATTGGAAGGGCACTGCGGACGCAGCCGGCCAGTTGCGGAAGCCCGGCGCAATCATCGAGATCGCGTATTTCGCTGCTCGCATAGCCAGTGACAGAGCGCAAAGTCGCAAAGTCGAGATCGTATTCGATGTTGACGTTGACATTGTCGGCATTGTTTTTCAGAAACGGATTCGACAGCGTTACTGTGGTCAGTCGAATGTCGGACGGGTCGGCCAGGTTATCGGGTTGCGGCAACCAGAGTTCGCCGCTGGCGCCATCATCGAAAGTACGCTGCGCGACGACGTTAACGCGCAGCTTTTTATTGACGTTGAAAAGCAATGACGCCCGGAGTCCCCAAAAATCCTGTTCCGCGAATTTCCGCTTATCAACGGAATTCCTGATAAACCCATCACCCTCAGAGCCGATGTACGCGACACGCAGTGCCGCCTTGTTAAAGGGCAGGTTGACGTAGCCCTGCACACGAGCCGTGTCAAAACTTCCGTAGGCCCCTTCAACATGCGCACTGAAATTGTCTTCCGGCGCGCGCGTGATGAAGTTGATCGATCCGCCTGTCGCATTACGCCCGTACAGCGTTCCCTGCGGACCTTTGAGCACTTCGACGCGCTGCAGGTCAAACATGCGTGCAATAGCCAAATTGGAATTGCCGAGATAAACACCATTCAAGTGTGTCGCAACCGACAGACTCGATCCGCCCTGGTCCGAGACACCCCGCAGCGAGAAACCAGCGCCGTTGAGGCCGAGATTGTTGACGACCAGACCAGGAACATTGAATTGGAGATCGAACAGGCGTGTCAGATCCAGCTGATCGAGAAGATCAGCAGACAGAACCTGCACACTCATGGGAATGTCCTGCACGCTTTCTTCGACTTTTCGCGCCGTGACGATTATTTCTTCCAGCGCACCTACCTCGGCTGCTGAATCGAGTGATGTCTGCGAAAATGTCGTTGCCGGAGTGGAAATACCAACAGCGAACAGACTCAATAGCCATCCGCCACGATCTTTGACGCGAAATAGCTTGGCCAATCGGGCCTCGACCATTCGGAGACACTCCAGTTTCGTGTACTAGACGCCACAATCAACAAAAAATCCAGACTTTCTATAGGCGTTCTCCATGGGAGGATTGTGCGCCGTATCGGATCCTCAAAACGGTCAACCGCGCTACGCGGAATATCGTGATCGCAGCGAGGATCAAGCCATGAAAAAAATCATTCACAGCAGCTGCATTTTGTTGCTTTTCGTATTCTCAGGCTGCAATGACAGCCAATCTGAAGGTGGGTCAGGTGAAGCCGCTGCTCCGTCACCCCCGCCAGTCCAGACACCACCTCCAAGCCACGGGCTTGGCTGCAACACTTTGAACTTCGCCAAGACTTCGGACGTCGACGCCCTGCCGGGCGGCGTCTGGTATGGCTCGCTGGTTGATTGCGAGAACAACGCAAGGTACGACGATCTAAAGGCACTGGTCAGTGAGGATGGCCGGTTCCGAATCATTGCGGAAAATGACCACCTGCTGCGCGGTTCGCTGCAGACGGACGGTGACACGTTTAACGGGATCGGCGTCGATTTCGCAGCGTCGGGAATCGAATACTTCTCTGGTCCAACCACCCACGTTTTTGTCCAAGGGTTGGTGTTGGAACGAAGCGTGTTTGAAGGCCGGTGGGGAACGGAGTGGGGTTCTTACGGGTACTTCATCTTCTATTACGGCCAAGAGACATATGAGAAGGCATCATCGCTCGACGCTCTGGCAGGCGTTTGGCCATCGTTCTATGGGGACAGTATCGAGGGTATCTGGACGATTGAGCCTGATGGGCGATTCAACGGACAGGATCAGAGCGGTTGCCTCCAAAGCGGTCACTTTGCGTTGATCGATGACCGCTTCAGTATGCTGGAGGTGGAACTCACGGTAACGGGCTGTGAGCTGGCGGGATCGTACAATGGCCTTGCTTACAGGGAGGAGCTTGTCGATTGGTGGGATGAGGCGATAACCCTCTCCGTTGATGACGGCCAGCAGAGTCTGCACATTGGTCTAGCGCGGTAGTCATCTTACTTCAGCAGTGCTCGCAATGCTTGTGGGACCGGAGGAGGTGATCAGCGCGTCAAGTGCCCACTTTGGTGCCCAAACCAGGATCACCTACCGTCACTCAAGAGCACCTACCGGGTCACGATATCGACCCTATACGTGCTCTTGGCTCGTCTTGGGTCATGCTGGATAGCGAAGTCTATTAACTGAAAATCCGCGTGTCGGTGGTTCGATTGACTCGGATCGGCTCAGGCCGATCCTCGCCCTCCGGGCGGCCTCGCTTTGCTCGCCGTCCAATCGGCTCCGCCGATTAGTCCGCCCCTGGCCACCATCATTTATTCATCAATTCAGTTGGTTACCGAGTTAGCGCCGAATGCCGATTTTCGGCGTTGTGCCAGATTTGTGCCACTACTCTATTTGATGACCCAAGTTCGGGGCTTCACACACAATTGGGAGTCCCGTAGGGAATCTGTGGAATGACAATCAGCCCAATTCGGCTGCTATTCTTAATAGTGGTCGTTCAACTCTATTCAAACAACCCAAGATTCAATGGCAGCAAACGGCCATAAGTAGACGTTCGACGGACTAATTTGCGTGATGGCGGGCGATCTCCTCGTCACTTAATCGAAGGAATCTCGCGGCATTGTTGTAAAAAATGTCGCGTTTCTGCTGATCGCTCAGGAATGGAGCTTCCTCGATTACGCGAATACTCCGTTCAATTGTCTCGGGCCAGACCATCTGGTCAGAACCAAACATGACACGCTTTCCATAGCCGGCGTCGATAATACGCTGCAAGAATCCGTAGAAAGCCTGTTGGGGTTGTGTATAGATGATGACCCCGACCCCCACATACACCTGTGGATGCGCATACATGACGGCCAGGAGATCATCGATCAGGGGATATCCGGCGTGCATGATGTATACACGAAGTCTCGGATGTCGAATCAACACTTCTTCAAGCGTGAACGCACTGTGCATACGGGCACGATAGCCATCGGCACCCAGATAGATCACGCCCGGTGGACCGTTGCCGATGTGAATCCCTACCGGTATATTTAGTCTTTCGGCGAGGTCCCAGTATGGCTCCATTCGTGGGTCGCTTGGCAGGATACCGCGATACTGATTCGTGATTTCGGCAAGCACGTCCAATCGACCGTCACGATGCAGCTGTTCCAAGGTTTCAGGTGAGGGTGTGTCCGGCGCGATTTCGAAACCCAGTCCAGGATAAAATCTGCCGGGTGCTGCCTCCATCCACTTCGCCACCAAATCCGTGGTACCACTGAGCACGCCGAATACATTTCCTCGTTCCATCACTGCAATCGTTCGAGATAACAGCTCAGATTCCGTCGTCGGGGACCAAACAGGATCCTCGCAAGTCGGATTCTTGAGCATCGCCATGAAAACCTGTCCATACGGCTTAGTCTGATCCCAGACAGGAGGCGAAATTGGGGTACACATTGCGACCGGAGGCGGACCCTGATGGTCAACAGGCAAAGCATGCAAGTGAACGTCTATTATGGGCGGTCGCTCTTGAGCGTTGGCGGCCAAGCAGATAAAGCAAAGCAGAAGCACAGATATTCGCATAGCGTTCCTTGGGCAAGACGAGTTGAGCGGCTGCAATGGGTCACGAGCGGTCATTCTACCTCAGACAGCCCAGGCGGCTGGTTCCGGCCAGAAGCCGACCTTTGCTGGCCGACCAAAGGCCTTGAAACGGGCAAGCCCCCGACGCAAGAAATCTCAGCCCGCCCGACGGCGTGCCGCGAGCGTTATCTCCGTCGCGTTGAAAAAACCTGTATGCGCGGTCTTCAGCCGAGTAGCTCGCGTGCTTGCTAACCTTTGCACGCTAACTATCTGATGCGGTGTATCCCGACCATTATCAATATTCGCAAAATTGACAATATCTTGTAATCGGAGCAGCGTGACCGAGCGGAAATTATGTTCGGACGTTGTACCTTCAAACGAAAAGCGGGCTCTTCAAAAGGAAAAATTATGAAAACTCGACTAATTTTCATCGCGCTATTAATGATGAGCATCATCAGCACTCAATATGCCTACGCCGATGGTAGTGATAATCACCGGCGCTGTGTGAACCCACTTAATCCTTTCAATGACGCGATTGTAGGCGTCTGGAACGGGGACCTTGCGATCGGTGGTGAGGGGGCGCCGGGTATACCAATCAGTATAGCCTTCCATTTCGGGGGTACTGGCACTGGAATGGATATAAATGATGTTGGAGGAGGAGAGGGTTTTGGCGGCACAGTGCAGAACTATGCGTGGAAGAAAACAAAGAAAAGGAATGGTTACAGAATTCTGCTCAGCAATATCATTAAGGAGCCCGGTCTAGAGGAATTTGGTGGAGGGTATAGGCTCGGAATAGACGTCACAGGCAAGCTGAGTGACGATTGCCAAGTCTTGTCATTATCTGGAACGCTCAGGGTATACGCTCTAAACGATCCTACCCTTGACAACCCCTTTGAAGCAGAAGAAGGAGTACCCTTTGTTCTCCCAACCTCGTTCGAACTCCAACGAGTCGATCTTCTCCGGGATTGATTGGTTGCTAAATTCGCTGGTGTACGGACGACCGGCGTGAAGGATGGAGGATATTGACACCCGCTTCTTGATGCGAGGGCTGCCACTGCTGGCTAATGGGCAGCCCTCGAGCCTGGAAATCGCGTTGTGTCACCAGACATCAGGGGGTCGTTGGGGGGCGTGAGGGGAGTGGAAAGAATCCATAACGCAAAACTACGGCGTTGCTCGACTGTGGGTCATTTCCTGCTGTCGAGAATACTATGCGGAAAGGTCGGCTTCGGGTCAGTAGCGGAAATTATAGCTTGAAACTGGCGAGCGTCCCCTTGCGGCCAAAAGCAGCCGCTTTGGCTGATTTGGCGCGATCAGCGGAGCCGACCGATCTCAGCCGATTTTCCGCCAACGATCGGTGAACTGACCCTTGATGACCGCGGTAAAGCCGTTTCGGTCGTACGTCGTCATTACTGACTCACCCGGCGGAGAGAATATTACCTTATCGCCTGTCACCTCGATCGGGGTGCAGTGTGAAGAAACTGGCGGCGCCTCGTTCGTGACGCCCGGCGCGTCTAGATTGTTTCGCGTCGTATATTCGATCCAGTGGCAATATTGTTTCTCGCTCAGTGTGTAGCGAATGATCGACGACTCGCAAGCAAGCGTCCCGTCAGCGCCGCGGATAAACAAGTTGAAGTTCCCGCGCTCGTGGCCGAAGGTATAAAGCCCGGCGATGTCCGGTCGCCGAGCCGCCTCGGCCACTGCCAGTGCGTCGTTGCTGTCGGTCTTGTGGCCCTGCCGGAACGGGGCCACGGCCTTTGCCGGTTGAATAATACGGTTGCATGCGGTCACCTGACGGACGGAAAATTCACGTGTCGGTGGTGCAGCCCAGGTGCCTGGCCAACCCGGCCGCGACTCATTCAATATAGCTGCGCTGCCTTTTTTACATAAAAATTTTAGCCACAAGCTGAAATTATTCGGCACTGGATCGGCTAACTTTGGCCATGCTAATGTTACGAAGATACTGAACAGCAAAAAACAGAACTGACAAAGAGTTAAGACACCTACAGGACAGGGGAAACACCGATGAAAATTCATTTCGTGGTTTTAATGGCTGTGATGTCGTTCTCGTTCGCATTATCGAGTGT
>Ga0224512_10003892_pt1 | contig 12925 bp, 9 predicted proteins | sample SF_May12_sed_USG_4_FD_169103 | JGI IMG/M metagenome (GOLD analysis project Ga0224512, IMG submission 169103) | Sediment microbial communities from San Francisco Bay, California, United States - SF_May12_sed_USGS_13 | ecosystem: Environmental > Aquatic > Marine > Sediment | place: USA: California... | reverse complement strand
GACCCGAAGGAGCGCCGGGGCAAGGACGGGAGTGATTCTTGCGGATGCGGTCCAGGGCTCATACTCAAGGACACCCCGTCACCGAGGGAGACCGGCTCGACAATGCCCCAAGCGAAGATCCAGTCAGCCAAGGCGGTCGGGCTCAGATACATCACGGATTCCGAGCCCGGCATCCGGCGCGAGGGGGCGGACCAGGGGTTCCGGTACCGGAGCCCAACGGGCGTGCTCATCCGCGACGCGGCGACGCTCGAGCGGATCCGCTCGCTGGCCTTGCCGCCCGCCTGGACCGACGTGTGGATCTGCGCCACCGAGGACGGCCACATTCAAGCCACCGCTCGCGACGCGAAGGGCCGCAAGCAGTACCGCTACCACCGCCGATACCGGGCGATGCAGGACGAAACCAAGTTCAATCGGATGCTGGAGTTCAGCCGCCATCTCCCTCGCATTCGCCGGCACGTGGAGCGGGACATTCGGCGCGACGGCTTGCCGCGCGAGAAGGTCCTGGCAACGGTTGTGTGGCTGCTGGAGCGCACCCTGTTCCGCGTCGGCAACGACCAATACGCCCGCAACAACAAGTCGTTCGGCCTGACGACCCTTCGGCGACGCCACGTGGATGTGACCGGGTCTGAGGTCCGCTTTGAGTTTCGCGGCAAGAGCGGTGTCCGACACGCCGCGTCTATTACTGATGAGCGGATCGCCCGGATCGTCCAGCGCTGCCAAACGATTCCCGGAGAGGAGCTATTCCAGTATCTCGATGAGGACGGCCGCCGCGTGACGGTAGACTCCGGCGACATCAACGAGTACTTGCAGCATGCCTCAGGCGGCGAAGAACTGAGCGCCAAAGACTTTCGGACCTGGGCCGGGACCATGCTTGCCGCTCGCGCCCTCCGGGACGTCGGACCGGCCGCCACCCTCCGAGAGGGGAAATCCAACATCGTCAAGGTCATCGATGGGGTGGCCAAGCTCCTCGGCAACACGCGGGCGGTCTGCCGCAAGTACTATGTGCATCCAGTAATCTTGGAGCAGTACTTGGCCGGGCGAGTCATCCCGCCGTCACCTCCATCCACGACCCCGCGGTTGTCGCGGCGGGCCCATGAGCTCCGTGCCGACGAAGAAGCGGTACTCCAGTTGATCCAAGCCTCGGCCTGACCCACGAAAAGGAACATCCGCGACCCGATATCGGACCGCGGATGCTCAGCCTCGGCAACGAGGGGTATCAGAACCGAGGCATTCCAGTGTCCAGCCAGAGTCCACGGGTGGGTCCACATGAACCACCTCGCCGGCGAATCCCGATCCCGCGATCGTCTTCGGGCGTGTATGCTCGAGCCAGCCCCGCGAATTCATAGGGCTCGTCGAGGCTAACATCCCCGGGCCTGCTCAACACGATTGGCTCAGGCGTCGGGGCACCAACGGTCCTCCCACGGGGCAGTGCCGCGACTCGAACCGCCGCGGCGCTCGGCGTTTCGTGACGTGGCGAGAGCTCAACCGTCAGAGCCTCCGGCATAGCGGCCGCAGCCGGCCGCAGGGTATATGCTACCCGCTCGGAGAGGGAAGCCACCGACTTCTCTCCCGCCGGCTCAGAACGAACCGGCGGCTCGTTCACCTCGAGCCGACCGAGTTCCATCGCTGAGACCGACAGAACCTCGGCGTCACCCGTCGGCAGGGTCAGATCGCGAGGATTGTCCGCGTGGTCCAACTCGCCGGACATCTGCGCCCTGCGGCCGGCTCCACCGTCGGTGAGGCACGCGGCCGCCGTCATGCAGAGCGGAACCACAACCCATTTCATCGATATCATCAAAGACGGCTCCTCGATGGCTGGTGACGTCCGGGGCCGGGCTGCTCGCACACGGCCTCGGCCGACTACCCCGTGTTGCCCCTTGCTCAACGGGAGGTGACCACCCGTTTGGGCTCCGGTGTTACCTTGTCTCCCGATTCGAGATTCGATAGGCCCTCCCGGCACGCGGAAATGCCCATGTCATCGTACCGGATGTCGCCGGACTGGTTCGTGACGATCATGACCGGCGTCATTCTCATGCTATTTGCCCTGCTGGCTGCGAGCGTCTGGCTGGCGTTTGCCACGGCACCCCGGGGAATCAGCGCGCTGGCACTCCTCCTCGTCATCACCGTCTGCGTTGGCATCGCTGCGGTGGCATACATCTACACTCCGACCGCAATCGTTCTGACCGATGACGGCCTCCGAATCGAAAGGCCGATCGGGGTCGTGGAGATTCCCTATGCCGTCGTGCGCACCGTCGAATCGAGCGAGTTGTGGCTCGGGACATCGTTCAAACGGCCCCCCGGTGGCAATAGCGGCTTCTTTGGCATCTGGGGTGCGTTCAACAGCGGGACCTTGGGCAACTACACGATGTACGGCACCAAGGCCCGCGGGGCCGTGGTCATCACGACGACCGATGGGACCATTGTGGTGACCCCGGACGAACGAGATCGCTTTGCTCACGAACTCCTGAGTCGTGCCGCGGCACGTAACCAGGCCTGATCGCAGCTACCATCAATTGCCTAGCCCCCGTCCGGAGCAGGATACCCAACCACCAGACCAGCGATCTGGGTGGGCGGAGCACCGGCTTTGTTGGATCGTTCGGCGAGACGCTCCGAGGCAAGTTCCGCCTGCACCCGCTGCTTGACCCACACCGCAATGGGCGCCGACACGTCGAACTCCCGCGTGTAGTGGGCCACCGTGCGCTCGAGCGACAGGTGGCCGGACAAGAGCTGAGTGAGGTTCAGGACGTTAGTCACGTGGGTGTCGAGCACTTCGTCCGCGGCGCGCGCTCCGGCCAGTCGCGCGAGTTCGAGCGTCTCCGCATGTGCGCGATGTCGGAAGCGCACGTGCCTGAGGAGTAGATCGAGCCGGGACCACGGCCGTGGCCGAGTGGCCGGGCCCCGGATGCGCGGCGGCAACCACGCCAACTCGATCCCACTCAAGGCGCGGTTCCGCACCACCTCTTCCATCGGGCCTGGCACGGCCACGACCCGGAAGTACAAATCGAGGGCACCGAGCACCGGCAGTCGCGGCGCGAACTCGTGAATGAACTGCATGGCCTGGGCGGTGTGCGTCGCGATGAGGGACTCCCAGGCCGAAGCGTGTGCCATGCGAAGCCGGAGCCTGAGCGACGGCGGGAAATGGCGGGTCGACATCTGACTGGGGACGACCATGCTCGCCTCAGCGAATCCCAGTGGGGCCAAGCAATGGCTGGTTTCCTCCCTCCCACCGACTCCGGCAGTGGCGCCAGCCATTGGACAGGTAGACTCGGTTCAGTAACCCTAAAAAAATAGACGTCTAGAGAGCCGAGTTCCCTCACACAATCTAGTACAATGTGTTGTGCCATCAAATATTACATAATTGTCACCCTGACTCTTCAAAATGTATGATTATTTGTCATTCCGCAGTAGATGGATTGGGGCTTCGACAGGGCGTATCGGCGTTCTCCCCCGCTCAAAGTCGTCACAGGTTGAAACAAAGCGCGAGGTGCCCCCGTCCGGTCCCGAGTCCAGAACGAGGAGCGCCCCGCGTGTGGAAAATCGTGTTTGGATTCTTGCTCGAGAAGGTCTGGCGTTGGATCCTCCGCATCTTCACCTAGAGGACCCCGGTCAGTTCCCTCCTCGCATGCCGCGCACCAACCGCTCGACCAGGCTCGAGTCGGCCGGGAGCAGCCCAGCGGCCGGGAGCCGCCGGAGGAGGACCGCCCACCGAGCATCTGATCGATACGCCCTCGTAAGGTAGGCCACGCCCTCATCCACCCTCCCTGCCCCTGCCAGCGTCACTCCGGTCCAGAACGCTGCCTCGCCATTGGTGGCACTATCCGGCACGAGGGTCGTTGCCTGGCCATAGGACACCAAGGCCCGCTCGAGGTCGTTTTGGGTGACGTGGGCGTCACCCTCGTTCAAGTGCTCATAGGCGCGTGCGAGCTGCACCAGACGACGCAATTCACCGACAGGATCAGGATGGTCCTCAACCCTGAGATCGAATCTGCGGTCAACCCACGGGCGGCCGGTTCCGCGGCCGCGGACGACCAGGAGTGCCGCCGACTGGCGGCCGCGGATGTCGCCACCTTCGCCCTCGGCAGCGATGAGCGCCGCGAGCAAGCGATCGGCCAGGTCGCCACTCGCCGTTTCATATGCCCGCGCCATCGCGTCCCACACGGTAGGCCGTTCCATGAGATTGGCTTGAACGGAATACTCGGCGCCCAGCCGGTGTCCGGCCGCTTGGATGGACCGGCTCCCAGTGTGCGCCGCCACCCTCCCCTGGGCATCGATCATCGCAACCTGCCGGACCATTGAATCGGCATCGGTCGATACCAGCGCACGGAGTGCCTCGGGAGCGGTCCGCCCAAGGCGCATGAGGTCGAGCCCCAACGGCCCGTACCCGGGCTCGATGAACGATTGGGTCGCCACGGCGCCGACGCCGGCCTCGGCCCACGGCACCAGGGGCCCGACCGAGAACCAGTGGGATTGGACCGCAACCCCGATTTCTCCAGTCGCCGAGTCGCGTGCGACGATGGAGTATGTCGAGACGGGCCTGAGCGGTCGATCTTGGGCCCGGCTCGGTGCCGAGGTCAACGCCAGTGCAGCGAGGCCGACTACTAATCCACGGTGCATGAACGCCCCCTGTATCTGGAGGACCCGGCGCGAGACGGGAGCCTCGAACCTGGTCCAGTTGACCTCAAGGCTAGGCTCGCCCGACGGACGTTACCTCAAGTCACTGTTTGATAATGACTTTGAGCCCTAGTTCACTCGGGGTGAACCAGCGTGAAACAATATAGGACCAACATTCGTTACGGTATGAAACGAGCGGTGAATCGGTCACCGCCCGCATGATCCGAGGTCTTCCCATGCGACGTTACTGGATCGGCATCGCGTTCGGTGTTCTGGCGGTCTTCGTCTCCGGGTTGGTAATCATGCGCGCCGGCCGCGAGGGTGCACGGCTGGTCGAACGCACCCTGGAATCTGCTGACCCGATCAGCATCCCGCTTGCCTTCGTGCCCTTCAGGCTCGGCGGTCGCGAGGTCGGCACCATTCGTGAGGTCCAATTCCTTCGCAGCTCGCCCGAGGTCGTCCGTGGCGTGGATCTCGACGTCCGGGTCGAGGATCGGGCCGTGGTCGACAAGCTGCGGGACTGCACCCTGGCAACGAGCGGTATCGGGAACTTCAGTCCGAAGACCTCCTTCGAGTGTTTGGACCAGACGGTGGCCCAGAGCGGTGAGTTCGTCTCGTTCGGAACGGTGACGGTCGAGGAAACCGGCATTGTCCGCGCCCTCTTCATTCCCGCCGCAGAGGTCGCAGAGTGGCAGCGCGACGACCATGTCCAGCATGCCAAACACCTCGAGCGCATTCAGCCGCAAGCCATGGAGCGGCTGGCGCAGGCCATCGCCCAGATCAAGGCCGATTCGGGCGGCCTGACGATCAACGTGTGGGATGCGTTGAAGCAGGCCGGCCTTCAGTTCAAGGCCGATTCCGACGGAGCCGTCCTGCACATTGCGGACGAAGCGAGCGGCGCCAAGTTCTTCATGCGGGCGGATTCCTCGGGCGTGGTCATCGATGCGAAGGGTGGCGCCGATTCCTCGAAACTCCAGCTGAAGGCAGACTCGTCCGGTCTGCTCCTCAACATTCACGAGGGATCCAAGTCCACGACCCGGAGCGTGTCCAAGCCCTGATCGGATTCGAGACATCCATCACCGATCGCAAACCCGAGCCTGCCCTTCGCGGTGGGCTCGGTGCGTTAGACCTCCTACTCACGCTCCGACTCGCCTTCCGTCGGCTCCCGGCGCTAATTTGGGTGAGCCATGACCACGATCCCTGAACCGCTCGCCGCTGCCCTGGCCAGCCGCTATCAGATCCAGCGGGAGCTGGGACGGGGCGGGATGGCCACGGTGTACGTGGCGCGAGACATCAAGCACAATCGTTCGGTCGCCATCAAGGTGCTCCGCTCGGATCTCGCTGCAACGCTGGGGCCCGACCGATTCCTGAAAGAGATCGAGATCGCGGCCCAACTGACTCACCCCCACGTCCTGACCCTCATCGATTCGGGCGAGGCCGCCGGGTTTCTCTACTACGTCATGCCGCTGGTCCAGGGAGAGTCGTTGCGGCGGCGGCTCGAACGAAGCGGAATTCTGGCACTGCCCGACGCGCTCGCCATCACACGCCAGGTGGCCGATGCGCTCTCCTACGCCCACCGCAAGGGCCTGGTACATCGGGACATCAAGCCCGAGAATATCTTGTTCTCCGAGGGCCACGCCGTGGTGGCCGACTTCGGCATCGCCAGAGCGGTGGGCTCCGCCGGGGTGCAGCACCTTACCCGGACCGGCGTTCCGCTCGGCACGCCGGGATACATGAGTCCCGAACAGGCCATCGGGCGCACCGACATCGGCCCAGCCGCTGATGTCTACGGATTGGCGTGTGTCACCTACGAGATGTTGATTGGAAGCCCACCCGACATGTGGCCGTCGGATGAAGCCCTTCGTCTGGAGCGCTTCGTCGATGCCCAGCCGGAACACCGCGACCGGCTCGACACCCTGCCGAGTCAGGTGGAGCGGGCGCTGGTCAAGGCACTGGCCCTTCGACCGGAGCAGCGGTTTGCAAGCCCGACGGAGTTTGCCGAGGCCCTGGAACGACCCATGGGAGTGCGTCGTTACAGTAGGACCGAAGTCGACCAGATCGTCGGTCGCGCCGCCGACCTCGAGGCACGCAATCCAACCCAGACCGATGCACTGACCCTGGGCACGGTGCAGCAAATCGCAGCAGATGTGGGCATCCCTCCCGAGCATGTGCGCTCGGCCGCCCGCGCAATGGAGCCGCGCGACGAAGCCCCGCTTCGCCCCAATCCGTTTCTCGGAGGTCCAACGACACTCGATGTCGAGTGCACGGTCGACGGAGAGGTCCCGGAGTCCGAGTACCTCATGCTCGTCGAAGAGATACGGAATACGCTTGGACACGTGGGCAGTGTCAGCACTCTCGGCAAGTCGCTGACCTGGAACAGCGCCGCCATGGGGAATGTCGCGCGCGACGTTCACGTGACCATCACTCCTCGGGCCGGCCAGACTCGAATCAGGATCAGCGAAAGGATGCGCAACTTCGCCGGCGGGACGTTCGGTGGGATCATGGGCGGTATGGGCGGCGGAGGGATGGGCATCACAATGGGCGTGGGCATGGGCGCCCTGGGTTCTCCCGTGGCCGCCGGGATCCTGACCGTGGTTTGGGTCAGCGGGTCCTACTTGTTGGCCCGCACCATCTTTCGGAATGCGACCCGCAAACGATACCGAGAGCTCCAGGGCCTGGCCGACCGGCTCGCTCAACACAGTGCGGACGCCGTGCGAGCGGCTCTGCCCCGGGGAGTGTGATTGTCCTAGCCCCGCTGGCGCCCATCGTGGTGGCGTCACCCTTTCCGTGGGGCTATTCTGCGAAGCGAGCAGAGCGCATCCACCAGGTCCTTCAACGACCACGAGGTGTCAGTGGAGCCGCCTGAATCGGCACCAGTTCTCGTTCGACGTGACGGTGCGGTCACCACCCTGACCCTGAACCGGCCGGCCCGTCTCAACGCAGTCAGCCTTCCTCTATACGACTCGCTGACCGAATCCCTGCGCACTATCTCGAGCGACTCCTCCACCAGAGCCCTGGTGATCACCGGAGCCGGACGGGCATTCTCGGTGGGTGCCGACCTCAAGGCTCACGGCGAGACGGAGCCCACTCCGGACGAGCGGCGATACTACATCGCGGCCGCGCAGCAGGCCAACCGACAGCTCCAGGCGCTGCCGAAGCCGGTGGTCGCGGCAGTCAACGGCCACGCTATCGGCGCCGGCCTGGAACTCGCGCTCTCGTGCGACCTCATCATCGTGGCGGAAGAAGCCAAGCTTCGGCTTCCCGAACTCGCGCTGGGCACCTTCGTGGGTGGTGGGGTAACCTACACGCTGGCCGAACGTGTGGGCCTCGCCAAGGCCAAGGAATTGGTGTTCCTGGCGGACTTCATCGAGGGGAAGGAAGCGGTCCGGCTCGGACTGGCCAACCAATGCGTTCCAAGCGCACAGGTAGGGGAGACAGCGGCGAGCCTGGCGGCAAGGCTCGCCGCCATGGCTCCACTGTCGCTCGCCTTGGCCAAGCGGCTCTTCGATCGCGCAGGCGCGATCGACCGAGACGCGGCACTGGCCGAGGAAGGCGAAGCGCTCCTCGAATGCATGCAGACGCGCGACTGGCGCGAGGGAATCAACGCCTTCCATGAACGACGCGAGCCACGTTTCACCGGTTCCTAGCACGAGGGCGTCGCTCGGCGCGGTGCTCGATCCCGAGTCGGTTGCCATCATCGGGGCCTCCCGCGACCCCACCAAACGCGGGTACCAGGCCATCAAGACCCTGCAAGCCTCCGGCTTTGCCGGCAGGCTCTTTGCCGTCAACCCGGCTGGCGGCGAGATCCTGGGTGTTCCCGTCGCCAAGTCGGTCGAAGAACTCCCATGCGCTCCCGATCTCGCTTTCGTCTGCACTCCGGCGGCGGCGGTCCCGCAGGTGCTGACGGCGTGCGCCAGTCGCGGGATACGTGGCGCCGTGATCTCCGCGGTTGGCTTCCGTGAGTCCGGTGAAGAGGGCAGCGACCTCGAGCACGAGATTCTCGAGATCGTGCACCAGACGGGGCTCCGGCTCGTGGGGCCCAATACGTCGGGCGTGCTCAACACAGCTTCGGGGCTCAACCTGGTCGGGGTGCCCGATGTTCCCGCCGGGCACCTTGCGCTCTTCTCCCAGTCGGGCAACGTGGGTCTCGAGATCCTGCGAGAGTGTGTGCGGGACGCCCTTGGGATCTCGCTCTACGTCGGCGTCGGCAACGAATCGGACATCGCGTTCCACGAATACCTCGAGTACGCCTCAAACGACGGCCACACCCGCGTTGCGTTGATGTACGTGGAGGGATTCCGCGATGGCCAGCGATTCATCGACGTCGCCCGTGGGTTGAGCGCGCGACTCCCCATCGTACTTCTCAAGGGCGGCCGCTCTCCCCGAGGAATCGTGTCGGCCCGATCGCACACCGGCGCCATCGCCGGCTCGTATCCGGTGCTCCGTGCCGCCCTCCGGCAGAGCGGAATCATCGAAGTACAGCGATCGGATGAACTCGTCCCTGTCGGGTTCACCCTGGTCAATCAGCCGGTCATGCAGGCGGGCACTGGGGCCGTCATTCTCTCCGACGGCGGGGGCCACGGTACCCTGGCCGCCGATGCGCTGGCCGAACTCGGCGTGGACCTGGCCGAGCTGGGGTCTGCCACCACCCAACAGCTGAAACAGTTGCTGGGCCGAGCGGCGAGCGTTTCGAATCCAGTGGACGTGGCTGGCGCCGCGGATCGCGATCCTTCAGTGCTCGCCCGTGCGCTGGAGATTCTCGCCCCGGACCCTAACGTGGGTGGCGTGCTGATCGTGGGACTCTTCGGCGGGTACGCGATCCGCTTCGCGGAGGAGCTGGCCTCGTACGAGCGTCGCGCGGCCGAAGAGATGTGCAGCATCATGGCATCCGCGGGCAAGCCATTGGTCATTCACTCCCTCTATGCCAGCGGACCCTCCGAGCCGCTCACCCTGCTACGCCGCCAGGGCATTCCCGTGGTCACGTCGCTCGAGATCGGGGCCCGCTGCCTCCGGGCGACCTACACCCGGGGGCGGTTTCTCCAACGCCGGCCGCTCCCTGCGGCTCCACTGGCGCCTCGGCAGACCGAGCCCCCCGCGATTACCGCGGCCCGGCGCGAGGCCCGCAGCACGCTCATGGAAATCGAAGTCCGCGAGCTCCTGGCGGAGCAGGGGGTCCCGGTCGTACCGGCCATCTTCGCCAGGACGGCCGATCAAACCGTCCAGGCTGCCGCCCAGCTCGCCCAACCCGTGGTGCTCAAGATTGTATCACCCACCTTGTCCCATAAGACCGAGGCAGGCGGAATCGCCCTCGACATCGAGGGCAACGACCAGACGCGCCGGGCATTCAATCAGGTCCTCGAGACGGCAGCGCAGTACGCGGTTGCGCGCGGCGTGGCCCCGGATCTCCGGGGCGTCTTGGTGTCGCCCATGCTGCCGTCGCCCGTGGTGGAGCTGCTCGTGGGCGTCAAACGCGACCAGCAATACGGCCCCGTCCTCACCATTGGTGCGGGCGGTATTGCCGTCGAGGTGCTGCAGGACGCGACCCATCGCAGGCTCCCGGTCAACCGAGACGATGTCGCGGAGATGCTCGAAGAGATTCAGTTGGCCCCGCTCATCGCCGGCTTTCGCGGCCGTCCCGGCGCCGATCGCCAGGCGTTGATCCATGCGATCCTGGGCGTGGCTGCCTGCGCCCTCGCGCATCCCGAAATCGAAGAAATCGAGGCCAATCCCGTCTTCGCCTATCCCGACCGCGTGGTGGTAGTGGATGCACGTGCGTTCCTTCACGATCTGCGGGACGCCGCGCGAAGGACCGGCCCGGTCCGACGCGACCCGACCGACCGTCGCGAAGCCTAGTCTGGAGCGGCTCCAGGGGCCGCCCGCCTGGATTCCTCCGGTGCTCCTTGCGCAACGCAGTTCAACCGGAGCGAAAGGAGCCGGCGACCCACGTGGGAGGCCTATATGGCCGGAGGAGTGGCCGTGCCGTATCCGGTGAGTTCGACGTACCCGACTCCCAGGAATAGGCCGCTTTCATCGGTAACGACGACCGAGCCTTCCCAATAAAAGAGCCCGGGAACGAGGCGGCTGACGTTCTCCTGATCCGGAAGCTCCGCCGTGACGACGAACGAGATCCCCTCGTCGCGGGCCCCGATGCGCCAGCGGATCGGGTACTCCGCGCCGGTAGCCGGGCTGCGCCAGGTATCGAGAACTTCCACATCCCACGCATCTCCACCCTGGAAACGCGGTGTTCCCTCTGGGCTCACGACGGTCGCCCGCGCAAAGTCGGTGGCCCCGTCACGGTCTCGCAACCGATAGACCATCACGTCTCGGCCATCGTTCAGCCGGAGGCTGAACCAGTCCCACCCTACCTGGTTTCCGGTCAGCTGATTAGACCCGAATTCCTTGTCCATCCAGCTCTCACCGCTGATCGTGTATTCCTTCCCGTCGATGGTGACCGTACCGCTCGTGCTGAGCCGCGTGAAGCTGTAGTACAAGCTCGCCGCCGTTTGGCTGTTGCCTTTGCGGCTGTAGCCATTGGGACCCTGAAACACCAACGGTTTCTCAGGCCGCGTCTCCAGCGCGAAAGCGAATCCGGCGCGGTCATCGACCGCAGTGAAGGCGAAGCGCTGGTCGACCCAGCGTAGTTCCCACACGCCATCGGTACCGGCGGGTGCGCGACTCCAGGCGACCACGCTGTCTTGCGGTTGGGGGAACCCTCCGAGGAGCCCGTTGGCCCGGTATACCAGCTCGGAGAATCGGTGCGTTTTGGTCGAGAGATCGGTCAACGCGGCGTGCCCCATGACCAGATCCGTCACGGCCCAGGTGGAGTTGATCGGCAGCGAGTCAGGACTGACTCCGACTCGAAAGAATGTGAACTGATAGCCGAATCGCCGGGTCGAGTCCGACGTATCCGTCAGCTGGCCCGTGAAGTACCACCACTCCGTCTTGTAGCCGGGGTGCGCCCAGTGGTCTCGGGGAAACTGCCACCCGAACCCGGGCTTGGCATTGGTCCAGTCCGGCGCCTGCGCGAGTGCCGGGCTGCTGCTCACGGCGGCGAGCATGAGCCATGAGGCGGCACCGGTCCGCGGCATGTGCGGGAGACGCGTCATCCACGCATTCGGCGTCACAGGTCGTCCCTGCTCAATTCGGTCGCGGGGGTGCGGGAGGCGCGCAGGGCCGGAAAGAGGCTTGCGACCACGGCGGCCAAGAGAATCGTCCCCGCTTGTTGCACCAGTTCGAGCACCGGCCAGTAGAACTGGATGGTCCAGCCAAAGTAGGAGCGGTTGACGACGTAGATCAGGATGCAGGCGAGAATCAATCCTCCCACCGCCCCCAGGACCAACGCCACGACGCCCATCGCCAGGCCTTTGCCCACGAAGATGCGAAAGATCTGGTCCCGGGTGGCTCCCAGGGCGCGGTAGAGTGCCAGCTCGGACAGGCGCTCACGCGCCAGTACCACCAACGTGAGCGCGATCCCTGCGGCGGCCACGATCAAGCTCATGGCCTGAAGGATGCGCGTGATGGCAAATGTCTGATCGAAGATGTTGAGCACTTCGGCCCGGAGCTGTCGGTTACTGCGCACCTGGAGCGGAACGTCCGGATACCGTGCTCGAACCTGGTCGACCATGGCCTCCGCATCGGTGCGTTGGTCGAGGTAAAGCGCGATGTTGCTGATTTGTCCGGGGCCGAACTCCCGATCCATGGTGCGGAGGTCGATCACCGCCGCTCCCGATTCGTTCCCGTAGTCGTAATAGACGCCGGCAACGGTAAGCGCCACGGTACCGCCGGGCCGGCTTACGGCGAGGGTGTCCCCGACGCCAATACCCAGCCTGCGGGACAAGGGCTCGCTGATCAACGCGGCGCCGCTGTCACGGACGGCGGCGCCTGCAGCGCTATCGTTGCCCGCCAACAGAGAGAATCGACCCGCGAGGGGAAGCGATAGGTCGACCCCGGCAAGGAAGATCCGCCGTCCTCCGATGGTTGGGGACAGCGCCCGCAGTCGATCCACCGCGACGACCCCTGGCAACGTGCTCAACGCTGCCACCAATCGGTCATCCAACGGCGCGGCGCTGACGGAGCGGGCCCACGATTCGGACGTGATGTACACATCCGCGCGGACGGTGGTGCCGATCCAGACATCGACCGTGCGGCGGAAGCTCCCTACCATCAGGGTGATCCCGACGAGCATGCTGACGGCGATGGCGACGGAGGCGACCGCGATGGATGTGGTCTGGAGTCGGGCGCCAAGGGTCTTCAGACTGTACGCCAATCCCAGGCGCCGAACGCGAAGTGGACTGGTCACCGCGCCGATCATCCG
>Ga0224512_10003891_pt1 | contig 12927 bp, 8 predicted proteins | sample SF_May12_sed_USG_4_FD_169103 | JGI IMG/M metagenome (GOLD analysis project Ga0224512, IMG submission 169103) | Sediment microbial communities from San Francisco Bay, California, United States - SF_May12_sed_USGS_13 | ecosystem: Environmental > Aquatic > Marine > Sediment | place: USA: California... | reverse complement strand
AAATCTCATCACCACATTCGCCTTTTGACCAACTTGTGACACCATTACGAAGGGCTTCGCAATCATTGCCATAAGTGATTCCATCACAACCGCAGACCGGGTCGTAGATAGTCGGGCAGATCACAGATGTGTCGATTTGACTGGAATCGACACAGAAATTACCAGCACAGGCTCCTTTTGTCCAGCTGGTGATGCCATGGCGGTATTGGGCAATACATTCATTGACATATGTTTCTCCATCGCACCCACATACCGGATCTACTACTTCAGAGCAGAGAATTAACTCGTTGATCAGGGTAGAATCCTCGCAGGAAGATGTTTGACATTCTCCATCAACATATTCACTGATGCCTCCAAAATTTTCAGCTTGGCAGGCATTGGAATATGTTACACCGTCACAGCCGCAGACCGGGGCATACAGAGTGATGCATACCGCACTGGTGTCTAACAATGTAGGATCGATACAGAGATCTTGAGCTGCTACTTCATAGCCTTGAAATAGAACGCCGCACACCAGTAAAAAGCTGAAAATCTTCTTCTGCATTATTAGGGATAATTTAAGTGCTTTATGAACATCGATCAATAGTGGCAGATCAGATTTTCTGCTTTGTCTTGCTATCGATGATTTTGATCATTGATACTTAGCAAGTGAAAACTTACATTATGCTGTTACATTGTAAAATGAAAAATTTTGACCGAAGAAAACTGGCTCTTGAAATGCTTCAGGCAAAGGACAATGCTGAAGTGTTAGTGATTCTACAACGCTATGGTTTTCTTGATGCTGATAAATGTCCAACCTGTATTCAGGTTCAGGAAGCCAGGCATGCTACCATTGAGTAAGTAGATAGTTGGTCAAGTGGGTTTTTATTACTTAATTGATTTCATCCATAAACCAAAGGTATCGACCTCGTCTCGAAAAGCGATAATCCCTATTTCATAAGAAAAATAGAGCCCTTCCCCTGATCGATCTTTCTTGCTCAAGATCACATCCACGTACTCATGTTCACCAAACTTGACTTTGTCAAGCATTGTTAAATCATACAAATCGACCACAAACTCTACTTCGTCTGCGATTGCATCCCGGAAAACCAGATTCGAGGTGTAGGAGAGCTCATTGTAATTGTCTGAAAACGAAATTCGAAGTACGTCAATTGCTTCACCATTTTCCGGACGCTGCTGGTTGACATGGGTATAAATCTCCAAATGAAATTGCTTGTGAAATCTTGTATTGTTGATGACGATTGACTTATGCTGCATAGTAAAGAGGTAGCGAGTGGTGATGGTATCTCCGGTTGCATTTACATTGTACTCAACATATTGATCATCAACGATAGTGGGCTCTGAGTTTTTCACCACTAGTCTGATCTCATCTCCAGCCGAATTGCGATAGTTAACATAGTGGGCTGAGTCATATGGCAATAGATCGATATTGCCTGGATCTAAGTTCCAATCTTGATCAGTGTGACATTATCAGGAGGCCCTGGCAGATCATCCCTGGAACACTGGAAACCGATTACCACTATGAGACAGCAGGAGTGTGCATGAAGCTCTCATACTTACAATCCTTTTCCCTGATGATATAGATAGACTTGCAATAGAGAACGACCGTCATGATAGCAACCTTTCCATTGATGTCCCTTCCGGGCCGATTGAGATTCTGGATTCAGATCGATTCCTTTTGCATACCATCCTCCATGGATTTGATCAATTTGGTATGTGCTAATGTACTCCCACATATTTTGGGCCGCAGTCTCATAGATAGTTTCTTCCTCATAAAGATTGCTCATCAAGACCAGTGTGTGCCAGGCCTCGGCTTCTGCCCACCAAATACGTTCTCGATTGATTACCTCAATGCTGTCAGTACCTTTGAACAAATAGCCCCGGTCGAACATGCCTCTAAAATCTGGTTCGAACCCATGTTGTAGTGTATGATCTACCATCTGCTTAGCAACCCTCATTGTCTTTTCATCGGGAGAGCCATGGAGCATTTTGGAAGCATCGATGATCAGATATGCAGTCTCAATATCATGTCCAAAAGATATATGATCGAGATTTTGGTTTTCCAAAATAAATGACCGGGAAGAGTCAGCGTGTGAAATAGGTGTCCAATCAGTTTCGAAGTAGAGATGGAGTGAACCAGAAGATCGTACCATAGTGTCGCGGACCAAAATCAGCATTTCAGATAGTCGTTCTCTTACTAGTGCATCTTTATAGACCTGAATAGTGGTGGTCAATGCTTCCAGCAGGTGTATACTGCTATTTTGATCTTTCCAGGACGGTCGTCCCCACCCGGCATCGGAGAGAGCACTGGCATCAAAGTCGGGAGATTTGAAGGTTTTGGAATCAGGTGTGATAAGATTGAAATAGCCTCCGTGCTCGGGATCGTGAGCAGTCCTCTCCATCCAATCGAATGTTCTTTTCACCCAATCAACAACATGCTGAGCGGGGTTTATCTTGGCGTATTGTGATAGTGCGTATAGAGCGAAGGCATTGCCATAAATCATTTTGTGTGCTGGGTATTGCACAGTATCATATGGAAGGCGAACGTACTGATGGAAGCCGCCGTGAACTGTGTCCCACATCTGGTTGGTCAGGAAGTTGAACCCATGATCTGCTGCTTCACGAAGGATCTGGTTTTCAGGAAATATCTCGGCTGCCCTGGCAGAGGTCCAGAGGCCTCTTGCCTGTGTCACCAGCATCTTCACCTGATCAGGAGAGATGGTCCAATCGTACTCGAGATTGGTCCAGTATCCTCCGTTGAGGGAGTCAACAATGAGGGGGTACCAGGCCTCTAGCAAGTTGTTTAATTCTGTTTCGACCTCATCGCTGATCACCTCCCGGGGTGTAGAAACAGGACCGGAACAACCGCTAATCACTAATAATGCGAAAAGCAGGTACAGTGTGCCACTCAAGAGATTTGACCTCATCATATTAATTTATTGGTTTGCCACTGCAGAATCACCCAAGATGGCAAAATGAAATCTTTCGATAACAGGCGGCTTGCGAGCTTGGGTAAAAATGCGATTTATGGAGTCTACAATATCAGTATTCTGAAGTGCGACATTTACGGATTCAACGGAATCCGTCTCTAAATTATAGAGTTCCACATCCAAAGATCCATCAAATAGATTGTGGTTGACTCCTTTCCATTTTCCGAATCTTACCGCACGTTGTCCGCCGTAGCTTGGGAACTCCCAGTACAAATAGTGGTGTTTCTGTTGACCATTCTCACTTTTTAGTGTTGGCAACATCGAGATGCCATCACTGTCTGCCGGTATCTGACAACCAGTAATTTCACACAACGTTGGTAATATGTCCCAAGAGGCTGAAACATGATTACTCACGGTGCCTGTAGGTATTTTTTCTGGCCATGAGATTATCAGTGGCACCCTGATACCCCCTTCATAGACCGACCCTTTTCCCCTTCCTCTTTCCGATCGGAAAGGTCCGGCGCTCTGAAACCAGGGTGAGTCAGTGCCGCCATTGAATGAGGGGCCATTATCCGAACTAAAAAGGATTAATGTGTTTTCCAGTATGTTTTTCTGTTCCAGTGTCGAGACCAGTTCTCCGATGTTTTCATCCAAATAAGAGATCATGGCAGCGTAAGCAGCCCGAGGGGATTGATGGGGGAAATAGCCATCTTCACCCAGGTACGGATCTTCCGGGCCAAATAGTTTTTGATAATATTCGATCCATCTCTTGGGGGCCTGTAATGGAACATGTGGGATAGGGGTTGCCCAATACAGGAAAAAAGTAGTATCCGCGTTTTTATTTACAAAGTCGATGACTTCATTAAACATGAGCTCGGGTGCATAGTCTTTGAGATTGAATGGAGCATAGCTTCCAGGTTCAGCGGGGTCGGCATCATCTGCTAACTTGGTATGAGGAGCTACCGTGTCATTCTGTAAATACTCCCTTTTATCGTTACGATAGAGATGTAGAGGAAAGTAGGTATGTGCCTGCCGTTGACAGTTGTAGCCGTAAAAAAAATCAAACCCCTGACGATTGGGTACCCCTTCTGTACCAGGTGCGCCAAGGCCCCACTTGCCGACAGCCCCAGTTATATATGATTTACTCTTTAGCAATGCGGCCAAAGTGATTTCTTCATCGGGAAGAGGTCTTTGGCCCTCTAGAGAGCTGTCCCCCAGCATAGCTCGATAGTTCCAGACATCGCCTCTGACTGCCCATTCGTCATTGCCTCGGATGTGGGCATGTCCCGTGTGTTTACCCGTCAGCAATACACACCTGCTCGGTGCACATACGGGTGAACCAGCGTAGTGATTAGTGAATCGCATGCCGCGAGCAGCCAAGGCATCAAGGTGAGGTGTTTCAATTTTTTGCTGACCGTAGGAACCCAGTTCACCATATCCTAAATCGTCGGCCAGAATCAAGATGATGTTGGGAAGTTTTTCCGTGCCCGGCGCATTTTTACAGGCAACCAGATGTATTACAAGGCAACAATAGAGTACACTTCGAATCATTCTAATTTCAACCAGGTGAATAAAGGTAAAAAACCAATTCCTGTTTATGATCTGATAACTTTCCCGCATTCTCTCATTTCAAGAGATGATTAAAGTCATTGGTAACCACCCGCTTCACTTTGGATCTTAAGTGCAGCAAAAAATGATAAAATGAACAGGAACACAGATGTCCTTTATTCGGAAGCTGACTACATGTTATCAGCAGCGAATATTGAGATGCAGCGTGCACAGGAGGATGTGGTTGCTCACAAAGTTTGTTATCAATCCCGTCAATCCATTACAAACTACTTTAGGGGGTTTCTGATAAGCCGGGGTATCGAGCCAAATCAACCATTAAGCATGGAAAACCTCTACCAACAATGCGTAGAAATTGACCCAAGATTTAAATTACTTGATCTAAGTCCCATGCCGTGTAAAACGGAGGAAGGTCATGCTTCGTACTGCCTTTCCATTGAGAAGGTCAGGGAGTGCCTGGGAATAGCGGAGAAAACACGTGAGCTGGTTAGGGAAGTCCCGGCTTGAATGCCTTCGACCCGAATCCCCTCAAAGTATATTTTCGATTAATATCTCTTCAGCCGGAGGGTTATTTCCCGTAAAATCGTTTTACAAATACGGCATATGTCACGAGATGAAAAACGACTGTGAGTCTTTTGTAAACGGCTGATAATGACTATCTTTATAACAAATACATTTTTTAACCCGATCAAATATACCCGTTATGTCCCTTCAAATACCTAGACAGCGTATTGAAGATTTCGAGCATTACCGTCAATGGTTGTGTGAATCAGGAGTCAAATACTATGAAGAAGTGTGGCCAGCGAAGAAGAAGCCTGCCTGTCTGCAGGAGTATGTCGCTGTGTGCTATGCAACAAAATCTGACATCAAGATAAGACCGGAAGACGGTCGAACTTTTGAGTATTTGGCCAGTAAGAACTAGCTTTTACGCTTAGAAACAAGCTTTCAACTATTTCACAGCATGCATGCTGTTGCCTTGGTAATGGCCCGGATTTGCCAGTATTTACCTGAATCCGGAAGGTCGCGAGGATAAAGGCCTTTGTATGTATATAATTGAATTACAATCAATTATATATGCGAACTGCTTTTTTAGACGTTAAAATTGTTGAATTTTCACGCTGTAGCCCCTATTTTGCGACTGTCCCCACTTGAGTTTCGATTTTTAATTCACGCCCCCACTCACGCTTCAGACTATTTTTCAGCTGGTTAATACTTGAGGAAACCCGTCTGCTTTTTGAGCAGGCAACAAACATTTTTGCTATGAGATGCCTTCACGCCGTGTGTTTCTGTCTCATCTTTTCAGCAACGGTTCATAGTCAGACCGCTTCACTTACTACTGGGTCGGTAGAACAGGTCAACGATTCTGCAGTGGAAAAACAATGTCCAAATATTGTTTTTGTAGAGAGTCCCTGGCGAGATACCTATACATCGATTGTCAAGGATAGCAGTACGTTTGGGGGAGAAACTACCTTAAAAGTCCGTGGCACGCCTGCAAAGAAGAGTATGCAGGCTTTGGTTTCATTTTATCTTCCCAAGGTCGATGCCAATCACATCGAGAAATCTTATCTAAATGTTTACACGGTTTCCAAAAGAAATGAGGGATCGCTATTGTTATATGCGATATCCGGTAGAATAGATGAGGACACGACCAATTGGCACAACCAACCTCAAAGCGAACATCTGATAGCCAGTCGCCAGGTGAATGAAGGTGGTTCAGTTCAATTTGAAATAACTGAGTATTTAACAAAGAGTTTGCATGCTGAAGTGCTACGTTTCTGTATAAAATCGGATGGGAAAAAACCCGTAGAGATAGCCAGTAGGGAGAGTGGATTTGGAGCGGAATTGATTTTAGATCTTTGCCCACCAGTAGATCATGAACGCTTAGACCAATCGCAGATCAAATCCAAGGATGAATACAGTTTTAAGGTCTTTCCGTGTCCAACTAGTGGAAAATTCACCATTGAGCTCATTGGTCTTCCGGAAGGTGGGTTTGGAGAGTGCATGTTGATGAATGAGGCAGGAGCAATCGTAGGGAAATATCCCGTGGCGATCCGCGACGGCGATATATTATATCACTCGCTCGATCTGGGAGTGCTCATTCCTGGCAATTATTTTGCTGTATTTCGAAAAGGGAGAATCGTACTGCGTGACCAGTTTCGATTGGTACCGAGTAAAACAAATGCCCAGGTGTTGGAAGTGGCACTTAATTAGCTCTGAAGAAGCTAAACCGTTCACCAAGTTTTAGAATTCGAAACGGTTGTTGATTGCTCTTTGCGATTTCGGCAAACTCATTTACATCAGCAGTGTTAAAGAAAAACATATCGTAATGGCAGGGAATTAATACATCCGCCCCAATTTCTAATGCTAGTTTTACAGCCTCCTCTGCATTCAAGTTCCCGGCTACTCGTCGTTTAGGGTTGTTCCCATTTATTGGTAATATGGCAATGTGCACATCAAATTGCCGCAATTGGGACAGGATTTCATCATGCCACAAAGTATCGCCCGAATGATAGATCATAATGTCTCCAAACTTTATGACGTAGCCCATGTAAAGGGGATTTCCTGCAGAATCACGATCTAGATCATTGTGAGCTGCCGGAAGTCCATGAAATCTAATTTCCAGCAGATTTACCGATTGTCGGTCCCGCATCCCGATCGGTTTTGAAGGGTCAATGTGCAATCTCGAAGCGACGAAGTCGCGGTTGGCTTCAGGAACAATTAGCTTCAACTCCGGATTCACTTCAAGAAGTGGTCTCAAGGTATCTGCATCGAGATGGTCTGTGTGGTTGTGACTGGAGGTGACGATATCAATAAAGTCCAATACGTAGGGATCAATTGCTCGCTCAGACATCCGGACGTGTGGCTTATCGGTATCCTGATATTTAACTGTCAGTGAATCAGACAAATAGGGATCGAGTAAAACATGCCTTTTGTGCCAATTGATCAAGAAACCACTCTGGCCAAGCCACCACAGATGTAGTTCATCTTGACTTCTGGGAGCAGATTGAATATCTACTAACAATGCATAATCGGATTGATAGGCTCTGATCATATTCTTTTCCAAGAGAATGCGCTTTACACAGCAGCAATAAATGTCGTCCCTGTTGGGTGCGGGTCTAAGGGGCACACCAAAGCATAAAACCAAGTAATTACAAATCATAAATTAAGTGACCCTTAGTAAAATACAAATAACATTCTCTTATATATATAGTTTTTTTATATAAATAAAAATTTATATTTGTTTGATTTTGTAGGGTTATAAGCTGCATTGCAAGTGTTGCCCTTTGAAAAATTAGGAATAACCGATTATTTGTAGCCAGGGCTGTCACCTTAAGACTCAGCTAGAAGTGATGAGTTGGCTTCTAACACCATGACGATTAACTGTGGTTCAAGATCCAGAGATAATCCCTCGTCAAGTTATAGACTGTGGGCTATTAGGTTTCTTTTCTGCTGCTTCATATTCTTCTTCCTAGCGCTAGCATCTGGAATTGCACAATGCGCTGACAAAGAAATCCCAGCCGGTTCTTACATTATCAATATGGGAGTGATGCCCCAGACGATTGGCAATGGTCTCAAACCGTACGGAATGGTGTATGATCTCATTCGTAATCAACGGATCCCCGTGTTCTGGAGTCGAGACCAAAGTAAGGCCAAAGATGGAGTTGATTTTACCTACAACGGAACTTCTTACCGGGGTGGCCCATTTATCATTACGGCTGGTTTTCGTTCCGCTGCCGTTAATGCTGTGATTGCTGCTTGGGAAGCCCAGGGAGTGATCGGAGTTACTACCAATCAGGCAATTTTAATACCAGTATGCGACACCATCCAACATGTGCCGATATGGACACTGGATCAACAAAATGGTTCAATCGCGGAGAAATATTTGCTCCGTGCAGGTATACCATCCGATGCCTACAATTGGAAGCTTCCATCAGAGTTAGACTGTTGCATTGATTTGTTTGCCATGCCCCATGCAGATCCGGAGTGGGGCACTCATGGAAACCTATATGTTTGGAATTCAGATTGCCAGGGATCAATATGGGCGGCATGTCATGCCGTCAGTGCCCTTGAGAATACTTTTAATCCATCAAATCCATCACAGCAATTGAATTTTCTATCAGATACCGTAACCATTGCTGATCCTGCTGACGAGCCTTGGGGAGATAATTCATTGGTGCTATGGGGTGATCACAATGACGGAACATTACCACCGAGTTACCAATATGCTTTGTCTTCCCACCCTGTCATGCAATTTATGAGCTTGTTAGACGGTGCCACACAGAATGGTTCGGAGCAAATTTATCTACCCAAGCTTGGTGGCGGTTGGAGATCAAGCACCAATATCGGAGTGTGGGACCATGATCACCCTCAAGCAAATCCGGGAGCTAGCCAGATTTCTCCTGGAGAGGCGGCCGTATTGGCCTTTGGGCAGGGTTATGGTGATAATATGAGAGGAAGAGTGATGTACGAGGGGGGCCATAGCCATGAAGGATCCAGTCCGGCAAACGTGGCAGCCATGCGGGCATTCTTCAATTTTAGCTGGTGGGCAGCAGAGATCAGGAAAATTAGTGTCACAGGCAATATACCGAACTTGCTTGTCGCTAATGAACTAAATGGTGTGAGCGCAACTGCTTCTGGTGGCACGGGTAACTTCTCCTTTGAATGGTCGGCAACCTGTCCAGGTACTTTTGAAAATATCAATGAATCGGTAACAACTTTCGTACCAGCTGTTCCAGATCCAGCCGTACCTACTCAATGTATAATCACCATTTCTGTGACAGACGATTGCGGTACCAGATTTGGTTTTGCTAGTCAGGATGTGAAGATCTTACCTCCTCCGTTGCCACCTGATGCCCAAAATGATGAGGTTACTATCATGCCTGATTCGACAGTGGTAGTTGATGTAGCAGCAAATGACTCAGATCCTAACCTCGATTCCCTGATATTCTCCTTACGTGATTCTCCCAATGATACTTTAGTTACTTCCAACGGCAAATTCATAAACAATCAAAACGGCACGATAACGTACGTGCCAAATCCCTCTTTTGAGGGTACAGATACAGCATTTTATGTGGTCTGTGATACTACTCCGGACGGACCACCTCATTTCGGACCTTTTTGCGACACCGCATATCTAGCAATAAATGTTGTTAATCTCGATGAGAATGGATGTCAAATAGGTCTACAGTCTTATGTATTTATTGGTCGGGGATTTGCAGATACAGTGATTATTTCCAATGACATAGGTGGAGAAGGTCCAGACGGCACACTGGGAGTGCCCAATGGAAAGGAAGGTCAATTCAATGACAACAATGACAGCCTTATTGTTGACCTTAGAGATACTATTAGCGGTCTTGATACGGTGTTGGTCTACCTGAAGGAAATAGAGGGTGATGCCCAGATTGAAATATCTTCCTCTCTCGATGCCGTTATCTTCTCCAATACGTTGACCTTTACCAATCCTGCCAATCTTTCACTGGGATTGGATACCATTGTATATCTAACGCCTCCAGGGAATGATTTTAGATATTTGAAAATTGTTAATACTCGAAAATCTGGTGCTAGTGAAAATCAGGATTTTGAGGTAGATGGTATCGAATATGACAGATTTGACTGTATTGACTGCAACACCTTCGATTCTCTTCAAATTGTCTCCGGAAATGCAGAATTCGTATCCATTGATAAAAGCATCGATGATGAGAGTCACATCATTGGTGTTCCCGACGGACTGAACGGTGCCAAACTGAATAACTCAACTGATACATTGATTGTTAGATTGGAAGATACCATTCCCGCTGGGAATCAAGTTTACATTTACCTTGCCTCAGACAATAGTGATTTTCCAGCTACAGTTAGAGTCTCTGGTAGCCTGGATAGCCTCAGTTTTAGCCATTCATTGAAATTCTCAGCTTATGTGGACAAAGGAGATGCCTTCATCCAGTTTGCTTATCCCATCAATCAGATGGAGGGCATAAAATATTTGTTGTTTGATAGTGCTGGAGTTTCACCTGGTGACATTCGAATTGATGCAGTGGAGTACGTCGCATTTGAATGCTTAGCTTTCGATCCGCCAACTGCCAATAATGATACGGTCGAAGCTATCTACAACTCGACGTCTACCATTCCAGTCCAATCTAACGATGTGGATAATTCCGGTAGGGGCCTTATCACTCGATTTCCGGCGTCTAACGGACCCTCTCAAGGATCAGCAATAATCAATGGCAATCAGATAGATTATACGCCAAGTGAAAACTTTACAGGTCAGGATTCCTTTCAATACATAGTCTGTGACCAAGTTGATACCATGCTGTGTGACACAGCATGGGTTTTTATTAGTGTTCCCAATTCTGCACCCCTTGCAATAGATGATGTTGATAGCATTAACTTGTGTTATCCAGTAATCATTCAAGTTTCATCAAATGATTCAGATAATGAAGGGAATCAGTTTAGTGTGGTGGAGATCGTCCGGTCTCCAGTATATGGCACTGCCTCGATCACATTTGATAGCTTGAAGATCAGCTATGACCCCGACGATGGTTATCTAGGAGGAATACCTGATACCCTTGAATATAGGATCTGCGACGATGATTATCCAGCGAAATGTGACACCGGTCAGCTGGTCATTCACTTTCTTTTCCCTCCGATCAATAATGCCCCAATTGGTGGGGATGATAGAGATTCGACCATCCAGAATCAGATTGTATTCGTTGGTGTTTTAGACAATGATGTGGAACCTGATGGCGATCCGGTTGTAGTCAAATTGAGTTCCGGCATCTTAGAACCAATGAATGGATCTATTGCAGTACAGCCAAACTATGACATCGCCTATACACCAGATCAAAACTTTATCGGGTTTGATACTTTTCAATACATAGTATGTGACACAATTGAAACTATTTTTGGCTGCGATACATTGGCCGGTTTATGTGATACTCAGTCTATCATCATAGAGATCGTCAATCAAGCTCCTGTAGCCGTTTTCGATTGTGATACTGTAATGCCAGGTACAGCAGCTTCATTATTTGTCCTATCCAATGATTTCGATCCAGATTCGAATCAAATAAGACTACAGGTACTTGGCAGCAACCCTGGTTCAACGAATCAAACCACAACCTCTGGAGGTTCAGTGATGATAAATGATAACCTGACTCCGGGCGTCTGGAATGATGATTTTGTAGACTACGTGCCGCCCAATGGATTTTTTGGTTTGGACTCATTCTTTTATGTCTTATGTGATATTGTTAATCCCACTGATTCTTTCCTATGCGATACGGGTGTAGTCAAGATTTTGGTAAGACCATCTCCCGACACTGTGGCGATCCTACTTGGCAGAAACATGACTGACACTGTGTGTGTCAATCCGCAACTCGATCTGGGAGGAGATTACTTCACACGGTCTATTTGCAAAAATGGATCTAATGTTACGGCCTCTTTTCTGCAAAATCCAAATGACAGCTGCGTTCAATTAAGTCCTTCGCTAAATTATTGTGGTCTTGATACTATCTGCATCAGACATTGCTACAGTTTATCAGGTATCACCGTTTGCGATACAACTACAATACTTGTGGTTGTAGCACCACCCACTGATAGTATGTCTCTACAACCTGGCGATACCTGTTTGTCACCGGATATTTTTCAGTTGATGGAAGTGGAACGATCTGCAATATGTAAGCAGGGAAAATTGATTGAGGTAATGACTGGTTTAGATAGTTGCCTTAGCCTCCTTCCAAATCCAGCGGATACATTTGGACTGGACACAGTGTGTATAATTCTTTGCGATACAATTTTCGGATTGGAGGTATGCGATACCACAATCCTTCTGATAAATGTTCCAGCCAGGCCAAAGGCAATCTCTGATTTTGATACAACGGATGCAAATACATCGGTGGAAATTGCGGTGCTGAAAAATGACTCTGACTATGATGGAGATATTGATACAACCAGCCTTGACACCATCATTGGTTTTGGTCCGATAAATGGTACGCTAGTAGTCAATTTTGCATCTGGTACAATTACCTATACGCCAGATGAAAACTTTGCTGGGCAAGACAGCTTCCAATACATCATTTGCGATTCAACTCCCCCTACATTTGGGCCTTTGTGCGACACGGCCACGGTGTATGTGACAGTGACCTCCCTACCGATCCTGGCAGTGAACGATACGGCGATCACCCCAGCGAACACCATGGTTAACGTAGATGTACCGGCCAACGACAAGCCAGGCCTGGTAGGCCTGGATACGGCCAGTGTGGTAATTGTGAGTGGGGAGGGGCCGATGCAGGGCCTGGCGGCGGTGTTGCCTGATGGTACGATCAACTATACGCCGAACGAGCACTTTGCGGGCGTGGACAGCTTTCAGTATGTGATCTGCGACAGCATCATGCCGGTGCCGAACTGCGACACGGCGACGGTGGTGCTGGTGGTGGGCCCG
>Ga0224512_10003890_pt1 | contig 12928 bp, 9 predicted proteins | sample SF_May12_sed_USG_4_FD_169103 | JGI IMG/M metagenome (GOLD analysis project Ga0224512, IMG submission 169103) | Sediment microbial communities from San Francisco Bay, California, United States - SF_May12_sed_USGS_13 | ecosystem: Environmental > Aquatic > Marine > Sediment | place: USA: California... | reverse complement strand
CACCCGCGCAATACTTGACTTATATCATAGCGGGCGCTCACGCGGTCAATCTTTGATTTATATCAGCGCGGTCGCTTAGCGGGCGCTCACCCGTTCAATTCTTGATTTATGTCACAGCCGGCGCCCACCCGCTCAATTCTTGATTTATGTCATAGCGGATGCCCGCGTATTCAACTTAAGTATTCACGTCCAGACTCAACTAACAATTCACACACTAGGGCATTCGCGCGGGCGCTTTAGTCTTCGCACACCCCCGGAAGGAGTTTGACCGTGGTTCGTTTACCCAACTACTTGGTGAACACCGTCTCGATGTTGACGGTTGCATTGCTGGCCTTTTCACTGACGGCTTGTACAGGGGATGACGGCGACGACGGGCCTCCCGGCCCGCGCGGCCTGGGTGAGGCGTCCTCGCTCAGTATCGAGGTCACGGATGTGACCATCAACAGCGCGCCGGTGGTCGAGTTCCGGGTCACCGACCAGGACGGCATCCCGGTGATCGGGGTGGACGTCAGCAACCTGCGCTTCACCATGGCCAAGCTCGATACGACGGCAGTCCCCAGCGTTTGGGTGAGCTATGTGAACCGCGAAGAGGACGTCCAGGACTGCCTCGATAGCGTGCCGCCGGTCGCCGACTGCGGTCCCGGCTCGTTGGTGGTACCGCCCGCCACGGCGTTCCAGGCGACCAGGGACCAGGACGGGGAACTGGTTGACAAGCAGAACGGCCGCTACGAGTACACGTTCACTACCGACATCACCAACGTCACAACGCCCGTAGCGGTTATTTATGACGAGAACGCCACCCACCGGCTGGGCATCCAGACCCGCGGCGGCTTGCCGACCGTCAACGCCACCTACGACTTCGTCCCCGCCAGCGGCGACACCACCGGGATCCCGCGGCGTGACATCGTCAAGACCGAAACCTGCAACGGTTGCCACAATGAACTCGAGGCGCACGACGGACGCGAAGAGACCAAGTATTGCGTCACCTGTCACAACCCGAGCAGCACGGACGCCAACAGTGGCAATATCCTCGACTTCAAGGTCATGATCCACAAGCTGCATCGCGGCGAAGACCTCAGCGCGGATTACACGATCTGGGGTTTCAGGAATAGCAAGCACGATTTCTCGGACGTGGTCTTCCCGCAGGATATCCGCGCCTGCGAAACCTGCCACGTGCCGGATCCCGACAATGCACCGCAGGCCGGTAACTGGCAGACCAACCCGAGCATCGCGGCCTGCGGCGCCTGCCACGATGACATCGACTTCTCGGTCAACGGCGACGTCACCCCCGGTGGACACCCGGGCGGTGTGGTCGACGAAACCACCGACTGTCTGTTCTGCCATCAGACGGGGCGGATAGGTAACTCTGTCGCCGAGTCGCACACAATCCCTGAGCGGGTGGCCGCGGGTCGCTTCCAGTTCAATATCCTCGACGTGCGCAACACGGCGCCCGGGCAGCAACCCATTGTCCAGTTTTCGGTCACCGATCCCACCACCGGAGCGACCCCGGCGGAACAGACCAAATACAACATACTGACCGACCCTGCCTTCACCGAGCCTACCGGCGTCTCCCGCGTGGCCATCCTGATCGGCTGGGATTCACGCGACCATACCGGCTTGCCGTCGCTGCAGGTAGAATTCGATAACAACGGCAGCGGCTCTAACAGGCCCGGCAGCCCGGTTTCGATCAATCCGCTGACGGTCGGTGGGGGGGCGGTCCCGGCTACCAATGTTGGCACTGCAAGCGATCCCGTATTCGAGAGCACATCGCTGGTCGCGATTCCTGGCACTCTGAATCCCACCGGCCAGCATATCGGCGTGGTGGCCATCGAAGGACACCCAGCCGCACAAGTGAATCCAAATGCGCAGCCGGGTGACCCTGATCTTAACTACACTTTGCGTGTGCCCGTGCCGAGTGTCATCCAGGAGTTCTCGATAGCAGGAGTCTTGAAGGAGCGGCGCGAGGTTATCTCGACCGCGAATTGCAATGGCTGCCACTTCGCTCTAAGCATGCACGGCAACAACCGCAACATCGCCGACGATCTGATGTGCGTGATCTGCCACAACCCCAATGCGACCGATGTTGCGAGGCGACCAAAGGACGGTGCCGGCGCACCCGATCCGACCGTCCCAGTCGACGGCAAGCGTGAAGAGTCGGTCGACATCAAGCGCATGATTCACGCCATCCATGCGGCTGCAGAACGGACCTACACCGACGAAGAGGCGCACGGGATTCGGGAAAAAGGTGTGGTGCTGTACGGCTTCGGCGGCGCAGCCGACTTCAGTCACCTGCGATTTCCGGGCATCATCAGCGACTGCGAGACCTGTCACCTGCCCGACACCTACGCGTTGGAAGGTACTTGGGAGCTGCCGACCCTCAACGGCATACTGGCCACCACCGTGGAGGCAGCGCCAACTGCGAACGACACGGCGTCGCTTGGACTCGAGGTCGCTGACCAGACCGACGATCTCAACCACACGCCCACCGCCGGTGTTTGCTCGGCCTGTCATGACAGCACGGTGGCGAAATCGCACATGGTGCTGAACGGCGCGTTGTTCGATGAAGCCGATGACAACAACATCGCTCAGGCGGTCGAAGCCTGCGCAGTGTGCCACGGTCCCGGGCGCAGTGCCGACGTGGCCCAGGTGCACGAGATCGACTAGTGCGTCCTAACCGCGCCGGGGGGAAATGGGCCATGGGCCATCCCCCCGGCGCAGCCGGCGCCTCCGGCAGCAGCAGCGCAGCGGAGAGGCATACGTTGATTGATCCGCTGCCGATACGGCGGCCAGAACAATGCACAACAAGGCAACATTGAGACTCCACTCGTCATTCGCCGGGGCGCTCGCAATCATTCTGTGCGCCACGCTGTTCGCCGGGAACAGCTTTGCCCAGGATTCCGAACCGGGCGAAGACGAGGCAATGCGTGAGTATTCCGAACGCGGCGCCGACACCTGCCTGAGATGCCACGACGAGGATTCCGAGTACCCGGTCCTGCCGATTTTCAAGACCAAACATGCCCGGATAGCCGACGAGCGCACCCCGTTCGCACAACTGCAGTGCGAAACCTGCCACGGACCGGTTGGCGAGCACGGCAAGCGCAAGCTGAAAAAGGGCGAGGAGCGTCAGCCGATGCTCTACTTCGGGATCAACGCCGCCGCCGCGCGCGAGGAGCAGAACGGCATCTGCCTGGACTGCCATCGGAACCAAAGCCGTATCGCCTGGCACGGCAGCGCGCATGAACTGGCCGACGTCGATTGCGCGAGCTGCCACAAGGTCCACGCGGCACAGGACCAGGTATTGACGACCACCGGTCAGCCGGAGGTCTGCTATCCGTGCCACACGAAGGCACGGGCGGACTTCTACAAGCCATCCGTGCATCCGGTACGCTTCGGGCAGCTCGCCTGCAGCGATTGCCACAGCCCGCATGCCTCGATGACCGACGCCTTGATGGCGGCACCGACCCTCAACCAGACCTGCTATACCTGCCACGCAGAGAAGCGCGGGCCGTTCCTGTGGGAGCACGCGCCGGTGGCGGAGGACTGCGCGCTGTGCCATACCGCGCACGGGTCGGTGCATCCGGCGCTGCTGACGAGACGGCCGCCGCTGCTGTGCCAGCAGTGCCATTCGCAGCTCGGACACCCGAGCGTTGCGCGCTCGCCTGCGGGACTGGCTGACGGCATGCCGTCGGGTTTCCTGCTGGCCGGCAGTTGCCTCAACTGCCACTCCCAGGTGCACGGGTCGAATCACCCTTCGGGTGTGAAGCTCATGCGCTAGCGACGGTGCCAGGTGGCCGAATCCAACCGGTGAGATACGATGAAAACCGCATCACAGTTGTCCATCCGCGCAGCGCTGCCGCTAATGATCGGCGCTGCGCTTTCGGTTAATGCCCAACCGGAAGTAGACACCTCGCAATGGGACTGCAAATTCTGCGAGTTCGAGGAAGGCTTCAGCGGCGATGCCGAAATCGGCGCCGGGTATGTCTGGGAGGATGACTTCAAGTTCGGTGAGTATACGGGCCTGGTGGACGAAGGTGGTTATGCCATCTTCAATGCCCGCGCTACCTACAGCGGCGAGGACGCCGATTACCTGGATCTGACGGCCACCGAGCTTGGGCTGGACGCCCGCTCGCTGACGATCGAAGGTGGCCGGCAAGGAAGCTATCGCCTGAACCTGCGCTATGACGAGCTGCCACATAACGTATCGGACACGGTACGAACACCCTTCACCGGCATGGGCAGCGAGGATCTCACCCTGCCGCCGGGCTGGGTCGATGCCGGCACCACAGCCGCCATGACGAGCCTGGACAACAGCCTGCGCGACGCAGAGCTGGAAACTCACAGGGAGCGTCTGGCGGTCGGCGCCGCGTTCGTGCCGGCGGACAACTGGGAATTCGGCGTGAAAGTACGCCGCGATACGAAAGAAGGCACGCAGAGCACTAGTGGTGCGTTCTTTTTGAACGCCGCGCAACTGATCCAGCCGATCGATTACGTCACCGACGAAGTCGAGGCGTTCGTCGCCTACGCCCAACGTGAGTGGCAGGTGAGGGTCAAGTACTACGTTTCGTCGTTCGAAAACGACAACGATGCCCTGCGCTGGGACAATCCTTTCACCCCATTCACGGCGGGAGCGGATTCCGGGGAACTGGCGTTGCCCCCGGACAACGAGTTTCACCAAGTCGGCCTGGCAGTCGGCTATCAGTTCAGCAGCGCGACCAACGCCGGCGCCGAGCTGGCGGTCGGACGCATGCGGCAGAACGAAGACTTTCTCGCTGCCACCACCAACCCCAACCTCACCACCGCATTGCCCAGGGATTCCCTGGACGGTGAGGTCGACACCGTTAACGCCGTTCTGAAACTGACGTCCCGGTTGTCCGAGCAGCTGCGCCTCAATGCCGCCTACCGCTACGACGATCGCGACAACCAGACCCCCCAGGACACTTACAGCTGGGTGAGCACCGATACGTTCAGCGCCGCCACGGCGCGCGAAAACCAGCCCTACAGCTTCACCAGGCAGACGCTGGACGTAAGCGCCGACTACCGCGTCGACCCCAGAACAAAACTCAGTGTGGGGCTGGATCACGAAAACGTGGAACGCACGCTGCAGGAAGCCGATGAAACCCGCGAGAATGCGCTGTGGACAAAGCTCAGCGCGCGCGCCGGAAAACACACGCAGGCCAGCGTTAGATTCGCGCACGCCGAGCGTGACGTATCCAGCTACGAGCCGGTCCCGGAAACGCAGCCAGCCCAGAATCCGCTGCTGCGGAAATTCTATCTCGCCGACCGCAGCCGCGACGAGGCAGAGTTCCGTGTCAATACGACGCCGGGCGAGTCCCTCAGTCTGGGATTCACCGTGGGCGTCGCGGACGACGACTACTCCGAGTCGACGGTCGGCCTCACGGACAGCCGGCTGCTGAATGTCGGTGCTGACGCGACGACCATGCTCTCGGTCGACACCAGCGTGCATGCGTTCCTCGACCACCAGACGATAAAATCAGCTCAGGCGGGCAGCAATGCATTCTCGGTAGCGGACTGGCGCGCTACGCAGACCGACACGATCAACACGCTCGGGATAGGTGTGCAGCACCGCGTCAGCGAGCAGCTCGATGTGGGCGCCGACCTGGCCGCCTCCGAGTCGAGCGGCAAGATCAATGTCAACAACTCGCAATTCCCCGATCTCGAAGCGGATCTGTACAGCCTCAAAGTCCACGCCACTTACCGGCTGCAAAGCGGTATTTCTGTACGCGCCGCCTACTGGCACGAAAGTTACGATTCGCAGGACTGGTCCCTGGACGGGGTAGAGCCGGACACGATCAGGAATGTGCTGACATTGGGGGACGAAAGCCCCTCCTACGACGTGGATGTACTGCTGTTGTCCCTGCGCTATAAATTCTGAGTTGCGCGGGCGGCGTTCCCAGCGGCCGCGATGCGACTTGCCGAGCGTCAAACTGCCCGCTATCGTTCGCTGTCTTATTCGCTGTCGAAGGCATAGTTTCCAGCAGCCATGCACCTAACCAATATTTGCGTCTTGGGTGGCACGGGATTCGTCGGTTCCTGCCTGGTCAACGCCTTGCATGACGCCGGCAAACGCGTGCGCGTGCTCACGCGTCGGCGTGAGCGCCACAAGGCGCTGCTGGTGCTGCCGAAGGTCGAAGTCGTGGAGTGCGACATTCATGATCCGCAAGTGCTGGCGGCCCAGTTTCGGGAGATGGATGCAGTGATCAACCTGGTCGCCATTCTCAATGAACGCGGCCCCAAAGGCGAAGAATTTCGCCATGTACACGTGGAACTGACGAAGAAAGTCGTGCAAGCCTGCCTGGATTGCGGGGTGCGGCGCCTGTTGCACATGAGCGCGCTGCACGCCGATGCCGGACGCGGCACCAGCCTTTATCTACGCAGCAAAGGCGAGGCCGAAAATCACGCGCACACGTTCGCCGGCAACCGGCTGGCGGTTACCAGCTTCCGGCCTTCGGTGATTTTCGGGCCGGGCGACGGCCTGTTCAGACGTTTCGCGGCGCTGCTGCGAATCAGCCCGATACTGCCGCTGGCATGCCCCAACGCCAGATTTGCGCCGGTGTACGTCGGCGATGTGGTCGCGGTCATGTGCAACGCACTGGAAGACGACGGCACCATCGACCAGCACTTCGATCTGTGTGGTCCCGAGGTGTTCACGTTACGCGAGATCGTGGCTTACACGGCGCAGGTAATCGGCCGACACCGGCTTATCATTGGTTTGCCGGATTGGCTAAGCCGCGCGCAGGCGGCAGTGCTGGAACGCCTGCCGGGCAAACTGTTCACGCGGGACAACTATGATTCGATGCAGACCGACAGCGTCTGCGACAAGGCGCCGGCGCAGCCCACGCGCGTGAGCACGGTAGTGCCGGGCTATCTGGCACGCGGCTCGCGCGACGATCTCTATCAGTCATGGCGGCGTACTGCCAATCGCTGATATCACTGGGTTGCGACGCGCAGTTCCGCTTGCTCCGCCAGTTCGCGCAGTCGACTATCCCGTTGCTCGGCAGGTAGCTCCGCCAGCACCTGGACGCTTTCGTAGAAGCTCGGAAAATCCCCGCCGACCTGCGCGAACAGACGGGCGAAGCTCTCCACGTGATCGTTGTACGTCGCGGACAGTGCCAGCCGAGCGTTGTTGAGGGGTTGGTCGAACCAGTCGTCATAACCCGAATAACCATCCCAGTTGTCGTTTTTCAACGCGGCATAACGTTCGCGCATCGCCTCGAACACGCGTTGTTTCGCGACACGCATCGTCGCCGCATCAGTATCGTTTTCGTACAGCGTGGCGAGCTTTGCGCGCGTTTCCAGCAGTAACGCGACGAATTCACGCTGCCGCTGCAAGCGGCGTTCGTAGTTGTCGATCTGCGCGGCCGCGCCGCGCACGCGCAGCCAATTTCGCACACCCTCGCGCTGCACGAACACGGCAAACGACTCGTTGAACGTCGTGTCATTCTCCGCCCACACCACCTGATGCGCCAGCTCGTGGAAAATCACGCCGACCAGGCGCGTTTCCCGCCAGCGCAACATGGTGCTCAGCAGCGGGTCGTCAAACCAGCCCAGCGTCGAATACGCCGCGGCCCCGTTGACATGCACGTCCAACGCTTGTTTCGACAGGCGCGCACCGAACTCGCGTGCCGCCGCTTGCGAAAAGTAACCGCGATAAGGTACGCAGCCGGCGACCGGGAAACACCACTCGCGCGCCTGTACGGAGAACTCCTCGGTGGCGATGACGTTCCAGGTCACGTACTTGCGCTGCAGATCCACATAACTGCGGTAACTGCCATTGTCCGGTAGACCCAACCGCCGGCTGGCGAAATCCCGCGCCTCGGTCGCCAGTTGCAGGCGCTGTTTCAGCTCGCCATCCGCCTGCGTTTCGAGCAGTTCGGCGACCGGCACCCGGCGCGCCATAATGTCCATGTGCCCACCGATTGCCTGCATGTAGAAACTTACGGTGCTGCATCCGCCCGTGCCGAAGCCGGCTACAATCAACGCCACCAGTCGCAACACACGCACCGGGCGGCTTTTAAATGGGTGAGGGTTCGGCCAACGAAACATCTCTGGTTCAGTCCATCCCGGGGCGCGTGTACCTGGTAGGCGGCGCCGTACGCGACGCATTGCTGGGGCTCGCGGTGCATGAGCGCGACTGGCTGGTAGTCGGCGCAGGCGCGCAAGCCCTTCTCGATCTGGGGTTTCGTGAAGTCGGCCGCGACTTTCCCGTGTTTCTGCATCCACAATCAGGCGAAGAATACGCGCTCGCGCGGCGCGAACGCAAAACCGGTGTCGGCTATCGCGGCTTCGCTGTCGATGCCAGCGCCACGGTCACGCTGCAGGAGGATCTCGGGCGCCGCGATTTGACGATCAATGCTATTGCGCAGACCCTGGACGGCGAGATCATCGATCCGTACCACGGCCGCGACGATCTGGACGCGCGCATCCTGCGTCACGTTTCGCCGGCGTTTCGTGAAGACCCCGTGCGCCTGTTACGGGTTGCCCGCTTCGCGGCGCGGTTGGCACCCTGGAACTTCACTGTTGCCGCCGACACGCTGGCGCTCATGCGCGATATGTCGGCCAGCGGCGAGTTGGCGGCGCTGGTACCCGAGCGCGTATGGCGCGAACTCGCCCTGGCGCTGCATACACCGCAGCCCTCGCGTTTTTTTACGACGCTCGCCGAAGCGCAGGCCCTGGCCGGTATATTTCCGGAGCTGGCACCGTTCGTGACGGATGCCAGGTGGCCAACGACCTTGAGCGCGCTGGACCGCAGCGCGGGCTCGGACAACCCGGCGCCGGTCAGTTTTGCCTGCCTTGGATACGCACTCGGCGCTGGTGCGGTCGCAGCGTTATGCAAACGCTTGCGCGCGCCGCGGAACTACCGGGACAACGCCACAATACTGGCGAACCACTGGTCGGAGCTGTGCAGCGCGACGACCGCCTACGCGGCTTTCGACCTGCTTGAAAAGCTGGACGCGTTACGCCGTCCCTCACGGTTGCCTGCGTTACTGGCGGCGGCCAGCAGCCTCGAGCCCGCGCTCGGCGCCCGCATCCAACCGTTGCAGCAGGCCCTGGCTGCAGCACGCCGGGTCAGCAGCAAAGAATTCCGGACACAGGGCCTGCACGGCCTGGCGCTCGCGCAGGCGCTGCGCGAGGCGCGCCGCAGTGCGGTGGCGGCCGCATGGCCACCCGACTCCAATCTTCCGTAGGGTGATGCGCTTCGCGCACGAAGAGCCAATCCGCTAAGGCACACCCCCTGATCCAAGAGATAGTGCGCATGGCGCAACCTACAATCTGAGCAGCACAACCGCCAGCAAAAACACGATCGCCACGGCGATCTGCACCAGATTCGCCAGCACCAGCGGATGGCGGGTCGACCAGCCCGCTGCCCGCAACACCGCAAATAGCAATCCGCAAAACGCGATTACGCCGCCCGCGATGTACAACGTCACTTCCAGGGCCTCCGCGGCCCAGCGCTGCTTCTGCTCTGCTTCCAGCACGGCTCCCAGCAACGCGTAAACGAGCAGAAACGCGTTTGCCACCGTCGGGATGAGCAGCATGAACAGATGCAGCACCGGCGATAATACGGCCGGTTGCTCGGGTTGTGAGGGGGATGGTGTCGTCGGCATGGCTGACCCGCACGTTACTGTTTTATCGTGGCGGCACGGGCACTGCGCATCGCGCCGCAATTCCATTATGATTGAAGACCCGGCAAAACGGTAAACACAGTGAGCACGGCACCCGACGACTATGCATTCCCACCGCTGGATCGCGCCGCCTTATTACAAGGGCTGCGCGCCATCGTCGGCGCGGAAAATCTGCTGCACAGCGAAGAAGCGTTGCGGCCTTACGAGTGCGACGGCTTATCGGCTTACCGACGCGTACCACAGGCGGTAGTGCTGCCGGAGACCGTCGAGCAGGTCCAGCAGGTCATGGCCATGTGCCATGCGCGGCGCGTGCCGGTGGTTGCCCGCGGTGCGGGCACCGGTCTGTCAGGCGGCGCGCTGCCGTACAGCGACGGGATACTGTTGAGTCTCACGCGCTTCAATCGCATCCTGGAAGTCGATCCGTACAACCTGACTGCACGGGTTGAGACGGGCGTGCGCAACCTGGCGATCAGCGAGGCAGTCGCCGATCTGGGCCTCTACTATGCACCGGATCCCTCCTCGCAGATCGCCTGCTCGATCGGCGGCAACGTCGCGGAAAACGCCGGCGGACTGCATTGCCTGAAGTACGGCCTGACGGTGCACAACGTGCTCGAGGTAACGGTGGTAACCGTAGAGGGTGAGCTGTTGCGTATCGGTGGCGGCGGCTTCGATTCGCCGGGCTACGATCTGCTCGCCGTGATGCACGGCTCCGAAGGCATGCTGGGCGTGGTCGTGGAGGTGCTGGTCAAACTGTTGCCGATACCGGCGCAGGCGCGCGTGCTGCTCGCCACGTTCGAGGACGTCGCCCAGGCCAGCGACGCCGTGGGCGAAATCATTGCGGCCGGGATCGTGCCCGCTGGATTGGAAATGATGGACAATCCGGCGATTCGCGCAGCCGAGGATTTTGTGCACGCCGGTTATCCGATCGACGCCGCGGCGATTCTGCTGTGCGAGCTGGACGGCAGCGAGGCCGAAGTGGCGGCGCTGGTGGAGCAGGTTCACGACTTGCTCGTGCGTTGCCGGGCAACTGAAGTGCGCTGCGCCAGGGATGAAGCTGAACGTGCGCTGTTCTGGCTGGGACGCAAGTCGGCGTTTCCGGCGGTCGGGCGCATTTCGCCCGATTATTACTGCATGGACGGCACCATCCCGCGTTCGCGGCTGGCGCATGTGTTGGCGCAGATACAAACGCTCGGCGATGAATACGGCTTGCGCGTGGCGAATGTCTTTCATGCCGGCGACGGCAATCTGCACCCGTTGATTCTGTACGATGCGAGCAAACCGGGCGAACTCGAACGCACCGAAGAACTGGGCGGCAGGATTCTCGAGCTGTGTGTGCAGGTCGGCGGCACCATCACCGGCGAGCACGGCGTGGGCATGGAGAAGATCAATCAGATGTGCGTGCAGTTCGCGCCTGCTGAGTTGCTGCAGTTCCACGCGCTGAAGCGCGCGTTCGACGCGCACGGCCTGTTGAACCCCGGCAAAGCGGTGCCCACCCTGCATCGGTGCGCGGAATTCGGTGCCATGCACGTGCACCACGGCGAGCTGGCGCATCCGGATATTCCCCGTTTCTAGGCCGGGCGACGGCCGGGCCAGCGCATGCTCATGAGTGACGATCGAGATATTACCGAGGCACTTTGTGCGCAGGTAACCGAAGCCCTGGAGCGGCGGACGACGGTGCGCCCGCGCGGTGGCGACAGCAAGGCGTTCTATGGCGAAGCGATCAACTCGCAACCGCTGGAACTCAGTGAACACCGCGGCATCGTCAACTATCAACCGACCGAGCTGGTGATCACCGCGCGCGCCGGCACGCCGCTCGAGGAGATCGAAGCCGCGCTCGCCGCACAGCGCCAGATGCTGCCCTTCGAGCCGCCGCACTTCGGTGCCGGCGCCACGCTGGGCGGGGCGGTTGCCAGCGGCCTCTCGGGTCCGCGCCGCCCCTGGCTGGGCGCGGTCCGCGACCTGGTGCTCGGGATGCGCGTGATCAACGGCCGGGGCGAGCACCTGCATTTTGGTGGCGAGGTGATGAAAAATGTGGCGGGCTACGACGTATCGCGGCTGATGACCGGCTCGCTGGGCACCCTGGGCGTGATCACCGAGGTCTCGCTCAAGGTGCTGCCCGCGCCGGAACAGGAACTGACGCTGGTGCAGTCAGCCGATCAGGGTTCGGCGCTGCGCCGTTTCCGCGAATGGTGCGCCGAACCGCTGCCTTTGAGCGGGCTCGCCTACCTCGACGGGCAGTTGTTCATCCGTCTGTCGGGTACTGAAGCCGGAATCGCCGCGGCGCGTCAGCGCCTGGGCGGCGACGAGTCAGCGATGGCGTTCTGGGTGGCCCTGCGCGAACAGCGGCTGGCGTTCTTCAGCGAGCAACCGCAACTTGCCGTATGGCGTGTTTCCGTGCCACCCGCCGTACCGGCGCTGGAGGACCTCGCGCCGGTGCTGGTGGACTGGGCGGGTGGGCTGCGGTGGTTACGCAGCGACGCACCCGCCCAAACGATCCGCGAGTGGGCCGAGCGGCATGGCGGACACGCCACCTGTTTTCGCGGCGATTGCGACGCGAGTCGCTTTCATCCATTGTCCGAGGCGCAACTGGCTTTGCACCGGCGCATAAAACAGGCGCTGGATCCACAGGCCATATTCAGCCCCGGGCGCATGTACCGGTCGTTGTAGCATGCACACGCAACTGGCTGACTTCATCAAGGACACGCCCCAGGGCCAGGAGGCCGGTGCGATTCTGCGCAGCTGCGTGCACTGTGGATTCTGCACGGCCACGTGCCCGACCTATCAACTCCTGGGCGACGAGCTCGACGGGCCGCGCGGGCGCATTTATCTGCTCAAGCAGCTGCTGGAAGGCGCGCAGGTGACGCGCACGACGCAAACGCATCTGGACCGCTGCCTGACCTGCCTGAATTGTGAGACCACCTGCCCCTCCGGTGTCCGTTACGGTCGGCTGCTCGACATCGGCCGGGAAATCACCGAGCAGCGCGTGAGTCGCCCGCTCACGGAACGTTGGCTGCGCCGGGGCCTGCAGCTGGTGTTGCCCCATGAGGCGCGCTTTGGCGCGCTGCTGAAGCTGGGTCGCCTGGTGCGGCCGCTGCTACCGAACGGGCTGCGACAACTGGTGCCGGCCGCGCGCGCCGGCGATCCACGGTGGCCGGCCGCCCAGGCTGGCAAACGCCGCATGGCATTGCTGCGGGGCTGCGTGCAACCCGCCCTGGCGCCGCAGATCAACGCCGCCGCCGCCAGAGTGATGCAACGCCTCGGTGTACGCCTGCTGGAGGCGCCAG
>Ga0224512_10003889_pt1 | contig 12929 bp, 11 predicted proteins | sample SF_May12_sed_USG_4_FD_169103 | JGI IMG/M metagenome (GOLD analysis project Ga0224512, IMG submission 169103) | Sediment microbial communities from San Francisco Bay, California, United States - SF_May12_sed_USGS_13 | ecosystem: Environmental > Aquatic > Marine > Sediment | place: USA... | reverse complement strand
CGATGACAAGGCATCATCGACCGACATCACCCGGGTCTCGGCCAGGGCATTGGCCCGCACCTGCGCGTTCACCAGCGTCTCGATCTGTTCCAGCTGCGCGGGCGTCACCGGCTCGTAGTGGGTGAAGTCGAAACGCAGGCGCTCCGGCTCCACCAGCGAACCCTTCTGCTGTACATGGTCACCCAGCACCGTACGCAAGGCGGCGTGCAGCAAGTGGGTGCCGGAATGATTGAGCACCGTGGCCTGGCGGCGCGCCGCGTCGACGCGCGCCTCGACGGTCTCGCCCTGCTGCAGGCTGCCGGATTCCAGTGTGCCAACATGGGCAAACACACCGCCCTGTTTCCGGGTATCGTTGACCACGAAACGCGCCGTGGCGGTTTCCAGCCAGCCGCGGTCACCGACCTGGCCACCGGATTCGGCATAGAACGGCGTGCGCTCTAGCACCACCATACCCGTCTCGCCCGCCGCCAGCCGGTCCACGCGGGCGCCGTCGCGAAACAGGGCGGTGACGACGGATTCATCCACCAGTTGTTCGTAGCCGCAGAATTCCGTGCTGCCCTCGATATCGAGACCGGCGGCGTGATCCGCTTCGAAGTGGCTTGCCGCCCGCGCGCGCTCGCGCTGGGCCTGCATCGCCCGTTCGAAGCCCTCGGAGTCGAGGCTCAGGCCACGCTCACGGGCGATGTCGGCAGTCAGGTCGACGGGAAAACCATAGGTATCGTAGAGCCTGAACACGGTCTCACCGGGAATCAGCGTACCCGTCATGGCGGCCAGGTCGTCCTCGAGTATGCGCATGCCCTGCTCCAGGGTCTCGGCAAAACGTTCCTCTTCCAGGCGCAGGATACGTTCCACGTGGGCCTGGTTGTCTTTCAGTTCCGGGTAGGCCGCCCCCATGTCCGCGACCAGCGGCGCCACCAGCCTGTAGAAGAACGGCTGTTCCGCGCCCAGCCGGTAACCGTGGCGCACGGCGCGGCGGATAATGCGGCGCAGCACATAGCCGCGGCCCTCGTTGGAGGGCAGCACCCCGTCAACCACCAGGAAGGCGCAGGAACGGATGTGATCGGCAATCACATTGAGGGAGTTGTTTGCCAGGTCAGAGGTCCCGGTGATTGCGGCCGCACTGCTGACCAGATTGCGGAACAGGTCGATCTGATAATTGCTGTGCACGCCCTGCATCACGGCCGCCAGCCGTTCCAGCCCCATGCCGGTGTCGACCGAGGGCCTGGGCAGGGGATGCAGCGTGCCCTCCGCGTCCCGGTCGTATTGCATGAAGACCAGGTTCCAGATCTCCACAAAACGGTCGGCGTCCTCGTCCGGTGTGCCTGGCGGTCCGCCCGGGACCTCAGGACCGTGGTCATAGAAGATCTCGGTACAGGGACCGCAGGGCCCGGTCTCGCCCATGGACCAGAAGTTGTCCTTGGCGCCGATGCGACTGAAGCGCGCAGGATCGACCTTGATCTCCTCCAGCCAGATCGCTGCGGCCTCGTCGTCGTCCTCGAACACCGTGACCCAGAGTCTCTCTGGCGGGATCTCCAGCACCCCGGTGAGAAATTCCCAGGCATAAGCAATGGCGTCGCGCTTGAAATAATCGCCGAAGCTGAAGTTGCCCAGCATCTCGAAGAAGGTGTGGTGACGCGCGGTATAGCCGACATTTTCCAGGTCATTGTGCTTGCCGCCGGCGCGCACGCAGCGCTGGCTGCTGGCGGCGCGCACATAGCCGCGCTGCTCCTTGCCCAGAAACACGTCCTTGAACTGCACCATGCCGGCATTCACGAACAGCAACGTGGGGTCATTGACAGGCACCAGCGAACTGGACGCCACGACCTCATGGTCGTGCGCCTCGAAGAATTCCAGAAAGGCGGTACGAAGCTCAGCGCTGCTGTTCATAGAAACACGTTCCGAATCGGGCCCTGCCGGCCGTAGCTGTTTGAAAAGCTCAGGCTTTTATTATTCAGGCATTGGCGCCGGAATGAAACACCTTTTGGATATTTTGATGGCCGCTGTATACCCGCCTATTCCGGATCCCGGAACACGGTGGCTATCTGCTCGGAGGTGAAACCGCGCTGCTGCAGGAAACGCACCTGGCGACTGCGTTCACGGAAATCCGCCGGCAGGGGGGCGCCGAATTTCTTTTCCCGGACTTCCCGGACCAGCTCCAGCCACTGCTTGCCGTAGGCATCGATACAGTCACTGATCAGTGACTCGTCGATACCGCGGCCGCGCAGTTCCGCGTGGATCTTCTGTGGCCCGGAGCCACGCTGGAAGCGGGAGTGCACGAAGGCCTCGACGAAGCGGTTGTTGCTGAGCAGCTGCTCGGCCACCAGGTCGGCAAGCGTGGCCTCGACCAGTACGGGATCGAATCCACGCCCGGTCAGTTTGCGGGCCAGTTCCTGCTCACTGTGCTCGCGGCGCGCCAGGTAGTCCATTGCGGACTTGCGCAGTGCTGTGGAATCGCTTGCCTGCTCAGGCTTCAGCTTCGAGTTCCTCGGCCTCCGTGACGACCTTCTCGTTCTTCGCCAGCAGCTTGGCGCGCAGCTTGGCCTCGATCTCGCCGGCGATGTCCGGGTTCTGCTTGAGGAACTCGCGGACGTTATCCTTGCCCTGCCCGATGCGGTCGCTGCCGTAGCTGTACCAGGCGCCGGACTTTTCGACGAAGCCATGCTCCACGCCCAGGTCGATCAGCTCCGCCTCGCGCGAAATGCCCTCGCCGTACAGGATCTGGAACTCGGCCTTCCTGAACGGCGGCGCCATCTTGTTCTTGACCACCTTGACGCGGGTCTCGTTACCGAGAATCTCGTCGCCCTTCTTGATGGCACCGATGCGGCGGATGTCCAGGCGCACGGACGCGTAGAACTTGAGGGCGTTGCCGCCGGTGGTGGTCTCCGGATTGCCGAACATCACGCCGATCTTCATGCGGATCTGGTTGATGAAGATGACCATGGTGTTGGAACGCTTGATATTGCCGGTCAGCTTGCGCAGGGCCTGTGACATGAGGCGCGCCTGCAGGCCCATGTGCGAGTCGCCCATGTCGCCCTCGATCTCCGCCTTGGGGGTGAGTGCCGCCACCGAGTCGACCACCACCACGTCGATTGAACCGGAGCGCACCAGCATGTCGGTGATCTCCAGCGCCTGTTCGCCGGTATCCGGCTGGGAGACCAGCAGTTCGTCGACGTCCACGCCGAGCTTTTCGGCATATGTCGGATCGAGTGCGTGCTCGGCGTCCACGAAGGCGGCCGTACCGCCGAGCTTCTGCGCCTCGGCGATGACCTGCAGCGACAGCGTGGTCTTGCCGGAGGACTCCGGCCCGTAAATCTCGATAACGCGACCGCGTGGCAGGCCGCCGATGCCCAGTGCGATGTCCAGCCCCAGTGAACCGGTGGACACCACATCCACATCACGTACCGCGCTGACATCCCCCATGCGCATGACCGCGCCCTTGCCGAACTGCTTCTCGATCTGGCCCAGCGCCGCACTCAATGCCTTGCGTTTGTTGTCTTCCATTTGCCCCTCCAAAGTGTTGATCGTGGTCTGACTGTCCGTGTCCGCCACAGGTATCGGCGAAGCCCGGATTATCACATAGATGGGGTGTGGCCCACTAGCGGCCAGCTCCGGATGATGCGGTATACCGGCCCGGACGGGTCGGTGACCGACTCGACCAGACAGAAATCGCTGATTGACCAGTTGACGGGATCGATTTCGGTAACCGGCAATGCGCGTACGGCCTTGCGCGCCAGGGTCACATGCGCCTGCCAGGGCCGGGTCTCCGGTTCCAGCCCGCAGGCCAGCATGGCCATGCGCAGGGCCTTCACCAATGACCACACCTCGGCCGGGGTATGGGTCGGCCCGGCCCAGAGGATGCGCGGCCGCGGCCAGTAGCCGACACGGTCGATGCTCAATTCAAACGGGCTGGCCCGGATGTCTGCCGCGGCCGCCTCCAGGCAGTCGCGCACGGCCCGGGTCACTGATCCCGGGAAGGCCAGGGTGATGTGCAGCTTGGCCTCTGGCACATGCCGGGCCGGCTTGCGGATGTGTCCTTGCGCAAACCCGGCCAGCGCGGCACGCACGCCGGCATCGGGCCACAGGGCGAAGAACAGGCGCTGCGTCGGCTCAGCCGGCTCCGAGCACATCCAGCAACCCCTCCAGGGCATGTTCGACCGACAGGCGGCGGACGGCCTCCCGGTCGCCGCTGAAGTGTCGGGTCTCGACCCGCCGGCCACCACCGCGGGTGGCCCAGGCGAAACACACGGTGCCGACCGGTTTGCCGGGTACGTCACCGCCGGGACCGGCGATCCCGCTGATGGCCAGGGCCAGGTCGGCCGGGCTGTGCTGGAGCACGCCGGCCGCCATTTCCCGAACGGTCGCCTCGCTGACCGCTCCCTGGGAATCCAGGGTGCCCGCCGACACCCCCAGCATCTCCTGCTTGGAGCGGTTGCTGTAGGTCACGAAACCGCGCTCGAACCACTGCGAGCTGCCGGCGATGTCCGTAAGGCACTTCGCCACCCAGCCGCCGGTACAGGATTCGGCCACGGCCAGGGTCTGCTGCCGCTGCTGCAGAATCGCGGCCAGCCGTCCTGCCAATTCATTCAGTTCATCCATATAAATCAAAGCCTATCGGGCACAGGAAACCGCAGTGTAACCCGGGAAGGCGCAACGGTCCCGGGATGCAGGCACCCGACCCGGTCTGGCGGCCGGTCAGTCTCGACATCATCCGGTACAGGTCATCTGAAAAAGTCAAGCCCTGATTCCGGCAAAACCGCCTCAATCATGCGATCCAACTTGACCTATATCAAAGACATGACAATTGCAGACTCCTGATAATCGGCCACTGGTTATCTGCCTGGAATCATCAACGGAGGAAGTATAATGAAGAACGAAACAGCCAGAGTCCGACGGGGGCTCGTTTACCTGGGCGTGTTTGCCGCGTTCACGGCATCGGCCAGCGTCCTGGCCAAGGAAGAACCACACGTCACCGATTCGGATGCGCGCTATGAAGGTGCACCTTCACCGATTCCCACCGGTGAAACCAAGGACATGATCACCTCCGAAGGCCCGGATATGTCAGTCGGGGAATTCAACCACAGCAAGCAGATCTTTTTCGAACGCTGCGCCGGCTGCCACGGTGTGCTGCGCAAGGGCGCCACCGGCAAGCCGCTGACCACGGACATCACCCGTGAACGTGGCGATGCCTACCTGAAGGCCTTTATTACCTACGGCTCACCGGCCGGCATGCCCAACTGGGGTACTTCCGGTGAAATGACCGAGGCCGAGGTGGACATGATGTCGCGCTACCTGCAACACGAGCCGCCGTTGCCGCCGGAGTGGGGTATGGACAAGATGAAGGAGTCCTGGAAGGTCGTGGTAGCCCCCGAGAAGCGCCCTAGCAAGAAGATGAACAACCACAATATCGACAACGTCTTCGGGGTCACCCTGCGCGATGCCGGCCAGGTGGCATTGATCGACGGCGACACCAAGGAGATCATCAACATCGTGAAGACCGGCTACGCGGTCCACATCTCCCGCCCCTCGGCCTCCGGCCGCTACCTGTTCACCATCGGCCGTGATGCCAAGATCAACCTGATCGACCTGTGGATGGAAAAACCCGACACCGTGGCCACCATCAAGATCGGCCTCGAGGCCCGCTCGGTGGAAACCTCCAAGTACAAGGGCTACGAGGACAAGTTCGCGATCGCCGGCGCCTACTGGCCACCGCAGTACGTCATCATGGACGGCAACACCCTGGAACCCGTCAAGATCGTCTCCACCCGTGGCATGACCGTGGACACCCAGGAATATCACCCGGAACCGCGCGTGGCCGCCATCGTGGCCTCGCATGAACACCCGGAGTTCATCGTCAACGTCAAGGAGACCGGCAAGATCCTGCTGGTCAACTATGAAGACATCGACAACCTGTCGGTGACCACCATCCCCGCTGCACGCTTCCTGCACGACGGTGGCTGGGACAGCACCCACCGCTATTTCCTGACCGCGGCCAACAAGTCCAACAAGATCGCGGTGGTTGATTCCAAGGACCGTGACCTTGAAGCACTGATCGACGCCACCGAGATCCCGCACCCGGGACGCGGCGCCAACTTCAAGCACCCGAAGTTCGGACCGGTATGGGCGACCAGCGCACTGGGTAACGAAAACATAACCTTGATCGCCACCGATCCGGAAAACAACAAGGCACATGCCTGGAAGGTGGTCGAGATCCTGAAGGGCCAGGGCGGCGGTTCGCTGTTCGTCAAGACCCACCCCAAGTCCAGCAACCTGTGGGTCGATACCCCGCTCAACCCGGATACGAAGATCAGCCAGTCGGTGGCGGTCTTCGACGTCAACAACCTCGACAAGGGCTTCGAGGTGCTGCCGATTGCCGACTGGGCCGAACTGGGCGAAGGACCGAAGCGCGTGGTACAGCCGGAGTACAACAAGGCCGGTGACGAGGTCTGGTTCTCGGTGTGGAGCGGCAAGGAACAGGAGTCCGCGGTGGTCGTGGTTGATGACAAGACGCGCAAGCTCAAGAAGGTCATCAAGGGCAAGGACATGATCACGCCCACCGGCAAGTTCAACGTCTTTAACACTGTTAGCGACGTCTACTAGCCGTGGCCACGGGCGGGGAGACCCTTGTGGTCTCCCCCGCTCCTCCCCGAGACGGGGAGCATGATGAACATCTTGCAACCTGACAGGCCTGCCGGCCACCGCCGGGCCAGGCGAAACTGGCCCTGTTTGAGGCCGGATTTCGTTGCGCGTAGCTTCTGCTGCCTGCTGCTCACTGCCCTGACCTGCCTTCCGGCCACAGCCGAACCACTGACCGCCGAACGCCAGCAGGAACTGGATTACCTGCTGCACCAGGATTGCGGTTCCTGCCACGGCATGCGGCTTACCGGCGGCCTCGGCCCCGCATTGACCTCAGAGGCGCTGGCCGGCAAGCCGCGTGCACTGCTGGTCGCCACCATCAGCGAGGGTCGTACGGGCACACCCATGCCGCCCTGGAAACACCTGCTGGATGAAGCAGAGATCAACTGGCTGGTGGATTACCTCATTAATACAGGCCGGACACCATGAGGTCGCTGCTGTTGTTAGGCGCGTTAATTCTGAGCCTGTCGGCACTGGCGGAACTGCGCGGGACCGGCGACCTCGGCGTGGTGATTGAACGCGCCAGCGGCCAGCTGCTGATCGTGGAGAACAGCACCGACACCCGGCTGGCGGAGATCGACGGTCTCGGTGATCTGTCACATGCCTCTGCCGTGTTCTCCCGTGACGCCCGTTATGCCTATGTATTCGGTCGCGACGGCGGTTTGACCAAGGTCGACCTGCTGGCCGGCGCCATCAGCAAGCGCATCCTGCAGTCCGGCAACAGCATTGGCGGTGCCATCTCGCAGGATGGCAGCCTGGTTGCGGTATCGAACTACGAACCCGGCGGTGTCAGGGTATTCGATGCCGCCACGCTGGAGCCGGTCGCCGACATCCCGGCCGAATACGCACCCGGGAAACATTCCAAGGTCATCGGCCTGGTGGATGCGCCCGGCCAGCGCTTCGTGTTCAGCCTCTACGACGCCGACCAGATCTGGATTGCGGACATGAGCGATCCGGAAAAGCCCGCCATCACCCGCTTCGAGGACATCGGCCGGGCACCCTATGACGCCCTGATTACGCCGGATGGACGCTACTATATCGCCGGCCTGTTCGGCGCGGACAGCCTGGCGCTGCTCGACCTGTGGCATCCCGAAAGCGGGGTGCGCACCATTCTAGAGGGCTATGCAAAGCACGATGCAAAGCTGCCGGTCTACAAGATGCCCCACCTCGAGGGCTGGGCCCTGGCCGGGCGCAGGGCCTTCATCCCGGCAGTCGGGCAACACAGGGTGCTGGTGGTGGATACCGACACCTGGCAGCAGCAGGCCAGCATCGCCGTGCACGGCCAACCGGTGTTCGTCATGGCCCGTCCCGACGGCCGCCAGGTCTGGGTCAATTTTGCCCATCCCGACAACGACACCGTGCAGGTCATCGATGTCGAGAGCCATGCCGTGGTGAAGACCCTGAAGCCGGGCAAGGCGGTGCTGCACATGGAGTTCACGCCGCGCGGCGAGAAGGTCTGGCTGTCGGTTCGCGACGAGGACCGCATCGATGTCTATGACACCGCACGCCTGGAGCGCACGGCACAACTTCCGGCCACCAAGCCCAGCGGGATCTTCTTCAGCCATCGCGCCCACCGGATCGGCCTCTGACTATGGAAATACTGACCCAACGCCTGCTGAACGATTTCCAGAGGGAATTCCCGCTGAATCCCGAGCCCTTCGAGCGGATCGCCAGGGAACTGAATACCAGCACCGACACCCTGCTCAGGCACCTGCGGGAACTGCAGGTCAACGGCGTAGTCAGCCGCGTCGGGCCGGTATTCCGGCCCAACACCATTGGCGCCAGCACCCTGGCGGCCATGGCCGTGCCACCTGCTGAACTGGAACAGGTGGCGATGCTCATCAATGAATTCCCCCAGGTCAATCATAATTACGAACGTGAACACCACTACAACCTGTGGTTCGTGGTCACAGCACCGGACCGGCAGGCGATCGATGCCACGCTCGACGAGATCCGGCAACGCACCGGTTATGCCGTAATGTCATTGCCGCTGGTCCGGGACTATCACATCGACCTCGGCTTCCACATGCAGCTGGGGCAGCAGACGGCCGTGCCGCCGGTCCCGGCCACACCGGAGACAGGGAGCCCTTGCAGCGGACAGCACGCGGCCGGCGGCACCGAGGACCTGATCGCGGCGATCCAGGACGGCCTGCCGCTGGTCGCCCGTCCCTATGCCGAGATCGCCCGGCGGCTGGGTTGCACCGAGACCGATGTCATCGGTCGGCTGCGCGACATGCTGGAAAATGGCGTCATCAAGCGGCTCGGCGTGGTCGTACGTCACCACGAACTCGGCTACCGCGCCAATGCCATGGTGGTATGGGATGTCCCTGACGACAAGGTTGAGCGCGTGGGACTGCAACTGGGTGACCAGGACTGCGTCACCCTCTGTTACCAGCGCCCGCGTCACCTGCCGGACTGGCCCTATAACCTGTTCTGCATGTTGCACGGCAAGGACCGGGACGAGGTACTGGCCTGCATTGCACGCATCACCGAGGCCCTCGACATCGGCGCATTTTCGCACGAGGTCCTGTTCAGCGGCCGCCGCTTCAAGCAGCGCGGTGCACGCTACCGGATCCAACGCTGATGGATGCCCTCGACCGTCGCATCATCAACGAACTGCAGGGCGGTTTCCCGGTGTGCGAATACCCCTACCGGGAGGTGGCCGAACGCCTCGGCTGTACGGAGACTGAGTTGATAACGCGTATCGGCGGCATGCTGGACGACGGACTGCTGACGCGCTTCGGACCCCTGTTCCATGCCGAGCACATGGGGGGTGCGCTCAGCCTGTGCGCCATGAGTGTCCCGCAGGACCGCTTCGAGGCGGTCGCGGCAACGGTGAATGACTTTCCCGAGGTCGCACACAACTACCAGCGCGATCACGCCATGAATATGTGGTTCGTACTGGCCACCGAGACCCGCGCCGCCCAGCAGGTGGCCATCGACGGGATCGAGGCCCGTACCGGGCTGCAGGTCTTCAACCTCCCCAAGCTCGAGGAATTCTATGTCGGCCTGCACTTCGAGGTTTAGGCAATGAGCGCAGCCAGCCAGGCATGCCTCGACGAGGGCTTCCAGGAGCTCGACCGGCGCATTGTGGTGGCCGCCCAGAGCGGCCTGCCACTGGACCCCCGCCCCTACCACAGGCTGGCTGCCGAGCTCGGTGTGGCGCCGGAGCGGGTCATGGAACGCATCAATGCCATGCTGGCCGACGGCCGCATCCGCCGCATCGGCGTGGTGCCCAACCACTACCGTCTCGGCTACGTGGCCAATGGCATGTCGGTGTGGGACGTGGCGGATGAATCAATCGGCGAACTTGGCCGGGCGGTCGGGCAACTCGACTTCGTCAGCCACTGTTACCATCGTCCCCGGCAACTGCCGGACTGGCCCTACAATCTGTTCGCCATGGTGCACGGTCGCAGTCGTGAAGAAGTCGAGGCGCTGGTGGCACGCATTGCGGACCTGCTCGGCGAACGCCAGCGGCAGCATGCTATCCTGTTCAGCACCCGGATCCTGAAGAAAACCGGTCTGCGGCTGGGAGGCTGATATGTTCCGTATCTCGCACTACATGCAGGCGCTGGCGCAACCGCCACCCGAGACCATCCCGGCGGCGCGCAAGCCACCCGGGCCCGTGGTCATCTGGAACCTGATCCGCCGCTGCAACCTGACCTGCAAGCACTGCTATTCAATCTCCGCCGATATCGACTTTCCCGGTGAACTCTCCACCGGGCAGGTCTTCGCTGTCATGGAGGACCTGAAGGGCTTTGGCGTGCCGGTCCTCATCCTCTCGGGTGGCGAGCCGCTGTTGCGGCCGGACATCTACGAGATCTCGGCCCGGGCAAAGGCCCTCGGCTTCTACACCGGGCTGTCCACCAACGGCACCCTGATCAACAGCGACAACATCGGCCAAATCGCGGCTATCGGTTACGATTATGTCGGCATCAGCCTCGATGGCATGCGCGAGACCCATGACCGCTTCCGCCAGAAACAGGGCGCCTTCGACGCCTCCCTGGATGCCATTCGCCTGTGTCGCGACGCCGGTATCAAGGTGGGCATGCGCTTCACCCCGACACAGGACACCGCCGGCGAGCTACCGGACATCCTGCGACTGATGGATGCCGAGGAGGTCGACAAGCTGTATGTCTCGCACCTGAACTACGGCGGCCGGGGCAACCGTCACCGCGGTTCGGATGTGATCCACGCCGTCACCCGGCAGGTGATGGACCTGCTGTTCGATGCCTGCTGGGCCGATGTGCAGGCCGGGCGCAAGCGCGAATTCGTCACCGGCAACAACGACGCCGACGGCGTGTACCTGCTCAAGTGGGTCGAGCGCATGATGCCGGAACGCACCGCCGAGATGCAGCAACGGCTGCGGCAGTGGGGCGGCAACGCCTCCGGCGTCAATATCGCCAACATCGACAACCTGGGTAACGTGCACCCGGACACCTTCTGGTGGAACTACAACCTCGGCAACGTCAAGGAACGGCCCTTCTCCGATATTTGGGTAGACACCAGCGACCCGCTGATGGCCGGCCTCAAGTCCTCTCCGCGACCGCTGCGGGGCCGCTGCGCGGCCTGCGGCTTCCGGGATATCTGCGGCGGCAACACCCGCGTACGCGCCTTCCAGATGACCGGTGACCCCTGGTGGGAGGACCCGGCCTGCTACCTGGATGACCGGGAACTGGACATCGACCCGGCGGATTATGCCGACGCACAACCGGAACCGCTGGCGCTGAAGGTACGCACTATTCGCCGCGCGAGTTGAATCCGGTGGTGCACAGTGAGCGCCTTATACCCCTATTCCCGCCATAACGGATACCTGTAGGGTGCGCCCTGCGCACCGGGCACGATTGTTCTAACCATGAATAAGATCAGCATATACCCCTACCTTTACTGGCTCATTAGCGTCCTTGCCACCATCAGCGCCCCTGCCACCGCCGCGGAGCCGGATGCCGCGGCGCTCTACACGGAACATTGTGCCGGTTGCCATGGTGCCGACCGCCTCGGCGGAACGGGACCGGCCCTGCTGCCCGATAATCTCCGGCGCCTGCGCAGGAACAATGCGGCCACGGTCATTGGCAGTGGCCTGCCGGCCACCCAGATGCCTGCCTTCGAGGGCAAGCTCGACACGCCACAGATCGATGCCCTGGTCGCCTACATCTACACTCCCCCCGAGCAGATGCCTGTCTGGGGCGAGGCCGAGATCCGTGCCAGCCACGTCGTTCACAAGCCGGAGTTGCTGGCGGACACCGCGGCCGGTCTCAAGCCGGCCTACAAGGCCGATCCGCTCAACCTGTTCCTGGTCGTCGAGGCCGGCGATCATCACGTCACGGTGCTGGACGGCGACCGGCTGGAGCCGATCCACCGCTTCAAATCCCGTTATGCCCTGCACGGCGGGCCCAAATATTCCTCCACCGGCCGCTATGTCTACTTCGCCTCGCGCGACGGCTGGATCAGCAAGTTCGACATGTACCGGCTGGAGACCGTGGCCGAGGTCCGCGCCGGCATCAATACCCGCAACGCGGCGGTGTCCGCTGACGACCGCTACGTGATGGTGGGAAACTACCTGCCGCACAGCCTGGTGCTGCTGGATGCCCGTGACCTCAGCCTGGTCAAGGTCATCCCGGTAACGGATGACCACGGCACCAGTTCGCGGGTCAGTGCCGTCTACACGGCACCGCCACGGGAGAGCTTCATCGTCGCCCTGAAGGACCTGCAGGAGATCTGGGAAATCAGCTACGCCGACGATCCGCCACCGGTTTATCGCGGCCTGGTGCACGACTACCGCATGAAGGAAGGACTCGCCGAGACCGGCCGGTTCCCGGTACGGCGCATCCGGCTGGATGACTACGTCGACGATTTCTTTTTCGACCCGGACTACCGGCACCTGATCGGCGCGGCCCGCAACGGCAGTAATGGCCAGGTGGTGCACCTGGTCGTCGGCCGCAAGATAGCCGACGTCGACCTGCCCGGCATGCCCCACCTCGGCTCGGGTATCACCTGGCCGTACCGCGACACCACCGTACTGGCCTCCCCCAACCTGAAGGACGGCGTGGTGAGCGTCATCGACACCCGCGACTGGAAGACCCTGAAGAAGATCGACACCCTGGGACCGGGCTTTTTCATGCGCAGCCACGAAAACTCGCGTTATGCCTGGGTCGATGTCTTTACCGGCCCGGACCGGGACGCCATGCACGTCATCGACAAGTCGACACTGGAAATAGCCCGCACCCTGCGGCCGGCGCCCGGCAAGACCTCAGCGCATGTCGAATTTACCCGTGACGGCAAATACGCCCTGCTCA
>Ga0224512_10003888_pt1 | contig 12931 bp, 7 predicted proteins | sample SF_May12_sed_USG_4_FD_169103 | JGI IMG/M metagenome (GOLD analysis project Ga0224512, IMG submission 169103) | Sediment microbial communities from San Francisco Bay, California, United States - SF_May12_sed_USGS_13 | ecosystem: Environmental > Aquatic > Marine > Sediment | place: USA: California... | reverse complement strand
GTTCGCCTTCCCGAGGACACGGAACTGGTGGCAATTGAAGGCGGCAACCACACCCAGTTCGGCTGGTACGAAGGCCAGATCGGCAGTTGCGCGCCGTCGATCAGCCTCGAGGATCAGCAGTCGATCACCATCGAAGCGGTGGTTGACCTCCTGGACGACCTGGATGGCCGACGCAGCTAGCTTGGAGGCAGAAAGGAGATCGAGTTGAGCCGGCCGGTGCACTTCGAGATTCTGGCTCTACGAAACCGGCGATGGTCCGGGCATCGACGGAGCCTCCGCCTCCACCCAGGAGCACGGCCAGAAGGTGGTGCTGACCATGGATGTCACGGACCTCGATCTGGCTGTTGAACAAGTCCGCCAGGCCGGGGTACGGTGGTGTTCGCCCGTGCCCCGATCATCGGGGTGGGGTGGCTGGCGCAGGCCCTCGACCCCAACGGCGTGCTGCTCGGCATCATGGAGGCGGACGAGTCTGCGGCCTCCTGAGTGCTGTGCCCCCCGGCCTGCGATGCCGACCGGTTTCTCCCCCGGCGAGCGAAGCTACCTGACCGGGCACCTTTAGGCGCGCCCGTGGGACGTCGATACTGCGGGTGTGGATACTGCCTCGATCACCATTGGCGCGCTCTGCCTGCTGCTTCTCCTCGAGACCAGCCTGCTCTTGCGCAACCTCTACCACCTGCGCTCGCTCGATCGCGTCGTCGCGCCCAGTCCCAAGCGGTGGCCTCGCGTGTCCGTCATCATGGCTGCCCGCAACGAGGTTCAAGACGTCGGCGAAGCCGTCGAGTCGCGCCTTGCCGACGACTACCCGGACCTGCAGGTCCTCCTGGTCGACGACCGCTCGGTCGACGGCACCGGCCCGGCTGCGCGGAAAGCGGCCAATGGCGACCCGCGCTTCACGCTCGTGCGAGTGGACGGGTTGCCAAGCGGGTGGCTCGGCAAGGTGCATGCTCTGCTGCAAGGCTACGAGCGGGCAACGGGCGAGTGGCTTCTCTTCTCGGACGGTGACGTCGTCGTTGAAAACGGCACTCTTCGGCGCGCGGTCTCCTACTGCGAGCACGAGGGTATCGACCAGCTGGCGCTCGTGCCGTCATTTCAGTCGGGCAGCTTCCTGATCGATGGGGCATGGACAGTCTTCCTGAGGGGTCTCATCGTCATGGCCGATCCCGCCAAGGTTGCCGATTCCAACAGCAAGGTCGTGCTGGGGTCGGGAGCGTTCAACCTGGTGCGCCGCAGCGCCTATGAGGCGACTGCGGGGTTCGAGCACCTACGCATGGAAACCGCAGACGACATCGCGCTTGCTTCGATAGTCAAGGACGCAGGCGGTCACGTCGAGATCATCGACGGAAGCAAGCACGCGAGGCTGGCCAACTACCGGTCCGTCACCGAGCTCATTCGAGGTATCGAGAAGAACGGCAGCACCGCGGCGACAATACCGTTTCCGCTGGTCGTGCTGGCGTTCCTGGCGCTCGGCACGGTGTTATTCGCACCGTTTGTCGCGCTCGCGGTGGGTCCCGGATGGCTGCGCGCTCTAGGTGGTGTCGCCCTTGCGTTCTACACCACGAGCGAGATGTACGCGCTGTGGAGGAACACGCGGATGTGGGCGCCTGCGGTGATCTGGCCTCTGGCGTATCTCATCATGGCGTACGGGATGATCCGTTCGACGTGGCTCGCCCACAAGAACAGCGGCGTCTACTGGCGCGACACGTTCTACTCACTCGCGGAGCTGGAGACGGGCCGACGCTTCAAGCTGTGGCGGCGCTCGGCCGACCAACGCTCGACTAGGCCAGTAGCAGTTTCTCGAGCCGCCGGGCGGTGATCGCCAGTCCGACCAGGCCCATGGCCAACAAGAAGGCGACGTGGCCGATGATCGTCCAGTCGAGGTTGCCCAGCGTCAGGGCGCGAATCACCGATACCCCGTGGTAGAGCGGTGACGTCTGGGCGACCCACTGCAGCCAGTCGGGGTAGACGTCCAACGGATAGAAGGTGGCGGAGAACAAGAACAGCGGCAGTGTCACGAGCTGCACCAGGTCGAAGTCCTGCCAGCTCCGCATGAATGAAGTGGCCGCCATGCCGGCCGCCGCAAAGGCGAAGCCGATCAGAAGAGCGGCCGGCAGGGCTAGGATCCCCCACATCGACGGCATGAGTCCCATCACGGCCATGACCACCATGAAACCGGCTGCATAGAGGACGCCTCGTATCAGCGACCAGGCGATTTCTCCGACGGCAATGTCGCCCGGCGCCATCGGAGTGGCGAGGATGGCGTCGTAGGTTTTGGCGTATTTCAGCTTGAAGAAGATGTTGAACGTCGACTCGTACACGGCTCCGTTCATCGCCGCGGCGGCCAGCAGAGCCGGGGCAACGTAGGCCGCATACGTGACCGGACTGCCGTCTGGTCCGGTAACCTCACCGACCAGCTCGCCTATCCCGATACCAATCGAGAACAGGTAGAACAGCGGCTCGAAGAAGCCCGAGAACACCACTACCCACGCACGCCGGTACACGAGGAAATTCCGTTCGAGCAGGTGACGGGCCCGTCGCCCACGGAACGCGGCGGCCGGCACAACCCGTGAGATCAACGTCCCCGACGTCATAGGCGGAGCTTCCGGCTGAAGGTGCGGAACGCCACCAGCGTCCCGCCGACGATCCACGCGACCAGGTATCCGATGTGTATCAGGGGCGCCCAGGTGGTGGGGATGCCTAACGCCAATCCCCGGGCCAGCTCGACGCCGTGCCACAGCGGCACGAGGTTGGCGAGAGGTTCCATCCAATCCGGCAACTGCGAGATCGGAAAGAACGTCCCCGAAAAGAGGAACATCGGAACGATGCCGAACCGGAAAAGCGTCGACAGCCCGGTATCGCTCTCCAGATGGGCGGCGAAGGCGGTCGTCGCCGCTGCGAAGGCCAGCCCGGTCAGCACCGCCGGAATCACCGCCGCCGCCCCAGCCCATGATTCCACCGCCCCAAAGGCAGCCATGATCGCGACGAAAACCACTGATACGAATGTCAAGCGCAGACCCACCCACCCGAGATGTCCGACCACCAGGTCCCGAACACCGACCGGCGTCGCCAGGGTGGCGTGGTAAGTCTTGGTCCATTTGATCCCGGCCATCACCGGCCAGGAGCCATCTCCGGCTCCGGTCTGCATGGCCGTGGCGACCAGCAAACCGGGCGCCAGGAAGGCCAGATAACTCAAGCCGCTCAGCGAGGCCTGTCCGGCACCTTGATCGACCAGTGAGCCAAGCCCGACACCCATGGCAATCAGGTATAGCACCGGACTGAAGAAGGTGGAGATCACGCTCCCCCGCCAGGTCCGCCGGTATACCAGAGCATGCGCCTCAACAACACGGGCCACCGCGGGGATCGTCATCAGTCCACCAGGGTCCGGCCGGTCAGCCGGAGAAACACGTCTTCGAGCGTCGACCGGCGCACCACCAGGCTCTCCGGTTGGAGCCCCCGATGGGACACCTCGGCCGCAGTTCCATCGCCGTTGTCTGTGTAGAGCAGCACCCGATCTGGCAGAGACTCGATCCGCTTGGCGAGACCGTCCAAGCGGTCGAGGATGGTCTCTTGCACGCCGACCGGGAACCGCATCTCCAGGACTTCCCTGGTCGAATAGGACTCGATCAGCTCGGGCGGGGAACCTTCGGCCACGATCTTCGCCTTGTCCATGATCACCAGACGGTCGCACAGTTGCTCGGCTTCATCCATGTAGTGGGTGGTGATGATCAAGGTGACGCCCTGCTGCTTGAGGCGGTACAAGCGATCCCACAGGACATGGCGAGCCTGCGGATCCAACCCGGTGGTCGGTTCGTCGAGGATCAGCAACTCCGGTTGGTTGATCAGCGCCCGGGCGATCGTCAGTCGCCGTTTCATCCCACCCGAGAGGGGCTCGACTTTGTCGTCACGCCGCTCCGTAAGCTGCGCAAAATCGAGCAACTCGGTGATCCGTTCCCTAATCAGCGGGCGAGGAAGATCGAAGTAGCGGCCGTAGATGAGCAGGTTCTCGGCAACCGACAATTCGGTGTCGAGAGTGTCGTCCTGCGGTACGACACCTAGCCGGCGCCGGATTTCCGGACCGTCCGCCGCCGGGTCCATGCCCAGGACTTGCAGGTAGCCGTCGGTGACTGGACTGACGGCGCCGATCATGCGCATCGCCGACGTCTTACCGGCGCCGTTCGGGCCGAGAAACCCGAACGATTCGCCGCGGGCTACTTCAAAATCGATTGAGTCAACCGCGGTGAGGTCGCCAAACTTCTTCGTAAGGGAACGGGCTTCGACCAGCGGCATAACGGTTCACGATAGCGAGTACCTAAGTACCTAGTACTCGGTACTTAGTGTGCCAGAGTAATGAGTACTCCCCTTAGAACTCGGCGCTGTTGGGGGTGCGAGGGAACGCGATCACGTCGCGTATGTTCTGCATCCCGGTCGAGAACTGCACCAGCCGCTCGAACCCGAGGCCAAATCCAGAGTGGGGAACGCTTCCGAAGCGGCGCAGGTCGTTGTACCACCAGTAGTTGGCTACCTCGAGGTTCTTACGCTCTATGCTGTCGGCCAACACATCCAGGCGCTCCTCGCGCTGGCTTCCCCCGACGATCTCCCCGACTCCAGGAACCAGCACGTCGAGCGCCGCCACCGTCTGTCCATCATCGTTGCGGCGCATGTAGAACGCCTTGATCTCGAATGGATAGTCGGTGACGATAACCGGCCGGCCGAAGGCGGTTTCTGTGAGATACCGTTCGTGCTCGGACTGCAGGTCGCTCCCCCAGTTGACCGGGAACTCGAACTCGACGTCCGCCCTTTCCAGAACTTCGATCGCCTCCCCGTAAGTGATCCGTTCGAAATCGAAGTTGGCGACCGACATGAGCCGTTCGATCAGCCCCGTGTCGATCCACTGGTTGAAGAACTCAAGATCCCGGGAGTTGTTCTCGAGGAGTTGACGGAATAGATACCGCAAGTACTCCTCTGCCAGATCAGCGTTTTCGTCGTTGTCGGCGAAGGCAATCTCCGGTTCGATCATCCAGAACTCGGCGAGATGACGCCGGGTGTTGGAATTCTCCGATCGGAAAGTCGGTCCGAACGTGTAGACGTTGCTAAGTGCACTGGCGTAGGCCTCGGCCTCGAGTTGCCCGCTTACCGTTAGAAAGGTGGGTTTCCCGAAGAAATCCTGCGAATAATCCACCCGATGATCATCTGTCCGGGGCGGCGAAGCCGGGTCGAACGTCGTTACGCGGAACATGTCACCGGCTCCTTCTGCGTCGCTACCGGTGATGATCGGAGTGTGGAGGTAGAGGAAATCGCGCTCCTGGAAGAAGCGATGAGTGGAGGCGGCCAGGGCGTTGCGCACCCGTGCTACCGCGCCAAACGTGTTGGTCCGAGCCCGGAGATGGGCCAGCTCGCGCAAGCGTTCGAACGAGATGCGCTTCTTCTGAAGCGGGTATGTCTCAGGATCGGCCAGGCCGTGAACCACGATCTCGGCCGCGCGGAGCTCTACCCGCTGCCCGGCACCCGGGGATTCGACCAAGTCACCGGTAGCCGACAGCGCCGCCCCGATATGGAGCTGCTGCACTTCCGACTGGTAGTTGGGCAAGGAACTGTCCGCGATGACCTGCAGCCCATCGAAACTCGAGCCGTCGTTCAACTCGATGAACGAGAAGCCGCCCTTCGAATCGCGACGGGTTCGGACCCATCCCGCAACCCTCACGGTGGAACCAAAGTCGGCGCACTCGAGTACTTGTTTGATGAGTTCGCGTTTCATGAACAGCCTCGCGTAAATTCGTGGTAGCCGCCACGATAGGCGACCTTACGTGCCGCGCCTCACCTGAGGTCTTGGACCGTACCGGGTGCAGTTGGGCATCTCGACGGCCTCACGCCAGGCCAACCCTGCTCTCTACCGACGACGAGCACAGAGGCGGTAACGTAGCGGGGTAACCGGCAAGGACGTGGGAAATCGAGAACGAGATGCTGACCACCGTCATGGAGCTTGTCGCCGAGCGAGCTCCGCAAGACGAGCTTCCGGTGCTCTCCGCGTTTGCCGAAGCGTACATCCGCCGTTTCCCCGAAGACAGTGGGGCCCAGCTGACCGCGGACGAGTGCTACGACCAGGTAGAAGACCTATACGAGTTTCTCAAATCGCGCCCGGACGGAATCCATGCAGTCCGCGTCTTCACCCCCAACCACGAGGCACATGGCTATGAGACCGGTGCCTCGGTGGTCGAACTGGTGGTCGACGACTCACCTTTCCTAGTCGATTCTGTCACTGCCGAGATCCAGGCACAGGGCATTGGTGTAGAGCGTGCGCTCCATCCGGTTATTGGAGTGGCCCGGGACGACGCGGGCCGGCTCACCGAGGTCACCCACGCCCGGCGGGCGCACCGCAAAGAATCGGTCCAGCACTACGAACTCGACCGGTCGCTCGACGATGTGGAAGCAGCCAGCCTGGAGGCGGCGCTCGGTGGCATCCTCTCCGACATACACGCCGTCGTTCGCGATTTTGAACCGATGACCAGGGCGGTCGACCGCATGGTGGGCGTCGCTGAAGCGGGTCGGTCCCGTTATCCCATTGAAGACGTATACGAGACAACGGCGTTCCTGCGATGGCTGCTCGACGGCAACTTCGTCTTCCTCGGCTTTCGCGAGTACCGCATCACGGGAAAGGGCGCGGAGCGCTCATTGTGCGTCGTTCCCGGCTCGGGACTTGGAATACTCGCCGACCACGATAAATCGGCCTTCGCCGCACCGGTGCTGATGAGCAGCCTGCCCGAAACCCTCCGCCGGAGGTATGAGGAAGGTGGACTATTGGTGATCACCAAAACCAACAGTCTTTCCACCGTGCACCGGCGTTCCAAGATGGACTACATCGGTGTCCGGCACCTAGGGCCCGACGGAGAAGTCATCGGTGAAGCACGACTGGTCGGTTTGTTCACCTCGAAGATGTACATGACTCGGGCCACGCAGATTCCACTGCTGCACCGCAAGCTCGATCAGATCATCGAAGCCGAGGACCTCATCGCGGGTTCGCACGATCACAAGCTGGCCATCCAACTATTCGAGAGCTTTCCCAAGGACGAATTGTTTGCCACTCCTACCGATGACATCAGGCGGAGCATCGCCGGGTTGCTGACCCTTGAGGAGGACCCGCACATCAAGCTTTTCGTCCGTCGTGATCTGCTCAACAGAAACGTCTCCTTGCTCGTTTCCCTGCCGCGCGACCGGTTCAACGCCGACTTGCGAACGGACCTCCAGGAGCTGTTCAGAGAGACATTCAAAGGTACCTCCGTCGACTATCGACTGGCCCTGGGAGATACCGGATCGGCCCGCATACACTTCACGGTGTGGGTCGATGAGGGCGAGATCCCCACCGTACCGTTCAACGAACTGGAGACCGAAGTTGTGGCGCTGGCCAGGAACTGGCAAGACCGCGCGACGGAACTCCTCATCTCCCGATTCGGTCAGGACCACGGCCGGGAACTTGCCGACAAATGGGTCGACCGGTTTCCCGACTACTACACAACGTCGATGCCGATCGAACTCACCCCGGGCGACATCCTCCGCCTCGATGAACTCTCCGACGAGCGCCGCGTGGTGGTCGGCCTGCAGAAAGAGCCCGGTCCGGGCGAGCAACTAACCCGGGTGGCCATCTACCGGCTCGAGGGCAAGCGACCACTGTCGGACCTCATGCCCATCCTGGAACACCTGGGACTCTACGTCATCGAGGAGGTGCCCGTTCGGTTGCTGGGTGACAACGAGATGACCTTCATCCATGACTTCGGCGTCCTGGGATCCGACCGCCGCCCACTCGACCTCGGCGAGGGTGCCGATAATCGCATCGCCCAAACCATCGAAGCCACCATCCACGGCGAGGCCGAATCCGACTCGCTGAATGGCTTGATCGTCCTCAGTGACCTGACGTATCAGCAAGTTGGCATATTGCGCGCCTACCGCACCTACTGGCAACGGGTCGGGCCCGGCTTCACGGTCGAGTACATCAACGAGGTGTTCACTTACCACCCCGGCATCGCCACCAAGCTAATCAAGTTGTTCGAGATCCGGTTCAACCCGAACCGCACCACCGGTGACGCAGGCGAAGTGCGCAAGAGCATCCTCGCGGACCTAGAGACGGTCCAATCGCTGGACCAGGACCGCATCCTGCGCGGCTTCCTCGGACTGATGGAAGCAACGGTCCGTACCAACGCTTACCGGCCCGATCGCCAATCGCTCAGTTTCAAACTGCACTCGGCATCGGTTCCCGGGATGCCAAAGCCATACCCTCTCTACGAGATCTTCGTTTACGCGCCCGAAGTCGAAGGAGTCCACCTGCGGGGTGGGATGGTCGCACGCGGAGGACTTCGCTGGTCGACGCGCCGGGAGGACTACCGCACGGAAGTGCTCGGCCTCATGAAAGCCCAGATGACCAAGAACGCCGTTATCGTGCCCACCGGTTCAAAGGGCGGTTTCGTTCTGCGAGGCACCTCGAGCCCGGGCGAAGTCAAAGACTCTGTGAAGAGCGCGTACCTCGTGTTCATCCGCGGGCTGCTCGACCTTACCGACAACCTGGTGGGTGGCCGGGTGGTGCATCCTCCCGACGTTCGGGTCCTCGACGGCGAGGACCCCTATCTCGTCGTCGCGGCCGACAAGGGCACGGCCACCTTCTCCGACGCCGCCAATGAGATAGCGACCGAATACGGGTACTGGCTCGGGGACGCGTTCGCCTCGGGAGGTTCAGCCGGGTACGACCACAAGGAACTGGGCATTACCGCCCGCGGTGGATGGGAGTCGGTGAAATGGCATTTCCGGGCAATGGGTCGGGACGTCGACAAGACACCTTTTACCGTTGTCGGTGTTGGCGATATGTCGGGGGATGTGTTCGGCAACGGCATGCTCCTCTCTGAGCAGATCCGCCTGGTAGCTGCTTTCGACCACCGCCATATCTTCATCGATCCCGACCCTGATCCGGCCGTTGGTTTCGCCGAGCGCCGGCGACTCTACGACTTGCCCGGGGCCACCTGGGACTCATACGACACGGCGCTTCTGTCCGCAGGTGGGGGTGTATTCCCCCGTACGGCCAAGCGCATCGACCTAACCCCACAGATGCGGGAAACTCTGGGGACCGAAGCCGCTGCGGTAATACCCGACGAGTTGATAAGGATCATCCTGCAGGCCCCGGTCGACCTCCTGTGGAACGGAGGTATCGGCACGTACGTAAAGGCCACCAGCGAATCACATGGAGCAGTGGGCGACCGGACCAACGACGCGGTTCGCGTCAACGGGCAGAACCTCCGCTGCAAGGTGATCGGTGAGGGGGGCAACCTGGGGCTCACCCAGCGAGCCCGGATCGAGTACGCAATGGCCGGCGGGCGGGTCAACACCGACTTCATCGACAATTCGGGAGGCGTGCACTGCTCCGACCGGGAAGTCAACCTGAAGATCTTGTTGGGAATAGCCGAGGAACGTGGAGACCTGGACCGGGCCGGGAGAGATGAACTGGTCGCAGCGGTGGCCGGCCACGTCGTGCAAGCGATCCTCTACGACAACTTCCTGCAAGCACAGATCCTCTCCCAGGAGGTGGAGGCCTCAGCCGGTCGCCTCGAGGCTTACGAAGACCTCATGCAGGTCCTCGAGAGCGAGGAGTTGCTCGACCGGGAGATCGAACAGCTACCGACTCGCGAGGAAATCACAGAGCGCGTCCGGTCGGGGCTCGGTCTGACCAGTCCTGAACTGGCCGTCTTGCTGGCGTACGCCAAGCGCAGCCTGACCGAGGCACTACTCGAATCGGACCTCCCCGATTGGCCCGCATTCGAGGCTGAATTACCGAGCTACTTCCCGGCCCCGGTGGTCGAGCGATTCGGGCACCTGATTGCCTTCCATCCTCTCCGACGGGAGCTGATCGCCACGATGGTCGCCAACGAGGTCATCAACTCGGAAGGCATCACTTTCCTATCTCGACTCACCGCGGAAACCGGGACAGGACCGGCCGACGTGGTTCGCTGCTACCGGATCGCCCGCGAGGTAACCGGCGCCGAGGAACGCTGGGACGCCATCGAAGGACTGGTCGGCACCATTGAGCCGAATCTGCAGAGCGAACTGATGGGCGGAGTCGACTGGCTGGTCGAAGCCATCTCGCGTTGGTATCTCGCCCACACCAGCGCCGAACCGATGGTCGGAGCTATCGAAGCGGCGCGAGCCGCTTTCCAGGAGATCGGCTCGGCCCTCCCCGAGATCGGGCCGGTTCAGTGGAGAACAGAACGCCGCCTGGTCGTGGACCAATTGATCGGCCAGGGGGTGCCGGAAGCCGTCGCCCACCGGCACGCTTACCAGGGCGAACTGGCACATGCACCCGACATCATCGAACTGGGACAATTCACCAGTAGACCCATCCGCTACGTGGCCCGGGTCTTCTTCTTGCTCGGCCAGCTATTCGGGGTCAACTGGCTGGAAGCTCGCCTCGATCAGCTACCGGCCTCCTCCCGCTGGCACCGGCAAGCCATCCAGGCGGTCGAGGAAGACCTGCTCAAACTACGACGAGAGCTTGCAGAGCGAGTCCTCACCGAAGCCGCCGCCGATGCCACTCCCCAAGAAGCGATGGAAACCTATCTGGCGACCAGGGGCAGGTCGCACGATCGACTCACCCGGTTTATGCGCGCCCTAGCTCTCGACGGCGTAGACGATGTCGCGTCCGTGATCGTGGCTATTCGCCAAATCCGCGCTCTGGTCGGATAGTTCGCCGACAGTCGCATTCTCGCGACTGTGCGACGCTTGGGACGGTCCCGCGTGATCTCTCGTGCTTCGAAGGCGATAGTCTCTCCCTCCGCCCCTCGCTCGCGCGGCCAGACACCCGGGAGAGGCTTTTCCCAGCCGAGGACGTTCGCACAAACCCCCAACAGGACACATGAGCGGATACCACCCGAGGCGCGATACGTAGGGGGGGTCAACCCCCACCGTGAACTAGTCAGATCAGGAGCGGAGAGAACCCCCCGCGAGGTTTCGGGCGCGTTGACGATGAAGCTTTCGAGTCATCGCTGAGAGGGCACAAATATGGCAGTGTCATTGGGAGGCGCCAACCGGAAACGCGCTACGGCGCTGGGTTTGAGCTGGGATCACGGAAGCCGAGTGCGGGCGATCGCCTTCATCATGGCGCTCATGGTCGCCGTCGCCATGATTTTGCCGGCCAGTTCTCAACCATCTGCAGCCCAGTCGGCCCCGGTTTCGGTCATTGTGCGCTCGGCTCCCGGATCGGGCGAAGCCGCCGAAGCGCTCATCGAGGGGCTCGGTGGCACGGTCGGCGACCAACTCGACATCATCGACGGTTTCACGGCCGATATCCCCGCCGCTATCGTGCCCGCTCTGTCCGCCGCTCCTGTGGTCATCTCAGTCACGCCGGACACCGAGGTCCGATTGTTGGACTGGGACACAGAATGGAACGGCGAAGAAAACAACGATTCCTTCGATCGTAAGTCATACGACGACGATGCCTACTTCGACGACGACACCTTTGAACACGAACTGAACGTCTCTGACGGTGACTTCCATTCGCCCTATCAAACGGCGCCGCCGGGCTGGATGGCGCTCGTCAACGACGCTACCGGCGCCATGGACTATTGGGCCGCCGGGTTCACCGGGGCCGGTGTCGACGTAGCGCTGATCGACTCGGGAATCGCCCCGGTCGATGGCATCAACCTGGCGGGCAAGGTCGTCAATGGTTTGGACGTCTCCTTCGAGTCCCAGGCCGACAACCTGCGCTACCTCGACACCTACGGACATGGCACCCATATGGCGGGGATCATCGCCGGGCGGGACAGCCTGACCGATCCCATAACAGCCCAGCAGACGGGTGAATTCGTGGGCACGGCGCCCGGAGCCCGGATTCTCAACGTCAAGGTGGCCGACTCCAATGGTGCGGTCGACGTTTCCCAGGTGATCGCCGCTATCGACTGGGTCGTTCAGCATCGCAACGACAACGGAATGAACATCCGCGTGCTGAACCTGTCCTTTGGCACGGATGGAGTACAGCAGTACACCCTCGACCCCCTCGCCTACGCGGTGCAGGTAGCATGGAACCACGGCATCGTCGTCGTGGTGGCCGCCGGCAACGACGGGAACCAGGCAGCCCTGCGCAACCCGGCATTCAACCCCTTTGTAATCGCTGTCGGAGCCAGCGACACACGCGGCACCGAGCGAGACTCGGACGACGTCGTCACCGATTTCTCCAACTGTGGCACCACGCAGAGGGGCGTTGACCTCGTCGCTCCCGGCAGGTCGGTCGAGAGCCTGCGGGTGCCGGGTTCCTCGGCGGACGTCGAGTTCCCTTCGGCCGTTGTGGGCACGAGGTTCTTCAAGGGCAGCGGAACTTCTCAAGCAACGGCAGTGGTGTCGGGCGCGGCGGCGCTCATCATCGATCAACGACCGGGCATCTCTCCGGATCAGGTCAAAGAGCTGCTCACCGGTACCGCCCGCTCCCTCAAATACTCCACGAGCGCCTGCCAGGGCGCCGGAACCCTGAACCTCGGCAAAGCGCTGCGGCGACCGACAGCTTCCGCCGGTCAAGAATTCGTCCCGCCGTCCGGCACCGGCTTCCTCGAGCCGGCCCGGGGGTCAGCACACCTCGTCGACAACGGAGTGGTACTCGAAGGGGAGCAAGACATCTTCGGGATGGAATTCGATAGCGCCACATGGTCGACTGCCGCCGCCGCGAGCGCCAGCTGGTCGGGTGGGATCTGGAACGGATCGAGCTGGTCCAGCGCCTCCTGGTCGAGCGCCTCCTGGTCGGGAGCCAGCTGGTCCAGCGCCTCCTGGTCGAGCGCCTCCTGGTCGGGAGCCAGCTGGTCCAGCGCCTCCTGGTCGAGCGCCTCTTGGTCGGGAGCCAGCTGGTCCAGCGCCTCCTGGTCCGGCATGAGCTGGTCGAGCGCCTCCTGGAGCAGCAACGTTTGGTCCTCGAATG
>Ga0224512_10003887_pt1 | contig 12931 bp, 15 predicted proteins | sample SF_May12_sed_USG_4_FD_169103 | JGI IMG/M metagenome (GOLD analysis project Ga0224512, IMG submission 169103) | Sediment microbial communities from San Francisco Bay, California, United States - SF_May12_sed_USGS_13 | ecosystem: Environmental > Aquatic > Marine > Sediment | place: USA... | reverse complement strand
GAAGAGAACAAAACGAATCGCTACTCCTCGTTCCCAACTCACGCGCTGGTTTTAATGATCTTAGACAACATCAAGAGATACTGATATGGATGAAGATGAATTAACCTCTTAATAATAAGACCGCCTCAAGCGGTCTTATTGTAAGACTTACTTGCTTTTTTATTGTTTATGGGTATATTGAATATTTAACCTATAATTAAATAAAGGATAAATATCATGAATGATAAATTAGTAGTAATTCACAACAACGAACCGCGAGCAGGAACTTATTTAATCGCGAAGGGCTTTGAAAGAGAGCATAAAAAAGTTTTAGAATTGATTGAAAAATACCGAAAAGAATTCGAGACCTTCGGCCCGTTAAACGGGCGTAAGGTCCCCACTCTTGGAAGACCTATTTCTGAGTTTTTGTTGGACGAAGATCAATATATTTTCTTAGGAACTCTTTTAAGAAATAGCCCGGTAACGGTTCCGTTTAAGTTGAAAGTAGTTTTGGCATTTAAGAAGACGCGCAAAAAACTTGAAAGTGCCAACCTTTTAACAAAGGACCCAGAGACACAAAAGGCTCGTGTAGAGGGAAAGGTTTATCGTCTTAAGGAAACGGATATAATTAAGGAGTTCGTTGAGTACGCAAGAGCCCAGGGGAGCTCCTCCCCAGAGAAGTACTTCATTCATTTCACAAATTTAGTGCAAGACCTCTTATTTCATTGTGAAGGTAAGTTTAAAGTGGTTCGGAACTTTTTAACGCCAACTCAACTTCTTTATCTAAGTAATGCAGAGGCTATTGTCGCAAAAGGGTTGAGGGATGAAATGAAGATGGATCGGCGGTATAAGAAAGTATATCAAAATATCAAGTCTAGGGTTGAGGCCTATGTTGGGCTTGTAGGACAACAGGAAGTATTGGCACCCGAACTTTTAAAGCTGGAGGAAGGGTAATGAAAATAACTAATTCTAGCCAAGAAGGATTCTGGGATTTAGACATAGACGAACAGACAGAAATTTTCTACAAAGAAAATCCCAGGTGGCACGACGTAGATGCTTGGATGGAAGAGACGAAGAAAAAAATAGTGGAGTTCTATGTTTGTACCCCCAATAAGGAATTCCACAGGTTAGAAGAAGCTTGGGTAGAGGAGAACATAAGAAAGCCAATTCTTGAGTTCGGTGACAAAGGATGGATAGACGAGGAGGACGAGCAATGGAAATGGATTCAGCTTATGGATGAGGTCAAAAAAGCTATAAAGGAAAGACCCATTGTAATGCATGTATTTAATGAAATTGCAGAGGAAACGGAGAAAGAGAAAAATGAACATCCGCGAAGCGTTTGACAAAATACAACTCAAGAAGTCGACGGGCAAGTACCGGAACAAGCCAAAGGAAGTAGACGGCATTAAGTTCCAGAGCCAGAAGGAAGCGGATTATTATACCTACCTAAAGAATTGTGAAGACGTGTCATTCTTCCTGAGGCAGGTGCCATTTGACCTACCCGGCAAGATTAGGTATTTTTGTGATTTCGCCGTCTTCTACGGTTCCGGATCCGGCCAGCTTTATAGGACAGTGTTCGTTGACATTAAGGGGTACCAAACGCCTGTATTCAAGATTAAGAAGAAACAAGTGGAATCTTTATATAACATAACAATAGAATTGCTTTAATCATGCCCCAAAACAGAGACCCTGGAGACTTAATTCGCAAAGCGAGAATGGACCATCAGTGCGCTATTTGCAAGGGGTTAATCCCCAATGGCAGGAGGTATAACAGTCACCTGACGAAGGACGAAAACGGCTACAAAATCACCAAAATGCATATCAATTGCATGCGAGACAAAGACCCGGAAAGTAGCTTTGAAGTTGAAGCGACCCTGGTTAATACCGAAACGGGAACACTGCAAGCAGGAAAAGCACGGCTCCCTAGATTCATTAGGGATAAATGGGAAAAGGCCAAGCTTTACGGGCTTAAGCTATGGATTTTAGACGAAGACAATCCAAACAAGAGGATGCGCGTTTCACTGCAAACAGCAGACGGAACAGAAGCCTCGGGGATGTGGGTAAAACACAAAGAGAATCTTGTTCCATCAATTGTAAGGATAATAAATTTAAATCATGCGCGTTGATCAAATCAAAGTAATTACTCCTGAACCTATAAAGATAGGTGGCCGGGAAATGAATATGAGTCAAATTGGTTCAATCACGTTGAACGAAAACGGGGAAATTGTGGGATACATTGAGAACGTTTATTGTGAGGTTCCTGGTTCCGAGGATTCAACGGACGGCGTTAAATCTTCAACGTCCAGCCCTTGAAAAGTTCCACTGAGATTTTCCGAGACTCTTCTTCCAGCATTATTTATTACAGTCCTTAGCTTCTCCCATAAAAGAGGATTTTTAGGTGAAAGCTTTCGGAGTGGTGCAATGGCTTTAATGAATCCAGGATCGGTAACTACTTCGGCCATTAACCAACGATTCAATTCTTCCTTAGACGGTGCCCCGGTTATCCCCCTCCTGGCTTTACCCAATAAACCCCATGCTTTATCAATTGTATTGAAAATAGTTTCTTTAACTTCTAATTGACCCGGCGTCCTTGCTTTGCTGTTTATTGTAGAATTAAGCCACGTTGCATTTTTAGTCGCTTCAATTCCAAGGCTGCTTCTAAGCAGGTCCATTTGGTTTTGGTCTTTTACCAAATCAGTTAAAATTAACTCTGCAAATTCGTCCCCGCTTTTCAGGATCCTTTTTGTTTGGATCTTAGCCATTCTCTGAAAAATACGGGCTTTTACTAAGTCATTCCAAACTTTAGTTCCTGCTCCCATTTCAGCGAAGTCTAAACCAATAACCTTGCCGGTATCAATAAATACATTCCGAAGCCTTCTTATTTCTCTTGGACTTAGATCCGTAAAGATCTTGTTAACCATGTCCTGTCCGGCCTTATCAACAAAACCCCTTTCCTGTAGTGTTATTACCTTTTCAAAGAGTTCCGTTACTGTATTAAACCCGCCGTCTGTTTGTGAAATATCTGCGAACTTTTTCATTACAGCCTTGAACGGAGCAAACTCACGGAGTTGCGGATCAATCGCGTCTTTAGCCTCCAGCAATGTTTTCATTTTAAATGCATCAAATTCCCCATGAGGAGAGCTTCTTAATCCATTTATTTGCTTATTAATCTGCTTCAGTAAGTTGTGGGCGTTTTCAAAGTTGGAACCGGTAATAACCCTTTCTGTAACATCCTTAGATACAGGAGAGCCCTCTTCTAAAAAAGTTCTCAGAGCCTCTGGTTTACCAGACTCTTTAAGAGCAGTTCCAGCCTTTTTTACTTCATCAACTTGAGCGAGCAGGTTCTCGATTGTTGTTGTTGGATCGCCTTTAGGCCAACGGCTTCTGATTGTTTTCAGGGACTCTTCCAGCGTATCTACATCTACCCGTAATTTTAACTCGTCCGCTTCATCAAAAACCTTTTTAAAGTCTTTTGAAGTCAGTGCCTTGCGCACCTTTTTTACTACTTCTTTTCTAACAAGACCTTCGTCATTAAATGCCTGTGCTGCTGCAAATCTAAAGTCCGGGTTTGAAATAGCTTCTCCTTGAAGATCCTTAACAACTTCTCTCGCGCTTCCTACCCTTTTTCTCGCCGCTTGCTTGAATGCGGATCGGCCGATGCGTCCACCAATTACCGATGTTACTGCTTCGGTCAGTCCAGCAAGGGTCGAATCTAATACGGACCGTTCCCCGCCCAAGCCTTTTATTCCTGCCTGCCTTCCCTCTTCCCCGGAAATAGCAAGAAACGCCTTAAGAATTGTTCCCTTAACCGGGCTGTTCTTGATGAACCTTGCTACTCTTGGAATATTTGAAGCTCCACCCATACCGGCAGTAAATGCCGCCGTATTTGCCACAAAAGAGGCTAAATCGGATCTATCCATCCCTTTTGGGTTAAGTTCAAACTCGTTCCCCGAATTAGAAAATCGGAAGGCTAGGTTCCCATTTGGAGCATTGAACACCGCCCCTTTGGGATCGATTACTTTTAAGGTTCCGGCAAGGTCATTGGGATTAGCGGATAAAAGGATTTGTCCTGCTAATTTTAGTTGATCTTTAAACCTTGGGATATCAGGAGCCCCCTCTCCAGGATCAAACCTTCCCGTTGCCTTGATAATCCCCGGCAATGGTTGCGGCGGGGCTTGTCTTAGTTGCGGGATATTTGGATCTTGAACCGGTGGCACAGGAGTTGCCGATGGCGCTGAAGAGGGAGATTTTACCTTAAATTGCTTAAATCTTTCTTCTACAGATTCAGGGGAGATTCCAGTATCTTTAGTTTTAATCGGGACTTTGCGTGACTTCTTGAATCGATTGAATCTTTCTAATACAGGGCTGTTGTTTTCTGGCATTAGAATCCTTCCCCTTCAAGTATCTGGAATATGAAGGCTTCACCTTCATTAGGAAACGCCTTTTTTAGTTCTTTAAAGCGCTGTTCAAATGAAATCTTAATTTTCCCCTCTTTGATAAAAGTCCCTTTTCTCCATACAGGAAGGATTTTTGCATTCACTTCGTCTTTTAATGCATTCCTTTCTTCCAACGAAAAATCGCTTTCATTTTCAAGACCGCCAAATCCTTTGTCTAAAAAGTGCAGGGTCATAGAAATATGTCTTCTTGTTTTATCAAGAAATGCGGCAATCCTTGGTACGGCTTCAAGAGAAGATAGTTTTATGTTTAAAGTGTTTTTTTGAATGTCCTTGATCTCTTCAAATCCTGCTTGAACGCCAGTGACCGCAATACGATAATCCTGTAACCAAGTAAACACGTCGGTTTTAAACGTGTTAAATCTCGCCGCAAAATCTTCCTTGAATTCACTAGCTTTGAACCCCGCTTTAATTGCAAGATCTTTTATTTGTTGAGGCGTTTTTTTTATCACCTTAGCAAGAGGAATTCTTAGCCGTTTTGCAATATTTTGAACTTCTACAGCAAATTGTGCCTGCTCGGTAAAAAAAGCTTCATCTAAATTACTCTCTAATACTTCTAGCCGCTGAAGGGCGTTCGCATCTTGAATCAGAGCATTTTCTAAAGTTCCCTTTGACCTTGCCGAAATATCGCCGCCGCGCTCTTCTTCAAATGTAGTCGTTTGTGATCCATCGGGGTTAGTCGTCACCACGGTTCGCATACGGGATCTCCCTCGACTCGCTTTTCTCTCTTCTATCTCATCCATGACCTTCAATTCTTCAGGCGTCGCAAGAAGTCTATCACGTGCTTGTTGGAGTAAAGCTCCCACGTTATCTCTGGGATTGTTGAGTTTTTTAGAAAGGATTTCTCTAGGGGTTGCAGTTATTCCAAGTGCCTTATAAGCGCGGATTTGGTCCGTAGCACTAAGGAACTCATTATCTTCCAATACCCCGCCAAGCCTTCCTAGAGCAATGAATTCATCGACTCTTTTATTTCGAGCTGTTACATCCTTAATGTCAAGGATTGAGATTAACGGGCTGGCATCCTCGCCGGCCTTTCTCATTTTGACTATTGTCCTTTTTAAGATAGAATCAGCACGGGCCTGGTCTGTTGCGGCGACTTCACTGTAAATCGCCAAAGGAACAAGGATCTTTGCATTCTCTTTCTTATTATCAAGGGTGTCTAGTTCCGCCTTTTTCTGCCTTATCCAAAGCTCTGTTTTCTCATTCTCAAGTACTGCTTTGTTTTGGTCAACCGGGTTCCCGGTAAGCTGTTGAGACAGGATTTGATTATTTAACCTCAAGGATTCCTGTTGTAATGGTGCCTGTTGAGATCGTATCCGGTTATTCAGCCTCAAGGCCCGAACCTTATCCGAAGCGCCCGGATCTTTCTGCCCGATATTAACCAAGGCATCTTGGATTTTTCCTAAAAAAGTGCCCTGTTGTGCCATGATTAAAATCCTCCTTGAGGTATGGGATTTGGAACGCCGGGCCGTTGAAAAGGAAAACTTCCTGCCGCCGCCGCTGTCGCCGGACCTCCAGCAATTTGCGCACCCAAACCTGCAATATTCCCTATCGTACCAAGCGCACTGTTTAGGTTCCCCGTTATTGTTGAAACAGAGCCTTCGGCGGCCTGGATATTCCCGCGATTCAATGCCGCGTTTGCGTTTGCATTGCCTATATTCGTGAACGCTTGTGCATTGTTGTTTCCAAGTCCCTGCCTTAGATTTGACAGGCCGGAGGCAATCCCAAGATCCACATTCCCAATATTGAGAAGCTGGGATAATTGGTTATTGAAATCTTGCAATGCGAGCCCCTGGTTGAATGCAGAAAGAGCCTTTAGCCGGTTGCCGCCGCCCGTTCCGCCCGTAGCCGCCGCAAGGTTGTTTATTCCCCTGATTCCCTGATCTCGAAGAAATCCAACCCCTGGTGATTCTTGGAAATCCTCAAAAAGTCGCGCTTGTACATCTGGCCCCTCTGCCCCTATTAGTCCACTGGCTCTTTGTAATGGGGACAAGGGCACGTCCTCCCCTGGGAAAGTTGCCGGTCTTTCAGCAATTTCTATATCAGAAAGGATTCGAGAATCCAATTCGTCATCAGTGCTTAGGTTAAGTCTGCTAAGGTCTCTTTGATTAGGATTAAAATTTCCGATAAAATCAGCTATCCCTAATCCCCTTGGAGTAAAAGCATCATCAAACGGGGTTCCTATCCTGCCTTCAAGCGGCGCGGCATTTGCCTTCTCAAAGTCCAAGACCTCTTGTCTTAATTCTGACGGGAGTAATGCAAGCCTTTCCTCTTTGGATAAAGATTTATCCAAAACGGCCTTCGGAATACCATTTGGAAGTAAGCCTTGCTCTTCGTGCTGTTCTAAAGTCAAATCTTTGCGGAAGGATAATGGAGCGCGGTTGAATTCGGTAACATTTCCGCCTAAGCCAAGTTGATTCCTAACGCTTGTGGTTAAAAACGGAGAGAGGAATTGAAGAGAGTCACCGAATGCGTCCCCGAATTCAGCAAGCGCACTCTGCTGACCTCCTACCTGGGCTAAACGAGCCCTTTCATTTGCCTGCGCTAAATCGTCCGCCTCGTCGTCGCCGGTTATATCAAAAAATCCCATAATCTCACCTTTTAGTTATCTACCAGAACACCGTCAAATACTGCAGACACAACAGAATTATCAAGATTCGTATTTACTTGAAGTTTAATAATTGCCGGACCGGTAATCTTCTTAGGGACGCCATACGGTCTAAGTAGTGGTAGTGAATCAGAAAATTCATGTTTTTCTTTGGTTATAAATCCAGCGGTAGATTGATCCGCATTTTCTTTTACCAAAATCCGCATGTCCGCTTTTACCGTCCCGCCACCACCGGCCTTCAAAATATCCGCACGCATAAAAGTGAAGTAAAACTTCTGCGTTGAAGGAATGCCATAAATGCACATTTCCGTTTGTCCTTCACCAATTTCTATGGCGGCGGTTACGGTTGCATCCGTTTGTGCCGTGCAGGTAATAATACCGGCATTCGTTCCGCCACTTCCAAAGGTTAATCCAATTATTCTATGGATAATAACATAGGAATTTGTAGTAGGTACGTTCGTCACGCCGTTTAACGTTATCGTTTCTGAAACCTCTTTGGTATCCCAATCGGTAAGACCGCAAACCTTGCAAGTGCGCATCCCCGTTCCTGCCGCCGCATCATTTGCGCTGGCAGACGCTAAATCATGGATTCTTGCCACCGTGGGAGCCACCCAAATATCCGTTGATGTTACCCCGTCGGCACCGTCCCAAATATCTGTATCAACTCCAGAGTCACAATCATTGGCCTCTCCAAATTTATTAACTGCCGTTTCCCCTACAATTGCGCCCTTCGACACCTGTAATAAATATCCGTCCATGCCTAGTAACTCGTTTAGTTTTCTTGATAATAGTTCGAGAAATGCGATAACCCTGAAAGAGAATTTTCCCTCTTTATCAACGGTTAAGTCTGTTCTGTGTGGCGTAATTACTTTCATTGTACTGGTGTAAGGTCCGCCGTTAACCCTTTGAAAACAACCTTCACGTCATCCGTTATGGTGAATTTATAGCACCGGGAGTCCTCTATTATCCCAAGTCGGTGCCATACCAGTTTTTTTGTCGTGTCTCCGGAAACCCCTAATCCCCTTGAACCAACAGAAGTAAAGTTCTTGCCGCCGTCGTCGGAGATTGAGAGGGTTACTTGTGGATCATCGGAAGCCGAAGCCCCTACACCCGATTCTACACTTAATTCAACCCTGTTATTGACTACTCTTTTACCAAGGTTATTAACGTACCGGGAAACGAAAGTTCTTTCTACTAAATTAGAATCTTCTGAATATAACGTTAAGGAAAGCTCGTATAAACAATTGGAAGGCCCGGTTGGCAGGTAAATCAGTTTTTTATGTTCATCTACTGCCTGGGCAGTATTATAACCATTTAATAAATTTTCAGTTCTAAACCAAGTTGGTTTTTGAGACAAAAGGCTTGCTTCTTCATCATATATGTAATTAGACGTCCTTCCGACATAAAGCCCTACCCATCTATGGCCCTGCCAAAGGTGAGACCAAATAGAAGGTCTTCCAGGAATAAAATTAGGAAGTGTATCTAGATTTAAGATAACATCAATGGCCCTTGAACTTATTTTTTCTAGCGATGAATTTGAGCCTTTATAAACTGCCAATTGCCTCTCTCCTGGTCCTGCAAGACAATAGAAATTATCTGCCTCTACAATTATCTGGCTAGAACCGACTATCCCTATATTAAAATGACCACCCTCTACCCTTTGGAAAGGGAATCCCGATCCTCCAACATTTCGATAGGCTCCGATTGTTCTGTTACCTGCAATAAAAAGTTCTCCCCTTAAGGAAAACGCTTTTACATTAAAATCCGAATCCGTTTCTTCTGAACCAAAGTCTAAAGCATCAAAGTCTTGGCCTTTATTTACGACAACATTCGAAGTAATAAAAAATTCATTTGATTCCCATCTCGTAAAGACAAAATAACCATCCACTTGCGCAACGCTTCCAGTCGCCGCAGAAGTATACGTTGCATCTACTATTTTTACTAATCCAGATACCGTATCATAAAACCAACCATTGGTTGTCCCGACCTCTACAATCGCTATCGTTTGACCATTTTCCGCAAGAACTTTCACATTATCACTGGCCCCGGCTAAAGCACCAATAGTAGTGACGGTCCCCGCTGAATCTACTTCTTTTAAATATGCAGTCGAAACATCATAAGTTATTACATAAAGAGTCTCCTGGAATCGGATCATGTTTAGAGGTGACCCGCCAACATCCGTAAAAATCTTAGTCCCAGGGGTATTTGCCAAGTATTGTTGTTTCTCCCCTGTTATAGTCGCGGGATAATTTGGCACTAAGTTAAGACAATCTTGCGCCGAAACGGGCAAGCTTTCATCTTGATACAGGCCACCACCAATCGGTATGTCAACTCTGGGCATTATTCCACGTCTAGTAAGAAGATATTTGTACCATCACTGAAGAACGTTCTGCTCTCATATTCATTCGCTGTATAGGCTATATTCGCCGACCCATCGATAGTTTCCGAAGCGTTGCCGTCAACAGTAAGAACATTAGTAGCGTGAGGCGTTGAAACCTTGATTGTGAGTAAAAGGGTCGTCAATGCGGTACTGTTGTACATGCTTGCCGCTGGTGGGAGGGTTATAGTAAAGGCCCCTCCGGACATATCAGCCAAGATAATTTCGTCACTGACCGTTGCCGTATATGCCGCCGTTTTCTCGGTAATATTTACGGCCCTGGAATTGTTTTTCCTGAACCCCTCTGTTTCCAATGCGGTAAAGAAGTTTGCTGATGTAATTCTGCGCCCACCGCTCCCAGTTTCAAGCAAAGGAGAGTCGCCGGATTCGATCGTTGTTTTGTAGATCCAATTGTCTATACTTCTACTCATTAGTTGCTCTCCTCGTATTGATCCGGACCCGCAATTTTGAATCCTTGTTCATCCTCTAAATAGTTTCCACTTGAAGTTACGGCGTCAATGTCTTCATCCGCTGGATATCTAGCCTCGCCGCTAATCCAACTACCGCCCAAGGGTAATGTGGATGGAAGCCGGCCTTTACCCAGGTTCTGTTTTACCAAATATGACAATACGGCCTTCTTTTCTGCCTTCGCTTCATTTTGAAGCTCTACTGCGGCGGTGATGTTGTAATCAGAAGCCAATTTTAATGCGAGCCTTGATTTCACGAAAGCAGACGCAAAGTCCGGAATCGTTACGGAATCTTCTTTGGCACTTACGATTGAGTATCCAAGGTTAATTCCATTTCCATCCAGAGAAGTCATCATGTCGTTTAGGCTTTCAATCGCATCGGTGTACTGGTCCGCTGAAACGCTGACCCCAAGGATTTTTACCCCTATCTTTGACAAGGCTTTATCGATAACTTTTTGCGCTGTGTCCATCTTTTATTCGTCTTCCGTGGGTTTCGGTTTGGCTCTTGACTTTCTTTTTTTCTTAACTGGTGGCGGGGGCTCTGGAACATCAAGATCTACGATCGAAACATCGCCCTCGGAATGACCGACCGCCATTTTAGGAGGCACGTGAACATAACCATCTTTTAGATATTTTGGGAAATCACTTCTGTTAATCATCTTGCCACCGTAACTAGGGTGAAATATCCCAAAGTCTTTTATTGAATCTTCACTCATAAAATCCTCTCTTAAATTAAGGGAGGACCGAAGCCCTCCCCATAGTTTAATTAGCTAGTATGACGACAAGCAAACTGCGGAACTTGCAGTTTGACACCATAAAGGATGTCGAAACGATGGGTTTCTAAATGCGTAAGGATATCTCCGTCCCAAGAATAGGTTATGGAAATATTGTTAGCGGCAACCGTTTCGGAATTCAACCCTTTAGGAGCCGCGTAATTCGCCATTGCCAATGTCATTGCGTCAGGACTCATAACAATATTCTGTTTTGAGACTTCCCCGGCATTGTCAACGACGGTAATTACTGCGTCATCACCAGGATCAATATTGACCGTTCTATATGGACCAGAGGTGATAATGGGTGGACTTATCACTAAATTACCCGCCCCGGAACTCATCGTAGCGTCAGCAGTAATAACAAATTGCTGTAATGCCCCGGTACTCGAACCCGTTTGGTCATTCCATGCTTCTACGTCTGCACCGCCAGTTGTGGCCATAGTAAAGATATCGCCAGCCTTAAAATCATCCGTGGTTGTAAAACCATCCACAGCGACTGTTTGCGTCCAACTTGCTTTGGAAAGGGCATAGGTTGTTGGCGGCGTTGCCTCATTTAACAACCCACTGCCATCATTCGTTCCGGCTGTATGAGTCGGAGCATGAACCGTTCTATAGAGATCAATCCCTGCATAGGAATTAATCATCGCCTTTTCAATGGCTCTGGTAGCAATCCCAGTAGGATTAACTCCACTTAAAGCATTGGCAAGGTTCATGGCGGCATTCGGCTCGTAGAAACCGATACGTTCCATTCCTTCTGCAAGTCCGCTATTGGTAAGCAAAACCTCTGCATTTCCAACAGAAACCAACGTGGAAGGAACAGTTCCGGTCGTTCCAGTGTAATTGTAAATATTCGTATAAAGACCGGCGAGGGAGTTCTCGACATCAGCGGCCAACCGAATTGCGGCAGGCTTAATATATCGATTACTGAAATCCTCAATGGTTAAGGTTAGATCCGTAGCCGAAAACTGAATGGGTACGGTTCTGTGAGTATCGAGGGTCAAGGTTTGACTTGCTTCCTCAACGTCAACGATGCTTGATGTGATATCAGGACCGGCAATTGAAGAAAGACGAACGGGCTTTCTGATTGAAACAGAGTTCCCGATCTTCTTAAATTCATTCTCATGCTGACGATCTACTTTTGCGGCAATTACCAAAGCATTCTCAAGCTGAGCATGAGCTTCTCTAGTAATTATTGTTGGTGTAATTAATGCATTAGCCATGGTACTTATTCCTTATACAACTTCGGCCCTAAGTCATCCCTCGGGATCTTCTATACTCGTCCATACTCAATTTATCATCATACGGACTTGCGGTAGAAGTTCCTCCAGGTGTAATTACATTTACTGGCGGAGGTGCCGAAGTTTGATTTTTCTTCGTTAACGATGTGGTCCGAGCCTCTAATCGTCCAAACTCAATGGCCTGTTGCACTGGATCAAGAGCAAGAATTCTGTTCCTTTCCGAGGCATTGGTCATTAAGAAATGTTCCATTTGAGGCCCAGCCGGTGATTTAATAATTGCCTGCACCAAAACATTACTCAACTTGGCATCGCCATTATTGCGAATATCCCTGTCAAAGTTCGGATTCGATGCAGAATATGCCGCCGCACGATTAGTGTACTCTGCAAGGTCTTTCTGCTGTTGCCTTTCTTGTGCCTCCTGGTTCCGCTTATCTTCAAACGCTTTCATTTTCTGGCCAATAATCTTTTCCGCTTTATCCTGGATTTTCTTTTCCAGGATCGCCGCGTCCAAGGCCGCTTGGTCATAATCAAAAGATTCGAGAGTTAAGGGTTCGCTAGAAGGCGTAGATGCCTGGGTTCTAGCCAGCTCCAATTCAAGTCGTAGGCGTTCAGTTTCTTTCGCTTGCTCTTCGAGTTTTCGTTCGGCTTCTTTTTGATTGCGATAGACTTCATTAAAACGCTCTTGCGGAACGTTCGCCTGGTCGATCGTCTTTGCGCCCGTCTCTTCCTCGGGTGTTGGTGTAGGCGATGAATCTACACTGGGTTCTTCGGCATCAACTTGCATAATTCTACCTCTTTTATTGCGCGCCGTTCACGGGTACGGTGGAACCCTGTTGTGGAACTTGTGCTTCCTGTTCCTGTAAAAGTTCTTTTATTAATTGCATATCGTTGACTTGCTGCTCTCTACTCTTGCCTAATCCAGCGTCTGCGTTTTCAGATTGCGTTTGCGCTATGATCTTGCTTATTTCAGCTTTAACTTTGTCATTATCCGTATTGAGCTTGTCGATTTCCGCGGCTTCTCTGGCGTTCTTTAAA
>Ga0224512_10003886_pt1 | contig 12931 bp, 7 predicted proteins | sample SF_May12_sed_USG_4_FD_169103 | JGI IMG/M metagenome (GOLD analysis project Ga0224512, IMG submission 169103) | Sediment microbial communities from San Francisco Bay, California, United States - SF_May12_sed_USGS_13 | ecosystem: Environmental > Aquatic > Marine > Sediment | place: USA: California... | reverse complement strand
ATGTAGCCGTCGGGCCAGATGTAGCCGTCGGGCCAGATGTAGCCGTCGGGCCAGATGTAGCCGTCGGGCCAGATGTAACCGTCGGGCCAGATGTAGCCCTCGGGCCAGATGTAGCCGTCGGGCCAGATGTAGCCGTCGGGCCAGAGATAGCCCTCGTTCCAGGCGTAGCTCCCGTCCCAGGCGTAGCCGTCGAGGCCGTCGATGAAGAACGTACCATCCGCCAGCTGATGTGCCCGCCCACCGAAGTGCCCGTTGCCATCGAGGTCGGCGTTGACGTCCAGTCCGAGGTTGCCGCAGCCCTGGATCGAGGCATGGGCCGCGCGGTAGACGTCGATGAGTCCGGAGCCCTGCTGAAAGACGCTGTACGCAATCGAGCCGTCGCCGGCCACCGCCGGCCTGGCCGACCACATCAAGCGGCACTTCACGTCGTCGGCCGAGAGCGACGGATCGGCTTGGAGCATCAGTGCGGCCGCGCCGGAGACCATCGCCGCAGCCTGGGAAGTTCCCGACATGGTGAAGTAGCGACCGTCGTGGTGAAACTCCGGATGCTCGACGGCCAGCTTTGCTCCATGATCCATCTTGGCCGTGATGTGGCCTCCCGGAGCCACTACCTCGGGCTTGATGAAGCCTTCGTAGGTCGGACCTGCGGCCGAGAAAGAGGTGACGTAGTCGTCGGTCGGGTCCTCCGGCGTATACGCGTCGGACATGGCGCCAACGGTGATGACGTATGGCACGTTGCCGGGCACGCCGATCGTCATCGCCTCGGGCCCGAAGTTGCCGGCCGAGGCGACGACGACGATCCCTGCTTGCCATGCCGCCATGACGGCCTGGTTCAGTGGATCGTCCCAGTAGTGCGATATCGGCTGCGCTCCGAAAGACAGATTGAGCACGCGGATGCCGTACAGCGCCTGGTTGGCCACGACGTAGTCGAGTCCGCGGATCACGTCGGCATAGGTGCCCGCGCCGCTGTCGGGAAAGGCCTTGACCGCGACGAGCTCCGCTTCCGGCGCGATCCCGTTGAATCCTGCTCCCTGCTCGCCGATCGAGTCGTTGAGGATGATGCTCTGCACGTGACTGCCGTGGCCGTGGAGATCGCTGTGGTTGTTGACCGAAAGGTCCTGATCGGTGATCGCGTTGTAGTGACTCAGCAGACGGAATTTGTCGTTGGCCTTGCTGTGGAATCCGGTGTCGATAACGGCGACGGTCACGCCCCACCCGGTGATCCCTTCGTCATGAAGACGATCGGCACCGATCAGGGCGGGATAGGGATTGACAGGGTCGCCGGCGCCGTTGCTGGCCACGGCCACCGCCCGATCCTCGTAGATCTGGGAGATCTCGGGGCGATGGCGGACCGAGCCCAGCTGGACAGGGGTGAGTCGTGCCGCCACGCTGTCGATGATCCGAAGCTCGTGAGTGATCCTGCCTCCGGCTTCCCGGACGACTCGGAGCGCGGTCTCCGTGTCCCTTGCTTGGACGATCACCGCCCTCGTCGCGGCGGGAGCGCCGGCACTCACGGGGGTGAGCGTTGCCAGCAGCACCAACATTCCAAGAGTCCGTGGGCGCTGTATCTTCATCTAGGTGCCTCCTCTCGATCTCGCGGGATTGCCCATCGGGCATTTCTGCCGGAGTGTCTGGTCGCGAGGCTCAGCATCGCGTCGGTCTGTGTCGCAAGATCCGCGCCCAGCGTCGACCGAGGGTCATGCGATTGTCCACACTGGTCGTTGCGCCAATAAACCTCTTGTTTTCAAGGCTCTCCGGCGAGCTCAGCCGCTTCGTGTCCGCGCTCGAGAGCGAGCAAGGGCTCAGCCGGGCCGCGGTCCCTGCTGGGAGCGGTCAAACTGCCCGGGTAAGAATTGGCAGGGCAGGTAGTTTCTACCTGAGAATCAGGCGACACGAGCGCCTGGTCGAGCGCCGTTCCTTGAACGGAGGGCCGAGGCGCCCTTGGCGACGTGCTCGTCGCGTCGGCGGAACGCTCGCTGGTGCGGATCGCGCCGTTTCGAGCAGGACCGCGTCGTCAGCGTGCCGGAATCACCGGCGCCGGCGGCGGCGTGAGCATGGCGACGATCTGGTCGAAGGCCGCCGGGGCGACGAGCTCGAAGAGCCCGACTCCGAGGACGGCGAGCGAGAAGAGGACCGTCACCAGGGCTCCCAGGCGCTGCGGCAGGGTGGCCAGGACCATCAGGAACGAGGAGTTCATCTGCTCCTCGCCCCACAGCCAGCCTCCGGCGGCGCCCAGGAAGACGAGGCCGAGCGGAGCGATGACGATGCCCGGCCGCTCGGCGACCAGCCGCTCCGCGGCATCCACGAGGCCGAGCAAAACCACCGCGGCGACCGCGATCATCCCGAGTCCCAGCGTTACGCACATCACCCCCCAGGAGACGGCGCCGGGCCCTCGGAAGACGAAGCGGCTGGAGCTCATCGGACTCCCGGGGTCGACCCCCATGTCGAAGAACCGCCGCCGAAGCGACTCGAGCCCCACGGCGACCAGCCCAAGGCCGATGACGGCTGCGCAGATCGCCTGCAGGCTGGCCCGGTCGAGCCGTTCTCTGACGAAGACGAGGACTTCTTCCACGGGACCCTAGCCTAGCCCAGCCTGGCCCAGCCTGGCCCAGCGCGCAGCGGCCCATCTTCGAGACGTGGTGGCCTCCGGCAACTCCGAGCGCGACACCCAGATCGCCAAGCGCCGGCTCCGGGCGGCCCGCGAGCGCGAGCCCGCCGCGGCCCGCCTCGCGGGTCTCCCGGTGCTAGACTCCACGGGTCTCTGACAGCAAGAAGGTCGTGCGCCGCCCGCGTCGGAGGGACCAATCACGGGAGGGGGAGCGCTCCAATGCTCGGACGTTCGTTTGCCGTCGTCGCCGCCGGCGGGCTGCTGGCTGCCGCCACCTGGGCCCAAGCCGCGCCGCAAGAGGAGTCCTTCCCCACCGAGGGCGTCGGCGGCGGTCTGATCACCGACGGCGTCAACGAATGGCTGATCACGGGCCCGTCCGCCGAGGAAGGCGTGTTCACCGACTTCTACCTGCCCGCGGGCGGCACCGACCATCAGTTCGCCACCTGGTGGTGGTACCGCGTGGAGGGAGATGCGGCCGAGACCCGGATGCCGCCGCCCGACACCGAGAGCTACGTCGGCGACACGGCGCGTCTGACCTGGGCCGACGTCGACGGGCGCGGCCTGTTCTCCGCCGAGGCGCTCGCCGTCATCGTGAGCTTCCCGCCGGGCAGCGTGCTCTATCACACGCTCGGCGTCGGCAACCTCTCGGGCGGCAACCTCGATCTCCACGTCTTCGCCTACCTGGACATGGACATGGACGGTGACGCCGCGGGGGACTCGGCGATCGAGGCGGGGCCCTTTTCGCTCGAGATCACCGAGAGGTCGCGGGCGGTCTACCAGGGAGCTACCGGTCCGGACGCCTACCGCGTCGATGCCTGGCCCGCCGTGCGCGATGCCCTGAACGACGCGGTGGTCGACGACTTCGCCAACACCGGGCTGCCCTTCGGACCGGGCGACTTCAGCGGCGCCTTCCAATGGAACCGGGTCCTTCCGGTGGGCGGCTACCGGGCCTTCCACACCGGCACCTGCGTCAACACCGACGAGCCGCCGTGCGACATAGGAGACCTGGTCTTCGACGACGGCTTCGAGACCGGTGATACGTCCAACTGGGACGCCGTGGTGCCGTAGAGGGCGCCTCGACCTGAACCGTCGGGCTCGACTGTTTCGGCTGCGAGCAGTTTGCCGCGCCGCCGACAGGAGGCGCCCTTGGGGGTGAGGCGTCGGGGCGAATGTGGCGTTGGTTGTGTAGTATCTTGCCGCGACTCAGGCGCCGGTCCGAGGAGCACCTCGAGATCGCCGCTGCGGTGCCGAAGGTGCCGGATCGAGACGCTGCACGGGGCGGCGGCGAGCTGAGGCTTCCCTGCTGCGCCGGGACGCTCCACGGGGAGGCTTGGTGGATTTCGATTGGTCCGATGAACAGCTCGAGCTGCGGCGCGCTGCCGTGGAGTTCGCCTCCAGGCGGCTCGTGGAAGGCGTGATCGAGCGCGATCGCGAGTGCGTTTTTTCTCGCGAGCTGTGGGACGCCTGCGCCGAGTTCGGCCTGCAAGGCATCCTCGTGCCGGCGGAGTGGCAGGGCGCCGGCCATGACCTGCTGACGGCGGTCGCGGTGCTGGAGGGGATCGGCTACGGGGCGCGCGACAACGGTCTCGTGTTCTCGGTCGCCGCCCACGCCGCCTCCTGCGAGGGTCCGCTGGTCGCCTTTGGCAGCGCGGAGCAGAGGCAGGAGTGGCTGCCGCGGCTGGCCGACGGCAGCGCGATCGGCGCCACCGGCATCACCGAACCCGACTCGGGCTCGAACGCGCTCGCGCTGGCGACGACCGCGGTCGAGAGCGGCGGAGGCTGGATCCTCGACGGATCGAAGACCTTCGTGACCAACGCCCCGGTAGCGGACCTCTTCCTCATCTACGCCCGAACCGGGGGCTCGGGCTTTGCGGGCATCACCTGCTTCCTGGTGCCGCGCGGCGCCGACGGACTGACGGTCGGTGAGCCGATCGAGAAGATGGGTGTGCGCACCAGCCCGATGGCCGAGGTGTTCCTGTCGGACTGCCGAGTGCCGGCCTCCGCCGTGGTCGGCGGCGTCGGCTCCGGCGCGATGATCTTCAATCAGACGATGGACCTCGAGCGGCTGCTCGTGATGGCCCCGGCGATCGGCGTCATGGAGCGGCTGCTGGAGCGCTGCACCGAGCACGCGCGGCAGCGCACCGCCGGCTCGATCGCGATCGCCAGGCACCAGTCGATCGCGCACCGCATCGCCGACATGGAGCTCGAGCTCGAGGCGGCCCGGCTGCTGCTCTACCGCGCGGCCTGGCACCGGATGCACCGCGGCACGGCGACGCGCGAGTCGGCGCTCGCCAAGCTCGCGGTCAGCGAGGCCTACGTGGCGGGCTGCCGCAGCGCCGTACAGATCTTCGGGGGCTACGGCTACACGGTCGAGTACGAGCTCGAGCGGGAGCTGCGCGACGCGCTCGCCGCGACCCTGTACGTGGGGACCTCCGAGATCCAGAGGAACCTGATCGCCGGACTCAGAGGGCTCGGATGATCGGCGGCCACAGCGGCGCCTGGTCCAGGGATCCGCGATCGCAAGACAGGTGGGGGCTCCGTTTCCTGCGACCGTGCCTCTTCATGATGATCGCGGCCTTCGTGGCGGCGGAGAGTCACGCCCACAACGTCGGCGACAGCTACCTGTATCTCCAGATCTACGAGGACTCGGTCAGCGGCCGCTTCGAGATCGCGCTGTCGGACTTCAACTCCGCTCTGGGACTGTCGGGGACCGAGCTCGAGATCACGCAGGACACGATCGACGACCAGATCGGCTTTCTGCAGGACTACTACAGCGGGCACGTCACCATCTCCAGCGAGCAGGGCGTCCTCCCGATCGAGTTCACGGGCTACGACGTGCTGGACGTGGATGACGGATTCGCGCGGCTGTCCTTTGACCTCGGCGGTCTGCACGAAGTCCCCGATGTCCTGACCTTCGACTATTCGGTCCTGTTCGACGAAGAGCCGAGCCACCGCGGCTTCCTGCTCGTCGAGCACAACTGGGCGACCGGCACCTTCGCCAACGAGAACCGGATTTCGCTCGTCTTCGGCTCGAGCACGCGCCGACAGGACTTTGACCTCTCATCCTCCGGACGCCTGCGCGGCTTTCTGGCACTCGTCCGCCTCGGCGCCGAGCACATGCTCGAGGGTCTCGACCACGTCTTCTTTCTGCTCGCGCTGCTGTCGACGGTGGCGCTGCGCCGCGAGGGTCGAGACTGGCAGCCCGTCGAGCGCTTCCGGCCGGCGCTCTGGAAGGCCATCACGATCGTGACCGCCTTCGCGGCGGCCCACGCCGTGGCGCTCACGCTCACGGCGCTCGGCCTGCTCCACCTTCGGGAAGCCGTGGTCGAGACGATGATCGCGGCGTCGACCACGCTGGCGGCGGCGAACATCCTCCTGCCCCTGATCCGAGAACGGGTCTGGTGGATCATCTTCGGTCTCAGCCTCTTCCACGGCCTGGGATTCGCGGCGGGCCTGATGGACCTCGGGGTTCTCGAGGAGCATCTCGGTCTGTCGGTCGTCGCCTTCAACCTGGGGGTCGAGGCCGGCCAGCTGCTCGTCGTGCTGGTCCTGTCGCCGCTGCTCTTCCTGGTCCGCCGGCTGGGGATCTACCGCCAGGTCGTCCTGCCCGTCGCGGCGATCGGGATGATCCTGGTCTCCGGAGTGTGGGTGATCGAGCGGGCGTTCGGTGTCGACGTCCCGATGCGGGAGCTGCTGCCGCGCGCTGTCCAAGAGGTGCTTCCATGACGATCGCCACCGCGACGCCGATGCTGCTGCACCGGATGATCGACGAGGCGGCGCTCCGCCACCCCGAGCATCCCGCGATCCGCTGTGATGGCGAGACCACCACCTACGAAGAGCTCGCTCGCCGCGCCAACGGCCTGGCGCGGGTGCTGCTCGCCACCGGCCTCGAGCGGCGGGCGCGCGTCGCCGTGCTGCTCGGCAAGAACCCGCGGGTGCCAGTGGCCTTCTATGGGGTGCTCGCGGCGGGCGGGGTGCTGGTGCCGATCGACCCGAGGTCGCCGGTCGAGCAGGTCACGCGGATCCTGGCCGCGACCGGTGCGACCCACCTCGTCTCCGAGCCCGAGCGGCGTCAGGTCGTCCAGCAGGCGCTGGTTGCCTGTCCGGAGGTGTCGCAGGTGGTCGGCCTCGAGGCCGACGACGGTCTGCCCTTCCGCTGCCAGCCGTGGTCGACGGTCTTCGAGGAGGCTGGCGACCGGCCGCCCGACGTGCCGGTGATCGGTCTCGATCCGGCCTACGTCCTGCACACCTCGGGCTCGACCGGCGCTCCAAAGCTGATCCAGCACACCCACTCGAGCGCGATGAGCTTCGTCGACTGGGCGGTGACGGAGTACTCGCTGACGCGGGAAGACCGCCTCAGCAACCACTCCTCGCACCACACCTGCTTCGCCACCTTCGACTTCTACGCCGCGGCCCGGGCGGCCGCGACGACCGTCATCCTGACTCCGGCGGCGCTGATGATGCCGGCCAGCCTGTCGTCGCTGCTCGAGCGGGAGCGGGTTACGGTGTGGTACTCGGTGCCCACCGCCCTCGTCCAGCTGTCGCTGAGAGGCCAGCTCGAGACGCGGGCCCTGGATTCGATCCGCTGGGTCCTGTTCGCGGGCGAGACCTTCCCTGAAAAGCACCTGCGCCGAATCATGCGGCAGCTCCCCGGCGCTCGCTTCAGCCACGTCTACGGCTCGACCGAGACCAACGTGTGCACCTACCATCACCTGCCGGAGTCGGGCGAGCTCGGCAGCCCGTTGCCGATCGGCAGGGCCTGCTCCAACGCGAGGACTCTGGTCGTCGACGGTGACCTTCGGCCGGTCCCCGACGGCGAGGTCGGCGAGCTGCTCGTGCGCGGATCGACCGTCATGTCGGGCTACTGGGGCGAGCCCGAAAGAAACCGCCAGGTGCTGGTCCGGAGGACCTCGGCCGGCGACCTCGAGGAGACCTTTTTCAGAACCGGGGACCGGGTCACGGTCCTCGACGACGGCAATCTCACCTTCGTCGCCCGCGCCGATCTCCAGGTCAAGGTCCGCGGCTACCGAGTCGAGCTCGAGGAGGTCGAAAGCGCGCTGCTGTCCCTCGATCCGGTCGAGGAGGCCGCCGCCTTCGCGGTCCCCGACGGCGAGGGCAGCTCGGCGATCTGGGCGGTGGTGGTGGCCGGCGACGGCGCTGCCTCGAGCCGCGAGGAGATCGCGTCCGCCGTCGGGAAGATCCTGCCCGTGCACGCGGTGCCGGCCGAGATCGCCGTCCTCGAGTCACTGCCGCGGACGCCGACCGGCAAGGTCGACCGCAACGCCCTGCGCGCGCGGCTCGCCGCGGGGAAGGGCCAGAATGGTGGCTGACAGGCTCCCGCCGCCGGCGGCCCGGGAGGTCGAGGACCGGATCATGGACTTCGTGCGGCGCGAGCTGCTGAGCCCGGAGGTGAACGTCGACCGGGAGGACGACCTGCTGTCGGGTGACCTCCTCGACTCGGTCGCGGTGCTGCGGCTGGCGGCCTTCGTCGAGGAGGAGTTCGAGTTCAAGATCCAGCCTGCGGACTTCGTGATCGAGAACTTTCAGAACGTTGCGGTGCTGGCCGATTACGTTCAGCGTGCCAGCGGTCGTTGATGCAGCGGCAGGAGGGCGAGATCGCCGAGCTCGACGGACAGCTGACCCACAGCCAGACGCAGATCTGGATCGGCCAGCGCCTCAATCCGCAAAGCCCGCTGTACAGCATGGCCTTTGCCTTCGTATTTCCGGAGGAGCTTCGCCCGGATCGCTTCTGCGAGGCGTGGCGGCGGGTCGTCGACGGCAGCGATGCGCTGAGGACCAGGATCGTGGAGGAGGAGAGCGGCGCCGCGCGACGGATCGTGGCGGCGGCCGGCCCCGCGACGGAGGTGATCGACCTCGGGCAGCGCCCCGACCCCGAGGCCGAGTTCCGCGAGTGGTGCCGCGAGCGCTGCGCTCGAACGTTGGCGGTCGGCGGCGAGCTGGTCGACAGCGTGCTCGTCCGGCTTGGCGAGGGCCGGACCGGCTGGTACCTCAACCAGCACCACCTGGTCGCCGACGCCTGGTCGACACAGCTCCTCTACCGCGAGGTTGGAGCAGAATACGAGGCGCTCGCTGACGGCGACGGCAGCGAGCGCCCGTCGCTCGCGGCCTACTATCCGACGGCCGAAGCGTTGCAGTCGAGGGCGGCGGAGGCGCCTGCGGCCCTCGAGCACTGGGCGCGCCGCCAGGAGCGGCCGGGTCGCACGGTCCCGCTCTACGGCCGCAGTGCAGCGCCGGCCGGCACGGCGAGCGCCCGCCGGACCCTGGTGCTCGACGAGGGGCGCTCGCGCGCCCTCGACGGGCTGTGCCGCCAGCCGGGCTTCGCGAGCCTCTCCGGCGAGCTGTCGCGATTCGCGCTGTTCGCGACCCTCGTCACGAGCTGGCTCCATCGGATCAGCGGCAGCTCGGAGCTCGGCTTCGACGCTCCGGTCGCCGGGCGGCCGACGCCGGAGGCCAAGCGTGCGCTCGGCCTTTTCATCGAGCTCTTTCCCTTCGCGGTCAGGGTCGAGCCGGACGACAGCTTCCGGTCGCTCGGCGGCAGGTGCCTGGAGGAGGCCAAGCTGTTTCTCCGCCACGCCCTGCCGGGCCTGAGCGCGCCCTCCGGCGCCGCGGCCAGCAACGTCGTGCTCAATTTCTTCCCGGCGGCGTTCGGCGCCTTCGCCGGCCTGCCGGTCGCGGTGGAGTGGGTCCATCCCGGGCACGGTGACAGCGTGCACGCGCTGCGGCTGCAGGTCCACGACTTCGAAGGATCCGGCCGCTACACCCTGCACTTCGACTGCAACGAGGCGGCGCTCCCGGAAAGGCTGCAGCGCCGCGGCCGCGAGCACTTCGAGAAGCTGCTCGACGCGATGATCGCCGACCCCGACCGCCCGATCGCCGCGGTCGACATGCTGGTCGACGACGAGCGGCGGGCGCTGGCCGCGGTCAACGCGACCGACTCGGCGAAACTGCCGGACCGCTCCGTGGTCGAGATGTTCCAGGCGCGGGCCGAGCTCGAGGGCGACCGGGTGGCGCTGCGCCAGGGCGGCGAGGAGCTGAGCTTCGGCGAGCTCCTCGGGCAGTCCGAGGCGCTGGCCGCTTGCCTGGTGAAGCACGGCGTCGAGCCGGGCGACCGGGTCGCGATTCTCAGCAGGCGATCGACCCTCGCCGTCGTCGCCGTGCTCGCCACGCTGAGGGCACGCGCCGCCTATGTTCCCATCGACCCCTCGGTGCCGCGGGCACGGCTGGACCACGTCCTCGAGGACTCCGGCGCGCGCGTGCTGCTGGCAGGGGAGGGGCCGCTGCCCGCAGCCGGCGTGCCGGGCGTCAGCGTGCTCTCGATCGCCGACGGGATCCGGACCGGGCAGGGCGCGACCCTGGACCGGTCCGAGCCCGGCCTCGACGACCTGGCCTACCTGATCTACACCTCCGGATCGACCGGTCAGCCGAAGGGCGTGCTCATCGAGCACGGCGGGCTCGCCAACTACCTGAGCTGGGCCTCTCGGAGCTACGTCCGCGGCGACCGGCTGAGCTTCCCGCTGTTTACCTCGCTGGCCGTCGATCTCACGGTCACCAGCCTGTTCCTGCCGCTGGTCACCGGCGGCACGCTGGAGATCTACCCGGAGCCCGGCGGGCTGGTCGACACCGCGCTCATGGACGTCGTCCGGGACAACGCAGTCGACTTCATCAAGCTCACGCCCTCTCATCTCTCGCTGCTCGCGCGGCTCGGCCTCGCAGATACCCGGGTTCGCCGCATGGTGGTCGGTGGCGAGAACCTGAGGAGTCAGCTCGCGGCCACGATCAGCAGCCAGATCCAGGACGAGGTCGAGATCTACAACGAGTACGGGCCGACCGAGGCGGTGGTGGGCTGCGTCGCGCACCGCTACGACCCGCTGGTCGACACCGCCGCCAGCGTGCCGATCGGCCGCCCGCTGGACCACGTCACGGTCGAGATCCTCAACCACGCGCTGACGCCGGTGCCCGAAGGCGTGCCCGGCGAGCTGTGGATCTCGAGCTTCGGGCTCGCGCGCGGCTACCACGGTCTCGACGAGCTGACCGCGGAGCGCTTCCAGCCGCACCCGGAGCGGCCGGCAGGGGTGCGCCGCTACCGAAGCGGCGACCTGGTGCGAATGGTGGATGCAGGCACGCTCGAGTACCTCGGCCGCCTCGACCGCCAGCTCAAGGTGTCGGGCTTCCGCGTCGAGCCGGCCGAGATCGAAGCCGCCCTGCTGTCGGTGCCGATGATCGAGCAGTGCGCCGTGGTCGCGCGCCGCCGCCCGGCCCCGGGGCTCGCGGCGAGCGACGAGGTCCGCCACTGCATCCGCTGCGGCCTGCCCTCCAACTACCCGCGGGCGGTCTTCGACTCCGAAGGCGTGTGCAGCGTGTGCCGAAGCTACGAGTCCATCGAGGACCATTCCCGGGGCTACTTCAAGAGCATGGACGATCTGCGGGCTCTCTTCGAGGAGTCGGCGCGCGACAACCGCGCGGACTACGACTGCATGATGCTCTTCAGCGGCGGCAAGGACAGCACCTACGCCCTGTGCCGGCTGGTCGAGATGGGCCTCAGGGTCTACGCCTTCACGCTCGACAACGGCTTCATCTCGGAAAGCGCGAAGGACAACATCCGCAGGGTGACCGAGCAGCTCGGAGTGCCGATCGAGTTCGGCACGACGCCAGCGATGAACGCGATCTTCCGCGACAGCCTGATGCGCTTCTCCAACGTCTGCAACGGCTGCTTCAAGACCATCTACACCTTGAGCATGCAGCGGGCGCGCGAGCTCGGGATTCCGATCATCGCGACCGGCCTGTCGCGCGGCCAGATGTTCGAGACCCGGCTGACCGAGGACATGTTCCGCGACGGACGCTGCAGTCCGGAAGAGGTCGACGCCGCCGTGCTGGCGGCGCGCAAGGTCTACCACCGGGTCGCCGACGAGGTCTCGCGCTCGCTGGACGTATCGATCTTCGAGGACGACCGGATCTTCGAGCAGATCCGCTTCGTCGACTTCTACCGCTACTGCGATGTCGGCCTCGACGAGGTCTACTCCCATCTGAAGCAGAAGGTGCCGTGGGTACGGCCCAAGGACACCGGCCGCTCGACCAACTGCCTGATCAACGACGTCGGGATCTACGTCCACAAGAAGGAGCGCGGCTTCCACAACTACGCGCTGGCCTACAGCTGGGACGTCCGCCTCGGCCACAAGGACCGCGATGCGGCGCTTGCGGAGCTCGACGACGAGATCGACGTCGAGCACGTGAAAGAGCAGCTCACGGAGATCGGCTACGACGAGGAGCGCGTGGCTCCGGACGTCGATCAGACTGCGCTCGTCGGCTACTACGTCGCCTCCGGGGAGCTCTCCGATCGGGAGCTGCGCCGGCAGCTCGGCGAGCGCCTGCCCGCGCAGCTCATCCCGGTTCACCTGCAGCGGGTCGACTCGATCCCGCTGACCTCGAACGGCAAGGTCGACGAGAAGGCTCTGTCGTCGGAGGTCTTCGGGCGGCTGCCGGAGACGCCGTACCGCGCTCCAGAAGGGCCGGTCGAGGAGTTTCTCGCCGAGGTCTGGCTGGAAGAGCTGGGCGCCGAGCGGGTCGGCGCCGACGACAGTTTCTTCGAGCTCGGCGGCACCTCGTTGTCGGCGATGCGGGTCATGCTCAGGCTCTGTCGGGAGTTCGACGTCGAGCTGCCGCTGGAGGCGATGTTCTCGCACCCGACCCTGGGCGAGCTGGCCAGAGTCGCCGAGGACAGGATCCTCGCCGACGCCGCCGAGATTCCCGAGGCCGAAAGGCGCCGGCTGCTCGAAGACAGCAGTCAGGCTGAGAGCAGTCAGGCTGCCGAGCCTGGTCCTTAGCTGTCCATGCCCATCGGATGGGCCGAGCTCTCGTCGGGAGAGGCGAGCTCAGCTCTCGAGGCGCAGCAGGTGCAGGAGCGTGCCGAGGCGCTGGCCGAGGCCGAGCTCCCGAAAGGTCTCGATCCGCGCATTCGTGCGGGTGTACAGCCTGAGCCGCCGCGCCCGGTCCCGGGCGTGAAGGAACTCCATGTGGGTCACGCGCATCGAGCGCTGAAAGGCCGGCCTGAGCTCCGGCCGCCGTGAGGCCAGCCGGTGAATCAACTCGCTGTCCGCCGCCCGCTGCCACTCCTCGAAGAGGCCGACCTCGGTGAAGATCGAGGCCCGGACCGCCATGTTGTTGGCATAACCGTAGTGGAAGGCCGGCGGGCAGTGGTTCATCACGTACTCGGTCTTGGCGTTCTCGTAGGCGCCGAGCAGCCGCATCGCCGGCGACGCCCGCCCGGGATAGCGGATATGGCCGAGCAGGATCCCGATCGAGGGT
>Ga0224512_10003885_pt1 | contig 12932 bp, 8 predicted proteins | sample SF_May12_sed_USG_4_FD_169103 | JGI IMG/M metagenome (GOLD analysis project Ga0224512, IMG submission 169103) | Sediment microbial communities from San Francisco Bay, California, United States - SF_May12_sed_USGS_13 | ecosystem: Environmental > Aquatic > Marine > Sediment | place: USA: California... | reverse complement strand
CAGGTCGCTTGGCCGCTCGCCATCGATCGGATCGATTGCCGGGCAGCAACGATCCCCCGCGAAATCGCTTCCCGCTCCGTCAACGTCAGCGCAAGACGTGAGCGCCGCCGGGGCGCGGGACGGATCCCTCCATAGGGTGCAAGCTGAAAATATATCGATGAGGATGGCTTGCCGAAGGCACGCCCGATCGCCTTAAGCGACTCGCCCCGTTGCCAGCGGTCCCACAGTTCCTGCTTCTCCGCCGCCGTGAAACTGCGGCCCAAACTTCGACCCATCGCAATGCACTCCATCTTCCCATCCAAGATAAAGTGTTGCGTCGATCAATTGAGACCACCGAAAAAAGCGGACATAAAGTTTACAAGCCGATCGCTTTAAAAACAGGGCCGGGGACAGCACCGCCGACACGGTCAACCGGCAACCCTCCACCCGGAATGGATCGAACTAGCGGCCCCGTCAAAAAAGCGGACATACGCCCTCTGGAGAACTAGCTGTTATATTCTCAGCGACCGATTTGGATCGACCAACTGAGCTAGGGGGACAGAGCGATGGACCAGAAATTCTGGGAGAGTCTGGAGCGTCCTCTGGATCAGCTGGCATATTTTGCACCACGATTGTTAGCCGCCCTCATCGTCGTACTAATCGCAGTATACCTAGGGCGGGCGGTGGGTCGTCTGGTAGCTAGAGTTCTCGAGAAAACTCAACTTTCCCGTACGCATAATTTATTTTTCAAGAATCTTACGATTTGGTTTTGTGTTCTTTTGGGTTTTGCTGTCGCGTTAAGCGTTCTTGGGCTCGACACGGCATTGGCCGGCTTCCTTGCGGGTAGCGGGGTTGCCGCCGTCGTGTTTGGATTTGCTTTTAAGGAAATCGGGGAAAATCTATTAGCCGGCCTCTTCTTAGCGTTTAGCCGGCCGTTCAATGTTGGCGATTACATATTGTCGGAGTCCCTAGAAGGTGAGGTGCGCGAGATCGAGCTTCGCTACACCCACATCCGAACAGCAGATGGTCGGGACATTTACATTCCGAATTCGCAGATCTTTAACAAGCCTCTGATCAACTACACGCGAGATGGCCTGAGGCGCCCTGTTTTTACCGTCGGCATCGACTACGGCGATGATGCGATAAAAGCAAAGGACTTGCTGTTCGAGGCGGTGGAAAGGGTTTCTGATGTTCAGGATGATCCCGAACCGACAGTGTTCGTATCCAAGCTAGGGCCTCAGTTCGTCGAGTTGGAGGTGAGTTTTTGGATCAACACTTTTGAGTTTGGCGAAAGCGGCGCGTCGTCGAGGATCGAGCAGGAAGAAGCTCTTCGTCGTATTCGGTCTGAAGTGATGAACGCCTGCCGAAAAACGCTTTTGGATAACGGTTTCACGGTAAGTTCAAACGTGACTACCGCTGTTGCTCTGGATGCACCGCATGAGATTGGGATACGTATTGCACGACACAGCCAAGGCAAACGCGATTAACTGAATAATTACGAGACCCGATGATTATCGGAGTTACTTTTAATTTTACGCCTTAAGACGTGATTGGTGGCCCTTGTTTGAAGTGAACTTCACGCTGCGGGAAGGGGATTTCTATTCCCTCATTGCGAAACACGTCATCAATGGAAAAACAAAGGTCACTCGTGACGCCTATTGCTTTCTCCACCTCTTCAAGGAAACACCGAAGCTCAAAATTCAATGCACTATCACCGAATCCCCGGAACACGGCTGATGGTGGCGGGTCTTCAAGAACACCAGGATGTTCATTGGCGACCTTAAGCAAGGCATCGCGTACCTTGCCTGTGTCCGACCCGTAGGCGACACCCACAGGAATTATGACTCGTCCCATTTTGTCCGCGTAGGTCAGGTTTGTGACGGGTTTGGAAATGAATTCGGAATTAGGCACAAAAACGTTTGCCCGGTCAGCCGTCTGAATTTCTGTGGCTCTCACCTTTATCCGTTTCACAACACCTTGTTGATCGCCAACCAGGATTCTATCACCAACCTTTATTGGACGTTCCGCCAGCAAAATAAGGCCAGAGACGAAATTGTTGACGACATTCTGTAAGCCAAACCCAATACCGACTGACAAGGCACCGACAATGATCGCGAGATTAGAAAGGTCAAATCCGAATGCAGCAATTCCGGCAGTCGCGGCAATAACAATGCCGACATAGCCCGTAGATATGTGGATCGACTGCTGTATCCCTGCATCAAGCGTCGTCTGAGGCAAGACTTGCTCTGAAAGGACGCGCTGAATGAAGCGCGTAACAGCCATCAAGACGACAAAGATCAGGATGGCGGCGCCCAGATTGAACAACGAAAAAGTGAATTGGCCGATCTTGAACCCGAAAAAGGCTTGGTAGAGCCATCCCCCAACATCCTTGCTGTCGGCGCCCCACACGAATAGTCCGATGATGAGGGCGAGCCCTAAGAGGACGGCGTCATAGGCCAGCCCCACCCAGAACTGTATTCGGACTGCGCTAAATTCTTCTATCCGGAGCGCAGAACGCAGCCGTTCGCCAATCCAGCTTTCTGGTGCAATCCCCTGGTGAATGAACTCGCGACCGAGGCTGTGCAATATCATGACCAAAAATATCAGTGCGCCAGTCATGACGAATTGTGTCACCACGAAGCGCGACAGGGCCACGAAACCAAAGGCTCCCAAGATCGCTACTATTATGAGTGCGATGGAAAACAGAATACGCAAGGCTCGCCAACGCGGCCTTCCCTCCGGGTCCTCCTCGCTGACCCAGATACGCTGACGTAAAAGGAAGAAAAGAAGTAAAGCAGTGACGATAACAGTCAGCAGATAGTCTTGCACCACCGCGACCGCGAGGCGCACTCCATATACCTCGACAATTTCCGACAAAACCAGATAGACCGCAAAGGTAAGTGCCACACCGATGACTACCCCTCGGGCGCCTCGGGCGAAACGGGTCGGAACAGGAACAATGCGCCAAGCGGGGCGTGCTGGAGATAGCGAGGCCCAAAAAAAGGCCAAGGTCCAGGTAAACAGAACGAAGGCCAGAAATAGCGCCCAAGCAATTTCCTCAGCTGCAGCGGCGAGGAGACCCTCATTGATTACCACCATGTAAACAATGGCAGCCGCTGCGGTGGGTAAAAAAGCGCGGGTCCCCCCCACCACAGCCGTTGCCCGAAGTGTGTCCATGAAAGTCGGTTTTGCAATTGAGGGATCTCGCCCGAATCGGCGCAGAAGCCAATGGCGAAGTGGCCAAGCCAAAATAACAGCGAGAATTAAGGCGACACTAGTTGGCAAGGCGCTGTCACGCAGTCTCTGAATGAATGCGTCGGACTTGAGGGTCGCAAGTGTTGAATTTGCGAGGGATTGAGAGATCGAGACAATCTCGGGAGCGGCTCGCGACCACACTTTCGGTGACAGGGGTGACGGTCCTTTTTTGAGAATGCGATCTGCAAAACGGGAGCGTCGGATATTTGATATGTCTGAAAGAAGTTTATTAGCGCGGCCCAGAGCCACATTGGCTTTTTTTACGTTTCCCTGGAGTGCCGACCAGCGATCTGTCAGTTGTTTGCGCTGTGCTGCAACATCCGGCGATTCTGCGGGGGCGTCTTTAGCTGGTGGCGGGCCTAAGGCATCTAGCTCCAGCTTGGCTGCAGTCACTAAGCCCGCTTGACTCGTTATCGCCTTGGTAATCCCGGTTCGGATCTTCTCAAGCTCTTCCCTATAGCTAGACAAGGCTAAATCAGGCGGGTTGGGCTCGCTAAGTTTCTTGGCGATCTCGTTGAGCTGATCGGACCAAACTCCCAGTGATCGTACGAGCTGCTCCTCCGCCGTTTGTGGATTTTGCGCGGAGACAGAATTGGATGCCACGACTGACAGTCCCAAAACCAAAAGGATGATGACTCGTGAAATCCGCAACAGTTTGTTCTCCTGGGGGTGCGATTTTCTAGCCCTAGGGAAGTGTAGCTAGGCTCGCCATTTAGTGAAGCCTCTACCAGCTGTAGCCGATTGTTAGCAGATATTTCTTATCCGTACTGGTGGCTCCGGGGGCCGGTTCACTATCCCAGTCGATGTCCGCCTGAGTTGTTAGATTAAATCCGTTACTCAGCGGGAATCGTAACCCCGTGCTGCTGTCGATGGAGACGTTCCCAGTGTTCTCCAGGTCCACAATCCCTTCATGCCTATGGAAGAACTGAGCGAACTTTTTCCAGAGATAGTGATCGAATAAAACGGCCCAGCGACCGGCAACGAAATCGCGGTCCTCGGCGGTGTCAAAGTTCTCGTTCACGTAGGCTGGCCCGGCCTCAATCGCAAAGTTGGTTTTATCGCTCTTTATGATCTGCCAGCCGACGCCTGTACCTAATGATGCGCGTAACGTTAAGTCCTGCGGTTCATTACGAGAAAATTTTACGTTGGTGTAAAAATAAAGAGACTTCGAGAGGATATGATCGTGCTGGGCGAGAAACTTAAAGTCGTCCTGCGTTCGTTCGCTTCCGCTGAACTCTTTATTCAACGAGCCCTCGAATCGGAGTCGGTCTTTTTCTGTTTCACCTTTTATTGCAGCATCGATATGAAGGCTGCGCGTATCGGTATTTCCGCTGCGTTTCGTGGCTCCTAAATTCACCCTGCCAGACCATTTGAATCCGCGTTGGATTTCTTTGCCCGGGTATATTTCCGAAATCATTTCTATCTGTATGGGATTGCCGAACCCGCCTGCTATGCTCCGCAATTGTGCCATCCGTGCATAGGAGGGAACGAGGTGTCCCGTGCCATACCCACCTGACTTGAAGCGCACAGTAACCACTTTGTCGCTCGTAAGACCGGCTATTTTGCCTACGGACACTTTTAGCGCACCCGCGTAAGAGGTCTTGAATTGGAGAGTTCCGTCCTTCAGACCCAAAATTTCTCCGGTCACACGATCACCGTTCTGTAGAACCAACACGTCAGCGGCTGCAGATTGGATCAAAAGGAATGCAGACAACAAGACGCCCCAAAGCCCTAAGAACCTTTGCAATAAAACCTCCATTGGCAAACTCTGTGTGACCGGATGTTTGTCGCGACAGCTTCTGATCAAAATTAAGCCTCCGACTGAAGCATGTTTGGGACGCCGAAAAGATTATTCGGGAGGCAGTTAACCGCAGGCCAAGAGCATATGCAGATTGTCTGATAAGGACCACCAGGTTCCTTGGTAATTGATGATTCAATTGGGAATCTAATCATTTTAATTTTGGACCATATTTTGTTTAGCCGAAGTTGGGCAGGGGTGAACACGAAAAGGTGAATGAACAATGAGCGAACAAGATGGATTGATATGCGCGTATCTCCGTTCAACCGATGGAAAATGGCGCGAGGTCGATTGGGACGAGATTCACAAGTGGCAACCCGGGCAGGGCCTCCTATGGGTTCACCTTGACCGCGCGGGGGAGCAGGCAAGATCCTACCTGCAAAAAGAAAGCGGGCTCGACCCTCTCGTTACAGATAACCTTCTCGCAGAGGAATCTCGCCCTCGCGCACTTGAGATCGACGGGAACCTCCTTATAAATCTGCGTGGAGTAAACCTCAATCCGGGTGCAGATCCCGAGGACATGGTCTCGTTGCGACTTTGGTTAGAACCGGAACGAATTATTACCTCACGGCACCGGCAACTAATGGCCATCAATGATATCCGCGAGCGGATAAGCAGGGGCCGGGGCCCTCAAAACACCGGTGATTTCTTGGTGGAGGCTGCTGGCCGATTGGTCGATCGCATGTCGCCCGTCATCGAAGCCCTAGACGAAGCAGAAGACGATCTCGAAGATCTAGTGGTAACGGGAGAACGCCGGGAAGTCCGGACAAAGTTGGCCGAGATCAGACGACAGGCTATTGGCCTGCGGCGCTATCTCGCGCCACAACGAGAAGCAATGTCACGCATTCAGGGGGAGCCGATCGACTGGCTTGATGTACGGCAAAAGGCTCGTTTGCGAGAAATCTCGGATCGCGTCATGCGCTACGTTGAGGATATGGATGCCATACGTGAGCGGGCCGCGATTATCCAGGATGAGGTGGCGAACCGCGTTGCGGAGTCGATGAACAAGAACATGTACATGCTGGCCATTGTCGCAACAATCCTGCTCCCCCTCGGGTTCATAACGGGCCTCCTCGGGATCAATGTGGACGGCCTTCCTGGTTCAAAAGACACGCCGTGGGCCTTCACCGCAGTCACTGGGTTACTGGCCGCTCTTGTCGTAATTGAGATCGTTGTCATGCGGCGACTGAAATGGATGTAGAGACCTGAACTGGCGCGAGACTGGTTAGCGCAACTAACACACACTGGCACAAAGCCAGTTCGCGAGGGCAAAGATGGAAGGAACAATAACGGCCACGGTGAAGGAATTCATGACCGCGTTGACGGGATTTGGCTTCGACCTCGTTGGAGCACTGATAATTGTCATTGTCGGCTGGATGGCTGCGTCTTGGGCGCAAAAGGTGATTCGCACGGCTTTGGACAAGACGAGCCGGGTTGACGCAACTTTAAAGCCAATCATCGGAAACATCGTTCGTTATGGCATCCTTGTTTTTGCCGGGATAGCAATCCTGGCGCAGTTTGGGGTGCAAACTGCAAGCTTGCTAACGGTCCTTGGAACGGCGGGGCTTGCCATAGGTCTTGCGCTTCAGGGGACGCTCCGGGATCTGGCTGCGGGATTTATGATCTTGCTGCATCGACCATTCAAATTAGATGACAATATAGAGTTTTACGTGGCCCGGATTAAGATCGATGGGGTGGTTCAGAATGTAGGCCCCTTCGTGACGGTCCTGGAAACCCGCGATGGGGTATACCTTTCCGTGCCCAACTCCGCCATCTGGAGCAACCCAATATACAACAACACACGGAACCCGAAGCGACGGGTCCAGATTGTTTTTCGCGTCGACTATGGAGAAGATCTCGATAAGGTGATGAGGGTGCTCGAGGAAGAATTGACCGCAGATAGCCGTGTTTTGGCTGATCCCAAGATCGCAGTCGCGGTGCAGGAACTTAGTGAGAATTCTGTGAATGTGGTGGCGCGGGCGTGGACGGCAAGCTCTGATTTCCGCAAGTTTGCTCTCGATTTTACAGAACAAATCAAGCGCCGGTTCGATCAGGAAGGTATCCGGATCCCCTATCCCCACAGAACCATCCGAATCGAGAGCAGCTCAAATTTACCTGAACCACTGAACTCAGCAGACAATCCAGAAATATCCTCTCGGACTACAAGCCGACCGGCCATGCCCGCTGGACCCACCGAATGAGCATACTGGGCGACAAACTTAACTCGCGGGCAAGCGGCATTCTGCTGGTGGCTGCCGGAATGTTACTTTCCAGTCAGACAATTGCACAGGAAGCACCAAGTACCGAAGCGAAGGCACCTGATTTCGCCGGCGAAAAAGTTACCGGCGACTGGGGCGGCTCTCGAACACAGCTATATAAGAACGGGTTTAATCTCGACCTCGTATATAAGGTCGATTTGTTCGGTGTCGTAAGCGGTGGTCTCAAACGCGGGACAACCGCGCTTGATAACCTCGACATTATTACCACCTTTGATAACGAGAAACTTCTTGGGATCAAGGGGAACTCCGTCTTGATCCATTTGCTCAATAATAATGGCGGTGAGCCAAATGGGCGTTATGCCGGCACCCTCCAAGGGATAAACAATATCGAGGTTACCACCCAGACCGCGAAGGTTCTTGAGGCGTATATTCAGCAGAATTTCTGGGATGACCGTGTTTCGTTTTTGGTGGGCCTATACGACCTAAATCGCGAGTTCTACGTCAACGATTCAGCTGGCCTGTTCATCGGATCCACTTTCGGCATCGGCAATGAATTCGCCGCTTCCGGCAAGAACGGTCCATCAATATTCCCCACGACATCTCTCGCATTTCGTGCGCAAGTGAAGCCCGCCCCACAAACCTACCTCCTTGCAGCTATCCTAGACGGCGTTCCTGGGGATCCTGGCGATCCCCACGGTACGCAAGTTTCATTAGGTCACGGTGATGGTGCCCTGCTAGTCGCGGAAGCGGGATTCACGCCCGAAGCCAAGGACCGAGCATTTGGCGGCAAATACGCCGTTGGCGCGTGGCGCTATACTGACAAGCTCGATGATGTCCGTGACGTTGATGGAGGCGGCGACCCGGTCCCGAGACGCAGCCAGGGAATGTACTTCCTCGTCGAGTCGCCTCTTTATCGCGAAAAGGGTAAGGGTGATGAGGGACTGGTCGCATTCTTCCGGTTTGGCTTTTCGGATGGTGACACAACGGCGTTTGATTATTCCTGGTCGGCTGGCGCCGTTTACACGGGCTTGATACCAGGACGTGACACTGGAAAACTTGGATTTGGTATTAGTCAGGCGGGCTTGAGTGATAAATTCCGTGATGCCTCGGCATTAGCTGGGAAGCCGCTAGATTCCCAGGAGTTCGGCATTGAACTCACCTATCGAGATGATGTCTATCCTGGTGTCGCTCTGCAGCCAAACGTGCAGTACTTCATCAACCCTGGTGCGGATCCTGCCTTAAGCAACGTTCTCGTCGTCGGTTTGCGCCTCGAACTCTCTTTTTGAGCGGCACTGGTCGACGAGAATTAATGTTTGAAGAGGCAATGCGTGCATCGCCCACCGATTACCTAAGAGCCAACGGTTAAGGGCCTAGATATCGGCGTAGCGTTAGACGCCATTCCGGCGAGCGTAGCCACTCGAGCAAAACTCGGTTGATCGGTTCACGGAGAGGACTTCCGCTTGGCATGGCGATGCCATAATCCTGAGGGTCAAAAGTCGCAGGAAGCACCTCGATTTCGCCCGCGTATTTGGTCTTTGCAAGATATTGAAGGAGCGGCGCATCGTATACAAAAGCGTCTGTTTGACCCTCGGCAAGTGCGCTCAGTCCCTCATCGACCGTTTGATAATCGCGGTGTGGAATATTCTGCGCCCGAAGAAAGGACGCACTAGACGACTCTCTGGCAGTGGCAGTCCGAACGCTCGGGAGATCTTCTAGCCCTTTGACGGTGCCCTCTAGTTTGCTGACCGTGAGCGACGACGTAATCGCCGCGGTGAAGCTGGAGATGATGATGATGGCGACGAACATCCAGATCAGCGCAACAATGCGGCCACCAATCGTGACCGGTGCTTTATCTCCATATCCAACGGTGGTCATCGTGACCGCAGACCACCAAAAGCCAGAACCAATTCCTTTCGTCGTCGTTCCGCCGAACTGATCGGGATTTCTTCGTCGCTCGAAAAACCAGACGAGTAAGCCTGTACCCAGGAGTACGAGGACCAAGAACCCAAGGACGGTCAGAAACTCAAGGGATACAAACCTTTTCACGACCGTCAACCAACCGCCACGTGCCCTGGCAGGCACCGCTATGCCCAATCCAGTTGAAAAATAGGGGTGGGAAAAATCAATGCGGGCTTCGCGGTCTGGTGTGATCGTTAGCGCCGCAATCCCGAGGTTCAACGTTCCATCCGCAACGCCATCGACAAGGGCCTTCAGGTCCCGTTCGCGGAACTCGTATGTCAGGTTTAATTTTGTCGCTACATGGCGCCAAAGCTCAATGCTGATCCCCTCCCATCCACCGTCTGACCGCTTGATCACAAAGGGAGGTGCTTCTTTGGTGCCGATGATCAGTTTCGGCAGTGGCTGGATCTGCTGCGCGCTTCCATTAATTATAATGCCAAGGCTTAAGAAGAGCATCAATACAGTCAGAACTGTCAGCTGCTTCATTATCCGGCCTCTGGTGTTTTTCGCTCAATAGAGCCCATGCGCATTATGGGCGCAGAGGTGATTAGCACATAGAAATAGCAGTACCGGTGAAAAACTGAACCCCGAAATCTCTTTGTAGATTTGGTCCAGAGAGGTATCGGCGTAGGTGACGTTAAACTGATGACCACTTCTGACCCAAAGCGGTCATCAGGGTTATGCAAAATGCTTTTATTCAATCCTTTGGATTGGACGGTGCTCGGGGTACGGATCGAGTTCTCTTGCTCAAAGGAGCAAATCAACACGCGGCTCAGAGTCTGTTTCTTTGCCTATTTTCGGGGCACAGAGGAATAGCCTAGGCTCCGAAACGTTATACTGCTTGATCAAATGATCTTTTACAGTCTCACCTCGGTGCTTTGCCAAACTGGGCAATTCTAATTCGACTGTTCGACTAACTTTATCCCGTAAAGCAGCAAGCGCTGGCGCTGTTTGGGGCTCTTTCCCAGCTGGTTGAGTATTTGGATCAGTTGTCTTGGGTGCCTGAACAGTTGCCTTTGCCGCCGCAACCCCACGTTCTATCAACAAGTTCCTGTCCTTGGCCGTAGCCCATCCACAGATTGATAGTTTGACCGCTGGCCTTGCTCGCAGCAGTTCTGCAACTTTGGAAACTTCTTTCCTTGCCGACGCGCTCAATTCTTTACTGCCGGGCGGGAAGGATATGGGATTAAGTCGCAATCTTGCCGCGGTTCCAGCCTCTGCAACCGTCATAATGACCCCCCCTAGAGGGAAGGCTACCTTTAGTGTTGTCAGCACTGTCTGCTTCATCGCGTTCCCGATCGCCGTATTAATGGCATCGCTGAAATCGAATTTCGGGCTGGTGATATCACCGGTCACCGGAACGTTAAGACGAATAACATCGTTGGAGTCCCTGAGAAGAGACAGTGCGGTGTCGACCGGCACCTGCACGCGTTTTTTCATGGGGTCGAGGAGATCCGGATTTGTCGGCTGCACTTGGAGTTTACTGATAGTGAGCTTGCTATCAGTTTTCATCTTCCCATCGACGATCCGGACCGTAATATCCGCATCCATTCTGCCGCGGGCTAGGTCGTAACCCATATATTCCCTCGAGTAACCGGACACGGAAGTGAGATCAAAGCCCTCGAGCTTTCCCGCAACATCTAAATTCAGACGCTCGGTAAACGGCCTGAATTTTCCTGAAAAACCTAGTGTTGAATATTTGCCGAGCTTCGCCGTCAGTTTAATAGGGACACTTTGTTCCGGTTGATTGGTGTCAATTTTGTTAAGGCGAATAGCGACCGGGGCGATCGCAAACTTAGCCGGCGGATCGACGCTCAAATCGGTAACAGTGAGCTGGCTGTTGCCTCTGACGGTCCACTCATCGACCTGCACCGTTAACGGCTTGGCATCTTGCTTTTCCTCTTTGCTGTCCTCTGTTCCCCAACGGCCAATCAGGTTGAGCAAAGACCTCACGAGTCTCAGCTCGCCGTTCTTCAAGCGTTCGACCCGTACATCTCCATCATCAAGAAAAAACTGCTTCACTCTAACCTGGGATCCATTGGCGAAAGTCAGATCCTTCGCCGTCAAAGTCCCTCGAAATGCCACGTAGTTATCAGGTTTCTTGGCTTGCTCGGTTTCCGATGGTAACTCCTGAAGCGTTTCCAAACCTCGGGCTAATATCTGACGGAAATGGATATTTTCGGGACTTTTGATTTCAATGCCGTCAAGAACAAGGGAGTTAAGATTTATGAGTCGAAGACCCAAATCTGGAGAATCGACACGAATACCGGCGGTTTCAGCAATGCCCTCTAGGGAAATTACCGGTTTGGCGCTAGTGCCGTCCTGTCTGTAATCGATGCGGCCTTTCCAGTGGGCGCTATCTTGAGTCAATTTTAACCCCGCAACTGGCAGATGAAGCTTCAGAAGACGGCTATCAAATTCGCCCACCCCCTGCGTCGCTAGGTTCCCAGCCGCGTCGATTGAGACACCAAGTTTACCCTTCCATCTAATCTCTTCATTGTTCAGAACAGCTTCGGGCGCGGTGCTATTCAGGTTTCCAAGTCCAGCCTCAACAGTCATTTCTGCAACGATTTTTCCCTCCTTGGACCGCTTCAGTTCACCGTCAAGGTTTGAGATCGTCAGACGCCCAAAAGAAGCCGTACGAGACGCTTTTTCAGTCTCCATTCCTAGCCGTATTTCACCAGTTTCACTGCTAAGGTTGCCGCGCGCACGCAAATTGGTCGCTTCCGAGCCATCCTTAGCGCTAGTAACTTGCCCGGCCCACCGGAAAGCCTTGATTGCGACTTTAGAAAGGCTGGTGTCCACACCTAGAGCTTCAAACTGTGTATCACCGGAAAGCTCGATTGTTTCTGGTATGCCTTGGCTAAGTAAAAGCTTTACCTTCAAATCGGCGATCCGTCCTCGTGCGAGCCTAATGCGGGTCTCCTCTGGTGGCGATCCCTTCGAATTAAGTTCCTTATCTGTCCCCCTTTCCTTTGTGTTACCAGGCCGTCCACGAATTGCATTAGCGGTCGGTGCAATTAGTGCAGTCAGTTGATCGAGTTCCAGAGAACCCAATAGACCAGCTGCAATTTTCTTGTTTTTCGTGATCTTTCCCTGGATTCCCAATTCGGCAGAAAATAAACCGGTCACTTCCTTCAAAGCAGTGCCCTTAATAAATTTTCCAAAACGCGCCAAATCAATTGACCTGATTGATAGTTTCACATCCGCTGATGGTGTTTCGTTGAATATGAAAGCTGTGCCAGTGGCCTTTAGTGTGGCGTCACCAAGCTTTACCGTCGTTTCGATCTGCGCTGGAGGCTCCGACTGCCATTGCGCCAGGTTTTCAATTTGTAATTTTTGCAGATTGATCGTTTCTTGATTTTCTGCTGCGTGAAACCGAATTTGAAGACGCTCAATCGCGACAGAATTCACCCCAATCTGCCAACCCGATGGCGCATCGCTTGGCTCTTTTGGTGGGGTTGGTTCGGGAAGACCGGATAACGTGATCGCACCATCGGTCGCTTGCTGGACTTCCAGAAAACCGCCTTGTAGTTCGAGGACTTGGAAAAGAATACGTTTGCTGAAAAGCTCACCCAATTTCAGATGCAGGAAGACACGAGGCAGCTCAAGTCGGCGCCCCGTAGGCTCCTCAACATTGAGGCCTTGAATTAAAAGCTTTCCAGTAAAAGGGTTGAAATCGACATTTTCGATATTTGCTTTGCGCTTGCCGTCGCCTGCCA